>Ga0105047_10003531_pt1 | contig 27539 bp, 24 predicted proteins | sample MAT04_FD_78384 | JGI IMG/M metagenome (GOLD analysis project Ga0105047, IMG submission 78384) | Freshwater microbial communities from Lake Fryxell liftoff mats and glacier meltwater in Antarctica - MAT-04 (megahit assembly) | ecosystem: Environmental > Aquatic > Freshwater > Ice > Liftoff... | reverse complement strand
GTGCGCATGGTCAGTTCGGCCATGCTGTTGCAGCCGTTCTCGGCAGCTTCGCGAACCTGGCGATCGGTGACCCCGTTACAGATACAGACGTACACGGATTGGTTTCCTGACGGACCTTTGCAGCCCTGCGTCATTCAAACGCGAATGCGAATGATTGTCAATTGTTCCCGGTCCCGCCACCATCCCGCTTGCCGGGATGAAACACCCGGGCGGCTGGATGTGAACGCGCCAGATCAGGTATCCAGGCTTCCAGCAGCATCTGCGGCACAGCCGCCGAGCCAGCCACGAGCTGGGCCAAAGGCGCCAGATGGCGCAACGCGCGGGCATAAACACCACGCTTGAACACGACCACGTGCTCCATCGGGTACCAGAAATCCACCCAGCGCCAATGGTCGAACTCGGGTGTTTCGGTCAGGTCGAGCCGCACATGGGATTCGTCGCCAACCAGCCTCAGCAGGAACCACACCTGCTTCTGCCCGATGCAAACGTGGCGTTCGTTGCGCCGTACCGCACGGTGCGGCAGCCGGTAACGCAACCAGCCTGGGGTAGCGCCAAGGAGCTCGACATGCTCGGGAAGCAAACCGGTTTCCTCGCGCAATTCGCGGTACATGGCTTCGACCGGCGTCTCATCGGTGTTCATGCCGCCCTGCGGGAACTGCCAGCCGTCCCGACGCACGCGACGCGCCCAGAACACCCTGCCATCCGGGCGCATCAACACTATGCCGACGTTGGGTCGGTAGCCGTCCGGATCGATCACGATGCGGACTCCTGAAATCCAATGGATTGACTGTGCCACGCGCGGAGGGATGTCTCAAGCAATCCCGCGCGCATTGACAGGCGGCGTTGGGGCGGGAAAAATACGCGGTTCTACGCGAGGCCATGCAGCTCAGCCGGTTAGAGCGCAGCACTCAAAAGGTTATAGGGTAAAATTCAGCTTCAGTGGCTATGTAGCTCAGCCGGTTAGAGCGTGGCACTCATAATGCCGAGGTCGGTGGTTCGAGTCCACCTATAGCCACCATTTTATCCCTTTAAATCAATAGCTTACTCGCGTATCCCGCGAGTCTGGCCGCCGCAGATGCGACCTCTTCAGCGCCCCCTTTTCAGCATCACGCGGCGCACGTCTGCTCCTTCTTCAAAAGCACCTTGGTGGGCACCGTGCCCATCTCGTGCCCACGCCGTGCCCAACTTGCGCCCATGTTTTCAATCGGCCGCTTGAAAATGACCCCGGCACGCGTGTGCGCACTAAATCACTCTGACGGCGGCCCTGACTGGACCTGCCCAAATCGCTAGCACCTGAACGCGTTGCGGCGTTCGTACTGCGCAGCCTTGGGGCCGCTGAGCGTCGAGAAACGCCGCCGCCATCCAATGATCACGGAAACAGCCCCGTCCAGAGAGCCTCTCTGCCTCACCAAACACGAGAGTTGCCTGTTGAAGAGGCAAGACAGGGAAGCAATCGCTCGACTCGGCCGCACCTGACCACGCCTGGATCGATGTCCGAGCGGAAAGCCCGGCAGTGGCGGCTTCGATCGAGCCCTATGCGGCGGGCAAGCCCAAAATAACAAGGGTTCTCGCGTCACGGGACCCGTTATAGAAATGATCGAGCGCGGCCGAGAAAGCCAGATTTTCGGCGTCCGCCTTGGCAAACAGCGTGAGGCTCGACCGCAGCTTGAGCGCATCGACTTCGCCAAGCATGTCGGACACGCGCTTATCGCAATGCCCCAGCAGGGCCGTCACGCATGCCCCCAACCGTGGCGCCAGAATGGGATGGTGCAGGTAGGCCCTCGCCTCATCGAGTCCAGAGAGACCGTAACGCTGAGCCATTGGGCTTGTTCCCAGGCCCTTGAGCTGCGGGAACACGAACCAGATCCAGTGGCTCCGCTTACGGCCCTGCTGCAGCTCAGCGAGGGCAGTCTGATAGGTGCCATGTTGCGCCTCGAGGAAGCGCTCCAGGTCGTACGGGCTTTCCATCACATTCACTCCAGGCTGAGCTCTCCAGCATCCCCATTCGGAAAAACTGGTGAGTCCATCTTCACGGAATCTTGTGACTCAGAATGAGCAAAGGATCCCCGTGCAGCGCACCATGGCCGCGATTTTATTCATCGCAGCGGCTGGGCGTCTTGGCTCTAGCATCAGCGAGCTGGGCAGCATTGTCAGCCCTTTTTCGAGCCCGGGCGCCAAGCAGAGGAAGCCGCTCTCCCACGGGTCGCGGTCATGCCAATGCAAGAAGACTTCAGCGTGCTCCTCGTGACAGTGACTGATGTGATCCGGGATCTCCTCGCCCGAGCGATCGTCGCCGGTGAGATGGTCGCGCTTGTTCCAGACAAACTCCCGGAGCTTTCCGCGTTGGAACCTTGCATGGAAGCGCTCGTCGACAAACGCGCCGCCGCCCTCGTAGCCGGCGAAGAAACCTGCAATCAGGCCCTCGTCAAGTTCTGACCAGGAGAAGAACCATCGGCAGCGGAAAGGAGGCTGGAGGGCTCCACCGCGATCGTCCCACTTTCCCGCCAGCTCGTGCGCGCGATCCCGGGCATCATGAGTGAGGCGAAGCTCGCGCACGTTCAACGTTCACCTTCTCCATTAGCACCCCTATCGGGGCGCAGTGTCTGGCGGCTCACGAAAATGGTCTCCATGGAATCATCGAACAGGCGCTCCACGTCGCAGACTAAACGTGACCAAGGGAAAACCAGAGGCCATGCCGCAGGATGCTGGAACAGCCGGTCGGTGAACCAGTCGGTCATCAACTCGATTTCCGACGCAGGCACTGTGCCCGTCGCCCAGATTGGAATAGCGATGGAGCTATGGGGGATGTGCAAGATCACAGAGGGGAACCTTGCCGGTCAGGCATCGAGCAGGAGTGCCTGCGTGGCGGCATGGCCGTCTCGAACCATTTCCGTGGCCGTTCGCGTCGCCCTGTTTTCCGGCCACTCCGGCTGCAACCCTGCAAGCAGCTTAGCCATCGATTGAAGCAGCCGACCGTCCCAATCGAGCCCATGCACGACGACACGCTTGCCGCTCAAGAGGAGCTTCGCTAAGGCCGGGAGCAGAGTTGCGAGATCATTTCGGAAATAGCTGTCCATGCCACGTTCGGCTGAAAGGGGCAGATGTAGCCACTGAATCCCAAGTCTGGCGCACTCGACTACCAGCCCATCAATACCGACGTCGAGGACTTCGTCGGGCTCCAGCAGCGTCACGATCGCAGCGACTTCGAGGTTCGCGAGCTGCTTGAGGTCGATTTCGAGCGAGCGTCGGTGCTCGACCAAGCCCTCTGGACCGCTCGAGGTGAGCTGCACGCCTGGGCAAGAGCTGGCGCCCAGGTGGCCCGAGCCAACACCCTGCCAGACCACCTGCAGCGGGAACAAATCACTGGTTCGGCGAACGCGTCGATACAGGCGCGGGGTCTGTTCCGTTCGACGCGCCAGTTCTTCCAGCATCGGCGCCACCAGTTCCCTTCCACGCAGCGTTTCCAGCCAGCGAGCCGGAATGCTTTCAGCCCCATACAAAATGCCCGCCAGCCCGCCGGCAACGGCCGCGGTAGTGTCGGTGTCGTTGCCCAGCGCAATGGCCTCTTTGACCACGGCTTCGTAGCAGTCACCACGCGCCAGGCTGGCACGCGCCGACCACAAGGTGTCGACCACGTAGCCGCTTCCCGATATCCGGGCGCCGTTGGCTGGGTCAAGCACCAGAGCTACTTCGTCAGCGGGCAGCGACAGCGCATCGCAAACCTCCGGCAGAACTACCGCGGCTAGATCCCAGGCCTCTTCAGCGTCGTGAACCGCATAAATCAACCGCGCCCAGAGGCACAGATGGATGCATGCGATCTGCGCGCGCGGGTGCGCGTGCGTGGGCAGTGACTGGCGAAGCGCCGCACGGGCAACGTCAATATCGGGGCCGCGATACCAGAGCGCCAACGGCAGGACCCGCATCAGCGACCCATTGCCGTTGTCCATCTCAGCGGCTCCACCGCTGACCTCCGGCGGAATTCCCGACTTCAGCCTGTCGAGCGCATGCACCGTCTGTACACCGATGTCGAACACCCGGCCGTCGACCGCAAGAAATCCTTCCTCCCGCCATCGCAGCAGGCCCTCGGCAAAATCCCGCAGCACGAAGCGCTGATTGCGCGCCAAGGATTCAAGCAGCACGAGCGCCTGCGCACCGTCGTCGCTCCATGTCCCTGGTGGCACGCCCTGATGGGCGCGCAAAAAGGTGGGCGGAGGCACCATCTCGAGCAGCTCCTTCCCAGGCAGTTGCTGGGCCGGGTGGAACTCGTACGGAACCCCCAGCGCATCGCCGACCAGCAAGCCCAGCAAGCCCCCACGGATGCGATCCGTCTGGGATAAGCGCATCTCTACTCCTTTAATTCGTCGGCCAACGTGAAAGAACGACCATTGATGCGTGTCATTGCGTGGCCAGGCCTAACCGCCGCGTCCGGAAGTGCGGGTACTGCGCGCCCGACCTCGACTCATCGCAGGACCTTGGCCAGCCCGACGTCACCTCTGAGGGCTACCGCCAAGCCCGTTCGGACAAGCGGTTTGGGACAGTGGCACAGCAATACCGTGCCTACGCCTTCCTTGCCCAGGAGGCTGGGAACGCACAGATTGCAGCGTGGGGGTACCTGCAGGCGGCGTGGGTCTGCGACGACCTCAAGAGCAAAGCCCGAACCGCCGCCGTGGCGTGTCGCCGAGACGTACTGCAGCAGATGGACGAGCTTCAGGCCAAGAACATGTCCTACACCCAGGATGCCGACACCGATTTCGTCTTTCGGCTGGACCTGCTGCGCCGTACTGGCCAGTTCGATGTGGTCATTCAAGACGTTGATTCGCTCGGCCCCAAGCGGCTTGACTCCCCATTGGCTGAGATCGCGAGCTACCAGCGGCAATTGGCTGAGGCTCGTGACGCTCGCTGCCATACGGTGGCAGATGCTTTACCGGACGGTGAGTAAATCGATCTGAGGACGACGTGGAGCTTCATAGCAGTACGCACGCACGCCACACTGGATTTCAATGACTACACTCGACTGCAAGATTGAGGCCATGGAGCGCGCAAGGGCTGCGTTTGATGATGCCTGTGCCGAGGTCTGGTCTGCGCTCGGTTCGACTCACCCGAACGAATGCGCGCCGATCAAACAATTGTTCACGCAGGACCACCTCGCTAGCACGTGGACTTGCCGACACTTCGGTAATACCGGAAAGTCGGCAGCGGAACTCATCGCCACGGGAAGAAGCGAGGAAGTTATGGCGAGCCTCTTGAAAACGGCCCATGGGATGTTCTAGAGATCACTGACCCGAGCAACTCCCGCTTCGATCTGTGCAAAGGCGACCGCCTTGCTCATCGGCAACCCCAATTTTGACGAAGGCTTGCGGCACTCCTCCGGAATACGCGTACCGGCCTGAACCAGCTTAAGCACGAGGATGGTCTGGCTGTCGGTGAAAATCCTGGCGTACACAACAATTCAAGTCCCCTTGCCATTTCTGCAAAGGATCATGATGCCAAACGACCCTATTCGCGTGCTTTCTGGCCCTGCGTTGAGGGCTTTCTTTGCGATTTCAGAGAAATGGGGGCTTTCTCCTGATGATCAAAGGAACCTTCTTGGCTCGCCATCCCCGGAGACCTTCAATTTCTTGCAGGGGGGTGTAGTTGATGCTGTTTCCACGGATATTCTCGAACGCATCAGCTATGTGCTTGGCATTTATAAGGCCCTGCACACACTCTTCTCGGACAAAGCCCAAGCCGATAATTGGCCCAGGAAGCCCAACAATGCAAAGCTCTTCAATGGGCAGTCCGCGCTGACTTACATGCTATCCGACTCATGCAACGTGCCTGAACGAGTTCACTCTTATCTGAAGAGCCAGATACTTTAGTGATTGACCAAGTACATAAATCTGTTGATCTGGCAAAGCCATGACCTGGATGCCTGCATTGACCGGCCGATTAGGGGGCAAGTCAGGCCCTATGCACGGGGAGACAGTTCGAGCAGATCGCGCGCACGGCGGTGATCTCCGTTTGAAGCCCCGGCTGCCCCGTGAGGATAGCAAGGTGCTGAAACACTGATGCAGGCGTCTTCCGAGGGCGTCGTTGGAAAGCTGCAGGGCCTGTCCGCCGCTCCGGTGGAGCAGCGTCAGGCGGCGGTGAGCACCGCGGTCGAGGAGATCCGCGTCAAGCAGCAGTCGGGCGCTGCCTTGACGATGGATGAAGCGATCTGACCGAACACGTCCAACCGTGCGTGACGAAAAAGGGGGCCTCGGGCGCCTTTTTTCTAGCTTGGGCGCTGATACGGTTCGGCCAAGCCATGCTGAGGTAGCAGACATCGGCCTGCCCATGACGGCGCACCACCGGTGTCCGTCGCTCTCGATCGCCGGCTGGTGCTCACCCGTCAGGCTTCTTCCGGTCGTGGCTTCAGCTCCTCCGCAAGCTCGTCGAGCTCGGCGATCGCCACCTCCAGCGCGTCATAGAGCTCGCTCTGGCGCATCATCAGGTCCTCGATCGTCTTAGACTCGCCAAGCTTCTTCAACTTGCCTTCGTCGAACTTCAGCCACTGCGCCGTGAGCAACTCGACGTTGTTCTTCGAATAGTGCCGCATCTCCTTAAGCTGTGTGGTGAGGTCGTTGACGTGATCGAGCGGGGTCTTGGAAGTTTCGTCAGTCATGGGCTGGTGTCCGTGAGGGGGCAGCCCGAAGGTACGAAGGCGGCGGGGTGATCGATGTGAATCCCGCGCGCGCTTGGGACATCGCCATTCAGGACGCGGGCGGCATCGCAGTCGCGCTTCCTCGGCCGCGGCTTCGCCGAGCGGCCAACCGGGGCTGGCCCTTGCACACGCTGGAGCGTCTGCATTTTGGTGCGTCAGTGGTGACCGTCGACTCCTGTACCAAGGATGATTAGTCGACCTCCGCTGGCGGTGGCGGTTTTAGCCGTAGCGGCGCTGATCAGAGATATCGAGTGCATCGTCGACCTTGATCCCCAGGTGGCGAACAGTGCTTTAGAGCTTCGTGACTTAGGAGCCGCTGGACTGCTCAAGGTTTGTGGTTCGGCGGTCCGATCAGTGCCACCTTTGTTCGCCGCGTTGAATGGGTACCGCAAAGGAAGCTGTCCAAGCCGATCTCTTGTACCCAGCGATGGACAATCCTCGCGTATTGGCGCGCCTGTGAATGCGCCCGATGGATGTCCCCTATCGGCCAGAAGCGGACCTTCGGGCCCGGAGTTAATTGCGTTTGCCGGTGGTCCGGCGCCGACGTCGGACTACCGAGGGCGCGAGCACAAACGCAAGTGACATCGGCTGGTCGCGTGACCCGTCGCGGGCCTGACTGAGCAGCTCGCAGAGGCGCTCGAGCAAGGCATTCGCTTCCTCCAGCTCGGCCGTGCTGACCCACCCCTTGTTGCGTGCCGCCCACAGCTGCCGGTGCCTACCCTTCCCTTGGGCTGCGTCCTGCGTCATTCCGACTTTGAAATCACTTTCGGCAACCTGAGTCAGCCCTTTGACGTACGACGCCAGCGCGCTGCGGGCGTCATCGCTTGCAAGGTCATAGGAGAGCCGCAATGGCCCCTGCCCGGCACCGCAAAGCTTGAACACGCGTTCTCCGCTCCCTCCTTGCTGCTCTTGCACGAGCCCAGCGTCGGCCAGCAGTTGCAGGTGGTAGTAAAGCCCGTCGGCCGGGCGACCTAGCTGTTCGGCGAGCGCGGCGGCCGGCGCTTCGCCTCCTAGGGACGCCAGCGTGTCGACGAGTTCCTGCCGCACGGGTGATGTCAGCAGGCGGATATGGGCGGGATCCCGGATCGCGCGGGAATCGAATGGCAGTGACTTCTTGGGCATGTGTTGAAATTATGTGGTAGTTTTTCAACGAAGGGCGCCCGCCCAGCATAGGTGATACGCGAATGTCTCTCCGATTAATGGCGCCGAGCCTGGCTCTGCTGTCCATGCTTTTCTTTGCCGCGCAAGGCCACGCCCAAGAGCAGCGCTACAGCGCGCAACAGATTCGCGCCGATATTGACGCGATCCAGGCCGGTATCGTGGCCACGCATCCAGACCCATCGCACTCGGTAAGCGCCGCTCGGCTGACGAAGGCGCTGGGCGCGCTGCGTCGCCAAGCGCGCAACGGCATGGACCGTGACGCCGTCTGGCGCGAGTTGTCGATGCTGAACCCATTGCTGGCCGACGGACATCTGTTCGTGACCTATCCGGACTGGCGTGGCGACACCGTGCGCCACTTGGAGAACGGAGGCACGCTGTTTCCGTTCGAAGTGTCCGTCGACAACGTAGGGCAGGTGCGGATCGTCTCGGAGTTGGGCGGCGGGGAGACCGCGCTCGCAGGTGCGGGAGTGCGCTCCATCAACGGGGTGCCAGCGCGGGACGTGGCTCGCGTGCTGCTCGCGCGAGTCCACGGCGACAGTCCACGTTTCCGGGCCGACCTGCTCTCCAAGCGGTGGTGGTTCTACTATTGGAAAGTCCACGGCGCGCCTGCGGCGTTCGACATCAAGCTGGAGAACGTAACCCGCGATTCCATGGCTGTTCCCGGTAGCCGCTCGCTACCGGCAATCATGGACGGTGAAGCGGATTTCGACCGCAACTTCACGCTCGAGTTGCGCCCCGACGCTGCTGCCGTCATGACAGTGCGGACGTTCGCGTGGCCGGATCAGGACGCCTTCCTTACGTTTGCACGCCGCTCTTTCGAGCGGATGCGGGAGGCTGGGACACGAACGCTTGTGATCGACGTGCGCCAGAACGGCGGAGGCGACGACGCCATGTGGCTGAAGGGCCTGCTGCCTTACTTCGGCGATCGCCCCTACCGCTGGGCCTCGCGTTATACGAAACGCGTGCTCAAGGACAATTCTGAGAAGCATGAACGCGCCGGGGAGGTCCTGCGCGGCAATGTCGACACGTGGGCATCACCACTGCCCGAGGGCCCTCTTCGTTTCGACGGCAAGGTGTACGTGTTGGTCGCCCGGGGCACCTATTCGTCTGCGGTGCAGTTTGCAAATGCGGTGCAGGACTTCGGGTTCGGCACCCTCGTCGGTGAAGGGGAAAGCGTCCGCGCGATGCAGAGTGGGGGCATCCAACGAATCGAGCTGCCGAACACCGGACTCGTACTGTGGTCGCCACGGTTCTTGCTGGTTCGTCCGTCCGGCGAGCTGTCACCCGAGTGGCTGACACCCGACATCGCAGTGGGCGACGACCCGCTGGATCCGCGAGCGATGATCGAATACGCGCTTACCGCTGGCACGAGGCCCGCAAAGACCAATTAGATCCGTCTTTCGACTGTGCCGCGTCCGCTTTGGGTCGAGAAGTGCCTGTTGGCTCCTCGCGGCCAAAACCGGTCAGACGACCCGGTGAATCGACACCCTACCGCCCCGTTTCGACATGAGTCTCTGACGGGCAGAACGCATGCGCCAACCGAGCCATAGCCCAGGTATCCCGTTCGCAGTAGGCCAGCAGGTGGGAGCGAAGCCGCTCACGCTCATCCGCTGGGGCTTGTGGATCGGATGCCTGTAGGTATGCCTTCTGCGCCTCGCCGCCATCCGCCACCTCGAGGCCCCGATAATCGAGATCCGGTGCGATCGTAGGTAGCACCGCCTTGATCGACCACGAACCGCGCATATCGCGGTGGTAGTAGTGGCTTCTATAGATAGGCAACAGGTCGACCATCCTGTCAACGATTGCCAGCAGTTGCTCCGCGTATCGTGGGAATCGCTCCGCCAGTTCCCGCAGGCGGGCGCCTTCAAAGCCTTGGTTCCAGACGATCACCGATCCCGATCCTGCGACGCAACCTAGGAGTGTCTCGACAAAGCCCTGCAGTGGCGACTGCCCCGACACGTCGAGGAACGCGTCGTGCCGCATCGCGCCATCGCTCGACTCGGTGTGGCACGAGAACTGGAATGGCAGCTGCTGGAACGGTCGCGTCCCGAGCCAGCGCGGAACCACGAAGGTGATCGTCTCGAAGTCGAGATAGCGCCGCGGGTACGGTATCTCAGCCAGGATCCGCCGCATTTCGTCGGAGACGAAGATCGTGTTGTTGCGGGTGGCGTCCGCCACGCGCTGATGCATTGCATTCCGGAACTCGGTTGCCGGCACGTCGCAAAGGTCGAGATATCCGGCGTTGGTCAGCCGGTCGACCAACGCACCCGCACGAGGCAGCACGTCAATGGGGAACTCCGGACCGGGCGGTTCGGCCGCGCGGCAATGCGCAAGGAACGGGCACTCGTAGGGATCGAAGCACTGGCCGCCCGTGGTGGCCGCCGGCATGGAGTCCGCCGCCACGCGCTTCAAGTTTTCGACGATGCCGGCGATCTGCGGCAACAAGGCTTCCACCTCCGCCGTGATGTCGACCAGCTTCAGCAGTCCCCGGAAATCTCCCTCAGTGCGATAGACGAAACGATTGTCGACGTGTCCGTGCAGGACGCCGGTGACGTTGCGGCCCGCGCCGCGTGCAACCCAGGTCTGGATTGCGCAGTCCCATACATGTTCCGGTTTTACCGAGGTCGTAGATTTCACCTCGATTAAGGTGTCGTGTTCTTCGTGGCGCTGAAACGCATCGACGCGGACTCGGACGCCTTCGTGCGCGAACGCCGGTTCGAACAGCATCGGCGCCTCGGAATGCGGCCTCGCCAGCAAGGCGGCAGTCTGCGACAGGGCCTCGTTGACGTGCAGATGGTCGGCAGAGATGAGCACGCCGCCGCCAAGCAGGTTCCGCGCTAGATCGCCGAAGTGCGTGCCCTCGTCCAGCCGGGCCTGAGCGGACGTGGTCCACCGGACGGATTTCGGGTCGTGCAGTTCCAGCCACAGCCGCTTACGGCATTGGCGTCCGGACTGGATGCGGGACTTCGATAGCCAAGGGACGCTACTCATGCAACTGCAGGAGCCTCTTGTGGAATTCCGTGACCATCCGCGACTCGTGCGGATAAGCTGGCTGGGCGGCAAGCAGCGCTTCGAACACGTCGTGCCAGGCGTAGCGCCGCCAACCGAGGTCTGGTTCGCGGTCCTGCTTCTTTGAAATGATGACGAAGTCTGTCTTGTAGCCAAGCAGGTCCTGCAGGATAAATTCCTGCAGTTTGGTCTGGGACATTCTGAAACAGCCGTCCTCCGTACTTCCCTTCGCTAGGTAGCCACCGATACCAGATTCCAGCTTGGCCTCGATGCAGATGACACTGTCGCCGCCGAGGTCAATCACCAGATCCGGCTTTGCGTTGAATGCCCACTTAAGCTTGCAGGCCTTCTCCGCAAACGCGCGATCGTCGTCGAACCCGCTCCATTTCCGGAACTGTGAATCGCTCCAGCGCGAAGGCATCTGGATGTATTTTGCGGACGCGGCTTTCGACCCTTCCCCAATGAAGAACTCATTAAACGCCTTGCAATCGGTCGGAAGCGCGTCTGCCGCGCTCATGCCAAGCATGGAAATTATCGCCTTGCGATAACGCTGGTTGCGCGTCGCTGCATCGCCTTCCTGATGCGCAACCCGGGCCCAGAGGTCACGTAGGTGGGCATACTCAAAGTAAACCCCAACCTTCGCGACATCCGGCGCAGGCTGATCGATCAGTCGGAGGAAAGATCCCAGTCGTCTCTCGTCTAGGAGGAGGTGGTACAGGACGGCCGCGAAGTTCCGTTCTTCCCTGCAATAGTTGACGTACTCTTCGTCAACGCCGAGCCACCGGCGCAAGTTCTTGTCGTTCTTCAAAAAATCCCCCTGATTGATTCTTCATTTCATGTTGTTCCGGCAGCTTTGCCGCTGCAACAGCCTGCAGGGGCTTGATCTCACTGGCTGCGACCGGATCGCCCCGCGCCCCAACAGGACTGGACCATGGCACATGAGCTGGACGGAACACTTTTGTCCGGTGCCCGCTGATCCTTGCCGAGCGGCGGGGGTCCCTTCGACGACGGCGATGTGCTGGGAATTAGAGACCCGGAATGCCTAGTTCACCATGCGGTTAGCCCTCAAGGTTCGTAAACTCCTCAAGGCTGATTCCCTGCTCTGGCGCCAGCATATCGCTCGAGAGCGCCCGCTTGACCGATAGCCGCTCGGCAACACGCTGCTCAAAACTGTCGAAGCCGTCACCGGTGACGGTGGGACAGTAGACGAAGACTTCCCTTTCCTGACCTATGCGATAGGCGCGGTCGGTGGCCTGGTCTTCCTTGGCAGGATTCCAGGGGCGGGTGAAATGGATGACGTGATTGGCGGCCTGGATGTTGACGCCAAAGCCGACGGCCGTGGTCGAGAGCACAATCACCCCAAACCCTGGCTGGGCCTGGAAAGCATCGATGATGGCCTGTCGCGAGGCTTCGGCGTTTGGATCGACTGAGGTGCTGCCGTTGATCACCGCCGGCCGAATCTGAAAGCGATTGGCCACCGCCCGCTGCAGCAGGCGCTGTATGTCGCGGTACTCGGTAAAGATGATGGCCTTCTCACCATTCTGGCGAATGAGCTCCAGTTGATCTAACAGCCAGGCGAGTTTCGGCGAGTGCCTCACATGCTCTTCGACAGACAGGTATTCCGCTTGCGAATCGGCCGCAGCCAAGGGATTGGCACAAATGATCCGAAGCCGATGCAGCAGGCCCAGCACTGCGGTCCCGCCGCTTCCATCATTGCTCTCGACAGCCGCCCGGAACTCCTTGGCAGCGGCCGCATAGAGGACGCGCTGCCTGGGCGACATCGGCAGCTCGCAGGGCAGTTCCGTCTTCGGCTGAAGCTGGGCGACTTCGCTCTTCATACGGCGCAACACCCAGGGTGCGATCTGCGCGCGCAGTGACTCGACCAGCGGCTCGTGGCCCTCACTGCGCTGCTCGATCGCCTGACGGAAAACCTTGGTGAACTGGCTCAGGGAATCCAGCAGCCCGGGCTGGAAGAAGTCGAACAGACACCACAAGTCGGTCAGAGAGTTCTCCACTGGCGTCCCCGTGCAGGCAATCTTGAAGTCGGCCTGCATGGCTTTGGCGGCGCGGGTCACCATGGCGCCTGGGGTCTTGATCTTCTGGGCCTCGTCGCAGACCAACACACCCCAGTACTCCCTGGCCAGTGATAGCTGGTAGTCGCGCAGGGTTTCGTAGGTGGTCAGCACGAATGCCGCGCCCTGGGCGAAGCCGGGGCGCAGTGCTTTCTTCAGGCCCCGGATTCTGAGCTCTTCGGAAATCTCTCCGGGTGAAAGACGGAACTCGCTCAGATGCTCACCATAGAGGGTAACTGTGGTGCCTTGACTGCCATCCAGGAACTTCGCTATCTCCGCTTTCCAGTTCTGCAGTAACGATACCGGGGCCACGACCAGGCAGGGGCGAGGCACCGGCGCGGTCTGGCGATACCAGGCCATCAGGCAGAGGCATTGGAGCGTCTTCCCCAGCCCCATGTCGTCCGCCAGAAGGATGCCGCGCACACCCTCTGCCCCCCGCTTGAGCCGATGTTGCATCCACGCGATGCCGTCGCGCTGATGAGGCATCAGGTTTATCTGCTTGCGGAGCGCTGTGGGGAGTGCGAACGAGGATTGCCCTTCCGTGTCCAATGCACTCTGCTGGGTGTATTCCAGCTGCTCGATATTGTGCAGGATCTTCAGGCCAAGCTTTTCACCTGGTTGCGGATCCTTGGGAACCGATACCGGTCGTGGTGTGCGCGAGGCTTCTTTCAAGCCATCCACCCACGACCGCGCTTCGGCGGTTGGAATGTCGACTTCGAGATTGGGCACGCGCACCATGTCCTGTTGCTGCGCCTCAGCACTCTCGACGCGCTCGGTCAGCTGCTGCACGTCCCCTCGCGTCAAAGGCGTCGAGATCACCTCTCCGGTTGATGTGTCGACGGAGTCGATTGTCAGCGACGCCGCTTCGTCCGGCGCCCAGTCAATCCCGCTTTCAGGCCGCACCACTTTTGGCACCAATACTTTCTGACCGTCGAATCCCACGACCCTGTCGCTGTAGCTCGACAGATCGAACATAAGTTCGACACCCAAGGTGTCAGGATATGCAGCGTGCAGCCCTGCCTGCCGAACACGTCGCAGCGATTCCAGCGTAAGGCCCGCCAGGGCGAGGTCGTGCCCGTTCCAGCGCATGGCGCTCTGGCCGGCATCCTGCGCGCTTTTCGCGACAACAAACAGCTCGCGTGCTTGCGCCAGGTCATATTCACCAAGAAACTCACTGTCCTGCTGCCCTCTCGCATCTACGAGGACGGCGGCCCACCCCTCTTCCTGCGGTTGCAGATCCAGCTCCCACTCAACGAGACCTGCCTCTTGCCGCGCGCGTTCGAACTGCTCGGGCGGAATGACCTTCTCCGAGCCCTCGCCCAGAAACGGATACGGGTTTTGAATGAAGCTCGCCGCTTGGTTGCCGCCAAGCCGGCGCCCTGGCATGGCCTTGATCGCTTGGGCAACCTCGCGCACGTTCTCGGGAAGCACCACATGGCTCAGCACCCCAGCCTCGCCTACGACGTCATATCGGCCGCGGACGGAGTCAAAGCGATCGAATTGTCTCAACCAGCCGGATGGGGCGCCCGGTAGCTCCGGTATCACCTCAATCACCCGCGTCTCGGCGACCCGGTTGTCCTGAAGTGCAATTGAGAGTCTCTCGGGGATGACCACGGGTGACTCTGCAAGATATCGATCAACTTTGGCACCACACTGCCCTGCCAGGAGCTGCACGCGACCCATTGCAAGCATCCGCTCGTCCGAGGCCATCTGCCTCCCGTGGGCACCAAGCCTCTCAAGCTCAATCATCATCTGATAAGCCGACTTGGAGAGCAGCCGAATAGCGCCGTCCGACTCAATTACCGGTCCCTTTCGCGTCAGGGATCGGATGATCTGATCACCGTTTTCCCATGCATCGATGCCTATACCGAACTCTGGATCAGAAGGCGTACCTCGTGACACGAGGAAAGGCCTAAGCAGTGCCGGATCAGGCAACTGCAGCAGACTTATGCTCGAAGCGTGGTCTTCATCCTCCAGCAATGCGTAGATCTCAGGCCAACGCACGATGAAACCTTCGCTCGTGACATGGGCGAGTCCTTCCTCCACCAATTGAGCGAGATAGCCGTTAGCAGCTGGATCAGCCGGCTCCCGCGGAAAGCACCAGCCCTCGCTGGTGGCGTGGAAACCCAAGCCCGGGCCAGACGCGACCTCGTCATTGGCTTTTTCACGGCGGAACATCCTCATCGGTAGAAGCCCCTGGATTTTGCGTATCGAAACCCGGCTGCGTTCATGGCCATCGACAGCTTTGCCGAAGGTATGGCCGCGAGCTCGATCCAGTAGCTCCCCCCTTTACTTCGGTTGTCCACGGCTCCCTTCAGAATGCTCTGCAGCTCACGTTCAAGGTTGCCAGGCAGTCCGAGATCGAACGCGTCGGTGGAGCGATGGCGGCTGGCCTGCTTCCGCTGAGTGGAGGCGTATGTCTTCCCTCCGCTGATCGAGTCGGGCCAGATCCCAAGACGCGACAGCGCCTGGTCAAAGTCGGCTTCCCAGTCGCCGCGGTGAATCAGTCGCTCTTGGCCGCTCGCAGTCACAGCGCTGGGGTTGCCCAGCTCGCTGCGACCGAACTCTTTCTTTGCGAGATCGAAGGGGCGCAGGTCATCTCGATATGTGAAACAGGCATTGCCCGTCTGACCAAACTCGACGAACCACCACCCGTCCATCTTTATCAGAATAGCCACGTTGTTAGGCGTCGAACCGTTAAGCCAGCCGAGCCTGCCCTTACGTTTATTGATGAAGCGACCGATGTCCAGGTTAGTTGTAGCGCGGAGCCCATAACCAAAAACAAGCTTCGTATACGCCATGCGTCCGGTGAAGCGCTTCCAGTACGCAAACCGGCGCTGGTCCATGTCGCTGAGCGTACGTGATGAACTCTTGATCAACTCAAAGAAGTCGTTGAGATCATCCTCAGCCAGCCAGTGGCACACGATTCGCACCGCGCTGTCCGAAAGCTGAGACCAGCGGTGGGACCGATCGCTTAGCTCTAGCTGGGGATTCGCCCAAGCCTCCAGCGCCTTTTCAAGAAGCCGGGCATGCAGAACAGGTGAAGCCGAATGGGTATAGCGCTCAAGCAGGGCGGCGAGAATCTTGTCCTTCGATGTCGGGTGATCCTGAACCAGATCCAGCGCCCTTGGAAGATGCAGCAGAAAGACGCTGTCTTCTAGTTTGGTAAGAGTCAGTAGCAGCTCATCCACGATCTCAGCCCAGAACCAGCTGGTGCCAGGAATCCGGGCTTGTTCCCGAATCTCCTCCAGCGCACCGGCCTCAGCCTTGAACCACTCATTCGCATAGGACATTGCCGGTCGCCTGTCCAGAACCTGCCTATGAGCCGTTACTACGGGCACCCAGTTGGGCGCGGTTGGGCCTGCGGGCAATTCGGGCAGCGTGTCGTGCAGGAACTTGCCCAGAACAGCTCGAGACTCTTTCTCCTCGGCAATGAAATACGCAAAGAACGCGGCGCGCCAAAGCAGAGGGCCCAGAACCGAACTGCCGATTCGTTCGCGCCACCTGGTCAGGAGAGGCTGCAAGAGTGCTCTACGCTGAACGATCGAGTCGCCCTCAAGCGTGTCGCTGAAAGTGGAGAGACCCCCAGCGAGCAACATGTCGTCACGTGGGCGCAAGGCGGGCGCACCCAGGCCAGCCAGGCGCTGAACGGATAGCTCAAATAGACGCGGGTTCTCTACTGATGCAGCGAGCTCACCCACCTGGTCTCGGACCACCGCGACACGTGCCCTCAACCGCTTTGGTTCAACACCTCCGCCGAAGGCCTCCCAACGGTCGAATCCACGAGCCAGTACCGCGTCGAACCGCGACCTTTGATCCGAAATCACAGCTGGCACCGATCCGCTGAAGCCGGGGTTTCAGCGACCACTTCGGCGTTGGCCCGCTGCTCGCCCAGTCCGTAGAACTGGATTCGCAACTCGACCCGCCGGCTCGCGTCGGCCGTGTCCCTTTGGTTATTGGAAGAAACACCACCCGCGAGAAACAGTCGACGCACTCGCTCCAACTGCTCCTGGCTGAGCGCAAGACTCGTGTTCTTGTTCGGGTCCATCAGCAGACAAAGCACCCACTCGGACCGCCGCATGGAAAGATGCAGGTTGTACAGATAACCGCCGACAGTATCCGTATAGCCTTCAACTACTACCTGCTTCAGCCACTTCCTGCCGAGTTCCCCGTCTGCTGCATCCAGAACTGCCGGCACGAGACTAGCCAGTGCGCTCTCGGCACCTTTCGGAAGCTGGTAGCTGTTGAAGCCGAAAGTGCCAACGGTGGGAAAAGAGATTCTTTGATCAGCGCAGTTGATCTGGATATCAGGCACATCGGCGAGATCGCGCTCCAACTGCTCACAAACCAGCTGGACCTCGCGAGCACGAATCTCAGCTGGCCCTTCAACTACGCGCGTCACCGCCGCAATTGTGACCGCCATGGCCGTGAGGAACAGCACCATCATTGCGGTCATCAGATCGGCATAGCTGATCCAGAAGGGCTTCTCGCCATCTTCTTTTCCCCTACGACGCTTTCGGGTCATTCCTCCCAGCATGGCCCCTAGCCTTCCTGATCCACGGCGTACAGCTTCATCCTTTCAATTAGACCGCCCAGCATTTCCACCGCGTTGGAGAGCTCCTTGTCAAAGTCCGTCAAGGTACGATTCAAGACTACGGTCGTCCGATCTCCGAACGACTCCACCGCCTGCTCCATTTTCTCCGTCACCATCTCAGAGAAGCTGGCAAACTCCAGTGCTGCTTCCTGACTTCTGCTGAGGGCCAGCTGCACATCCCTTAGCGCCGCTTCGCGCGCCCCGGCCTCAGCCGCCATCAGGCCAGAAACTCCCTCGACCCGTATCGACGCCTGCGACAGCGCCTGGGAAGACGTATCCAAGCTTTCGGCACCCTTGCGAAGGGCGGTCGCTGTCGCTTCAATCTGAGCGCTGAGCTGAGCTGCTTTCTCATGCACTCCGGCGACGGAGTCACCGGAGTGCATGAGCTTGTCCACTGTCGACTCTAGCCCGACAAGCATCGATGCAATCTTGCCTGCGCCACTCTCGAGCTGCCCGATGGCATCAAGTGTCGTCCGCTGAACGTCATGGCTCAGCTCGTTGGCTCGCTCAGCGCTACGCTCACTCACTCGCTGTGCTTCTGCCGCTGCCGTGGCAATCTGGCCGGACGCCTCTGCTGCCGCCTGTGAGACTCTGCTGGATGTCAGCTCCTGGACAGCCGACATCTTCTCTATGGCAGCAGACATCTGCGCCATCATCTGAGCGCTCGCATTCCCCGAAGCTTCTACCTGCTGCTTATCGTGACTGGCAAGCGCGGACAGAAGATCGGTCATCGCTGATTGAATCCCCTGAGAGGAGCTTTGAGAGGCCTGCTGCATGTCTGCAACCAGAGATCTCAAGCTCACTTCGACCCGCGTTACCGCCTCTGCACTCTGACGCATCATGGTGCTCAGATCTCCCATCTGGCCACCCATGGTGTCTCGCATCTGCGCCATGAAGGCCGTCATGAGGTTTTCGATCATCCGGCCAGCGGAGGCCGACTGATCATGGCTGGCCATCTGCACAGTGTCTGCGATCTTCTGAAGCGGGGCCTGAAGGCTGGACTCTAGGCTGGTGCCGATGTCGGTTGAGAGTTGGCGAGTGGCCTGTATCTGCTGTTCCGTCAGATTGGTGAGGAGCGACTTGAGATCCTCGACAAGACTCTCTTTCAGCTGCTTGGTTTGAGCGGTCCCCTCTTCTGAGGTCCTCAGGAGTTTGGATAGATACTCTTCGCCAACACCGGCTCGGAACATTCCATCCAGTTCGGCGGCTATGGACGCCACCCGGTGCAGGTTCGCCGCGTAGGTCACCTTCTCAAGAATGGTGCAAAGCATCGCCAACCCGATTGCTACTGCGGACAGCAGAAACGCACTCCATACATGAAGGAACAGCCCGCCGAGGCTATTCTTCAAGGCGTCCGGATCCACCGCAGTGACGTCGAAGCTTTGCAGGCCCGCGATCAAGCCACTGAAGGTTGCGATGATGCCCAGCCCCGTGAATATTCCAGGCAGATGCTTAAAGAACTCTGTGTGGAGGCGCCCCTCAACAACAAGTTCAGAGTTGAAGAAGGATTCGGCAGGCACGGTTGCGCGGACTGCCGTAACTTCTTTCTCGATTCCTTTGTCCACGACCTGCTCGTGAAGAGTGTCCTCGTACTCTTCCCAAAGGGGTGCCAGTTGTCCTTCGTCGAAGGCTTCGCGTAGCTGAGCCTTCATCTCGGAAGGCAGCTCTCGCTTAACGGTCTTGATCTGGCCCAGCACCTTGCCTAGCGACCACCAGAGTCGGATCCCTCTTAGGAGGACGAACCAGAGGAACGTCAGAAATAGCCCCCCAACAACTGTCGCAATCAGAATATGCAGCCAGTCGCGGGTTAACGCTTCGATGAACAATTGCACTTACTTTTTCTCCGCTGATTCGATTTCTGCTAGCCGAGCGGGCGATTCCCAGCGTATACCCGTGACGATGCCCCAGTTCCCATTTGAATTTGGCCGCCTCCATCGCGCAGCGTCCATTGTTCGCAGCTCCTGCAGTGCATCCCCATAATCAGCAAACACTACCTCCGACCCTTTGGCGCCTATCGTAAATCCATGACTCCGGGCAAGGTCAGGGGAGAACCAGCTCCCGTCCTTCGCCACGGGAACCAGCTCCCCCAAGGGCACGGCCAAGGTGGTGGGGATTGGCGACACTTGAGTTGCGCTAAGCGCAGGCTGTAAAGCTGTCGCTTTTGCTAATGGACGCGGACCGTAATCGATCTCGATCTGGCCGGCCACTTCATCCGAAAGATTCACCCAAATCACGGCGCCGCTAGGATGCACATACCTCACAAGCTGAACAAGCGGACGAGCAGATTGAAGGACCCAAGCGTGATTCCAGCTGATCGTCTCTACCTGACGTGCCAGCGGAATGCAATGCTTGTCCCTATGCGCCCGCCACGCAATTGAGTCAAGAGGACCGATGGAGTCGACAAGGTCCGCGACACCCACGACGCATCCTGATCCTTTTCGAATCAGGGCCATGCGCCCCCGGAACGAGCAATGCTGAGAGCGCATTTCCCAGGTCTTCTCTCCGCTTAGGAGGAGCGAGACCCACGGCTCATCAACGATCAGACCCTTCAAGACAGCTTCCCTATGACATCCCCGTGCAATTTTAGGCTTCGTTCCTCACGGACCACCATAAGAAGGCTTCTTTAGTTGGAGCGCCGTCAAGGAAATACGGGTCTCCTCTCCGGCCGCGCGCCCACTAAACATCACTGTCCTTCCCTGCCACCGCCGTCGCCATCGGCGCCGACCCCGGCAGCCCTCTCTCCGGGGACTCCGATCCCACGGTGTAGGAGGTCGTCTACTGTGACCTAACGCAGCCGCCGACGAGGGCGTCGGCGTTTCCCTGGCCTCTGCGGCGAAGCCTGCGGTATAGGTCGGCGGCAGAAAGCACCCGTCGGTGGCGGGGGGGTCGATAACTGCCGGTGAGGTTCTCGCCGGTCGGGGCCAACGCCGTTCCTGGATGCGGTCAGCGCGGAAATAGTTTGCGCTCGCCTATGGGCTGCGTCAGGCCGACCAAACCATCCAACGATGCGCTCGGCCAAGCACCGGGAATCAGCTGCCTATCGCGTCAGTTACACGTCGCCAAGCCCAATCCCATGCGATGCGTTCCTGCTCCAGGCGCATTCGTATTCCATGGCTGCCGCTGCGCAGCGCCGTGTAAAGGATCGACTCGGTCTCGGTGAGGCGCGCCAACTCAACGGCCTGCGATGGCTTTGCCTCTTCCACACACAGCGCCTGGAAATGCCGCAGCGTCTCCTCGTCCATCATGATCGAGCGCACCTGCGGCAAGTGACCGCGAAGGCGATCCAGGATTGCCAGACCATGCGTGTCGATATCGCCCCAGTAGTACACCGGCACATCGCGAATCCACGCGATGTCGGCGAACGGTTCGACCGCGTAGCCGCGCGCCATGAACACGACCGTATCCGGCAGGTCGGCGAACGCCAGCCCGGTGGCAAGGTTCTCCACGATCACTGCGCGTCGCACTGGCAGGTTCAGCTGAGCCACGGCATCCCATGGCGCAGCAATATCCCCCAGCCCGCCAACCATGGCCCTGAGCTTTGGATCAAGGATCCTGAGTCGAACCCGGTCCGGCATCGGCCGCAGGCCGGACACCGCATGGAACCCCTGTGTCGGCTCGATGCCGGACAGCGCCGCCAGCCATGTCCCGATCACGCCGCGGTACGGCTCGATCCATTTGCTGTCGATTCCGGCAATCGGAACTTCTCGCAGGAACAGGCCCGAATCGGGATGCTGTCGCAGCCATTCCATGGCCAACATCAGGCGCTCGAAATCCTGATTACCCGAATCCGCGAGCAGATCGAAGCTGCGAGAGAGGATTTGCGACCAGCCAGAGGGTTCGCTCCGCGAAGGATCCGCTCCTGCTCCGTCCAATATCCCATGCGCCTTGGGTTCGAACCGCGTGACCAACTCGTCGAACCGCTCCCGCGCCTGCCGCCAGCGCCCGACTTCGCCCAACTCCGCGGCCACGTCGTGTGGCGACCGAAACACCCAACGCTGCGGCAATTGTTGCGAGCCCAGCCGAGGCCAATTGCGCTCGACGTATTCGACCAGCCCAAAACCCGTCTCGCTGGCCCAGCGGGTGAGCCAGGTGTCGAACACGCCCCACTGCTGCTGGGCTTGGGATTCAGTAGGCGGCTTGGTCGAAAACGCCAGCGGCCATTCCCCGCCGCCGACCAACCAGCCGTGGCGATTGCGTGCCCAAGCCGTGCGCAGCCGCGCGCGCAGCGCTTCAGGCTCGAGCATCGTGCTCACGCACCGGCAACCCGCACCCGCTCGGGCAAGGCCAATCGTCGTTCCGTTTCGTCGTACTCGATCATCAGTACGCCCGAATCATGGCGTCCGTTGATGTCGACGAAGCAGGCACCTCCAATGAACGGTTCCAGCGTCATCACCGACTTCAGCGGTGTGGCCACGATCATCTGGAAACCGAAATTTTCGAAGATCTTCATCGCCAGCGCGGTGAATTCGTTGTCGGCCTTGTCGAAGGCCTCGTCGAGCACCACCGCCGCATAGCGCGGCAGGTGACCGTCCTCGCCACCCAGCTGGTAGCGCAATGCCGCCGCCAGACAGGTGGTGGCCAGCTTCTGGCGCTGCCCACCCGACTTGCCGGCGCCACTTCGGTAAACCTCGACCTGACGGCGGGTTTCCGCGTCCACCTCTGCGCCGATGAACTCCACGTGCTGGCGCACATCCAGCACCTGGTCGCGCCAGCGCCTTTGCTCAGGATCCTGCGCGCCAAGCCGACCGACCAATTGCCGCAGGATCACGAACTGCGCCTCGGCCTGATCGCGGTCCTGGGTCTGGTGATGGGCCAGAACGTCGCGCAACTGCAGCTGGAAATCGCGCACCTCCGGTAAGCCGCGATCAGACACATCGATCTGCAACAGCGTGCCGTGGTTGAACGCCACGCGCTCCAGGCTGTCGTTGACCTCCTCCATGCGCTGGCCGATCGACTTGCGCGCCTCGGTCATATGCTTCTGCAGTACCGACAGGTGCTGCTTGCTCTGGGTCTGCAGCAACTCGAAAAAGCGCGCCTCGTGCTTGGGAAGGCCGTCGAGCTCCAGGCGCCGCAACCGCGCCAGCAGGCCATCCACCGATTGCATGTCCGGGGTGAAGTCGCCCCCATCGGCAGGCCAAAGCCGGCAGTAGCTGCGGAAACACTCCTCAATTGTCTGCACCAACGCATTGTCCCGCGTGCCCTGCCCCGCCAATTCGTCGTTCAAGCCGCGCTCGAGCTGGCGGAACTGGCCATCAATACTTTCGAGGCTCACCACCGTCGCTGACCCCACCCGCTCGGCGAGCCCCTGCGACTGCAGCGGCGTCAATGCCACCACCGCTGCGTTGCTGGTGCAGGCCTCGCGCTGCGCGTGGATCTTGCCGCGATCCGTCGCCAGCACCAGCTGCTCCGCACCAGTCGTGTCATGGGCCTTCTTGGCCAGACGCGTCACCTCGCGCTGAGCCTCGCAGCGGCTGGTGATCGCCTGCAGTGTGGCGTCGCCTTCGCGCAACTGCTTCAACTGGGTCTCGATGTCGCCCAGCCGTTGCAGGCTTGGGGCCACGTCGATCTCTTCCCATTCGAGATTCGCCAGCACGTTGGCGGCCATCTGCTGATCTGCATCGCGCTCGCGCTGCGACCGCAAAGTGTCCAGCGCTCGCTCCGAGTCGGCGATGATCGTCGCCAATTCCCTGGCCTCCTGTTCGAACAGGGCCAGCTTTTCGCGGTTGTCGAAACCGAGCATCCAGTGCTTGCGATCATCGATCCCGCGGCGATCATCCTTCTCGTAGCGTTCGCCCGGATGCTTGATCTGGCCTTCCCGGGTGATCGCGCGCTCGGCGCCACGCAGCGCGGCCACTGTATCGGCGCAGGCGTAGTCGAATCGCCGTGCCAGCTCGGCCGCCAGCCAGGCGTGATACGCGTGGTCGCGGATCTCGATGCGATGCACCAGCGATCGCGACTCCGGAGCGCGTATGCCAAGGTTGTCGCGGCGGCCGACGCGGTAGTACACCAACTTGCTGCCGAGATGGGTGCGGTTGACCCAGCCGGCCACCTCGCTGTGATGGCGATCGTCCACCAGCAGCGATTGCGCGAACCCGTGCAGCACGCGCTCGATCGCGCCCCGCCACGCTGCATATTCGGGTTTGACCTGCAGCAGCTCACCGGTGAAGGGCAACACGTTCTCGGACAGACCGAGTTCCTGGCACAGCCGTCCCCGGAGGTTCTGCAGCTGGACGGAGATATTCGAGGGTGTGCGCTTGAGCGATTCTATCTCGGCACGGACCACGGCAAAGCGTTGCTGCGCATCCGAAGTTTGGCGCTTGAGCCCATCCATCGCGTCTTCAAGTGCACCGGCGCGGTCACGTGCCCCGTCCAACAACCCGCGGGCATCGCCGGCCTGCTGCGCGAAGCCGCCCACGCTCGACGACAGGCTCCAGTCCAGCTCGCGGCAGGCCTGTTCTGCCTTGCCACGCCGTCTGCTGCGCTCATCGCGCGAAACCGTGGCCTGCGCCTTGTCACGTTCGAGCTGATCGATGGCGTCGCCGCCCTCCTCGCGACGTTGACGTTCCAGTTCCGACAGCAGCAGCTCGTGGTTCTCCAGCGACTGCCGGCGTTGCGCCTCCTCGCCGGCCAGCGCCTGCTGCCGGACCGCGAGTTCGGCGAGGCGTTCGTTGAGCAGCGCCAGACGACGCTGCTCGCGGTACTGGTCGACGCCCAGCTGCAACTCGCGCAGTTCGATGGTCGTCTTCCGCAATTGCAGCAGGGCGTCGTAGCCAACGCGCGCCGGTGCCAGTGTCTCGACCTGCTCACGCGCGATGACCACCGCCTTGTGCGCGACATCGAGCTCGGTGAAGTCCGCCACGAGCCGATCGGCAGCATCAAATGTCTGCGGCTCGTCCAGCATGAACCCGCGCAGGAACTGGTTGAGGTCCCCAAGGTTCTTGGCCGACTGGGTCTTGTGCAGCAGCTTCAACGCCATCTCGTTGTCGATCCCCAGCAGCCGGCGGAAGCGCTCGGCGTAGCTGGCGAACGTGTCGAAATGGTGGATATCGTCGCCCAGGCGATGCTTCAGCCGGCGAAGATCCAGATCGAAGCCTTCCATCTCGCCGGCAATGTCGAACGCGCGCTCGGTCACCAGGTAGTGCCGGCGCACGTCCGCGGCGGCGGAACCATTGCCGGTGATCCAGAACAGTCGCACCAGGCTGACGGTCTTGCCCAACCCGTCGCGGTATTCCAGCACTAGCGCCGACCACGTCGAACCCTTGCGCAGGTACTGCGTGGCGATCTCGCCCGAGTCGCTGTCCTGCTGGTCGGCCCACGCGCCGCGCACATATGACGCCAGGCTGCGGTCGCGACCGCTGCGCTCGGCCTCGCGCGCGGCCGCGTTGAAGTCGACTACGCTCGGCGGCACCAGCAGCGCCGACATCGCGTCGAGCAATGTGGATTTTCCCGAACCGGAGCGGCCCACGAACAGGAATCCGCGCTCGGCGATCGGGATGTCGACCAGTCCGCGGAAGGTGCCCCAGTTGTAGACCTGCAGCCGCCGCATGCGGAATTGCTGGTCGCGCGGATCTGTCAGGTCCGACGGAAACAGCGACGCCGCGATGGGCCCGGATGCCGGGCGCGCGCGCTGGCGGCTAGGCCCGTCCTGTCCGGCCGTCTGAAGATCATGATCACCGTTCATCGCCGTGCTCCATGGGTTCCATGTCGGACGCGCGCAGATCGCGATAGACCTGGGCAAGCGCCTGGACATCCTCAGCGGAGAACAGCAGCTTCAGCGCAGGAGAAACCTCATAGCGGTCAGTACCGCCGCGCAATTTTTCCAGCACATGGTTGTCCTTCATCTTGGCGATGGCCGCCGCCACACGCTTGGTGAAGCCTGCGCGGTCGGTAGACAGATTGCGCTGGTACACCGCCAAGGCGTCGACCAGCGCGCCCTCCTCGACCACGGCGCGCTGGCCCTGGGCATCGGCTTCGGCCAACTGCTGGCGCAGGTGTAGCAGCAGCACGGAATCGATGAACGTGAGCGGCGAGGAGCGCAGCAGCACAGGCGCCTCGAGCTCGCCGGTATCGGCCTGGCGGGTGAACGCGACTCCGGCCTCGCGATCGATCACCAATTCCAGGAACAACTCGGCAAGGCGGCACCGCAACGCCGCCTCATGGCGCAGCAACGCGGGCCACAGCAGGTTGTGGCGTCCCGCATCGATACTTGGCCCGGACAGCAGCCGACACAGGGCGCGGCGCGCATCCAGCGGCAGGCTGCCGGTGTCTCCTTCGAACAAGGCGTCGGAACGCGCGTCCGGGCTGTACGCAGCGTGTGCGGGCTCGGCGGGTCCGTACTCGCCGGATCCGTGCCCGTCACGCTCCATGGCGTCAGAACCGTCCGGCGCGGGGGTGGGATCTTCGTTGTCAGGCCAGTTCATTGCGTTTCTCTTTCAAAAACCACACCAGGGGTATGCGCGCGTGGCGCCATTGACCGTCGCCGCCGCACCATTGCACTTCCTCCAGACGACCCTCGGCGACCACGCCGTGACGTGTCGCCAGTGACAGGAAGCCGACAATGCTGCCGAGGCCCTGCTCGGCGGGCCGCTGCTGCAGCACCTCGCCGATCGACAGCTGTGGGTGGTCGGCGAGCAGGTCATGCAGATCACGGCGCAGGCCACGGAAATTGATTTCCGACTGGGCCACCAGGTCGCCCACGCTGTCCAGGGAAATCGCCGCCGCCGCACCGTGCTCGATGTGTCCATCCACGCGCCCGTGCTGTGGATCGTGCAGGCGCCACTGTGACAACGAGCGCAGCCGGCTGGTGGTCAGTTGCAGGGTGTACGGAGTCTTCTGATTGGCACGCACCGCATCGCGCAGCTGCAGTGCCTCGGCCTGGGCCTGCTTCAGCAACTGGTTGAGCCGGCGCTGCTCCAGGTAGCCGCGGCTTTGCACGAAGCCACGCAAGCTGCGCGCAAAGTGCTGCTGGACCTCGTGCACGTCGCCGCCGCGTTCCAGCATCACCCGGGTCATGCCGCGCAGGAACTGGCGCTGCTGGCGCTGCAGATGTTTTGCGAATCCGCGCGACAGCACCGCCTCCAGCGCCGCATCCAACTGCGCACTTTGCTCGACGTCGTTGAGCAGCGCCCAGAACGCATTGAAACTGCGGCCGGCCTCGCTCTCGCCAATGATGTCCACGCCTTCGAACAGGCGATCCAGAACTTCGCCGCGCTCACCCTCGTCGTCGATGATCCGCTCGCGGAACCCGCGGTTGAGGCGCTCGAAGTCGTCGCGCACGCGGCGGAAGTCTTCGGCCAGATCGTCCGCCAGCTGGATGATCTCGTGGGTACGCTCCAATGCGCGCTTGGCATCAAGTGTGGCGACCCTGCCGGCGGCCACGCGGGCAATCTCGGCATCGATCCGGTCGCGCTCGGCCTGCAGCGCCGCCAGCCGGGTGGCCGGATCCGTTTCGGTCTGTTCGGCCAGCTGCACCAGCTGCTGGATCACCATCGACAGGCGGCTTTCGGTGGCCGCGCTGCGCTGGCTGTCGAGGCTGGCAATGAAGCGGATCGCCTGCGCCGCCTGCGTCGACAGCTCGTATTCCTCCTCGCTGGCACCCTCGGGAAGGCGGCGATCCAGGAAGCCCTGCGACAACCAGTCCGCTACATACGCCTGCGCGGTGCGCGCCAGCGTGCGTGGCAGGCTGGAGGCATTGATCGCGTCGAGCTGATGCTGCAGCCGCTCATGCAGGATCGACGCGGGCAGGCGCCGCTCGCCGTCCAGCAACAAGGTCTGCAGCAGTGCGGCCAGCTCGGGCGCGTGATCGGCTGCCAGCAGCCGCCAGAGCGGCTGGTCGCGCAGGCGGTGGTAACCGGCGATGCGGGCCTGCAGCTTCATGCGGCGGCGCCTTTCTGTGCCCACGCAGCGGCCGCAGCCAGAATGGGATTGAGGTCGCGTTCGGAGTGCTTGGACATGGCGCTTCCCTAGTGGAGCGCGGCAGCCAACGAGCAGGCGACCGATGTGCGGTTGTCGGGCTTGCTCC
>Ga0105047_10003530_pt1 | contig 27541 bp, 18 predicted proteins | sample MAT04_FD_78384 | JGI IMG/M metagenome (GOLD analysis project Ga0105047, IMG submission 78384) | Freshwater microbial communities from Lake Fryxell liftoff mats and glacier meltwater in Antarctica - MAT-04 (megahit assembly) | ecosystem: Environmental > Aquatic > Freshwater > Ice > Liftoff... | reverse complement strand
TCAGTGCGCTCAAGCTTCATTCGCTCGCGCGCGGCTTCGTCTATCTTATTCTCACGCAAACCGGCGCGCGCCGCTTCACGTGCCGCACCGTCTACCGGCTGCGGCGCCTCGCGCGCCGCTTCGCCGGGCCGCGGCGGAGCCACGAATCGCCGCGTCTCCACTCGGTCTGCTCCAAGCGGAACGCCCATCGGGCGCCGAGGGGGCGGGGGAGGCGCCATCATTGCCGCGGGGGCATTATCGTAACGCAGCGCTCGCACCGCCGCAGCAATCCGCCGCAGGTCGGGTTCGTCCCCTCTGATCGTGATCAACTGCAATTCGTCATTCCAATCCGTTTTGGCATTGGGCGCCATTAAGCGCGCGACCTCCTTCAACTTTTCGGCAGGCACATCTTTCGAATTTTTATAAACGAGCACGCCATCGCTGACCGCCAGGCGGTCCATGATCTGAGCCGTCAGGCGCGGCGCGTTCTGCAGTCCCAGTCCATCGGCCTCTATCTCCGTCCCGTCTGGAAACTTGACCCGTACACGTCCGCCGGGAGGGACGTCGCGCCCGCCATGCCCCTCACGAAGATCAAACGCAATGCGGTCGCCGTGCAGATCGAAGTTCAATCCCGTCAGTTTGGAGATCCCGCCCAGCACTTCTTCCAGCGGCCGGTTATCCATCTTTAACGTGATCCGGGCCTTATCCGCCACGCCTTCGGCCTGCGGCTCAATGCCAATCCGCACCCCGCTGATAACTTGGAGCGTGGTGATCGCCTCCACTAATGGAACATCGGCAAAGTTAACGCTCAGCGACTGGCGGAGCCGCTCGCGCAGCTCCATTCCCGCATTTGGGCCCGCATCCTTGCCGGGCTCGCCGGCGCACGCAAGCACGCATAGACCCCATGCAATACAGCACGACAGCATACGATTCATGTCATTCTCCCCTTACTTGAGTCTTAACAGATCAGTGCGTCCAGGGACACATAATGAGTCGCGCGTTATGGAAGCAACAGAGGAACACGCGACTCAATAATGTGAAAGGGTGGGGGAGACCTGAGATTGAATACTATGGCAATCATGCCTACACTTCTCGCATGGCGAACACATTCTGGGATCAGCGGTATTCGGGTGACGAGCTTGCTTATGGCAACGCACCCAATGAGTTCCTTTCGAGCATGGCAGCCCAACTTCCGAGCTCCGGACAGGCCCTCGATATCGGCGCAGGTGAAGGCCGAAACGCGTTGTTCCTGGCATCTCGCGGACTGAATGTGCTGGCCGTTGACCAGAGTGAAGTCGGGATGCAGAAGGCGCAGCGGCGCGCTCAAGAGCGCGGCCTTACGCTGCGCACGCAGGCCGTTGACTTGCAGGATTTTGACGCCGAACATAATGCGTTCGACGTCGTCAGTTCCATCTTCGTTCACCTGCCGGCAACGCTCCGCGCGGCGGTGCATCAGCGCGTCGTAGCGTGGTTGAAGCCGGGCGGAGTGTTCCTGCTCGAGGCCTACGCGCCGGATCAGATCGAGCGAGGCACCGGCGGGCCGACGGACCCCTCGTTGCTCGCGTCCCTGCAGGTCATCTTAGGCGAAGTCGATGGCCTGCAGATCGAGCATCAGGCTGCCTTGGTGCGAAACGTCTCCGAAGGCCGCTTCCATACCGGGGAGGCGTCCGTGGTGCAGGTTCTGGCGCGGAAAAGGTAAAGGCGGCTGTCGGGAGCAACGTCACGCTTGCCGCAAGGGCAATCTCACCACAAAAGTTGTCCATCGAAGAGAACGGCGATCATGAAAAAAGCATAATCACTCATGCTTTTTCCGTCGACGGCAGCGTGCACAGATCCGGCATCAAGTCCGCAATATCTTTGAGCTGCTCGACGCCGTAAATCGCCAGCAACACAACCGGCACCGGCACGCCGCCTCCGGTGCAGATTTTCTGGACGGCGGCCACGTACGGAGCGCCCTCGGTCATGCACTCGCTCACTTCTTTTGAATCGCTGCGCGGCACGAATCCAATCTGGCGGCCGTCGGCTAACGTCACCGAAATCACGCTCTCGCCCGCCGCGTTGCCGGGCTCGGGTCTGAGGCGCACGCGGTCGCCGACGCGCAGAGAAGTCACCACAATTTCAAAACGGTTTTCGAACTGCACGCCCGCGACCATGAAATCAAATTCGTCCTCCGGCCAGCGCTTCCGGTCGCGTTCGACTTCCTCTTTCAGTTGTTTCTCCAACGCCTTCGGATCCTCCGGCCTCCGCGGCGCTTCGACTTTGGCAGACGTAACCCGGGTGACCCTGCGCACCTCGGGCGGCAGAACCTCCTGCAAAGCCTCGAGCATCTCGCGCTGCTCATCGCGCGTCACGCGCCCGTCGGCAAGGATTCGCTGCAAGGTCTCAGTAAGAAACTTAATCCCCGGCAGGTCCGACGATTTGTTGCGCTGCAACCAGCGGTCCAGCTCCGTAACTTCGTGCGGCCCCAGCTTCCCGTCCTCCGTAATCCCGTGGCAAAGCGAAAAAAGCTCCGCGCCAATGCCCTCACGGATTTGAATGGTAGTCAGAGAAACGCGCGGTTTGAGAGAGTCGCTCATGATCATTGTCCCTTGAGAGCAGCACCCCACGATATGAGAGGGGCGATAAAAATCAAAGACCACGGCAACCTTGCTTTCAGTTAATTCGTGACATGCTTCACGCATGGTTAGCGACGCTGAACCTCGTTTAACTCAGAAGCATTGTACCCTACGGAATCGGATAGAGCTACCGGGTCGATCCAGAACTTAGCCGCAGAATCGCCCGTCTCAACATGAATATGTGGCGGTTCCGCACCTTCATTGCTGTAGAAGAAAAAGCGATGACCTCTGATGCGTAAAATTGTCGGCATAAGAGATATCTCGCCTCCCCAATAAAACAGGGCGGCACCCTCGCCGCCCTGTCTCCCAATTCCAATACAAAACTCTTACGCCGAATACGTCGCCTCGAACACCGAGCCGCCGGCTTTCGCCGTCTTCTTGATGCCGTGGTCTTTCGGGTTCGCGGTCAGATGCTGCAGGATCTTGTAGATCGTCTCGATCTCGTTCTTCGCGCCGATGTGGTTGGCGACGTCGGCAACTGTGTGCTTCTCGCTCTTGTGTTTCTTCAGGTGTGCCACGATCTTGTGCTGCAGGTCCAGCACGCCCGTCGCGGCCTTCTTGCCGGCTTCGACGCCGGGCTGATGGTACGCGTTGGTGTTCACCAGCGTGCCGTAGAAACCCACCGCGCGTTCGTACAGCGCGATCAATTGCCCCACGCTCTGCGGCGTCACCTGGTCGATCGTGATCGTGATGTTCTCGCGGTTGCTTTCATAGAGCGCCTTGCGGGTGCCCTGGTGGAAGCCGTTGAGGAAATCGCCGCTGGTCGCGCCGGGTTCAACGAGCAATGATTTGCCGTCGCGATCCTTGAGCACTTCGATGAACGTGATAAAGAAATTATTGACGCCGTCACGGAGCTGCTGCACATACGCGTGCTGATCGGTCGATCCCTTGTTGCCGTAAACCGCGATGCCCTGGTTGACGACCTTGCCGTCGAGGTCCTTCTCTTTGCCCAGCGATTCCATCACGAGCTGCTGCAGGTATTTGCTGAAGAGCTCCAGGCGGTCCTTATAAGGAAGGATCACCATGTCCTTCTTGCCGCGTCCGTCGCCGGCGTGGTACCACATCAGCGCCAGCAGCGCCGCGGGATTCTTGAGCGGCTCTTTGACGCTGGTCACTGCGTCCATCGCCTTGGCGCCGTCGAGCATGCCTTGAATGTTCAGGCCCTGCAGCACCGCCGGAAGTAGTCCGACCGCCGAGAGTTCCGAGGTGCGGCCGCCCACCCAGTCCCACATCGGGAAGCGCGCCAGAAAATTGTTGGTGATGGCGTACTTGTCGAGGTCGCTGCCGTCCTGCGTCACCGCCACGGCGTGCGGTTCGAACTTCAGGCCCGCCGCTTCAAAAGCCTTCTTGGCCTCCAACATGCCGTTGCGCGTTTCTTTCGTGCCGCCCGACTTGCTGATGCAGATCACAACCGTCTCTTTCAATCCAGCGCCGATCGCGGCGATGACATTGTCCATGCCTTCGGGATCGGTGTTGTCGAAGAAGTACGGCTTCATCTTGTCATTGACAGTGCCCAGCGCCTTGGCCACAAACTGCGGTCCCAGAGCTGAACCGCCGATGCCGATGACGAGTACATTCTTGAAGAGCTTGGCCTTTTGCGGCTTGATCTTTCCGGAGTGCACGTTCTTGGCAAACTTCTTCATGTTGGCCAGGCAGCTATCGATCTCTTTTTTGATGTCGGCGCTCGGCGCCTTTGACGAATCGCGCAGCCAGTAATGTCCGACCATGCGCTTCTCGTCGGGATTGGCAATCGAGCCTTTGACCAGCTCGTCCATCTTGACGAACGCCTTGCGAATATCGGCGTCCTTCTCTTTTAAAAATGCATCGCTGAATTTCATGCGGCTGATGTCGACAGTGACGCCGACCGTATCGCAGACCAGCAAATACTTTTGGAAACGCTCCCAAAGCGCCAGATCACCCATGTGACAGTTCTCCCCTTAGATTAGTGACTCGTAGTAAAATGAAGTGGCACAATCTACCATGATGCCAAGGCGATTGGCAAATCGGAAATGAACGGGCGCGAAAACGTGAAACGTAAAACGCGTCTGTTCGTATGCACTAATTTCTCTGTGGCGCGGCACACTCTGGGTGCGCTACCCCCGTGCGTGCTTAACCATGTGTCCGGCTTCCGGCAGGATTATTTTTTCCATTGCCAGTGCGCAGGCCTTGGGACTGCCGGGCAGGCAGAAGACGATCTTTTTGTTCATCACACCGGCGGTGGCGCGCGAGAGCAGACAGGCCAGCCCGACCTGCTCGAAGCTGAACTGTGCGAACATCACCGCGAAGGCGGTCAGTTCTTTTTCAAATAGCGGGCGCGCGGCTTCGATCGTCACGTCAGCAGCGCTGAGGCCGGTGCCGCCGGTGGCGACGATCACGTCCAGGTCGCTCTGCATCGCCAGCTCGTTCAGCGCGAAGGCGATCGCGGGCGCGTCGTCTTTGACGATCTCATAGAGAACGATCGTGTGGCCCGCCTTCAACAGAGCGTCGCGCACGCAGCCGCCGCCAGTATCGTTCTCCTTCGTTCGCGTCGACGAGATTGTCAGCACGGCGCAGCGCAGCGTGGCGGGCGACGATTTGCGGTGTTGGGTGACGGAGTCGGTTTCCATGCGCGGGATTGGTTCTCAAAAGTTGAACAGTGGTTACTGGTGGACAGGTTATGGGTGGACTGGTATTTAACCAATAACCAAAAACCAGTCCACCCATAACCTGACGTTCAGCGATCCACTTCGCACATCACAAAATCGAGGCTGCCGATGATGACGGGAAGGTCGGCGAGCAGGTGGCCGCGCGAGATCTCGGGGATGACCTGGATGGCGTGGAAACCGGGCGAGCGGTACTTGACGCGGCAGGGCTTGTCGCTGCCGTCGGCGATCAGATAAATACCGAGCTCGCCGCGCGCGGTCTCGGCCCGGAAGTACGATTCGCATTTCGCGGCATTCCATTTCGCCGGCATTCCGGCGTGGACGTCGATCGGCGTGCTCGGAATTTTTTCGAGGCATTGCCGGATGATTTTGATGCTCTCGCCGATCTCCAAAACACGCACAAGATAGCGATCCAGGCATGAGCCCACGGGGCCGAAATCGCCGCGCCCGACGGGCACGTCGAAGTCCACCGTGCTGTAAAGCGCGCAGGGTTCGTCGCGCCGCAGGTCGCGCGAAATGCCCGCGCCGCGCAGGTTGGGTCCTGTGATTGAGTACGCCAGCGCCACGTCCGGACGGAGCACTCCGACGGCCGCGGTGCGGTCGATGAAGAGTTGATTGGTTGTCAGCAGCGGATTGATTTCACGGCCCATGGCGTCGTGGACGCCCGCAAGCAGTCCTTCAACCTGAGCGTGGAAATCGGCGGGAAGCTGGCGCTGCACGCCGCCGGGCCAGATGTAATTGTAGAGCAGATGGCCGCCGGAGATGTACTCGAAGAATTTCAGGATCTTCTCTCGCATTTCGAATGCGTAAAGGAACGGCGTGAAGGCGCCGAGGTCGATGCCGAAGGTTCCGATGGCGAGCAGATGGCTGGCGATGCGCTGCAACTCGTTGATTGCCATGCGCAGGTATTCGACTTCGTTTGAAACACGCAGCCCCATGAGGCGCTCGACAGCCAGGCTATAGGCGTACGCGTTGGTCATCGGGGCGGCGTAGTCGAGCCGGTCGGTGTAGGGCACAATCTGCAAATACGTTGAGTTCTCGGATTCCTTCTCCGCGCAGCGATGCATGTAGCCGATGTGGCAGCGCAGGTTCTGCACTTCCTCGCCGGACATGAGCAGCTCGACGCGCAATACGCCGTGTGTGCTGGGGTGCTGCGGGCCCATGTTGACGACCATCGGCTCGCCGAATTCGTTGGACTCCTGGCGCACGTACTGAACGTAAGGACGGTAATCGTGCGAAACCGGAAACGCGGCGGGTTCGGGAACGGGCGCGGCGGCGGATTGGGGCGCGACAGGCTCGGCGCGCTCGGCGAATTCTGTCTGGCCGAAGTAGCGCGAGTCAGGCATTTTTTCCTGCACGTCCATGTCGGGGTCGTGCGTGAAATCGATTTTCTTCACGTTTTCGCGTCCTCCGCCGGTATGTCCCCGTCAGCACGCTTGGGCGCATCGACGGCCGGAATATCCGCGCAGACGTAGTCGCGCTCGGGCGCTCCGGCGTGCGTCGTGCGCCGCATGTTGACAGGCACCGCATTCCAGCGCTGCACGGCTTCTTCGAAGGAGTAGTTGGAGAAGTGATAAAGCATGTTGCCGGCGGCCTCGGTGCCGTTCTCAAAGCGCGGATAAAAGTTGATGCAGTCGGTCGGGCAGACGGCGGTCTTGTCGGCAAAGGCCAGCGCGGCCGGGTCGTCTTTCCTATCCGCTGGAACGTACGACGAGCGGCCCGTGCAGAGGCCGCAGTAGCAGCACTGCGCCATATCGATGTCAAAGCGCACGACTTCGAACATGCGTTTGTGGCCGTCACTGCTGTCGGCGAGTGTGGCGGCGGGCGCGCGCACGGCGTCGATGCGGATGCAATCGGTGGGGCAGATGTTGGCGCATTTGAAGCAACTGATGCATTCGAGAATATCGACGTAAAGCTGCGCCTTCGTGCCCCACGGCAATTGCGGCTGCTGCTCCGGATAGTTCTCCGTCACTTCCGCATTCATTGCTTCGTGCAGCGTGGCTTTCATTCCGGTCAGCGTGCTGCGCACGAAATCGGTAAGAGAGACGTCGCCGCTCTGCTGGGATTCAGCGCTCGGCTTGTTCATCGTGTTTTCCTTTTTTCTCGGCGCTTGAATCGGTGGGCTTCTCCGGCGAGGCGCGCTTCGAGGCGCGGCGGCTGGCGCGGCCCTTGCGCGCGGTCTCTTCGGCCTTCGCTTCTTTCGCCGCTTTCGTGGCGTCCTCGTTGGGCTTCTCGTCGATGACCGTGGCGTGAATGGCTTTGCCGCGCTCGCGTTCGACCATGATCGTGGTATCGCCGCTCGGCGACTTAAGGGTCATGATCTGCGCGGAGACGACGTGCTCTTTTTCGGCGATATGCGGTGCGCCGGCTATGGGCATCGGCACCGCAGGCAGCGGCACCGCGGGCTCCGCGACATGTGCGACCGCGGGCAGTGGGGCGGCCTTGGTTTCAGCGGCTTCAGCGACCTGCGGAGGCGGCGGGTGCGGCACAACAGGCGCAGCGACTTTCGGCTTTGGTTTTGGTTTCGCTTCTTCTTGCATCACGCGCTCCTTCTCCTCGTGTCCGCGTCCGGCGTTGACCCAGACGCCTGCACGCGGGTCGGCCTGTGCGCGGCGCAATTTCACGCCATCGAACGCCTCGGCCCACGTATAATCTTTTCGTAACGGAAAGCCCTGCCAGCCGTGCGCGCAGAGAATGCGCATGCGATCGGGATCAGCCTCGTGCCACTCGGGATGACCGGGAACCGCGATGCCGAACATGTCGTAGAGCTCGCGTTCGTTCCAGTTTGCGGCGGGATAAAGCGACGTGATCGAAGGCACGCGCGGGCTCTCCGGCATCAATGGCACCTTCAGCACCAGCCGGCGTTTTTCGGGCCACGATTCCAGATGGTAGACGACATTAAAGCCCGCGTTTCCTCCGTCGGGATGAGTCAGGTGCACGCCGCTGAGATTGGCGAGCACATTAAAATTCATAGCCGGGTCGTTGCGCAGAAAAGCAATGATCTCATACATGCGCGTTGAGGGCACTTCGAGGTACGAATCGAGCGGCTGCGAAACATAACGCGCTGAGGTCTCTCCGAAGACGCGCCGGATGGCTTCGCCAGCGGATTGAGCGTCGGCGCCCCAGCTTGTGAAACGCTCATCCGCGTCGCCCGGTTTGGGAGTCTGCCGTACAGGCCGGCTCGTGGGGACTTTGATCGGCGTGACGGGATTGATGGTGTCGTGGCGCCAGTTTAGCGGCGTGATGCCGCGCGATTCGCCCACGACATCCGGCTGCGCGCCGTGCGGCACGCCGCGCCGGATGCGCTCCCACAGAACCAGCAGGCCGTCGAGCAGGCTCTCGGGGCGAGGCGGGCAACCCAGCACATACACATCGACCGGGACAAGGGTGTCGACGCCTTTGACGACGTGATATCCATTCTGCCAATATGGGCCGCCGCAGTTGGCGCAACTGCCCATCGAGATGACCCATTTTGGTTCGGGCATTTGTTCATATAAGCGTTTCAGCCGCGGAGCCATTTTAAAAGTCACGGTTCCCGAAACGATCATCAGGTCCGACTGCCGGGGCGTGGCTCGGAAGATAGCGCCGAAGCGGTCCATGTCGTAGCGGGAACTGGCGGCAGTCATCATCTCGATGGCGCAGCAGGCCAGCCCGAAGGTCATCGGCCAGATCGAATGCGACTGGGCCAGTCGTGCCAGCGTCGAATTTGTCAGAGCCGAAAGTTTTTTGGTGTCGGCGAAGGTCGCGCCGGATTCCGGATCGCTCGGCACCGCCTTAGGTTTGGGCTGCTCGCCTGACGTCATTGCAATTCTCTCCGTGCCTTTGACGTAACGGCGTCATTGACAGCGCAAGGGACTTGCCAGATTAAGCGTTCTTTGAAGGCACGTTGGTGCCACTGACTAAGCTGCGGCCGTATCGCGGCTTAGCCAGTGCGGGCGCGCAGGTAGATCAAAACTTTTATGCGTCAAGAAATTCACACGGCACTGGTAAGCGTCCTCGATACGGCCATCGGAAGCAAACCAGTGGCACCATCTCGAAGTTTTTCTCCCAGTTTGAAAATGCGGCGCGATGCTTCCATATATGCATCTTTGCGTTTCGCGATTGCGATAGATTTGCGAGGCGCTGCGCAGAGGGTATGATGAAAATGAAAATGGGACGGGGATGCGAATGGCCGTAAAATTTAAAGACTATTACGAAACGCTCGGGGTCACACGCACCGCCGCGCAGAATGAGATCAAGGCAGCGTACCGGAAGCTCGCGCGCAAACTTCATCCTGACGTGAACAAGGCCAAAGATGCGGAGGACCGCTTCAAGGAGATCGGCGAAGCCTATGAGGTGCTCAGCGACCCGGAGAAGCGGCGCAAATATGACGAACTGGGATCGAACTGGCGCAACGGCGATGACTTCCAGCCGCCGCCGGGATGGGCGCGCGCGGGCGCCAGCGGTGGCATGGGCGGCATGGGCGGCGGCGGCACCTCATTCAGCGATTTTTTCGATTCGATTTTCGGGCGTAACTTCCGCGGCTTCGGCGGGCGGGGCCAGGCGGAAGACGAGGACACCTCGGGCCAGGATCGCGAAGTACGCGTGCGCATCCCGCTCGAAGACGCCTTCAACGGCGCGGAACGGACCATCTCGCTGCAGATGCAGGAACGCTTCCCCGACGGGCGCCTGAAGAATTTGACCAAGGACATTAAGGTCAAAATCCCCGCCGGCGTCATCACCGGACAGAAGATCCGTCTCGCCGGCCAGGGCGGCAAAGGGCAGGGGCGCGGCGGGAGCGGCGACCTTTATCTGCAAGTGGAACTGGAACCACACGAGCGCTTCCGCGTCGCCGGCCGCGACTTGCATACCGATTTGCCCATCGCGCCGTGGGAAGCGGCGCTCGGCGCGACGATCACGCTGCCGATTCTCAGCGGCGACGTCTCAATGGTCATCCCGCCCGGCACCAGCAGCGGCCAGAAGATGCGCCTGAAAGGCAAAGGCATGCCCAACCCCAGCGGCACGCCCGGCGACCTCTACGCGGAGATCCGCATCACCGTCCCCAAAACCCTGACTCCCGCCGAACGCGAGATGTGGGAGAAACTGAAGAACGCATCGCACTACAATCCGCGCGCGGATTGGTAACGAGGAAGGCTCTTGGCTCTTGGGGGCGGACTGTTTGAGCAGGGGGCTTGCTGCAAATAAATCCGGGGAAATCGCGTATACGACTCCTTGACCCTCAACTAAATAATACCACTGAACAAACTTAAGCACTCCACCATACGGCACTGCGCAAAGTCGAACAACGCTGCTGACTTTTAAACAGTTCCGCTCCAAATGGTCTCGTTATGCACAACACTATCTCCTATGGCAGAACCTGACTTTGAACACAGTTTACCTGATGGCAATGCGTTTGCGAATCTAGCCAAAAGACAATTTAGACCACCCCAAGGAGCATCATGATGCCCGGAAGCCAGCTTTCCATTAGTAGTACTGCGCGTACTCAGCATTCTGACACTGGTTTGGGGTGCACTGGCGCTCGGAACCGGAGCGCGCAGCGGCCAGATTCTTAATGTAATCGGATTGCCGGTGCCGTTAGCGGTACTTGGATCTGTGCTGATTTTCTTTGGCGTACGGAACTGGCATCGGCTCGGTACGCTCGAGATGAAGGCGCAGGGTCGCAGCATTTAGGAATGCAATACTTTCGAGGCGTGTAACCCCGAAAAAAGAGTTGTGTAAGTGTCCGGCGGATGTGTTCTGCCGGAAATTGAATCGGACACTTTTGAGGGCGCAGAAATGAACGAGATGTTGCGAGTGAGACCTTGGAGGCGCGGCGGGTGGTTGACTGCTCTGCTGTGCCTTATTTTAACAACGGGCATTTTTGCGGAAGAGCCTAAGCCAGCAGTAGCCCCGGCGGCGGCGGCGGCAGAGCCCGCGGCGGCGGCAGCACCGGTGGTGTTTAAGGTCGACACCGGCGACAACGCCTGGATGCTCATCAGTACCGCGTTGGTCCTGATGATGACGGCTCCCGGCCTGGCCCTCTTCTACGGCGGACTGGTCCGCAAGAAGAATGTGCTTTCGACGATGATGCACAGCGTCTTCCTGATGGGCCTGATGTCGCTGCTCTGGGCTGTCTACGGATACAGCATGGCCTTCGGCGATGGTGAACCCATGGGAAAACTGGGCGCCTTCATCGGTGATCCAACACAATACTTCATGTTAAAAGGTGTCGGCGCTGAACCCAATGGCACGTACGCGACCACGATTCCGCATCAGACGTTCATGCTCTTCCAGATGATGTTCGCGATCATTACTCCGGCTCTGATCAGCGGCGCATTCGCCGAACGCATCAAGTTCAGCAGCATGGTTCTCTTCACGATCCTCTGGGCCACCTTCCTTTACTTCCCTCTTGCGCACATGGTCTGGGGCAACGGCGGACTGTTCAACTGGGCCCTGGGCGGCAAGATTCCGGCTCTCGACTTCGCCGGCGGTACAGTGGTGCACATCAGCGCCGGAATCTCGGCCCTGGTCTTCGCTCTTGTCCTTGGAAAACGCAAAGGCTACCCGACGACACCGATGGTTCCGCATAATCTGGTGCTGAGCGTCATCGGTGCAACGATGCTCTGGGTGGGCTGGTTCGGATTCAATGCCGGCAGCGCTCTGGCAGCCGGCGGTCTGGCCACCAGTGCCTTCGCCGCAACCCATTTCGCCGCCGCAATGGCTGCTCTGGCCTGGGCCGGTATGGAATGGATTCAGCGCGGCAAGCCGAGCGCGCTGGGCACGATCTCCGGTCTGGTCGCTGGTCTGGTCGCGGTGACTCCTGCATCGGGTTTCGTGACAATACCCGCCGCAATGCTCATCGGCCTGGCTGCGGGCGTAGTCTGCTACGTTGCCGTGACCAAGCTCAAGATTGCGCTGGGTTACGACGACAGCCTGGACGCCTTCGGCGTGCACGGCGTCGGTGGAACGCTGGGTGCCTTGCTCACCGGCATCTTCGCCAACGGCTTGGTCAATCCGTTGATCAAGGATACCTACAAGGTTGGCGACAAGGCAGTCTCGCTCGAAGGCGGCATGGGTCAGTTTATGAATCAGGCCATGGCCGCTGGAATCACGATTATCATCTCCATCGTGGCCACCTTCGTCATCCTGAAGATCGTGGATGTGATCCTGGGACTGCGCGTATCGGAAGAAGACGAAGCGCAGGGTCTGGATATCGCGATGCACGGTGAAGAAGCGTACTCAACCGATCACGGTTCGACGACCTCGTTCTCTCCGTCCCACGCTCAATCAGAAGTGAGCAGCGGAGTCCTTGCTCCGAGCAAAGCCTGAACTTTGCTGAAGATTAAGAAAGGCGCCGGGAGATCGTTTCCGGCGCCCTACCGGGATCGAAATAGAACCGGCGGCCGCAAGGTCGCCGGTTTTGTTTTGCCTTGTTCTCAATCTATTGAAACATTACCATTGCGGCGTTCGAGAATCCTTTCGCAAGCTGCTGCGCACTCAACGTCTCATCGGAGAATACTCCATGTCAAGTAAACCTGTGACTCGCCGGGAATTTGTCACGGTGGCCAGCCAGGTGGCGGCGGCGGCGGCGCTCTTTTCGCTGAGCCCCTCGGCGGCGCTCGCGGCGGGGCGGCGCCGCTTTGCCATCGTCGGCACGGGAAGCCGCGCTTGCGGCATGTGGGGTGCGGCGTTGCTCAAACGCTTTCCCGACCTGCTGGAATTCGTGGGGCTCTGCGACATCAATCCCAAGCGCGTCGAAGTCGCCAAGCGCAAGATGGGCGTCGAGTGCCCGACGTTTACTGACTTCGACAAAATGTGCGATCAGGTCAAACCTGAAGTGCTGCTGATCGCCACCGTCGACGCGACGCATGCCGGATATATCGTAAAGGGGCTCGACCGCGGCATCGATGTCATCACCGAAAAACCGATGGTGACCGACGAGCACCAATGCCGCGCGGTGCTGGATGCCGAGAAGCGCAGCGGCCGGAAGATTATTGTGGCCTTCAATTTCCGCTATCCGCCCATTCATCGAAAAATGAAAGAGCTGCTGCTCGCCGGCGAGATCGGGAAGATCGTCTCGGTCGATTACAATTATTTTCTCAACCGCGATCACGGCGGATCGTACTTTCATCGCTGGCATGCATTGAAGTCCAAGAGCGGCAGTCTGCTCTGCCATAAATCCAGCCACCATTTTGATCTTTTAAACTGGTTGCTCGGCGCGGACCCTGAAGAAATTTCGGCGCAGGGCGAGATCAAGATGTACGGCAAGCAGGGGCCGTTTCGCCACACGCATTGCCGGCCCTGTCCGCACAAAGCCGAGTGCCCCTTTTATTACGACATCACCAAGGACCGCGAGGGCATGGAGCTTTACGCGGCGTGCGAATCCGAAGACGGCTATCTGCGCGACGCGTGCGTCTTCCGCGACGAGGTCGACAGCTACGACACGATGTCGGTGCTGATCAAATACGCCGGCGGCATCATCGCCAATTATTCGCTCAATACATTCATGCCCTACGAGGGCTCGCGCATCGCCATCAACGGATTGAAAGGCCGGCTGGAGCTGCGCCACTACATCCAGCAATCCTGGAAAGTCGACGACGAGCACGAGCTGTACCTGACGCGCGAGAATGGAAAACAGGAGCGCATCAGCGCCGAGAAGGGCGAGGGCGGCCACGGCGGCGGCGACGATTTCATCCGCGACCTGGTCTTCCGCCCCGCCGAGGTTCCCGCGCACCTGCGCCTGCCCGATTCGCGCGCCGGAGCAATGTCGTGCCTGACGGGCGTCGCCGCGCGCAAGAGCATTGAAGAGAAGCGGCCGGTTAAGATTGCGGATTTGATGTGACGCGTCCTGTGCAAATTCATTTGTTGACCGCCGTTTTGTTGACGGCTGCTGCCGGCACGCTGATAGGACTTAATATGCGGCAGCCCATATTGCTGACAACGTTCAATAAGGATCCTCGAACCCTGATCGCGACAATCCGTTTTCCGCAGTGGTTTTTTGGCCAAAGTTATTGGTTCACCCATACGAAGCTGATTTGATCATTTCGCACGCTGTGCTTCGATGACTTTTTTTGCGGTCTCAATGTGGCGGATCTTTTCCCGCAATTGAATGCTGAGCGGATCACCCGGGTATAACGTCTCGGCTTCCGCGAGGATTTCCAGGGCTCGGGCAGTCGCGCCGCCGGTGGCGGCGTCCTCGGTATTTTTCAAGAGGGTCTCGAAGCGAAAACGTTGCGCGTCGGTTCCCAGTTTTGCCTCATATTCGCGCACTGGCACGCCGGCTTCGGCGGCCTTGATCCGTATCCTGCTGCGTTCCTCTTCTTGAGCCTGGAGGGCCTGGGCCGTGAATGGGTCCTGTTGCTCACGTTTCAGCCGCAGATAATTGCGCAACAGCTCAATCGAACTTGCAGTTTGAGATTGCGCAAGTTTCTGTTGTCGAAGAGCTTCGGCCTCGGCCTCACGGGCCGCTTCGGTGGCAATGTCGCGCTGCTTCAGCGCTTCAATTTCGGCCTGTCGCGCCTGCATTATTTCAGCATCGGATTGACTGAGTCGCGCGTTGTACCAGATGCCTCCACAAATCAGCATGAGCACGGCCACGCCAAGAAGTGCAATCACGGCGACGATTGCCAGACGGTTCGACGCTGGAGGTGGCTGAGGTGCTAAATATCGCGGGTCCTGAGAATGCATAGTCGAGCTCCGTGCACGATAGTGTACAAGAAAATCGACGGAAGATCGATTGAACTAAATGCGAAAAAAGATCCGAAATGTGTGGGGATTTTAAGCAATATTTCGAGAGTTCAAACGTAGCGCGGAGAAATGAGAAACGGGTGCTCTCGGAATTGCTCGAATAGTGCGGCGCAGAGCGCGTCTACTTTCGCAGTACTCGAGTGAAGTATCTTCGGACGCGCGCGTGTCAGTGGTTGAAGGTGGTAACCCAGCCGGTAATGCGAAAAAATAGGCGGTCAAGATAATTCCAGACAATTTAGATGACATCAAAACGGAGGCGGTGTATTTACTGTTTTTTCGCTGCCGTTGTGCGATAGTGTGCGCTTGTTTTCAGACAACCAAACCCTCATGACAAGGATCATGGCAATGAAAAAACTCTGTCTTGTTGCAATGTTTTTATCTCTTTTCTGCGTGATGGTGAAGGCCGCCGATCTGCCGGTTCCCGACGATGTGATCAGCGCCCAGACCATCGCCATCATCACTGTCGACGTCAACGAGCTGAACAAGGATCAGATCTCCAAAGCCGTCGAAGGTGCGATCGGCGCGCCGCCTGACCCGAAGAGTCTCGATGAGATGACGTCGATGCAGTCGAAGTTCAAGGCTGCCGGCGGCGCAGGTTTGAGCATCGTTTATCACGCGGATAAGAAGATCGACCCGACCACCGCCGACAAGGGCGTGGTGATGGTTGTGACGCTGGCTGAAGGCGGCACAAAAGAGAAGATTGTCGAATTTATGAACGCCGCCAACCCCACGTTCAAAGACACGCTCTCCCCGGATTGCCCCAAGGAAATGGACGACTGCCTGGTCTTCTATCAGAAAGGATTCAAGCTTCCCGCCAAGCACGCGGACACAGCCGAATATTTCACCCACGCTTTTGCGCAGATCGGCGGCAAGCAGGCCATCTCGGTTGTGATCATTGCGAACGACGACGCGCTCAAGGCTGCCGGCGAAAACATGAAGCCGCCGGATGCCGAAATGTTGAACGCGCTGCTCGGCGGCGGCGGAATTTGTCTCTATACCGATCTGGGAATCGCAGCCGACCCGAAGCTGCAGGTGATGATCTTGGCGCCCGACGCGGACGGCGCAACGAAAGTTCAGAAGGCGGCAGAGACCGCAATTGGTGCGTTGAAGAAGGACATGCCCCCGGCGGTGACGGCATTCGCCAACAGCCTGACTGCGGTGGCGGCCGGAACCAACGTTCAGATCAGCATCAACATCCAGGCATTCGCGAAGGCCGCGATGGAACTGGGCGGCGCGATGCTGGGCGCCGGAAAGTAGTCATAAAAGTTCGAAAATCAGTACTACAGACGAGAGCTTTTCGGCGACGAAAAGCTCTCGTTTTTATTGGAACATACAAGGTGGGGCAGGCATTTCTGCCTGCCCGGTTCGAGCAGACAGGAATGTCTGCTCCACCAACTCGCCAACCTCACGCGAAGATGACGTAGGTCTTCAGGAATTTTTCGACGGACGTGTAGTACGCTTCGATCGTCTCGGCCTTGCGCCAGCCGTGGCCTTCGCCGGGATAGACGTGGTATTCGTGCGGCACGCCGCGCCGTTTCAGGTTCTCGACGATGCTGTCGGATTGCGCGCGCGGGACGACCTCGTCGATCTCGCCTTGAAAGACGGCGACGGGATCGACGATTTTTGAAGCGTGGAAAATCGGCGAGCGCTCGCGGTAGAGCGCGGAGGCTTCGGGCAGCGGCCCGAGCATCGAGTCGAGATAGCGCTCTTCGAATTTGTGTGTGTCGGCGGCGAGCGTAAACATATTTGAAACGCCGAAGAGACAGACGCCGGCTTTGAAAAAACCGGGATGGCGGACGAGCGACTGGAGCACAGTGAAACCGCCGGCGCTGCCGCCCATGATGACCAGGCGACTGGCGTCAGCATGGTTTTGCTCGACGAGAAATGTGGCGCCGCTGACGGCGTCGTCGACATCGTGAATGCCCCAGTTGCCGCGCAGCGCGTCCATGTATGCGCGGCCGTAACCGGTGCTGCCGCGGTAGTTGACACTAAGGACTGTGTAGCCGCGCGTGGTGTAAAACTGGATCTCGCCGCTGAACGCGGCGCGCGCCTGGCTGGTCGGCCCGCCGTGAATGGTGATGATCGCCGGCGGTTTTTCCTGAGACTTCGCGCCTGAATTCGCGGGACGATAAAGCAGCCCGTGCGCGTCGGCGCCGCCGGTCGTCTTCCATTGAACCGGTTGCGCAGCGCAGAGCGCGCCGGGCGAAACGGATTCGCTGGTGGCGCGTTTGGCGATGATCGGATTGCCGTCCTCAAGCGATTGAACAACGACGCGCGCGGGACGGGTGCTCGACGAGACCACGGCGGCGACGGCGGCGCGGCGCGGGTTGATCGAAGGTTGTTGAATGTCTGTGTAGTCGCCGAGAACTTTTAGTTGGGCCGCGCTGCCGCTGGCAACGTCGAGACTCCAGAGACTGGCGAGACCGCGTTCGTTGCGGATGAAAATAATGGAATGGCTGTCGTGGCTCCAGCCGTAAAGGCGCAGGCCCTGCGCCCATGCGGGGCCGCCAAGCTGCGCTTTGTCTTCGCGGCTGATGCAGCGCGACGCGCCGGATTCGAGATCGTACAAATGAAAATTGAACCAGCCGTTTTCATCGCTGAGATACGAGAGGTACTTTCCGTCTGGAGAAAACTCGGGCTGCAGCGTGGCGGTGGTGCCTTTGGGCGAAAGTTCTTTCACGTCCTTGAAGATCGGCGAGCCGTGCGTGACGACGCGGGCGAGATAAACCTGGCTGCCGTCCCAGGGCATGTTGGGATGGTCCCACGCGACCCACGCCGCCCATTTCATATCGGCGCTGAGGCGCGGCTGCATGAAAAAGTCGTGGCCTTCGACGACTTTCTTCGGCCAGAGTTTTCCTTCGGCGTCGACGACCGCGAGACAATCTTCGCGCTCGCTGCTGAAGACGTAGAGAATCCATTTTCCGTCCGACGAAAGTGTCGGCGAGGCCGGTTGCCCGAACGGCGGAGTGACCGCCTTGGGCCGCTGCCCCGCCGCGATGCTCTGCGAGTACAACCGTCCGCCCGAGGCGAAAACGACGCGCCCGGAACCCGCGCAGAAATCGCCGCCGCCGTAACCGACACGCGCGCGCACGGAGAGTTCGTCGGTCAGATCGCGCGGCGCATCGCCGTTGAGCGTCGAGGCCACGAGCACGCCGCGGTCGCTGCGCCCTTCGAGCCAGACCAGCGTCTGCCCATCGCTATCCCACGCGGCATCGTTGAGACGCAGCCCTTGCGAAAGCATCTTCGGAGTGATCGGACTGGGCCACAGACCATGCGGCAGATTTTGTTCGGACATACTGAGCGAGACTCCTGAGTGGGAGGTGGGATTCTCGCTGAAGAAGAGCCCGGAGTCTAGGGAGCGTACTGAACTGAGATGGAATGTGGAGCGGTATGCCGTGCGCGCAAGGGCGCGACACTCGCTTCGCGGCACCCTGAACGGCAGGGGCGACATAGCCCACGCGGTTGTTGCAAGTGACGACGCTGGCCACCCGCCATGCAAGAGAGTTGTCCCCGCATCTCTTGCTGCCCCTGCCGGGGCGCTGAGTTTTCAACCGGGCTGTCCGGGGGTTGCGCTCGCTACGCTCGCTTCACCCCCGGCTAATATCCGTCGCCACTCCGTGGCGAGAAACGGCGACGGAAAAAGCTGATACGGAGCCGGGTGGCAAGGCCACAGAACGAAATTTTCCACGGACTGAACATGGCCGGAAATAACTTGCGGATCGCTTTCGGTAAATGAAGAACCATGAATAAACATGCGCGCGATCTATCGCAACGCAGCGCGCCTCAGCAAGGAGCAAGACGATACGGCCGTCTTGCTCCTTGGCACTCACTTAAGGCGCCGGATTGTTCGGATACCCGGCCGGAACGGAATGTTATGGAGTTGTTGCCAAAACCAATTCTTCTTGCAATGTGCTACTGTACTTGCTAAATTTTTTATCAACTGCGCCTGATTTACCTATGCCCTGTTTCGGTTTGATTGAGATCGAAGGGGCAAACCAGATGCGTGGTGGTATGTAAGGCCGCGACTTTTTTCAGACATCATTCAAAACAGTTGCAGCGGGCAAAACCCGCGTCGATGAATCGTGCCTGGAAGACCCCTTGCGGCTTGCGAGGGTCCTGATTATGGCGAAGAGGTTTTTCACGGTTGAGGAAGCGGCGAGCGTCATGGATTGTCATCCGTCGACGATTTACCGGCTGCTCGCCGACGGCTGGTTGAGTGCATCGGTCGGCCGGCCAAAAGGCCGCTCAAAGGCCGGCGAAAGTGCGCGAATTTCGGCGAAATCGCTCTTTCATCTCATGCTTTTTGATTCTGCAAATCGATCTAATGGCAGGAATTACAAGGCGTTTAAAAACCGTCGAAAGAATTTTCGGAGAATTCCATTCTCAAACCTCGAGCGCTAAGCGTTTTAGTATAGGTAGAGGAGCAGACGGACGGGCAGGCTGGATGCCTGCGGTACGGTGGGGCCGCGGATGGGTATCTCAAAAAAATACGCTGCGTCAGGGATGAACTTAACTTACGGACGATGACGTCGCGAGGACAGACTACGCGCCTTCCCGCATCCGCACTGGTAAGCGCCCTCGAAACGGCCCTCGGTCGCGTACCAGTGGCACCATTTCACCGCCTTTTCGTACACGCGCTAAGACTTCAGACTTAAAACGATTTCTTCAGCGTGGTCTCGCCCATCAGGAATTTGTCGATGCCGAATGCGGCGTTGCGGCCTTCGGCGATGGCCCAGACGATCAGGCTCTGGCCGCGCGTCATGTCGCCGGCGGTGAAGATGCCGGGGACGGATGTCATCTTGTTCTCGTCGGCGAAGACGTTGCCGCGCTCGCTCAGTTTCAGGCCGAGTTTCTCGATCATGCCGGGTTTTTCCGGTCCCATGAAGCCCATGGCCAGCAGCACCAGGTCGGCGTCCATTTCGAACTCGGTGCCGGGAACCGGTTCGGGTTTGGGCGGGCCGCCGGCGGGGTTGGGCACCCAGTTCAGGCGGACGGCATGCAGCTTTTTGAGGACGCCGTTTTCGCCGGTTAGCTTGGTGGTCTGGATGCTGAAGTCGCGGCACTCGCACTCTTCGTGCGCCTGGCTGGAACGCCAGATGTTCGGCCACTGCGGCCAGGGGTTATTCGCGGCGCGTTCTTTCGGCGGCATCGGCAGCAGCTCGTACTGCTTGATCGACTTGGCGCCCTGGCGCGTGGCGGTGCCGAGACAATCGGCGCCGGTGTCGCCGCCGCCGAGGATGATCACGTTCTTGCCGCCGGCGTGGATCTGATTTTCAACTTTGTCGCCGAGCACCACTTTGTTGGCCTGCGGCAAATATTCCATGGCGAAGTACGTGCCTTGGAGCTCGCGGCCCGGGACGTTGAGGTCGCGGCCGTGGCAGGCGCCGCCGCAAAGCGAGAGCGCGTCGAAGTTTTTGCGGAGGTCTTCGACGGGATGCGTGGTGCCGATGTGCGCGCCGGTGACGAACGTGATTCCTTCGGCGCTCATCTGTTCCATGCGCCGGTCGATCTGGCGCTTCTCCATCTTGAATTCAGGGATGCCGTAGCGAAGCAATCCGCCGATGCGATCCGCGCGTTCGAAGACGGTGACGTCGTGGCCGACGCGCGCGAGCTGCTGCGCGCAGGCGAGGCCGGCGGGGCCCGATCCAATCACGGCGACTTTTTTGCCGGTGCGTTTGGCCGGCGGCTGCGGCTTGATCCAGCCTTCCTGCCAGGCGCGGTCGATGATCGAGACTTCGATCTGCTTGATGGTGACCGGAGGTTCGTTGATGCCGAGCACGCAGGACGATTCGCACGGCGCCGGGCAGAGCCGTCCGGTGAACTCCGGAAAATTGTTGGTCAGATGCAAACGGTCGATCGCTTCGTGCCAGCGGTTCTTGTAGACCAGGTCGTTCCAGTCGGGGATGATGTTGCCGAGCGGGCAGCCGTTGTTGCAGAAGGGCACGCCGCAATCCATGCAGCGCGCGGCCTGCGTTTTGAGCTTCTCGTCAGGGAAGGGGAGATAGACCTCGTTCCAATCCTTGACGCGCTCGTCCACCGGCCGGCGGCGAGGCAACTCGCGCGTTGCTTCCATGAATCCTGTTGGCTTACCCACTTCGTTTTTGCTCCTAATCGTGCGATTCCATTTGAACAACTCCGCCCTTGAAATCAACTGTCAGGCGGAACTGATTGAGGATGTCAAGGCCAAGGACGGATTGTAGAACCAAGACGCGATTGCGTATCGACTCCGACAACCGCCGCCGGTCATGTTGAATGGCCACAATATCCTGGCGCAGAGTCAAAAATCCGTCATCCGACTTGAAGCGCAATTCGACATCCTTTATCTGAAACGTGCGAACATCTCCGCCGACCCCGATAATTGGCGATGATGCTGGAGTCAAGCGGCTGACATCAACTTGGTATCTCACCAAATCTTTATCCAAAAGAGCCGTTTGCGAGGCGGCGGTATCAATCATCAGCATCAGCGATCCATTCACCATTGCCGACTTAACGACCACGGGCATAAACGGAAAGCCGCCGATAAATCGGCCGTGGATGATCACCCTAAGATGCCCAGGGTTTCGAACTTTTCACACGTCATCAATCTTACATGCGTATGAGGCGCATCAGGCAGTTTGTTGACAAGTGAATCAAGATCAGGATCGTGGGCCAGGACTTGATTAAATCGCACTCCGATCCACTGTTCGGGATAGGTCTGAAGCAGCGCTGGATAATTATCCTCGACCCATACGGCATCTTCCATCATCTGCTGGGCTGAATCCACGCCATACTCTGCTGCTGGTTCCTCCACGCGATCCGAGTTGCTAAAGGCGCTCTTTGGGGAACAAGGTTCATTTACGCGCTCGGCTGCGTAGGCCAGCGCTTCGCGGATGTCTGCCTCTTCCAGGTACGGGTACGCCGCCAGAATTTCGGCATGGGATCGTCCCGCGGCGACGAGACCCACGATCATTCCCACGGTGACGCGCAACCCGCGAATGCACGCTTTTCCACCCATGACGGCGGGATCGAGCGTTACGCGGGGGAAAGCCTGCATGCGAGTCATCGGGCACCCCGAAAAAGGTTCGTTGCTTCCATGAATCCTGTTGGCTTACCCACTTCGTTTTTGCTCCGAGAAAATTCAAAATGCAAAATTCAAAAGGCAAAAGTAACGGCGACTTTCACCCTCAACTATGCAAACACCAGGCGCCCCTTAGGCTCGGGAATCGGCCGCCCTAACTCTTTCGCTCGGTCAATCCACTCGCTAATCACGATCTCAACGTTTGCTAATGCCTCCTGGTGACTAACCCCATCTGCCGCGCATCCCGGAAGTTCAGGAACCTCTGCAATGAACGCATCGTCCTTCCTGCTCCAATAGATGATAATCTCGTACTTGTACATTCGATTATTCTCCCAGCCCATAATCGATGATTGGGTTACGGACGCCGAACTTGATAAGGTTTGCACGCCGAACCGCGCGGTTGCAGATTTAGAATTTCAGGCACGCCGTCGCGGCTGAAAATATGATGACTCCCGCGAATACGTTCGTCAAACCCGATTCTTTGCAACAAATGACACATTCCCTCAAACGGGATAGTCACGTCAGACGTGCCGGACAGGATCAGACTCAGCAATTTATCGTGATGGCTCACTACTCCCCCGCCGCCGCAGGCGCGTTCTTGAGCGCTTCTTCCTGCTGCTTCAGCACGCGCTTGAAGTCGCTGGGCATCACCTTGACGAACTTCTTCGAGGCGTTGGCCCAGTCGGAGAGCATCGCTTGCGCCAGCGTGCTGCCGGTGTATTCGACGTGCTTTTGCATCAGGCTTTTGATGATGCCCAGGTCGGCGGTCTCGGTCGGGTCGAGGTCCACCATGCCGGTGTTGCAGCGCGTCTTGAAGGTGGCGTCCTCGTCGAAGACATAGGCAATCCCGCCGCTCATGCCGGCGGCGAAGTTGCGGCCGGTTTTTCCGAGAACCACCACGTAACCGCCGGTCATGTACTCGCAGCCGTGATCGCCCACGCCTTCGACGACGGCGTACGCGCCGGAGTTTCGCACGCAGAAACGTTCGCCGACTTTGCCGCGCAGGTAGCATTCGCCGCTGGTGGCTCCGTACAGAATCACGTTGCCGGCGATGATGTTTTCGTGCGGCACGAAGGTCGCCTTAGAGGAAGGCTTGACGATGATCTTGCCGCCCGAGAGGCCCTTGCCGCAGTAATCGTTGGCGTCGCCTTCCAGATTCAGGGTCATGCCGCGCGGCACGAACGCGCCGAAACTCTGTCCGGCCGAGCCGGTGAAGTTCAGCGTGATCGTGTCTTCGGCCAGGCCCAGGTCGCCGTAGCGCCGCGTGATTTCGCTGCCGAGAATCGTGCCCACAGTGCGGTTGACGTTTTTGATCGGCAGGTTGAGCGTAACTTTTTTCTTGCTCTCCAGCGCTTCCTTGCACTGCGGCAGCAGCGTGGTCATATCGAGCGACGCGTCTAATCCGTGGTCCTGTTCCATTGTCTTGTGCAGCGCCGAATTGTTCTTCGGATGGGGCCGGTGGAAGATCGCGGAGAAGTCGAGACCCTTGGCCTTCCAGTGATCGACAGCTTTGCGCGTATCGAGAATCTCGACGCGGCCGATCATTTCGGAGACGGTGCGGAATCCGAGCGAGGCCATGATCTCGCGCAGTTCCTCGGCGACGAACATCATGAAGTTGACGACATGTTCGGGTTTGCCGGCGAACTTCTTGCGCAGCTCTGGATTCTGCGTCGCGATGCCGACCGGGCAGGTGTCCAGATGGCAGACGCGCATCATGATGCAGCCCGACGCCACCAGCGGCGCGGTGGCAAAACCGAACTCTTCGGCGCCCAGCAGAGCTGCGACGGCCACGTCGCGGCCGGTCTTCAACTGTCCGTCGGCCTGTACGACGATGCGGCTGCGCAGGTCGTTGAGCACCAGCGTCTGTTGCGTCTCGGCCAGGCCCAGTTCCCACGGGATGCCGGCGTGCTTGATGCTGGTCAGCGGCGATGCGCCCGTGCCGCCGTCGTAGCCGGAGATCAGCACCACGTCGCTGTGCGCTTTGCTCACGCCCGCCGCGATCGTGCCGACGCCGACTTCGGCGACGAGCTTCACCGAGATGCGCGCCTTGGGATTACTGTTCTTCAGATCGTGGATGAGCTGCGCCAGATCTTCGATCGAGTAGATGTCGTGATGGGGCGGGGGAGAGATCAGTCCCACAAAAGGCGTCGCGTGGCGCGTCTTCGCGATCCACGGGTAAACTTTGTGCGCGGGCAACTGTCCGCCTTCGCCGGGCTTGGCGCCCTGTGCCATCTTGATCTGCAACTCTTGCGCGCTGACCAGGTAGTTGCTGGTCACGCCGAAGCGTGCGGAGGCCACCTGCTTGATCGCGCTGTTGCGCCAATCGCCGTTGGGGTCGCGCACGAAACGATCTTCGTCCTCGCCGCCTTCGCCGGTGTTGCTCTTGGCGCCAATGCGGTTCATGGCGATGGCCAGATTCTCGTGCGCTTCCTTACTGATCGAGCCGTAGCTCATCGCGCCGGTGGCAAAACGTTTGACGATCTCGCCGGCGGGCTCAACCTGGTCGAGCGGGATCGGCGTGCGGCCGGCGGTGTTGAATTCAAACATTCCGCGCAGCGTACAGAGCTTCTTCGCCTGTCCGTCGACACCGGCGGAGTACTCCTTGAAGGTCTTGAAGTTGCCGCTGCGCACGGCGTACTGCAGCTTGTGAACCGTCTCGGGATTGAAGAGATGGAACTCGCCGTCGCGGCGCCACTGGTACTGCCCGCCAATCTCGAGCGACTCGACGGGAACGTCGCGGTCGGGATAGGCGCGTTTGTGGCGCTGCAACGTCTCCTGCGCGATCACATCAAAACCAATGCCCTGGATGCGCGAGGCCGTACCGGTGAAGTATTTGTCGACCAGTTCTTTGTTCAGGCCGATGGCTTCGAAGATCTGCGCGCCGCGGTAGCTTTGAACGGTGCTGATGCCCATCTTGGACATCACTTTGACGACGCCCTTCTTGACCGACTTGTTGTAATTCTTGACCGCCTTCTTGTGGTCGATTTCCTTGGGCAGGATGCCGTCGCGGATCAGATCGTCGAGCGATTCGAAGACGAGGTACGGATTGATCGCGCCCGCGCCGTATCCCAGCAGCAGCGCGAAATGATGGACCTCGTGCGGCTCGCCGGTCTCGAGCACCAGGCCGACCTTGGTACGCAGTCCGTTGCGAACGAGATGGTGATGCACGCCCGAGCAGGCCAGCAGTGCCGGCACCGGAGCATACGTGGCATCGACGCCGCGATCGGAGAGAATGATGATGCTGTAGCCGTCGCTGATCGCCTTAACCGCGTTGGCGCAGAGTTCCTCGATCGCCACGCGCAGGCCGTCGCCGCCTTCGCTGGCCTTGAAGAGCATCGGCAGCGTCTGCGTTTTGTATCCATTCACCGAGATGTGCCGCAGCTTGGCCAGTTCGTCGTTGTCGAGAATCGGCGAGTGCAGCTTGATCTGGCGGCAGCAATCCGGACCGGGACGGAGGATGTTGCCTTCTGGCCCGATGGTGGTCAGGACGGACGTGACGAGTTCTTCGCGTATCGCATCGAGCGGCGGATTGGTGACCTGCGCGAAGAGCTGTTTAAAATAAGCATAGAGCGACTGCGGCTTGTCGGAGAGCACCGCCAGCGGCGTGTCGGTGCCCATCGAGCCCAGCGCTTCTTCGCCGTTGATCGCCATCGGCGGCATGATGATCTTCAAGTCTTCGACCGAATATCCGAAGGCCTGCTGGCGATGGAAGACCGTGGCGTGATCGGGCTCGGGAGTGTGCGGCGCCTCGGGCAGTTCATCGAGCTCGACGAGATTTTCCTTCAGCCATTTTCCGTAGGGCTGCGCCGTGGTGATCTTGTGCTTGAGCTCCGAATCATCAATGATGCGGCCTTCCTTGATGTCGATCAAAAACATCTTGCCCGGCTGCAGGCGGCCCTTTGCGGCCACGTTCTCGGGGGCAATATCCGGGAGCACGCCGACTTCGCTGGCCATCACCACCATGTCGTCCTTGGTGACGTAATAGCGCGAGGGACGCAGGCCGTTGCGATCCAGCAGCGCACCGATGACGTTTCCATCGGTGAAGGCGACGGCGGCCGGACCGTCCCAGGGTTCCATCATGCAGGCGTGAAATTCGTAGAACTCTTTCTTCTCCTGACTCATGCTCTCGTGGCCCGACCAGGCCTCGGGGATCAGCATCATCATCGCGTGGGGCAACGAGCGCCCGCACATGACGAGCAGTTCGAGCGCGTTGTCGAGGATCGCGGAGTCTGAGCCGGTTTCGGAAAGCACTGGCAGCAGGCGCTGAATCTCTTCGGGCGTGTAAAGCTCGCAATCAAAGAGCGCCTGGCGCGCGCGCATCCAGTTGATGTTGCCGCGCAGCGTGTTGATCTCGCCGTTGTGAGCCAGATAGCGGAACGGATGCGCCAGATCCCACGTCGGAAATGTGTTGGTGCTGAAGCGCTGATGCACAAGTGCAAGCGCCGACTCCATTAAAGGATCGCCCAGATCAGGATAGAATCGCGCCACCTGGTCGGCGTTGAGCATTCCTTTAAAGATGATGGTGCGGCACGAGAGGCTGGGGATGTAGAAGAACTTGTGGTTCTTCATTCCGGAGTTGCGCACGGCATGTTCGGCGCGCTTTCGAATCAGGTAGAGCTTGCGTTCGAACGCGTCCTCACTTGTGACCTTTTCATTCCGGCCGATCACAATCTGGCGAATATCGGGCTCAACATCGCGCGCGCTCTGGCCCAGCATTGCGTTATCCTGCGGCACGTTGCGCCAGCCCAGCACATGCTGGCCTTCTTCGCGGACGATCCCTTCGAGAATCTGCATGCACTGCTGGTGCTGCGCGATTTCAGGCGGAAGAAAGACGCAGCCGACACTGTAATGTCCGGGTTCGACGGGCTTTATGTTGGCCTTCTTAAACTCTCGGACGAAGAACGCGTGGGGGATCTGGATGAGGATTCCGGCACCGTCGCCAGTGTTGGCTTCGCAGCCACACGCGCCGCGGTGCAGCAAATTGACCAGCACCTGAAGCGCATCGCGGATAATTGCGTTCGACTTATTGCCTTTGATGTTCGCGACAAAGCCGACACCGCAAGCGTCGTGCTCGTAGCTTGGATCGTAAAGCCCCTGCGCTGGCGGCAAACCTTCGTTTTTCATGTCCAACCCCCTACAGCCACTTATTCTCAGAGTGGGAAAAGCTTGAGATCCCTATTTTTTGTTGGGCAGTCAGCGGCGCGTACTTAAATGCCAAAGCCTTCGGCATTCTTTTTAACCCACAATAATTAAGAAAATACTACACGAATTTGTATAAACCAAACTAAATGCAAAAATATTCATTGTATTAGAAATACTAATGCTAATTGTGTTTAACATTGACCAGCTTGTTGTATTTTGTCCAGCATTCATTGACCACACTGGACTCATTATTTCGTTTTAGTTACATGCAGGTGTTTCTGTTCAATCGTAAACTCCGACCCGCTCAGCCGCGTCATCCATCGCAGAGCGTTGGCCGCTTTCATCTCCTTCAGCTTCAACGTCACCGGCTTTTTGCTCAG
>Ga0105047_10003529_pt1 | contig 27542 bp, 24 predicted proteins | sample MAT04_FD_78384 | JGI IMG/M metagenome (GOLD analysis project Ga0105047, IMG submission 78384) | Freshwater microbial communities from Lake Fryxell liftoff mats and glacier meltwater in Antarctica - MAT-04 (megahit assembly) | ecosystem: Environmental > Aquatic > Freshwater > Ice > Liftoff... | reverse complement strand
CGCCTTGCAAGTCGATGCTTTAAATGCGGCCGGTTGCGCGAAGGTCTTTGTCGATACTGCTTCTGGCGGGTTAGCGCAGCGACCGGAGCTGGCTCGACTACTGGATCAAGCCAGGCCGGGAGACACCCTGGTCGTGTGGCGCCTCGATCGGCTTGGACGCTCGATCAAGCACCTCATCGCGACCCTCACAGATCTCAGTGAGATCGGGATTGGGTTTCGCTCGCTGACGGAGAACATCGACACCACGACACCAGGGGGGCGGCTGGTGTTTCACATCTTTGCGGCCCTCGCTGAGTTTGAGCGTGACCTGATCCGGGAACGGACAAAGGCTGGTCTGGCCGCTGCTCGTCAGCGCGGCCGCCAGGGCGGTCGACCTCCAACGCTGAGCGCTAAGCAGGTCACCACCGCCCGCCAGTTGTATGACCAGCGGGACATGACTGTTGAACAGATAGGTGAAGTCCTCGGAGTCAGTCGGACCACGATCTACCGGGCGCTGCGTCGAGCGCAGCCCACGAAAGCCTGATCGTGGTGCGGGACGCCAGCCCTGACGCTGGGCTACCCCGCACCGCAGACGAGCGCCTCCTGATACTGCGCCCACATATTCAAGATGGGGTATCGCTTGCCAGCATCGCCGAACAGACCGGGATCAGTACCAGAACGCTGACGCGATGGTTGGCTACCTACCGCAGCGGGGGTCGCGACGCACTGGGACTTGCTCGCCGATCTGATAGCGGAACTCATCGTCTGGATCCGGAGTTGGTCGGGTTCATCGAGGGAACCGCGTTAGGCACTCCACCGCCGTCGATCACAACGATCACCCGACGGGCAGCCAAAGTCGCTGAGCACAACGGTTGGAAGCCTGCGTCGTATGCGGTTGTTCGTGCGATCGTCGCAGCGATTCCACCGGATATGGCGGCGCTGGCCCACGGCGGAACGAGTCTCTGGCGGGACAAGTATGAACTTGTGTGGCGGCGAAGCGCGGACCTGCCGAACGCGATGTGGCAGGCCGACCATACCGAGTTGGACATTCTGCTGCGCTCGACCCGGAAGGCCCCGATTCGGCCTTGGCTGACCGTCGTGGAAGACGATCACTCGCGTGGTGTCTGTGGCTACCTGTTGTTCGACGGTGCACCGTCAGCGATGAACACCGGCCTAGCCTTGCGCCACGCGATTTGGCCAAAGCCTGACCCAGCGTGGCCGATGTGCGGAATACCCGACATCCTCTACGTCGATCACGGCAGCGACTTCACTAGCAGCCACCTGACCCAAGCGAGTCACGACCTACGTATGCAACTGGTCTACTCGACTGTTGCCCGCCCGCAAGGGCGAGGAAAGATTGAACGGTTCTTCCACACACTGTCAACGCAACTACTCGCCGACCTACCCGGCTACCTGCACCCGGCGCGCGGACGCAAACTCCCGCAGGCAGTCCTCGATATTGGCGAACTGGATGACCGGATTCGCCAGTTCATTCACGAGTACAACAACCGCATGCATCCAGAGATCAAGAAGAGCCCGAAGTCTGCATGGCTCGCTGGCGGCTGGCTACCGCGCATGCCCGACACCCTCGAAGCCCTCGACCTTCTGCTGATCAGTGTCGCCAAACCGCGGCTCGTCCAGCGCGACGGAATTCGCTTCCAAGGGCTGCGCTACCTCTCACCCACCCTCGCCGGATTCGTCGGAAAACAAGTCACCATCCGATATGACCCCCGCGATATCACCGAGATTCGCGTCTTCCACAACGACGAGTTTGTGTGCAAAGCGGTTGACCCCAACCACGACAGCTCCGAGCTGAGCCTCAAAGACATTCAAGCGGCCCGGGTTGCCCGGAGAAAACGGGTCCGCTCCGGGCTCAACGAACGGATCTCCGTCGCAACCCGGCACCGGCCCGCCGACCGACACCCCGCTCCAAAACCCGAGTCTCCGCGACCAGAACCAAAGCTAAGAACCTATTGGGAGGACACATGAGCCGATTCATGCTCACCAAGGAACACCGACGGTTCACCGAGTTCGCCAATGCCGTGCGCAAACAGAAAACAATCGGCATCTGCTACGGCCCCGCCGGAGTAGGCAAGACACAATCCGGCGAACGCTACGCCGGATGGCACAAGGCCCGCGACACCATCGAATACTGGGGCGACGACACCCACCATTGCACAGCCGCAGGAGCACCACCAATCAACGCGGCGCTGGCCCGCAGCCGAACAGTGTTCTTCACCCCACAAGTCCAAACGACACCGAAACAACTCAAAGCCGAACTCGACGATGTGTTCGTTCTGGTGTCACTGTGCATCAAGGAACACCTCATCTCACAGAAGGCTGCCCAAGCCACGGACAAGCCCGTCGTCTACCGGGTCAGGAAGCCCGTCGTCGAGTTGATAATCATCGACGAATCCGAACGGCTCTCCGCTGGATGTATCGAGCTCCTACGCGACCGGTTTGATCGCGACGGAATTGCACTGCTGCTAATCGGCATGACCGGACTGGAAAAACAGTTCAGCCACTACGCCCAGTTCTACAGCCGAGTCGGCTTCGCCCACCAATACCGTGCGCTCGCTGACGACGAACTCCTCTTCGTCCTCCAACGCCACTGGAAACGCGTCGGCAAGACACTGGACCCCGACGATTTCACTGACCACCAAGCCATCACAGCCATCGACCGAATCACACGAGGCAACTTTCGACTTCTCGACCGGCTCTTCACCCAAATCGACCGCGTCCTGCGAATCAACGACCTCGACACCATCACCGAAGACGTCATCGAAGCCGCCCGCAGCACCCTCGTCATCGGTACACCCGAGTGACAAAGAACAGATCAAATTTGAAGCCAAGAAGCGCAAACATTCACACGAGGGATCGGAAAGATCACCCGCCGGCCGCGGCTGAACCGAGTGGTCATTGCCAGGATGGGATTCTGGGGAAAGGGTCCGAGATCGGTAGAGCAATACAGCCCCCGGGGGGTCAGGGTTGGCTTGACCTGCCGATATGACAACTTGCCCACAGCGTCGAAGACGAAGTCATACCTGCGAGTTATGCCAGTCAGATCTAGTTTTGTCCGATCGATGACCTCGTCAGCGCCCAATGACTCGACAAGGATCATGTCCTTTGAATTGCAGGCGGCGCTGACCCGTGCCCCGAAGAACTTGCTCAATTGAACAGCGGCCGACCCGATCGCCCCAGTGGCACCGTAGATCAGAACATGTTGCCCCGGGCCGACGTCGGCTTTCCGAATGTCGTTGAGCGCGTAACGGGCACCCTCGGTGCAGGGGGCAGCTTCTTGAAATGTCATGTGCTCGGGAATCGTTGCCACCATCGCGTCCTGCGCCATGACCAAGTATTCGCCGTGGCCTCCGAATCGGGTGTCGCTGAAGCCGAACACCCGATCGTCGAGTCCAAATGAGCTGACACCAGGGCCGACTCCGGCAATCTCACCGGCGAATTCGCAACCAAGAATCGGGTTCTTCGGAGTGCGCAACCCCATGATCGCGCGGGCGAATTTGGGTTCGCCGCGCAGGAATCCGCAGTCGGTGCGATTCACGGTCGAGGCATGAACCTTGATCAGGATCTCTTCTCGGCCCGGTTCCGGGATCTCAATATCCTGAATCTTGAGCACAGATCGGGCAGAACCATATTCCGAGCGAACTGAAGCCTTCACTTTGTCAAAACTAAGTCATCAGTCGAACGTGAGACAAAGCCACCCCCGGTCAGCGGTGCGACGGGAGCGCATAGGGTGTTGCAACTGCGATAACTTCCGCACATGAGCAGCCCCGGTTCGGTCAGGACCCAGACTTCGACCGGCACACGTTTTAGCGGTATCAAGACCTTTCCCGCTCACCGCGTGGGCAAGTGGGTTGTGCTCGTGATCTGGATTGTGATCGCCGGCTGGGCCGCAACGAACGCGGCTAACTTGGCCACCGTTGAGAACAACAATGCGACGGCGTTCCTGCCCTCTAATGCTGAATCGACTCAGGTGTTCCAAATCCTGGAAACCCAACCCGGCGCCAACGCAACACCGGCCTCTGTCTTGTACCAACGTGAGTCAGGCATTACGGCTGCTGACAAGCAGAAGGTTGCCGAGGATATCGACAAGATCAAGACCAGTGGTGTCGTGACTGGAAAGGTCACCGGCCCGGTGCCGAGCCAGGACGGCAAGGCACTTTTGATCTCGGTGCCGATGACGTTCTCCGCGGGTGATCAAATCACCAAGGATCTCAATACGCTTGATGCATCAGTTGGCAACTACGACTCGAGCGATCCGCAGGCAAGCGGACATGTCACGGTAGATGGTTTAGACATCTGGACGACAGGTCCGGCCGCACAGGCTGGCGACCTGGTTGAAGTATCAGGCAACGTCGACTCGACCTTGTTGCTCGTGTCCGTGGCTGTTGTCATTGTGATGTTGTTGCTGACTTATCGCAGTCCAACGTTGTGGTTCTTCCCCCTGGTTAGTGTGGGAATCGCCTTGGCATTGGCACAGTCGGTCAACTACATCTTGTCCAAGGATTTCGGCTTAGTTGTCAACTTTTCGAGCTCAAGCATCCTGCTCGTATTGGTCTTCGGCGCGGGTACCGATTACGCGCTGCTGATCACTGCCCGCTATCGAGAAGAACTGCGCAATTACCAAGACAAGCACGAAGCCATGGCAGTGGCCCTGACTGGTGCTGGCCCAGCAATTCTCGCCTCTGGCGCCACGGTCTCGATCGGGATGCTCTGCCTGCTCGTGTCGACGCTGGCCAGTGATCGTGGTCTGGGACCCGTCGCTGCGGTGGGAATTGTCTGCGCGCTATTGGTGATGCTGACCCTCTACCCAGCGATGCTGACGATCGTTGGTCGAGGCGTCTTCTGGCCTCGTCGGCCGATGTATGGTCAGGAGTTCTCCGAGGCAAACGGTGTCTGGTACAAGATCGGGCATCGGGTCGCGAAGAATCCCCGGCCTGTGTGGATCGTCTCTGCACTTCTGTTGTTCGCCTTGGCGTGCCTTAACATCCCCTTCCTCAATGCCAATGGATTGACCAACGCTCAGAGCTTTACCAAGCCGCAAATCTCCGTGCAGGGCCAAGTCGAAATGGCCAAGCACTACCCGGCAGGTGCAAGTTCGCCGGTCCTGATCTTGGCGTCGCCGGCTTCAGTCGCGACGGCTGAAAAGGTCGTTGCCACTATCACCACCAGCGGTGATTCCGCAACACTGTTGAGTAAGCCCACCGTCATCGACGACTACCTCTTCTTCACAGCAGCCCTCAAAGAGGCGCCCGATACTTCCGCTGGGCAGGCTGAGGTTGTGGACTTACGGACTCAGCTCCAGTCGATTGAAGGTGTCAACGCGATAGTCGGTGGCTCGACAGCGACCAGTGTCGACGTGAACGTAGCCACCGACCACGACCGCTCTATCGTGATCCCGTTGGTGATCTTCGTTGTATTCATCGTCATCTCCATCCTCTTACGAGCCCTCGTGGCGTCCTTTATGTTGATGATGGTGGGCCTCCTGAGCTTTGCAACGGCTCTGGGTATCTCGGTGACCTTGTTCAATCTCGTATTCGGTCAGACTGCACAGGACACCAGTTATCCGCTTTACGTGTTTATCTTCCTCGTCGCCCTTGGAGTCGACTACAACATCTTCCTGATGCACAGGGTGAAGGAGGAAGCGCTGACGCGCGGAACTCGCGGCGGTATCCTGGAAGGCCTCGCTGTTACAGGCGGGGTGATCACGAGTGCGGGGCTGGTCCTGGCTGCGACATTCGCGACCCTCGCAGTGCTGCCAATCACGACGACCTTCCAGCTTGGCTTGACAGTTGCGATCGGCGTCCTGCTCGATACATTCCTGGTCCGGACGGTGTTCTTCCCAGCGCTCGGGCTTGATGTTGGCTGGCGGATTTGGTGGCCAGGCAAGCAGTACCGAGTCGATGCTGATCGTCCGGACGTTGATGTGCGTGAGCCTGTGGATGGCGTCAGCGGCCGATCAACGAAGTAGGCGATCATCGATGACATGTCGTCAGCATTTGCCCCGCCTGAGCCTTCGGACCTGATCCCCATAGACACGGTGCCGCTGAGCACAGTGGCGCAATCGGTTTCTTGGAACTGCGGATCTGCCGCATATGCAGTCAAGTCCCTGGAACGGCTGGGGTTCGACCGGCTAGTCAATGCCCGTGTCGATCGGGCAGGGGACATCAGTCCCGATCCACACGGCGACGCGGCTTCGGGTGAGGCGTTTTCCACGATCTTTGCCGATTGCGTTATGCCAGCAGACCTAGCTCGCGCACTGAAAGCAGATCCGATTGATGAATCCGCGGTTGTTGTGGTTGCAGATCGGTTGGCAGATCAGTCGCGCTTCTTGACCTGCGTTGCTGATGCCTTCCAAAGCGTCAAGAGTCCGGGCGCGCAATTCCTTGAGGTTGCCCAAGAGCCTGAGTCGCAGGGTCAAGAATTCGAAAAGCCCAATGTTCTGGCATCACGGCGCCTCACTGGTCGGCGCCTGGCAATTTTGGGCGCAGGAAGCGCGTTGGGGCTAGCGTTCGGGGTGCTGGTTGGGTCCGTAGGGGTAAATAGCTCAGTGAATGCCGCGCAGACTCCAGCGGCACCGGGATTGGGCACGGAATCGGCTAGCGCACAGGGATCGCCGAGTGCTCAACCAGGCGGGTTGATGCTGGATCGCTCAGCGGCTGTGCCCGACACCGATTGGGTTGCGATCCTCACCCACCTCGATGCCCAACGCGCTCAAGCGATCGCTGCCGGCGATGCGGTTGCGCTGGAGCAGGTTGATGCCGCTGACTCCCAAGCTCTGCGCTCTGATCAGCAGGTCATCGAAGGCCTTCTTGAGAAGGGAGTTAAGCCGCAGTGGTACTCCCAGACCATCACCTCAGTTCGTGAGGCCAAGTCACTTCCTCAGACCGAGCCGATTCGTAAGGGGGCGCGGGTTTCGCTGGAGGTTACTGATACGCGAGCTGCCTACGACCTTGTTGACGCGAAATCGCGGCGGTTGGTTGCACACGTCCCCGCCCGCCCCTCGCGAACGTGGAACGTGACGCTGCTGGCGGATGCGCAGGGATTGTTCCGCGTCAGTTCCGTAACGACAACGAGCTGATCGCGTGGTCGCGCAGGAGACGTTCAGTCGGTGTCGGGCAGGCAAGCCCGAAGCGCATCAGTCATTGTCGGGTCGTTCCAACTGAATCCCGCCGCGGTGAGCAAAGCGGGATTGACGCGGGCACTTGAGAGGACCTCGGAGGAGAATTCGCCTAGGGCAAGTTTGAGTGCAAAAGCTGGGGCATGCACGATTGCCGGTCGGTGCAACAACTCGGCTAGATCCTCGGTTGCTTGCCGGTTGGTCACAGGGTTTGGCGATACGAGGTTGACAGGGCCAGCCAAGGTGTCGGTGTCAATGAGGAAGCGCAGGGCCCTCACCTCGTCGCGCAGAGAAATGAACGACCAATATTGATTGCCCGAGCCTAGTCGCCCTCCTGCACCGAGTTTGAATTGTTTGATCAGGCGTTGCCACGCGCCACCGTTCTCGCTGACAACTAAGCCGGTTCGTGCGAAGGGGACCCGGATTCCAGCGTCCACGGCAGGTGCAGCGGCCGCTTCCCACGCTTGCACGACGTCAGCCAAGAAACCTGTTCCCTTTGACGCGGATTCATCTAGAATCTCGTCACCGCGATCACCGTAGTAGCCCATGGCTGATCCGCTCACGAACACTGATGGTGGTGAATCAAGGCTTGCCGCCGCATTCGCCAACGTGCAGGTCCCGAGGACACGCGAGTCGAGAATCTCTTTCTTGTAGGCATCCGACCACCGCTTGTCTCCAACGCCCGCGCCAGCGAGGTGAACGATGGCATCGGTACCCTCAAGGTCGGCCACGTTGATGTGTGAGTTGGCCGGATCCCAAGCAATCTCATCAGGGCCTGTCGCGGTTCGGCGTACGAGGCGAAGTACCTCGTGGCCGTCTTCTCGCAGGCTCGGGACGAGAGCCGAGCCGATGAGCCCGCTGGCTCCGGACACCACGATGCGCATGAATTCACAGCCCCAATTCGGATTCGAAGTCGGCCGATTCAAGCCGAGACTTCACGGCTGAAAGGAAACGAGCCGCATCGGCGCCATCGACGATTCGATGGTCGTAGGTCAGTGCGAAGTAGGCCATGGAACGGATTGCGATCACGTCATCGCCAGCCGCGCTTGGTGTGACCACTGGGCGTTTCACGACGGCACCTGTTCCCAGGATCGCGACCTGCGGCTGGTTGATGATCGGGGTATCGAACAGCGCGCCACGGCTACCAGTATTGGTGAGTGTGAAAGTGCCGCCTGAAAGGTCGTCAGGTCCGACCTTGCCGGTACGCGTGCGCTCGGCCAGGTCAGAGATGCGCCGTGCCAGACCAGACAGCGTCAGGTCCCCAGCATCGCGAACGACCGGCACGAGCAGGCCACGTTCAGTGTCCACGGCTATGCCGAGGTGCTCGCTGTCGTGGTAGGTCACAGTGGATGCTTCTGAGTCGACAGAGGCGTTGATCTGCGGGTAGTGCTTGAGGGCCTCAAGGCAGGCTCGGGCGAAGAAGGGCAGGAAGGTCAGCGGTACACCTTCGCGAGCAAGGAATGACTCCTTCGCCCGCGTTCGCAAGGCGGCAACCTTGGTGAGGTCGATCTCTACGACCGTGGTTAGTTGGGCCGACACCTGTAGCGACTGCACCATGCGTTCGGCAATGACTCGGCGAAGACGTGACATTTGCTCGGTACGCCCCCGGGTGGTGCCACCGCGGACGGGTGCGGCTGAAGGCGATGGGGCAACGGATGCGCTCGGCGTCGGGGCCGGGCTCGGGGCGATGGCCGGGGATGTTGGCGCCGCGTTCGGACTGGGAGCGGAGCTTGCGGCAAGGATATCGACCTTGGTCACTCGGCCTTCCAGTCCAGTGCCGGTAACCCCAGCGAGGTCGACTCCGGACTCGCGCGCGAGCTTGCGAACGATGGGGCTGGCGTAGGTGTCTGCTGTTCGCTCGGGCTGCGCTGGTGGCTCAGTGGTCGCAACAGCGGCAGGGGCCTCTACTGCTGCATGGGTGGGTGTCGGCGCAGGAGACGGGCTCGTGGCGGCTACGGCGGAGCCGATTATTGCCAGGGTCGCGCCGACGTCAACGGTCTCGTCCTCGTTGACCAAAATCTCGGTGAGAGTGCCGGCCACGGGCGAGGGAATCTCAGTGTCGACCTTGTCGGTGGAGACCTCAAGTAGGGCCTCGTCGACGGCAACGTCGTCGCCAACTGCCTTGAGCCAACGGGTGACCGTTCCCTCTGTGACGCTCTCTCCGAGTGCTGGTAGCAGGATGGGTGTGGGTTGGCCCCCAGTTCCACCCGCGACTGGTTGCGGTTGTGGTGCGGGTACGGGAGCCGGTGGCTCGACAGGTGCCTGTGGAGCAGGCGTTGGTTCAGCTGCAGGCTCCACCGCAGCAGGTTCGGCAGGGGTCGCACTCGGGGCTCCGGGCGTTGGTGAAGCTGCTCCGGCTTCATCGGAAGTGCCGACGATTGCGAGCTCACCACCAACCGGAACAACATCATCTTCGACCGCCTTGATTTCTAGCAACACTCCCGCGCTGGGGGAGGGGATCTCAGTGTCGACCTTGTCGGTGCTTACCTCGAGAAGTGGCTCGTCCATTTCAACTGTGTCGCCCACGTCCTTAAGCCAGCGCGTGACGGTTCCCTCGGTGACGCTCTCACCGAGCTGGGGCATCGTGATCGAGACGGGCATGCGAGCTGCTCCTTACGCGTCGTCCGCGTGCGAGATTCCGCGCGTGGTCGTGATGTCGGTCAATCTAGTCTCTGTCGAGCTTCTTCGATATTCAGATGGGTCTAGATCTGTTACGAGTGGGCGTGCAAGGGTTTGCCAGCCAGGGCGAGGTGGGCCTCACCGAGGGCCTCACCTTGGGTCGGGTGGGCGTGGATCAGCGCGGCGACATCCTCGGGCTCGGCTTCCCAGTTAACGATGAGTTGGCCCTCGCCAATGAGTTCGCCAACCCTGCTGCCGACCATGTGGATGCCGATCACGGGCCCGTCGTTGAGGCGCACCAACTTCACGAAACCGGAAGTGCCCAAGATTTGGCTCTTGCCGTTGCCCCCGAGGTTGTACTCATACGCACTGACTGCGTCGGCACCGTGGCGTTGCTTGGCTACCTCCTCCGTGAGACCCACCGAAGCAACCTCTGGCTCGCTGTAGGTGACACGTGGGATGCCGTCCTCATCGATGGGTCGCGGATTCAGTCCAGCGATGTGCTCGGCAACGAAGATGCCCTGGCCAAATCCGCGGTGGGCCAGTTGCAGTCCTGGGGTGATGTCCCCGACCGCGTACACGTTTGGCACCGATGTGAGCAGGTTCTCGTCAACTGTGACAAAACCACGCTCCATGGTGATACCCGCTTCTTCGTAGCCGAGATCAGCAGTGCGTGGTCCGCGTCCGACGGCAACAAGTAGCACAGCAGCGGTGAGTGTTGTGCCGTCTTCAAGCTCGACGGTGACATCTGAGGCAGTTTGGGTTGCCTTCGCGAATCGGACTCCGGTCTTGAAATCAATCTTGCGCTTGCGGAATGCGCGCTCGAGCACCTTGGAACTAGCGGGGTCTTCGGCAGCCAGCAGGCGTGGGAGCGCCTCGACGATGGTGACGTCAGTACCGAATGAACGCCACACACTAGCGAATTCCAAACCGATCACCCCGCCGCCGAGAATGATCACGCTCTCGGGGACATAGTCCAAGGTGAGGGCTTGGTCGCTGGTCAGGATACGGCCGCCGATCTCTAGCCCCGGCAGGCTGCGCGCATACGATCCCGTGCCCAACACAACGTTCTTGCCCGTGTAACGAACGCCATCGACCTCGACTGTGTGTGGATCGACGAGGTGCCCGGTGCCAGCCACGAATTGGACTTCTCGAGACTTCACCAAGCCTTGCAGGCCCTTGTATAGGCGACCAACTACGCCGTCTTTGTACTTCAGGACTGCTGGCATATCGATGCCTTCAAGAGTGGCCTTGACCCCGAACGCCTCGCTCTCGCGAGCGGTATCGGCGACTTCAGCAGAGTGCAGCAGCGCCTTGGTGGGGATACAACCACGGTGTAGGCAGGTGCCGCCGAGTTGAGCTTCTTCGATCAGGATGACGGAGAGGTCGAGTTGGCGAGCACGCAACGCACACGCATATCCGCCGCTGCCACCACCCAGAATGACAATGTCGGCTTCGGTGGTGGCTGGTGCGGTGTCGGTCACTGCTGGCTCCTGGGTGGGACGACGTCGTGATCCTCGGGCAAGCTTGGTACTGCCCGAGTTCCATTGTTCCACCGCAGCTTCAGCCCAGAGCTAGGGGCGCCTATCTTGGCTCAACGCGGGTGTGTCGGGTCGCTTCGCGGGAATCCGCGATCTAACGTGAGTTCATGACTGGCTTTCGAATCTTGCGCAATGCACTTTTCACCGTCGCGCTAACAGGTGCTTGCCTAGGTGCGACCATGCAGCCGAGCGGTGGGGCCACGCCATCGTCGGCGTCTGAGCAAGCCGGCCAGTCGGCAACTATCGGGCGAACTGCATCACAGCCGGCACCAAACCCTCGAATCCACAACGGGAAAGCCGCCAAACGCAGCCAGACTAAGTGGTTCGTGAGTTGGTTTCCAGGCGACGGCGGGCATTGCGGCGGCATGATCATCGCCAAGAGGTGGATCTTGACGGCTGCCCATTGCGTTCTCGCGGCCAGCGGGAACGCCCGCGTGCAGGTTCAGGTCAATCCGAAGGTTCGCAAGTTCGGGGCACCCGGCGGGTATCGCGTTGATCGGATGATCGCCCACCCGAGGTTCGTGCCCGGTTATGACTTGCCTTATGACGTGGGCTTGATGCATGTGACGCGCAACCTTCCCAAGGCCCGCATCGCACTGAACAAGTCCAAGGTCTCGCCACAGATCAACGCTCAAGAGACAGTCTACGGATTTGGGTCGACAAACCCGCAGGACTACGACGGCAGCAAGTACCTGCGGGTGGGCAGTTTGGTCGACTTGAGTGGGCCAAAAGGCAAGACCTGCGGGGCTTACCCGCGGGCACGGTTCAAAAGTTCGATCCAAATCTGCGCTGGCAAGCCTGCTACCCGTACCGACGCCTGTGGTGGGGACAGCGGCGGGCCGCTGGTGTCAACGATCAAGGGCAAGAAGGTCCTCGTCGGGGTTGTGTCTAGCGGTGGCGATATCTGCAACGGTGATCCGAAAGCTCCCGGGATCTACACGCGCGTCTCTGCGTTCTACACGTGGATTCAACGGGCAATGTCCGGTGCGCACTTAGTTGCCAGCGCGAAGGCCTGTCCGCTGCCTGACCGGATTTGCAATCTCAAGAAGGGACAGAAGATCACGTTCGTCCTGAAGAACAAGGGTTCGGGCACTGCGAATTGGAAGTTCAGTACCCCCAAGGTCAGCAAGGTCTCGCTTAGCAAGCGTTCTGGCACCCTCAAGGCCAACAAATCCACCACTGTGACGTTGTCGACGTCGGTCAGCGCGTCGGCCTGTCAGGTGATCAAAGTGTCCGGTACTCATATGTTGACCCAGGACTTCGGTGTGAGGATTAATGGTGACGAAGGAAGCTGCTAGTGCCGTTGGAGTTACCCCCGAGGCCGTGCTCAACGTGCGGGGAAATTCCCACCGTGATGTCGAGCCTGACTTCGCTGTGATTTCGGTGGAGGTCAGTGAACGCGGGCCTAACGCGCGAGACGCGAGTTCGGCGGCGCAGCTTATTGCCGATTCGTTACGCGAGGTACTGAATGCCAGCGACGGGGTTCGCGAGTCCAATCTGAGTCGGCTTCGGGTCGACGAGACGCTTGACTGGGACCAGGCGACGAACCGCCAAATCCCAACGGGCTGGCAGGCTCAGCTGTTTGGCACCGCCACAGTCGAGGTCGGTGACGTCAACGAGGTCATCGCCGAGATCATCGAGTCCGGCGCGCGGATAAGCACGTGCGAGTGGCGAATCGAACGAACGCATCCGGAGTATCGAATCGTGCGCAGCGAGGCTGTTAAGGATGCGCTCCACGCCGCGCATGACTTCGCCAGCGCTTTAGGTCGCGACCTCGGCGACCTGGTGTCGCTGTCAGACCCGGGTCTGTCCAGCTCGACAGCTGGGATTTTGGTGCATGCGGCCAAACAGGCCGAGTATGCCGGTGGCGCGGAATCCTCAGTCGAGGTCGACCAACAACCAGTACCCATCGATGCTTCGGTAGAAGCGACGTTCCGCGTCAGTTAACGGGCGTCGGCCAGATCACGCACGAGTTGGACCAGCGTGCGAACTGAAGCGCCAGTTCCACCCTTGGGTGTGTAGTCGTGCGGTTTGCCATCGTTGAACGCCGGGCCAGCGATGTCCAAGTGCGCCCAGGCGACATCGTCAGGGACGAACTCCTGTAGGAACAGACCGGCCGTCAGCATGCCACCCATGCGATCGCCGATATTGGCCAGATCGGCGATGGGGGAGTCAATCGACGGGCGTAGCTCCTTAGGCAACGGCATCGGCCAGAACTGCTCTCCGCATAGATCAGCCGCCCGCACGACGTCGTCTCGCAGGTCGTCGTCGTTGGCCATGACAGCCGCGACGCGGGTGCCCAGAGCGACCATCTGTGCCCCGGTCAAGGTGGCAACGTCAATGATGAAGTCGGGGGTGTCCTCGCTGGCCCGGACGAGCGCATCAGCGAGCACGAGACGTCCCTCCGCATCGGTGTTGAGGACCTCGACCGTGCGACCGCCGTAGGTTGTCAGTACATCGCCGGGTCGTTGGGCGGTACCTGAAGGCATGTTCTCGGCGCAGGCTGCATAGGCAGTGACCGACGCAGGCAGACCGAGCTCGGCGATCGCAGCGATGGCAGCGATCACAGCAGCCGCTCCACCCATGTCGCATTTCATGGTTTCCATGGCTGTCGGCGGCTTGAGAGACAGGCCACCAGAGTCAAAAGTGATCCCCTTGCCGACGAGTGCGACGTGCACCTTCGAGCGGGCCGGGCGGTAAGCCATCCGAATGAGCCGGGGTGGGTTCGCAGAGCCTTGTCCCACAGCCAGGATCCCGCCGAACTTGCCCGCAGCCAGCGCCTTCTCGTCGAGGATCTCGACCTCGATCTCCTTGCCCACCGCCGCATCGAGGGCTGCATCAGCCAGTTCGATGGGGTGCAGTGCCGAGGGGGGAGTGTTCACCAAGTTGCGCGCGAACCAGACCTGGCCGGCAACGATCTCTGCCTGCCGCACGGCTTCACGCACGTGGCGGTCACGACTTTCCGAGCTGCAGATGGCAATCGATTTTACGACACGGGCGGGTTCTGAAGTGCCGGTGCCACGAAACGCTTCGAACCGGTAGCTACCAAGGATCGCGCCTTGGGCGACAGCGGCGGTGTTAGTCGGGGTTGTGGCAGGCATCGCCACTGCGACTTTCTCAATCGACCCAAGTGCCATGGTGCCCGCTCCGGTTGCGCGGCGAAGTGCTTCTGCTGTGATATCAGCCCCAGATGTGCCTAATCCGACGCAGACTATGAGTGGGCTGGCGAACCCGGTCACAGCAGGGAGGCGATGGACTTCATCCGCCTTGCCGGTTGCGCCGAGGTGTGTCAGGGACTCGGTGATACGGCGGCGTTCAGCAGTCGACAGTCCGGTAGAGGCTGGTATCTCGATTCGAATTTCGCGCAGACCCTCACGGGTCACACCCACGATCAAGGCGTCGGCCTTGGTTGTGGAGGCCTTTGTTGCGACAAGGCGGGTCGTTGGGACAGGTAAAGGTCGGACTGCCATTGCGGCCTCCATTAGTCGAAGAGAATCCGTGGGTATCTTAGCTGTGGATCAGCGCTGCTGGTTGAGGTTTGCGCTGTGGCGTTTTGGCACCCGGCGGGCAGGGGCGTAACGTCTGCCTCGTGAGTGACGACGCCGCTGGTATGGCCAAACGTGGACCTTTGAACGATATTCATGAAGCCGCTGGGGCGAAGTTCGCCGAATTCGGCGGGTGGTTGATGCCACTTGAGTACGCGGGCGGTGGGGTGCTCGCTGAGCACGCAGCAGTACGTGAAGCAGTGGGAGTGTTCGACGTCTCCCACATGGGGACGTTGCAATTGCACGGGCCGGGCGCCACCGAGGCGCTAAATCGGGTGCTGACCAATGACCTAAGCAAGGTCGATGTTGGCCAAGCGCAATACAGCCTGCTGTGCGACGAATTCGGCGGCGTCGTGGATGACCTGCTCGTTTACGTCCGTTCTGACGACAGCGCGATGATCGTTCCCAATGCCGCTAATACGGCTGCCGTGCGTGATGCCCTGGTTGCGGCGTTGGCCGTGGCTGCTCCCGATGTCGTCGTTTCCGACGTTTCCGATCAGACGGCGATCATCGCGATTCAGGGCCCGTCCAGCGCTGAGGTGATCAGCCAACTCGAACTCCCGTTGGACTTGACCTACATGAGTTTCGCCGATCTCCCGGAGGACTCCCTGGAAATCCCGAGCGTCATCGCGCGCAGTGGATACACAGGCGAGCAGGGCTACGAGCTGATCGTTCCAGCCGAACACGCAGTGCATATCTGGGAGCAGATCATCACGGCTGTCAGTGCGCTCGGGGGTCGCGTGTGCGGACTTGGCGCCCGCGACACATTGCGTACGGAGGTGGGCTATCCGCTACATGGGCACGAGCTGAGCACTGAGATTGACCCGGTGACTGCAGGGTTGAGCTGGGCAGTCGGTTGGGAGAAGACCGAGTTCGTGGGCCGAGGGGCTCTGCTTGAGCGTCGGGCTGCTGGTCCGGCTCGCCGACTTCGGGGTTTGCGGCTGATCGATCGGGGAGTCCCGCGCGCAGGCATGGTCGTTCGCAAGTTGTCTGGCGACTCCCCTGAGATCGGCACCGTCACTAGTGGGACCTTCTCGCCTACGTTGCGGGTAGGTATTGCGCTGGCTCTAATTGATGCCGAGCTTGGTGTCGGCGATGAGGTCGTCGTCGAGATTCGCGGGAAGGGCTGCCGAGCCGAGGTAGTTAAGCCGCCGTTCGTCGAGTCTGATCCTCGCTAGGACAGTGCGACCCAGATAACGCCCATAGCGCTCGGGATCAATTCAGACCCGTAGAACCCGGTGCGCAAAGGCAGGATCGGTTCAATTCCGAGCTCGCTCCAGCACAGCTGTTCCACTGCCGAGACGCCGGCCTGCAGCGGGCGACACCACACGGCAACGCCGGCGCCACCTCTGCTTGCCAGTAGCGCTGCAGAGGCTACTACTGGGCCCTGCAGCAAAGTTGGCTGTGATGCTTCGCAGTTGGTTCGGATTTGCTCGGCGAATCTCAGGAGTGCTGGCGTCGCACGAGTCAAGAGCGCCGCAAGGGGATCGGCGATGAGTCGTTCGTCTGAAGCTTCGGTTCCTTGCCCAGGGTCTGGGTCGGCGTTCGCTGGTGCTTGCGCGTTGACGAAGTCACGAATCGCAGTGCACTGATCCATCCAGGCGTCGTGGTCTAGCCGACCCTGCTCGTCAACGAAGTCACTGGTCACTTCGGGTGCCTGAATCCCAAGGTGCATTGCCATGATCGCGGCGGCGGCGACCCGATCAGCGTCATCGACGGCCTGTGCGTCGCCGATCACCGCAACGTCGGCAGACAGCGAGTCGGAGTCCGAACTGGCTGATAGCCCAACGGATTGCGCCCAGGTCGCTAGCCGGCGCAGCTCGCCAAGGTTGTTACTCATGCGAATTCCCCAACGGCCCCGAAAGCAGCGCGGCGAGTTGCGCGACGAATCGCGAACAGCACAGGCCTACCGAGAAGAAATACCAGCAGCGCAGTGATCACAGCGCGGGGCACGTCAAAGGCAAGGGAAGTGGCGATATCGAAAGCTATCCAACGCTGCAGGTTCTCAAGAAGTGGCGCACCGGCGACATAGGAGATCTGCGAATTGAGTCCGACGGCCCAAGGCCAAAATGAGAGGTTCAGTAGGAGGCCATAGAGCAGCGCTGCGACAGCGGAGTAGGCAGCCAGTGCGACGAGTTCTGCCCGCCCACGAAATCCCGAGGGTAAACAACCAGCACCGAAACCGAACCAGCCTGCAGCGAGCATTTGGAATGGCAGCCATGGACCGACACCGCCGGTGAGCAATGCCGAACTGAACATCGTCAAGGTTCCCAATGCGAACCCGAAGCCGCGGCCAAGCGCTCGACCGCCCAAGACGATGACGATGAAGATCGGTTCGAATCCGGCGATTCCAGTTCCCAGCGGCCGAAGGGCGGTACCGACGGCCGCGAGCACTCCGAGCATCGCAATCCCTTTTGCGTCCAGCCCGCCGTCGGCGACCTGGGCCAGGACCACGCCGATCACTAGCGGCAGCAGCAGGGCGAACAACCAGGGCGCATCCTTGCCGTGCGCAGCGAGCGCACTTCCGGGTCCGGCCAGCAACGGCCAACCGAACGAGATGACCCCCACAATGCTGACCAGCGTCAACGCGACCGCGGAGCGCTTGCCGATATGGACGCCCTGGGCTTGCGCTTGGCCTAACGTGAGACTCATCCCTGGGCTACCGATCGCATCGCCTGAACGGCTTGGGCGACGGTGAGGACATCGAACGGACGCATCACTTTACTGACTTGTGGAGCGAACATTGGTGATGAGACTACGACCTCGCTCGTCGGTCCGTCAGCGACGAGGTCGCCGTCGGCGATGATCACGACTCGATGGGCGGCGGAGGCGACCAGTTCGACGTCGTGGGTCGCCATCACGATGCAGTGACCTTGGTCGGCAAGCTTGGCGAGGACTTTGGTGAACTGTTTCTTGCCCGGATAGTCCAATCCCCGGGTCGGCTCGTCGAGCAGGATCACCGGCGGCGACGAGGTCAGGACGACGGCTAAGACCAATGCGAGGCGCTGGCCTTCGGATAGGTCTCGAGGGTGGGTCTGGTCATCGATACCCGGTGCGATCGAGTCCAATAGCGCTCGAGCCGTACCACTGGGGGCGCTCGTCTGTCGGTCAGCATCGACGCACTCGTCGTGCACGCTTTGGGCGTAGAGCAGATCACCAGCTTCCTGTGGCACAAGTCCCACGCGGGTAATCAAGTGCGACCCGGCCATGCCCCAAGGGTCAGCTAAATCGGCGCCCACCCGAACCGCACCGGAGCGCGGCTTGACGAGGCCGACGAGGGAGTTGAGCAGCGAGGATTTGCCAGCGCCGTTGCGTCCCATCAGGGCCACGATCTCGCCACGTCGGAAGGTCAGGCTGAGGTCGGGAATGGCGACGAATCCGCCGTAGCGAATCGAGAGGTGGTCGCACTCTGCAACAACCTCACCGATGGGCCTGGTCTGGCTGTCATGGGAGGCCGCTGTGGAATCCAGAGGTGTCTGAGCCAGGGCAGCGCGTGCCGGGGCGCCCGCCCGGCGGGCATCGCGCACAGACAACGGCAGCGGAGACCACCCCATTTGTCGGCCTAACTCCACGACTGGCGGGACCACTGGCGATTCGGCGAGCATCTGCGCTGGCGTTCCCGAGCGCACAAGTCCGTCTTCGATCACGACGATCGCGTCGGCGTATTGCACGACCCGCTCAAGTCGATGTTCAGCCATCAGGACCGTCAAGCCAAGGTCCAAGACCAGCCGTTGAATAGCGGCCAGAACCTCCTCGGCGGCGCCGGGATCCAGCGCGCTTGTCGGCTCGTCAAGAACCAGCACCGCTGGGTTAGTTGTCAGCACGGCACCGATCGCAGTTCGTTGTCGCTGACCGCCCGACAGCGACAACAGTGGCCGGTCGCGCACGTCGGCCAGGCCCAGCAGGTCGAGGGCTTCCTCAACCCGCCGACGCATCGCCTGCGGATCAACGCCGAGGGTTTCCATCCCGTAGGCGAGTTCTTCCTCGACGGTGTCGGTGACGAATCCGCTCATCGGATCTTGGGCGACTAGGCCCACGACGTCGGCGAGTTCACGAGGTGGATGAGTGCGAGTGTCGCGGCCATCGACTATCACCCGGCCCGTTAGCAGGCCGCCCGTGAAGTGGGGGACCAGCCCGTTGATTGCCCGCAGTAGTGTCGACTTCCCGCTTCCAGTTCGACCGATCAGGACAGCTAGCTCGCCCTCGGTGATCGTCAAATTGACGTTTGACAGTGTGGGGCCTGCAGTGTCGGGGTAGGTCAGCGATACATTCTCGAACCGAATCATGCTGCCACCTCTGTTAGTTGGGGAGCAGGTGCCTGGCGTTGCAGTGACTTGCTCACCGGGAGCTCAGGAGCCAGGATCGCAGGCAGCGCCGCCAGCACGATTCCGACCAGCGCAACGAGAGGTAGCGCTGGCCAGGCCAACGGCGAGATCGGCATGCTTAGCGATAACGGTTCCCATCTGCCAGCCGCGATCACGCCGACTCCCGCTGCCACGCCACAGAGACTCACAAGCCACTCGGGGATAGCCCACGGGTCCGGTCGGTAGCGACTCCGAATGGACCTCTTCCCGCCTAGGTACATGCCCAACGCAGCCGCAAGGATGCCAAAAATTAGGAATGGTTCTCCCACCTCCTGATGGCCACCCGGCGAGTCGCTCGTTTGCAGCAAGCTGAATAGTCCAATGCAGACCCCGACAAGACCGCCGAGCATCAAAGCAGCAGTGAAGTGCCGGACGCGGGCGGGTAGGTACTTGGTGCGACCATAACCACGCGAATCCATGGCCGCGGCAAGCGTGACGGCCCGGTCCATCGCACCCTCAAAGACCGGCATAGCTGCCCCGAGGGCGCCGCGAATACCCGTGCTCGGCCGACCTCGTAAACGACGGGCTTGTTTGACTCTGCCGACATCTGTGACCAGTTGGGGGGCAAAGGTCATCGCCACAACGACAGCGACCCCGGCCTCATACAGCGCGGGCGGCATCGCCTTGAGCAGGCGGGTAGGTGAGGCAAGCGAGTTCGCGGCACCGACACAGGCTATGAGCACAGCAAGGCGTAACCCATCGCACACAGCGAAGATGATCGATTCCATAGTGATGTCGCCACCGAGGCGGATCGCTGCTAGCCAGGTAGGTAGCGGAACGACTGGCAACGCGACCAGGACGTGATCACCAATCGGTGTGCCCAGAATGACCTGGAAAACTACCCGGATCGCAATCACGAAGAGACCGAGTTTGAGGAACACAGTGAAAGATCGTGCCCAGGGGGCATCGGGTTTGCGCGCTGTAACGACCAGCCCGGCGACGGCGAGAATCAAGATCAGTAAGAGGGGATTGGTGGTTCGGCTAGCCGCGGCCGCGAGGCCCAGGGCCCAAACCCACCAAGCGCCCGGGTGGAGCATGCGTGGAGTCCACCTACTTCGCACGTCAGCAATCAACGCGCTCACGCTGCCAATCGCGAGGTGGCATGCCGAATGACTCGGCCGAGGCCACATTGTTTCTGGACATGCATAGATTTCTGGACATGCATAGACAGGCCTTTCAGTGAGCGGTTTCGCAATCATCCGGAGCGACCCGTAGCGAGCAGGTGGGGCTCAGGAACGATCGGCGCAACCTCGACGAATGAACCGCTCGTGCCACGACTAGGTGCTCCGGCTTCGCCGCTGGGCGGCATACGGTTGCGGGTCAGCGCCGGAATCTCAACCGGCTTCCCCTACTAGCGACACGTCTTGATCTGTCCACTGTACTTCGACGACCACGACAGTGGCCGTCTGCGTCCGCTCGACGTTCCTCAGGCAAAAGAGGATGTGGCAAAGGCGCCATATATGGCCGACCTGCCGCATTCTCTTTCAAACGGAACCTGCTACTCGGGTAGCAGGCTCATCTCGTACACGGCGGCGCCGTCTTCGATCAATTCCACACTCAATACGCCGATGTCGGCGAGCGCTTGCCAGTTCTCGCCGATCCAGGTCTCAGCGTCGGCTTGGGAGTGGAACGATCCTGGCAGCTCCACTTCGGCCGGGGCATTCACCAACGCATGATCGGCGTCGAACAGGTTCCACGAATACTTCATGGCCGTCGCTCGGGAGAGACAGTCAAGGATGGATCAGTGATGATCTCGTCGCCGAGGACGAAGTCGATGGTGGCCAGTACATCGGCGTCGAGCTTGACGCCACTGGCGGCAGCATTCGACATAACTTGCTCCGGTCGAGATGCGCCGATGATCGCTGCTGACACGTTGTCGTTGGCCAGCACCCAAGCCAGGGCAAGCTCGGCCATCGACAGGTCCAGATCTGCCGCGATCGGCTCAAGTTGGGCAACGCGCTCAAGGACGTCATCGGTCAGCCAGCGCGAGATAAAGCTAGCGCCTTCTGCGCTAGTGGCCCGAGTTCCTTCGGGCAGTGGTGCCCCTGGCTTGTACTTACCGGTTAGCACGCCTTGTGCCAGCGGCGACCAAACGATTTGGCCGATGCCGTGGCCCTCGGATGTGGGAATCACCTGAGCTTCTGGCACCCGCCACAGCATCGAATACTGCGGCTGATTAGAGATGATCTGGTCCAGGCCGAGTTGGGAGGCCACGCTCACTGCGTCGTCGATTTGTTCGGCAGTCCATTCCGAAACTCCGACATAGAGCACCTTGCCGCTGCGCACGAGATCATCGAACGCCTTGAGGGTTTCCGCGAGCGGGGTTGAGTAGTCGTATCGGTGGGCCTGATACAGGTCGAGGTAGTCAATGCCAAGGCGGCGAAGCGAGCCCTCGCACGACTCCATGATGTGTTTGCGCGACAGGCCACTGTCATTTCGACCCGGTCCGGTGGGCCAGTAGACCTTGGTGAAGATCTCTAATCCCTCGCGACGCTGACCTTTCAGTGCGCGGCCGAGTACTGATTCAGCTGCGGTGGCCGCGTAGATGTCGGCCGTGTCAAAGGTCGTGATCCCAACGTCGAGCGCGGCATGAACGCACTCAATCGCTGCGTCATCTCCTACTTGGGACGCGTGGGTGATCCAGTTGCCGTAAGCCAGCTCGCTGATGACTAGGCCACTACCGCCTAGGTGCCGGTGCTCCATCAGTTAGTTCTTTGCCGACTTGGCGCGCTTGGGCGTGACCGGCTGACCGCCAGCCTTGAATCGCGGCGGTGGGATGCGCAGGCGGCGGATCTGCAGCATGCGCATGATCGCGTAGAAATTGACGCCCTTGCGATCAGCCTTGTTGGGTATCTGAGCCTTGAGTTGGCGGTTCATCGCCCAGAGTCGATACGAGGTATCAGCGACGACGATCACGATGATCAGGATCCAGACCATGGTGACGAATACCTGCAGGCGAATGTTGCCAGTGATACCCAGCAGCAGCACGACGATCGCGACAGGGACGAAGAATTCGCCAGCGGTTCGATGTGAGTCGACGAAGTCGCGGGCGAACTTCTTCGCCGGACCTCGGTCGCGCAACGGAAGAGCCGACTCGTCGCCGCGCAGCATCGCCTCGCGGTTCTTCTCTCGAGCGACGCGCATTTGCTCACGCTCGTTGGCGCGGGCCTCCTTCTTGGAAGCTCCGGGCTTGGCGTTACCCCGCAATGCTGCCTTGCGTGCAGCCTCGGCCTCCTTGCGAGTCGGCGTCGGCCGACCCTTGGGAGCGGTGCTCGCAGTCGTCTGCACCGTGGGGGAGTCCTCGGCTAGAGCAGTGGCGGACTTGGTGGCCTCAGCGGCAGAACTGTCATCTTTTTTGAAGAGCACAATGCCCATAGTAACTGCGGAATGACGATCCCCCTAGTCCCCGGGAGTGTGACAACGTGGCAAGACTAAGAAGTGGTCAGGATTTCTGCCGCAACCCGCTGCGCCGAGACCAACGCGCCCTCGTAGTACCCGGGCCATTGCGTCGAGGTTTCGGTTCCGCAGAAGTGGACTCGGCTGACGGGCTCACGCAGGGTCGCCCAGTCAAAGCCCAGCGCGCCGGGCATAGGCACCGCGTCATACCCACCTCGTACCCACTCGTGGGCACACCAGTTGGCCTCGGTGAAAGCGATCGGTTCGCGCGCCTGCTCTCCGAAGAGGAACACCAGATCAGCGATCGCGGCGTCGCGTCGCTGCGAAGGTGATGCATCGAGCCACGATCGGCACGCATCGGCGTAGAAGAAGAAGCCGAGCACGCCGCGCGACGCATCTGGCGGGGAGTTGTCAGCAGTCTGGCCGATTGAGCGCCCGACCAGCAGGCTTGCCCCGGACAACCCGTCCTCGCGCCAGAACGGAGTTGGATAGACGGCATGGAACTTGATGACAGTGCCCATGGGCATCCGTTGCAGCATCAGGTCGCGCCGAGCCGATAACGGGGGAGAGAATGTGATGCGCGTGGTCATCGGTGGTGACAGCGCGATAACGACATAGCGGGCTGATGTCACACCGCTGGCATGGTGCACTCTGGCTGACTCGTCGCCCTGCTCAATGAGGTGGACTGGATCGTTATTTCGGACCTCGACCGTCGCTCGGGTTCCCTGTGCGCCGGTGATCTCGTCGAGCAGCCCCGTGACAAGTTGCTGTGCACCCCCTGTGAGGCGCCAGTCTTCGTAGGATCCGTCGGTAGGCCCAGTTCGTTCGCTGAGCACCATGTACAGCGCCGACGTCTCGTTCTCGTTGCCGCAGGTGATGGTGCGCAGATGCATTGTCAAGTAGTCCCGAGCGGCCTGCGTCGACACATTTTGGTCGATCCACTGCCCGTACGTGATCCGGTCGAGAGCGGCGAGTTCGGCATCCGCCATGGGGTCGGCTGGATCGAGTCTGATGGCGAGATCCCGAATGCGCTGCTCAGCGTCCTCGATGTCTGAGAGTTCTTCGTGGGACAGCGGTGGTGAGTCGGTGAATCGGACGATGTCATCGCCTCGCACGAGCAGGTTCTCACCAACTGTGTGAAAGTCGAAGGTTTCAACCCCGAGGCGTTGGCATAACGCGACGACCCGAACATGGTCGGGGCCGATCCATTGACCGCCCATGTCGATGAAGGTGCCGCCAGCTTCGATCGTGTGGGCTCTCCCGCCGATTCGCTCACTGGCCTCAAGGATGCGAACGCTCAGACCGGCCTCGGAAAGTAGGTCCGCTGTTCGAACCCCAGAGAGGCCCGCGCCGACAACGACAACATCGACATCCATGGCGCTAGTCCCTCTGGGATTTGCCAGGCAATGCCAACATGCGATCGAGTGCTACCCGAGCCCAGTGGGCTGTGTCAGGATCCACTTCGATCTTGTTGACGATTCGTCCGGCGACGAGGTTTTCCATCGACCAGACAAAGTGCGGTAGGTCTATGCGGTTCATCGTCGAACAGAAGCAAACTGTCTTGTCCAAGTAGACGATGCGCTTGTCGGGGTGGGCCGCTGCTACCCGCTTGACGAGGTTGAGTTCCGTGCCGATGGCCCAGGCGCTGCCGGGCTCGGCATCATTGAGGGTTTGGATGATGACCTCGGTGGACCCGACGACATCAGCCTGACTCACTACCTCGTGGATGCACTCGGGGTGGACCAACACGTTGACACCCGGGATAGCCGCTCGCACGTCGTCGACGTTCTTGGCTGTGAAACGACCGTGAACGGAACAATGCCCCCGCCACAGCACCACCTTCGCGGCCCGCAATTGATCGACTGTCAATCCGCCGCCAGGTTTGCGTGGGTCGTAGACGACGCAGTCGTCTAGCGACAACCCAAGATCCATTACCGCGGTGTTGCGGCCAAGATGCTGATCGGGCAGGAAGAAGACTCGCTCCGCTCGCTCAAATGCCCAGCGTAGGCTCTGTTCAGCGTTGCTGGAAGTGCAGACTGTGCCACCGTTGCGACCGGTGAAAGCCTTGATCGCCGCCGTGGAATTCATATAGGTGACGGGAATGGTGCCCTCGGCCAGCCCAGCCTCAGAGAAGACCCGCCACGCGTCTTCCACCTGTTCGATTCCGGCCATGTCGGCCATCGAACAACCGGCGGCGAGGTCGGGCAGGATGACGGACTGATCATCGCTGGTGAGTATGTCGGCACTTTCGGCCATGAAATGCACGCCGCAGAACACAACGAACTCGGCCTCAGGGCGCGCTGCAGCCTCACGTGCGAGCTTGAAGGAGTCGCCGAGTACATCGGCAAATTCGACGACCTCATCGCGTTGGTAATGGTGGCCTAAGACGAAGACACGATTGCCGAGGGCTTCCTTCGCCACAATTGCTCGTGCAACAAGGTCAGGGTCGCTCGGTTCTGGCAGCGTGCCGGGGCACTCGACCCCGCGCTCGGAGCTCGGGTCGGACTGTCCAGCGTTGTGCCCGAGTAGGGCTAGCAAGGGTGAGGGCGCTGGTTCTTGCCAAGCGGCGGCGAAGGACTCGCGGCTGACTTCGGTCATGTTGTCAATCCCGTCCGTTAGTGCATTTTGGTCTAGAAGAAATCGTGTTTAGGTGGCGTCTTCGTCGTCGCTGATACGAGTACGCCCTAGTCTCGCGTAGTGCGCATCGTGATCGCTCCAGACGACTTCAAGGACAGCCTATCCGCGGCCCAGGCTGCTCGCGCCATAGCGCACGGCTGGGGTGACGTGGCACCTGACGATGTCTTGGATCTATGCCCGCTCTCCGACGGTGGCCCGGGGTTCGTTGCCACTATGCAAGGGGCGCTTGGTGGTGAGTTGCTCAGCCTGACGGTGCGAGGCCCTCTCAGTGAGCCTGTGCCCGCAACGATCGCGTTGGTGCAGGGCACGGCGTTCGTCGAGTCGGCTCAAGCGTGTGGGCTTCACTTGCTAGCGACTGATCAGCGCGACCCGACCTTGGCTACGACGTTCGGGGTCGGGGAGCTGATCACAGCTGCGATCGCGGCCGGGGCCACCAAGGTCGTGATCGGTCTCGGTGGGTCGGCGACTAACGATGCCGGGGCGGGAATGTTGGCTGCCCTCGGGTCTACTGCCGACCGCCCGCTTGATACCGGCGGGCTGGCGCTGGGTTCGGTTACTCGGGTGGATCTCGGTCCGGCGCTCGCGGCGACAGCTTCTGTGGAGATCATCGCTGCCACCGATGTCGACAATCCTCTGCTGGGCCTCACCGGTGCCACCAACACCTACGCCCCGCAAAAGGGCGCCGACGACAATGCAGTCATGGCCCTTGAGGGTGCAATGCAGTCATTCGTGGAGGTCGTAGGCAGGCGCAGTGACGGCAAAGACCCAGCGGTAGCAGTGGGTTCTGGAGCTGGCGGCGGCTTGGGCTACGGGTTGTTGCACCTTGGCGCACGACGTCGACCTGGAATCGCGATGGTCATGCAAGCCGTCGGTTTGGCCGAACGGATTCAGAATGCCGACCTCGTTGTCACTGGCGAGGGTTGTTTCGACTGGCAGTCGATTCGGGGCAAGGTGGTGACAGGTGCTGCCGGTGCCGCCATGAATGCCGCGCGTCCTTGCGTGGTGATCGCTGGGGATGTGCTGGTGGGTCGGCGTGAATACAGCGCGATCGGCGTGACTAGCGCATATTCGATAGCCGAGATCGTCGGGTCCATTGAGGCGTCGTTGGCCGATCCGGCTGGTTCGTTGCATCAAGCCGCATCGCGGGTCGGGCGGACTTGGTCGCACTAGCGCTATCCCATCGCCAGCCTGCCAAGGCCATGTTCCACGGGGTGCGGGTTCTGCTGGTTCACGATGTGCGTAGCCTCGTTCGGTGCACTACACCAGAAATGTCGTCCACCATGCGGTGATCGTTGCGTTACCTCTGGTGCTGATCTCGAGCATGTCCGCGTGCGCGACGAGCGATGGGGTACTCAAGGCTTCGACGTCGACAGCCCCCACTGAATATCCGACACCCGGGGCATCTAGTTCATCTTCGAGCAGCAACGACCGGTTCCCGCTAGTCGCGCCGAAGCCCACAATCGCACCGACGCCCCCGCCGCTCGACGCGGACGGTCTCCCGTCAGTCGTGTCGCACATCTCGACCACAGAGAAGATCGTCTTCTTGACGATTGACGACGGTGGCGTGGAAGATCCGCGTTTAACGCAGTTGTTGACCGACACCGGCGTACCGGTGACGACGTTCCTCACTCATCGCTACGTCAAGGACCGCGGGTACTACGAGGGAATTTCTCGCGCTGACGGCCAGGTGATTCAAAATCACTCCTGGACACACCCCCAGTTGCCAACCTTGACCGAACCCGAGCAACGATCAGAGATTTGCCGGACCTCTGATACTTACAAACAGTGGTACGGAGTCCGTCCATGGATCTTGCGTCCGCCCTACGGCGAGCACAACGCCGACACTGCGCGGGCTGCGAAGCACTGTGGGATCGATTACATCGTGATCTGGAACGTCAACATTCCCGAGGGTGGCCACGGGCACATTCGCTATGACGAGGGCAATCGGCTACGACCTGGAGACATCATCTTGTCCCACTATCGGCCCGACCTGGTGACCGATTTCAAGAAAGCGTTCCGCCAGATCGCCAAGCAGGGCTTCAAGATTGCCGCACTTCAGGACTACCTCCCTATGCGTGGAACGGCAACCAGTTCCGATTAACGCGCTGGGCCTGTTGCTCTGACAGCGGCCCGGTAAAAGAATCTTGAAACTGGACTGTGGGTAAGTCCGGTTTTGGGTTGTGGTGTCGGTTTTGGGCAGTAAACTGTACATATGTTCGAAAAGCTGATTGAGCCTGATTCCGCCGGTGACGGTGGTGATGAAGGACGTGCTGCTGAGCTTCCGGTGCCGGTGGCGGTGCCGATGCCGGTGGGGTTTGCGATG
>Ga0105047_10003527_pt1 | contig 27547 bp, 22 predicted proteins | sample MAT04_FD_78384 | JGI IMG/M metagenome (GOLD analysis project Ga0105047, IMG submission 78384) | Freshwater microbial communities from Lake Fryxell liftoff mats and glacier meltwater in Antarctica - MAT-04 (megahit assembly) | ecosystem: Environmental > Aquatic > Freshwater > Ice > Liftoff... | reverse complement strand
TTGGCCAAACGCGCGACGTTCAGGTCCATGCGCTGTTCGCGATCGACTTCTGCTGACGGCACGCTCGCAATCAGCTCAAGCTCAATCAACAGCGTGGTTGCGAGCGCCGTGGCGGGTTCGCGTGGGGCCTGATGGGCGAGCGCGTCGTCCCATTCACGGCGCGTTGCAGGCATCTCGTCGATCGCGAGCTGCTGGCGTTTTGCCGCAAGCTTGGCCTTGAGCGCGTCCAAGCCCGTCAACACTGCGGCGTGGCGCGCCTGCGCTTCGGCCGCTTCGATGCGTTCGAGGGCACTGTCGAGCTCGCGCTCCAGTTCGCGCGGGGCCAAGCCCAAATCGCTTGCTCTGGCGCGAATCTCTTGGATCCGTTTGCGCACGTCAGGCGCACTGTTGAGCCCGCGGGCCTGTTCAATCAGCTCGTTTTGCTGCTCCACGCTCTTGTTTTGCTCCGTGCGGACCTGATTGCGCTGGGCGTCTGCATGCGCAAAAACCTGATCCAGCGCGGCCCGGAAGCGCAGCCAGTAGGCTTGATCTCGCTTGCGCGGCAGGCCTTTGATTTCTTTCCAGCGCTCACTTAAAGCCTTCACCGTTGCGATCGCGGCGCGCGAGTCGCTGTGGCTGCCGAGCGCTTCGGCTGATGCAATCAGCTTTTCGCGCTGGGCGCCCAATTCATCGAAATAGTCATCAATGCGCTTGGAAACCACGTCCAGCGCGTCGCGCAGGGCCTTGGCGTGGCGCCCGCGCACTTTGGGCGGGAGCCGATCAATGTCGCGCAGGTCCTCGCGGCCCAGCTTGACCAGCTCGCTGACCGCGCGCCAGTCTTCAATCGATTCGGGCAGACCGGTGAGCTGTTCCAGCAGCGCGCGCGAACTCAAGAGCTGCTTGTTCTGCAGCGCATTGCGTTTGTCGAAATACGCTTGCGCAGGTTTTAGCGCCTCTTCCAGTAAGGCGTTGAACGCTTGGCCTTGTTCGGATTCCTGATCGCGCTTGCGGCTTTCCACAGCGCGCCACTGCTCGCGCAGTTCGCGCACTTTTTCCTGCAGCGCATCGGGATGCAAGATCGCCGCCTTGAGTGCGCCTGCTTCTTCAAGCAAACGCTCCCGCGCGCTGGCGTTCGACCAGCCGCGCCATTTTTTTAGTTCGGTGAGATCGCCCTCAAGCGCGAGCAAGCGCTTTTGCGCCGCTTGCGAGAGCAACAGCTTGGCGGGGCGCACCGAGTTGTGCGCGTTTTGAATGCGCAGATCAAGCGCCAAGGCGGATTTGGAATCGCCGCTTTCGATCAAGGCGGCGAGCTGCTCGATCAGCCCTTCGACTTCAAGCGCCAGCGCTTTGGCCCGATCGGACTTGCTGTTGATCAACTGCCGCGCCTGCTCGATTTGCTCGCGCAGGCCGCGCAGGGCCACTTCGTTGGAGGCGGTTTTGGCCAAGGTCTGGCCGAGGTTGACAATTTTTTCAAGCTCGCCATTGAGGTCGCGCTCGCTTAATTCGCGGCGGCCAAGCAAGCGCCCCAGTGCGTTTGCATAACCTGAAATCTGCGGATCAGCGGGTCGCGCTTGCACCAATTCGACCAAGCGCGCGTGTGCGCCGGCGAGCGCCGCTTCAAACTCAGCGCTAAGTGCAGGCCCCGCTTGCCCGCCGACCTGCTTCCAGGCGCCGTGAGAGAGCTTGATCAGCTGATCCAAGCTGCCGATTCGGCGTTCCAGATCGATGTCCTCTGCGGGGTCGCCGGCTGCCGCGAGCAGGTGCGCGCAAATGTCAGTGCGCGCGCGCTTTTGTTCTTCGAGCAGTTCTTCACGCAGCTTCGGTGCGTCGATGGTCTCGCGCAAAGTAACCAGTGCGCCTTCAAAGCGGCGGGTCAGGCCCTCGTCGTTGATTGCGCCCAGAGCGCGCCATTCTTCGCGAAGCGCCAGCACCGGGGCCTCGGCACGTTCGACCGAACGCACCAGCGTTTCCAGACGCTCGCACAGGCCAAGCGCGCGGGCGCGCAAGGTGGCCGGATCGCCTGCGTTGAACTTCAGGCTTTCGAGCAAACTGGTTGCCTGTTTTGAGAGCGCTTTGTCGGTTTTGCGGGTGGCCTCGGCTATCGCTTTCAGCGCATTGGCGTCGCGCACCCGCGCCAGCGCAAAGCGGCGCAGTTCGGGGTCGGCATCGCCAATAGCGCACTGTTTGTAGAGCGCCGGGCGATCGAGTTTCTCCAGTGCGGCGCTTCGCAGCGCGCGGCTTTGTGCGGTTTTCAGCACGTGTTCGAGCAGGCCACGGTCGGCCAAGGTGCCGATCAAGGAGGCGCACTCTTGCTCGCTTTGTTTGCACGCGGTGGTGCCGGTAAACATCTCGCGAATGCGCTTTTGCGCGGCTTCACGGACTTTGCTGTCCGCGTCGCCTGCGTTGATTTTGATCAGCGCATCGAGATCGTCTAAGCGCGCCAGTGCGCGCAAACGCACCATCGCCGAAGCGTCATTGCTGGCGATCGCCTCAAGCTGCTCAAGGAGAGCCGGGTCCTTCGAGCGGGTGACGCCCTCGGCGCGTGCCGAATCGTCTTTTTGCTGCCAAAGCGGCTGCTTGCGTTTGAACCAGGATGCAATGTTGATCATCAGGCGACTTTTTGCAGGGAATGGAGGTGATCGAGCTGGCGCTCGGGATTGATTTCGGTCAGCAGAGCAAGCCGGTCGGGCGCGCTCAACGGGTGGGCGTCAAGGTACCAGCCGATGTGCTTGCGCGCGATCTTGATGCCGCGCTCCGCGCCGTAAAACGCGTGCAGGGCAGCAATGTGCGCGCACAGGGTGCGTTTGACTTCCTCAAACTGAGGCGGCAACAGATGGCAGCCGGTTTTTAAGAAATGCTCGATTTGCGCAAAAATCCACGGGTTACCCTGCGCCGCGCGACCGAGCATAAGGCCATCGGCGTGGGTCAGGGCAAGGACCTCGCGGGCCTGCGCGGGCGTTTGCACATCGCCGTTGGCAATAATTGGAATGGAAACCGCATTCTTAATCAACGCAATGGTTTGGTATTCCGCTTGTCCTTTGAAGGCGTCGACGCGCGTGCGCCCGTGCACCGCGAGCGCCTGGATCCCTGCACCTTGCGCAATCTGGGCAATTTTGACGCCGTTGCGCTGATCGGGGCTGGGCCCGGTGCGGATCTTGAGTGTGACCGGCACACCGACCGCGTTGACCACTGCGATGAGGATCCGTTCGACCAAAGCGGGCTCTGACAACAGCGCGGATCCGGCCAGGCGGTTGCAGACCTTTTTGGCCGGGCAACCCATATTGATATCAATGATTTGCGCGCCGTTCGATACCTCGTGCTGCGCACAGGCCGCCATCAAAGCGGGATCAGAACCCGCAATCTGGACGGAAACCGGTGCGGGCTCGTCGGCGTGTTCTCGGCGCAGGCGAGATTTGTCGGTGTCCCAGGTTTCTGGGTTGGCGCTCAACATCTCGCTGACTACTAAGCCTGCACCCAGCTCGCGGCAGAGCATCCGAAACGGACGATCGGTCACACCCGCCATCGGCGCCAGAACCAGGCCGTTGTCGATGGCATAGGGACCGATGCGGAAGCCAATCATGTCAGCGCGCGAAAAATCTGGAAACCCGCGGTGTACATGCCAATCATCGCGCCCAGATTGGAGAGGAGAAACACCAGGAACACCCGCGCCACGCGGTTGCGCCACCAACCTTTTGCGCTCTGCACGTCGTCGCGCAAGCGTTCCAGATCGTCCACCGACGGTTTGCGACACCAAAGTTCGACCAAACCAGTCACCATGCCGATGCCAATACCCGGGTGCAGAGTGGTGAGCGGGGCGCCAAGCAGCGCCGACAAAACAGTCAGCGGGTGCCCCAATGCGAGGACTGTACCCAGCGCGGCCAAACCGCCCGTGGTCAGGATCCAAGTCAGCACCAAGCCCCAACCGATCGCTGGGCTTTGCATGAATCCGTAAATGAATCCGCCGACGATAAAGACCAGCAGCGCCCACGGAAACACTTTCGAAAAAAGGGAAGGGGGCGGGATTTCATTGAGCTGCTGCAGGCGCGTGGCGACATCGCCTTGGCCGCTTTTGAGCTGCTCGGCCAATCCCTTGAGATGGCCCGCACCGACCACCGCTAAGACATTGACTGCACCCGCTTGGGCGGCCTGCGAGCGCAGGCTCAACGCCATGAACTCGTCACGCTCGGCGATCAAGGGCTGATAGAGCTTGGGGCTGGAGCTTGCGAATTCGCTGAAAGTGCTTTCTAAAATATCGCCCTCTTTCAGTTTTTCAATCTCGCTTTCGCTGATCGTTTCGCGGCTCAAAAGGCTCGCCAGCAGACCGGAAAAGATGCTCGCGCGCTGCCAAAATCCAACGGCTGCGGAAACACGCTTGAGCGTGGTGCCTACTTCCCGATCAACCAGCAGCACGCGCTTGCCGTGGCGCTCGGCGGTTTCGATTGCGCCTTTCATTTCGGCGCCAGGTTCGATGCCGAACTGTTCGGCGATGCGTCGCTGGTAAGCACCAAGCGCCAAACTGGCCATGACCATGCCGGTCTTGCCTTGGCGGAATACTTGGAACAGGTCCAAGCGGCGCCAGGCGTTTGGATCGCGAATGGCATCGGTGCGCGAGGGGCAAAGTTCAACCGCAACGGCGTCGTATTGCGCGTCGCCAGCCATCGCAATCGCCGCGTCAGCGCTCGCTTTGGAGACGTGCGCAGTGCCGAGCAGGGTGTATTGGATGCCGTCCCGTGCGATCCGCACAATCGGCTCGGAGGTGCCCGCTGGGGCTTTTGATTCAGTCAAGCGGCGCTGCGGCTTAAGCCGCTTAAGAGTGGAGGGGCGCGGAGTGTAGCTTGTGTCGCGCCACGCGGTGCGTTTGTCCTACTTCATGCGGTACGTAATGCGACCCTTGGTCAAATCGTACGGCGTCATTTCAACTTTGACCTTGTCGCCGGTCAGGATGCGGATGTAGTTCTTGCGCATGCGTCCAGAAATGTGGGCGGTTACGGTATGCCCATTTTCCAGCTGAACGCGAAACATCGTGTTTGGCAGTGTGTCGGTCACAGTGCCTTCAAACTCAATTTGATCGTCTTTCGACATAAACCCCGGTTCTTATTGATTTATCCGGGCGCAATGCGCGGCCGGATTCAGCCGCGCATTATGGCAGCTTTAGGCGGCTACGGCACAAGCTGGTCGATGGTGAGCGAAACTTCGCCTTTTTCGGCGTGCGAAAACGGTGCACTCAGGGTTTGAAAGTCGCCGCTTTGCGCGATCGCATTGCCCGACTTTGAGACGCGCGCGCCGACGACAATGCGGTCAAAAAGAGATAGCTTCATGTCCGGCAGCATGCTTTTGCTGTCGTCCAGCACGAGATTAACCGGGAACTCGCCAACAGCACGTCGATCGATCGCGAGCGGCATCGGCGGGCCGCTTTCGGCGCGCGCGAAAACGAACAACACATCACCGGGTTGAAGCTTGGATTTAAGCTCTGCACTGATATCCACAGTCACTTTTACCGAGCCGGCGGCTGCGGCCTCAGTGGGTGCCGGGGTCGAACTTGGACCGTCAACAGTCGCATTGGTGGCGACCGGGGTTCCTTCAAGCTGGGCGCGGGCGCGTCCCATCTGCTCGTCGAGCGAGGCCATCACCTGCGATCCGGGCTCCAGCATTGTTTTCAACCGTTCCCACACTTCGAGTGCCTTGCCGGGCTCCCCGCGCTGAACTGCGGCAATTCCCGTCAGCCACATTGCTTTTTGCGCATTCGGGTCAATTTTGAGTGCCGCCTGCAGCAATTTTTCAGGTTCTCCTGATAGCTGCCGGTCGTACTTTCCAAGCGCCAGCGCTTCGGCATATTCAATGAGTACTTCCGGACTGTCTGGGGCCAGCTTATAGGCGACTTCGGTGGCGCGCAGCTGATCGTCAAACTGCTGTACGGAATTGTATGAACGTGCCAGCAGCAGCCAGCCTTCGAGGTCTTTGCGGGTTTCGCTCAGCTTACCGCGCAGTTCTGTAATCGCCTTTTGCATGTCTTGCGGATCGTGCGGGGACGCGCTTTGAGAGCCTGCAGCACCTGCAGGTGCTTGGGTCGCTTGCGCCAAGGGCCTCAGGGCGGCGACATCCAATCCGAGCGGATTGCCCAGGCGCTCGTATAGGATCAGTGCACTCGCAATCACTAAAATGCCAGCGACGGTGGCGGTTTTGTAACTCGGCTTGGCCGACACGTGGCCGCCATCAAGCGCGGCGATGAGTTCTTGGGAAATGGCGGCTCGCCGCTGCGCGATTTCATCTGCGGCAACGGTACCGAGCGATTCGAGCAACTGCAGCGCGTCCAGTTTCTCCCGTGCCAACTTGGCACCACCGGCATGGGTGCTTGTCTTGAGCAGCGGCCAAAGCAAAAACAGCAGTGCCACCGCCAGCAGCGCGGCGGCGCAGATCCAATACAGAGTCATCAAATTTCGTTCTCTTTTTCGAGGCGCAGGCGCGCCACCAACAGGTCGGTATCCGGGTCGTTGGCGGCAAGCTCACGACGCGCCCGTAAGGCCCGCAGTGAAAGCGCCATGCCGAGCGCCAGGACAAAAAAAGGCGTGATCCAGAGCACTGCGGTCCTCGCATTGAACGGTGGCTGGTACAGCACGAACTCGCCGTAGCGATCGGTCAGGTAGCTCTTGATCTCGGCATTGCTCTTGCCGGAATCCATCAGATCCTTGACTTGGCGGCGTAAATCCTGCGCCAGAGGCGCGGATGAGTCGGCCAAGGATTCGTTTTGGCACACCAAGCAGCGCAATTCAGCAGCCAACGAATTGAAGCGTTTTTCTTCCGCGTCTGAGCCGAAGATAAGCGGATCGATCGCATGCGCGAGCGGCATCACGCACAGCAAAACGCAGATCAGGAGCAGACGCTTCAAGACTCAGCGCTCATGGCTGCAAGTATGGGTTTGATTTCAGCTTCGACAATGTCTGCCGTCATTGGACCAATGACCTTGTGCCGGATGATGCCCTTGGCGTCGATCAGAAAAGTTTCCGGTGAGCCATAAACGCCAAAATCAATCGCGACGTCCCCGCTTAAATCTTGCGCGATCGCAGCGTAAGGATTGCCGAACTGCTTAAGCCAGCGGTTGGCGTCGCTCGGGTCATCTTTGTAGTTCAGGCCGTACACGGCGATCAGGCCAGATCTTGCGACATCGGTCACGACCGGGTGCTCCACTCGGCAGGCGACGCACCAGCTCGCCCAAACGTTTAACAGATACGGTTTACCCAACAGCGATTCGCGGCTGAGCATTTCCCCGTCGGCGTTCAAGACCGGCAGATTGAATGCGGGCGCCGGCCTGTCGATCAGAACCGACGGAACCACCTTGGGGTCCTTGCCTAAGCCTTGAAACAGCAGCACAGCCAGTCCGAAAAAGAGCATCAGGGGCAGCAATAGCCTCCACATGATCAGGCTACCTTCAAATGTTCGGGCAAGCTATCGGCGACTGCTTGGCGGCGCACTGCCAACACATAGCGTCGATCGGTGGCGGCGATGAGCCCGCCCAGCATCATCAGCAGTGAGCCTGCCCATATCCAGCGGACGTAGGGTTTAATGTAGAGGCGCACGCCCCAGGCTTTGGCTGCTTCGTCGAGTGGCTCGCCGAGCGCGATGTAAACGTCGCGGGTGACCCCACGGTCAATCGCCGCTTCGGTCATGACGTTGTCGCGCTGCGATCGGTACGCGCGTTTTTCTGGATGCAATGTGGCTATTTTTTCATCGTTTTTGTAAACGAGGAAGGTGCCGCGATCGGAATCAAAGTTGGGGCCAACGTAGGGTTCGATGCCTTTGAACTCAAAGCGGTACGCGCCCATCGAGTGGCTTTCGCCGGGCACCATGCGGAGGTCTTTCATCAGCACCGTGTTTTCAACCATCGAGACGCCGATCAGGAACACGCCAACGCCCATGTGTGCAGTTGCCATGCCCCAAACGCCGCGCGGCAGCTTGCTGAATCCCGCCGACTTGGCGGCGCGATCGCGCAGGTATTTGAGCGTGGCAAAAAACACCCAGAACGCGCCAGCGAGGCCAAACAGCGCAAAGATGGGAAGGTCAAATCCACTCAAGACCCAGAAAACCAGGGTCAGCCCAATGGCCGCAACGACGACCCATTTGAGCCATCCAAACACGCGCGCGGCGGAGTCCGACTGCCAACGCAAGTACGGACCAAACGGCATCAACACGATGACGGGCAGCATCAAGACCACAAACATGAAGCCGAAATACGGTGCGCCGACTGACATCTTGCCGAGATTAAGCGCATCGGCAATCAGTGGCCAAAGCGTGCCAATCAGGACCATCACCGCCGCTGCAGTGAAGAGCACATTGTTGGCCATCAGCGCACCCTCGCGCGACAGCGGTTCGAGCGATCCGCCTGATGCCACCCGCGGTGCGCGCAACGCGTAAAGGAGCAGAGCGCCGCCGCTGACAACGCCCAAGAAAATCAAAATGAACAGTCCGCGCGCGGGGTCGCTGGCAAACGCATGCACCGACGTCAACACACCCGAGCGCACCAAAAACGCCCCGAGCAAACTGAGCGAGAACGCAGAGATTGCAAGCAGCACCGTCCAGCTCTTGAACGCGCCGCGTTTTTCGGTGACCGCCTGCGAATGGATCAGCGCAGTACCGACCAGCCAAGGCATGAAGGACGCGTTCTCGACCGGATCCCAAAACCACCAGCCGCCCCAGCCCAACTCGTAGTACGCCCACCACGAGCCAAGCGCGATGCCGAGGGTCAAGAAAGACCAGGCGACGTTGGTCCAAGGCCGCGACCAGCGTGACCAGGAATTATCCAGTTGGCCACCCAGAAGTGCGGCAATCGCAAACGAGAAAGCCACCGAAAAGCCGACGTAGCCCATGTACAGCATGGGCGGATGGATGATCAGCCCAAAGTCCTGCAAGAGCGGATTCAAGTCGGCGCCTTCGATCAATGCGGGCACGTGACGCAAGAATGGGTTCGATGTGAGTAGGGTAAAGAGCATGAAGCCAAGCGAGATCAAGCCCATTACCGAGAGCACGCGGGCGGCAAAAACCTCCGGCAAGCTGCGGCTGAAAAGCGCGACTGCCACCGTCCACAGACTCATGATCCAAACCCACAGCAGCAGCGATCCCTCGTGCGCACCCCAAACCGCGGAAAAACGGTAGTAGATCGGCAGCTCTGAGTGTGAGTTTTGCGCCACGTAGGCGACGGAGAAGTCCTGCACGACAAAGGCGTAGATCAGCGCCGCGAGCGAAATCGAAGTGAACACGAACTGGCCAACCGCAGCAGGTCGCGCCACCGCCATCCACGGCTTGCGCCCGCTGTAGCTTCCCCACATCGGCAAAATCATCTGCGCGATGACGATCAAAAGCGCGAGGATCAGCGCAAAATGGCCAAGCTCAGGAATCATGAGCGCAGGCACTCTGAGGTTGGACTGAGAACCAGATCAGACGGATGCGGCTGGCCCTCGGTGCCGCGTTTTTTCATCGTCGCTGCGACTTCCGGGGGCATGTATTCCTCGTCGTGTTTGGCGAGAACTTGAGAGGCCTTGAATATCCCGTCGACCAACTTGCCGGTAGCGATAATGCCCTGACCTTCGGTGAAAAGGTCCGGCAGGATGCCGGAATAGTCAACGGGCAACTGGTGCGCGCCATCGCTTAAGCAAAAGCGCACATCGAGTGAACTTGTAGAACGCTTCACGCTGCCGTTGACCACCAGCCCGCCGGTTTTGAACGGGCGCGCCGTCGATGCGGCACCGGCCTGTACTTCAGAAGTTGAGTGGAAATAGTGCATGTTTTCGCCGAATGCAGTGAGTCCGAGCGCCGTTGCGGTACTGACGCCGAGCAGGCCGAGCGCTATAAGCATCAATCGTTGTTTTCGTTTGGCATTCATGGCGGCGAAGTGCTGTCGGTGAGATGAGCTGCAAGTATAGCGGCGGCGACTTGGTTCGCGGTGAATGCGCCCAACAAATCGCGTGTCAAAAATCCCCATCTGGGCGCTGCTATGCTAGGCCAGCGCTTGATTTTGCGCGGATCGCACAAGGGGGTTGCATGATCGGAATTCTGCTGGTTGATGACCACGACATTGTTCGAACCGGAATTCGGCTGATTATCGATGCCGATCCGAATATGAAGGTCGTTGGGGAGGCGCGAGACGGAGATGAAGTGGTTGCGCTGGCGCGCAAACTCAAGCCGCAAATTGTGCTGATGGATATCCACATGCAGCGGGTTTCGGGCATTGAAGCAACGGCTCGTTTGCATGCCGCAATGCCGGAGGTGCGGATCATCATTTTGACCATGCAGGGCAGCGGAACCCTGCCAAAACGCATGCTCGCATCCGGTGCAAACGGCTATTTAAGCAAAGGCTGCCCGGCGAGAGAGCTGCTGGAAAGCGTGCGCATGGTGGCTGCTGGACGCTCGTTTATCGGCGCCGATATCGCCCAGCAAATGGCGCTGTCGATGCTTCCTGGCGCGGCGCTATCGCCGTTTGAGACGCTGTCATCGCGAGAGCTTGAAGTGGCTCTGGCCTTCGCCCGCGGCGAAGAAGCGATCGGTATTGCCAACCGCCTGCACATCGGCAAGAAAACCGTGGCGACCTACAAGTGTCGCTTGATGGGCAAGCTCGACACCAAAAATGAAGTGGAACTGGCGCGGCTGGCGCAGCGCCATGGCTTGATTGAACAACCCGCCGCCGAGTAGCGATCTCGGCGGAGGGAGTCGCTACGCCTTAAGCCTTGCGTGCGCGCGTCATTGAATTGCCGTTCGGCGACCGAGGGGAGCGATGCTGCGCGGCATGCGGCGTGCGACCAGCGGGTTGGCTGCTGTTGCGACGCGGTCCGCGCTGCTGCTGTTGACGAGGCGGTGCTTTGACGGCGCGGAAAATGCCGGTTGGCTCAAAACCCGGCAGCGGCTCAAGCAAAATGGTTTGCTTGGTCAGCTTCTCGATATCGCGAAACATTTCTAGGTCCTCGCGCGTGACGAACGAAAGGGCTCGCCCCACTGCGCCTGCGCGCCCGGTGCGGCCGATCCGGTGCACGTAGTCCTCTGCAACCATCGGCAGGTCATAGTTGATCACCTGCGGCAGTTGCACGATATCGATGCCGCGAGCCGCAACATCGGTCGCGACCAAGACCGTCACTTTTCCGTCTTTGAAATCACCCAGCGCACGCATGCGCTGCGCCTGTGAACGGTTGCCGTGAATCACTGCGGTTCGAAGCCCTGCATGCATCAGCGTTTTTGCGAGCTTGTCGGCGCCGTGCTTGGTGCGGCTGAACACCAACGTCTGCTCGCGCGAGTTCTGGCTCAACACTTCAAGCAGCGCGTCTTTCTTGCGATCGCTATCGACCGGGTGCGCAATGTGGGTGACGCTTTGTGCGGTCGAGTTTTGCTGCGCCACTTGAACCTCAATCGGCGAGCGCTGGAACTGCGCCGCAAGCGCCTTGATTTCAGTTGAGAACGTGGCTGAGAACATCATCGTCTGGCGCGATCGCGGGAGGCTGCCGATGACTCGCTTCATGGCCGGCAAAAAGCCCATGTCGAGCATACGGTCGGCTTCGTCAAGAACCAGAATTTCGACCTGCGACAGATCAACCGAACGGCGTTCGATGTGATCTTGAAGCCGACCGGGCGTGGCAATCAGAATATCCACGCCGCGGCGCAGGGCTTCGAGCTGCGGATTCATGCTGACGCCGCCATAAACTGCGAGCGCTTTCAGCGGGGCATGCTTGCCGTAAGTGCGAATGGATTCAAGAACCTGCGCGCACAGCTCGCGGGTTGGGGTAAGCACCAATGCGCGGACTTTGCGCGTTGTTTTCGGATCGGCTTGGAGCCGCTGTAGGATCGGCAGCGCGAAAGCGGCCGTCTTGCCGGTGCCGGTTTGCGCGGCGCCGAGCAGGTCGTGTCCTTTGAGAGCCAAAGGAATGGCCTGCGCTTGGATATCGGTGGGGTGGGTATAGCCTGAGTCGGCGAGCGCGCGCTCAAGTGCGGGCATGAGCCCGAGAGATGCAAATGACATGATTGGAATTCCTGATGGCTACAAACGTGGAGCGCGTTCAGGATTGAACACGCCGATCGGAGGGGATGAAGTTGAAGTCATCCGGAAAAGCAACTCCGAGGTTCGCGCGTGGAAACCGATCAACAAACTGTGTGTGCGCAAAAAGCCGCAACGCGAGAACGAGGCGCACGCTACCCCATTTCTGTGGAATTAGCTACCTGCGAGCGCCGTCGCCAGTGGGTACGAATCCGCATGCGCATGCGGCAACGAAGCAGCCCGACGCATGGCCACGCCGGCTGCGTCGATCAGCGCGGCGGCGGCGAGAATGTCCGCAAGCACACCGGCGGCGGTGACTTCGACGCCAGCGCCGGGTCCGCGTATCGTTAGCGGCTGGCGCTGGTAGCTTGGTGTGTAAACGCGAATGAGATTCTCCGGCCCGTTGAGGCGGCCGATCGGGTCATCGGCGTCAACCTCGGTCAGCGCCACCCGCGCGCGGCCGTTTTCATATTCGGCCCGATAAACCAAGCGTTTGCCGTTTCCGCGGGCGCTCGCGGCGCGTTCAACCATGCGGCTTTCGTGCAGGCGAAGATGTTCATTGAGCGTCGCTCCCTGCGCAGGTGCCGGAAGCAGCGGCTTAACTTCGATCGCCGGGCGGTCAATTTCAATGCCCGCACCACGCAGCAGGATCACCAGCTTGCGGGCGACATCTTCGCCCGATAGATCAAGCAGCGGGTCGGGCTCAGTCAAGCCGAGCAGCGCGGCTTGCAGCACGGAATCGGTAAGACCTTCGCCGCGATTGAGCGCGTCACAGACAAAATTAAGCGTGCCGGACAAGACCGCCTCAAGGGCAGTGAGATTCTCGCCCGCGGACTTAAGTTCGTTGAGCGTCTTCAAAACCGGCAAACCAGCACCCACGGTGGTTTCAAACAAAAACGGCGGGCCGCCGCGTGAAAGCGCCTTGAGCTCGCGAAAGACGCGGGAATCTCCAGACGGCGCCAGCTTATTGGCCGTCACCACAGCCGCACCGTCTTTCAAAATAGATTGGTAGCGCGCGGCCACCGCGGCGCTGGCAGTCACGTCGACAATGACCAGGCTGGCCAGGTGGCGGCGCTTGAGTTCGGCCCAGAAATCTTCGATTCGAAATGCGCTGGGTGCCTGCAGGCTGAGTGCGATTGCGCTCGCATCGATTCCTTCAATATCGAACGCGCCGCTTCTCGAATTGGCCACTGCAACCAGTTTCAGATCCAGTCCCAGCTCATCTTGTGCATTGCGGGCGACCCGATCAAGGCGCTCAACCAAGGCGCGACCGACTCGGCCCGTCGCGCCGACCACTGCCACGTTGACCCGCTTTAAGCCGAGCACAAACCGATCGTGCAGGGCCGCAACTGCGCGATCGGCTGCACTGGCACTGACCTGCACGGTCAGCGCAATACCAGCGTATGTAAGCTTCATCGGGCTCACGCCGACAGCGCGCAGGGCCTGTTCGGCCTGCGCGGGCGCCTGCAAAGTCAGCGGGTTTTGTACAAGGGTCAGCACCGCATAAGCCGGACCGCGCTGCAAGGCGACTGCGCAAACGGCGTGATTGGGATCAGCCGGGTGCTCGGTTAAACAAGTGCCTGGTGCGTCGGGTTGGAAGCTGTCGAGTACGCGGATCGTGCACTGGCTGCCGAGCAGGGGTTTGAGCGTGGCTGCGTGAATCACTTTCGCGCCGCCCTCGGCAAGCGTTTGTGCCTCAAGATAAGTCAATTGAGGGAGAACGCGGGCGCTCGCCACGCGCTTCGGATCGGCCGAATAAATGCCGGCAACGTCAGTGTAGATGTCCAGATGGGCGCGCAAGGCGGCCGCGACGATCGCAGCCGAATAGTCCGATGCATTGCGTCCAAGCGTGGTCGTCGCGCCGCTTTCGGTGGCGCCGGTAAAACCCGCAATGACGACCACATTGCGCCGGAAAAACTCAAGCCCCAGGCTTCGAATTGCGAGCGTCGTCGCGCCCAAGTCAACTTGGGCTGCGCCAAATTCGTCGTTGGTCAAAATGATCTCTTCCGCCGCCAGCAGCCGGGAAGGCAGGCCACGCTCGGCAAGCGCTCGCTCGAACACGATGGCGCTGAAGGCCTCGCCGGTGGCGAGCACGCGATCGACTTTCCGCGGGCTCAGTTCCTTTGGCGAGGACAAGCCATCCAACAGCGCGAACAACTCATCGCGGCGACCGGCGATAGCAAGCTGCACTGAGTGCTCAAGCGAAAGCGCGCGGGCACTTCGCAAGTAGCGCTCGGCCACTTCTGCGATCCGCGCTTTCGCGAGTTCGCAGCTCGAAGAAGCCAGCGCGTCATTCAGCGCGTTGGTGACTCCCCCGAACGCCGACACAACGACAATTACCGGCATCTGTGTGCGCGTGCGCGCAGTGAGGGTGACTGCGCGCTCAATGCGTTCAGGTGTGGCGAGCGAGGTCCCGCCAAATTTAAGTACTTTGCTGGTCATTGGTGTGTTTGGGTCTGAATTTATGCGGCACGCCGATTGCTGGCGTCGAGGTGGTTCAAGAACTGGCGCAAGCGCGAGCTGACCTGGTCCATTTCGACCAGAAAACCATCGTGCCCGTAGCGCGAATCGATTTGATGCAAGCGCCCGCGCGGAAGGTGTGCAGCGAGGAACTCTTGCTCGCGCGGGAGGTACAGCTGATCGCTCAATATCGAAAGAACAAAGGCCGGCTGCTTGATCTGCCTGAGTGCGGCCTCGGTGCCGCCGCGTCCGTGACCGATGTCCCAATCAATCATCGCCTGGGTCAGCCTGAGGTAGCTGATCGGGTCAAAGCGATCAACAAACTTGTCGCCGTGGTGTTCAAGGTAGCTCAAGACTTGATAGTGGCCGTCGGCCCGCCGTTCACGGGAAAAGCGGGTCTCAAAGTCATCGAACGAGCGATAGGTCAAAAGGCCCATCTGGCGCGCGAGTTTGAGTCCATTTTTTGGATCGGCTTCGATCGCTTTGACCTGCAGCCAATTGAGCGCGAGAGCTTGCGCTGACTGCCGCGCCGGACAACACAGGGGCGCAATCGCGCGCACGCGCTCGGGGTGTCGGTAAGCCCACTCCAGCGCCTGCATGCCGCCCATGCTCGCGCCAACCACCAGCTTCAGTGAGCGCACGCCCAAGTGATCGATTAGGCGATGCTGGAGCGCGACCATGTCGGCGATGCTGATGCGCGGAAACCGATCGCTCGCGGCGTTGCCTAGGCGCGGCCCGCTGCTCCCATAGCAGCCTCCTAAAACGTTGCTGCCAATCACGAAATGCTGGGCGGGATCGAAGGCCCCGTTGCTGCCGATGATGCCCGGCCACCATGCGTCTATATCGGCTGAACCGGAAAGCGCGTGGCACACCAAGATGGCGTTATCGCGCGCTTGGTTCAATTGACCCCAGGTTTTGTAGGCAACCGTCGGCTGGTCGATGAAAGCGCCGCTGGAAAGAGCCAGCGGCGTCTCGAAACAAACCTGCTCTTGGGCAATTTCAAGCACTTTCTTTGAGCCCGATCGCATGCAGTGCCTGCGCAAAATCCTCAATGATGTCGTCAATGTGTTCGATCCCAACCGACACCCGGACCAAACCGGGGCTCACCGAAGCGGCGCGCTGTTCGGCTTCGCTTAATTGTTGGTGAGTGGTCGAGGCCGGATGGATCACCAGCGTTTTGGCATCGCCCACGTTGGCCAGATGCGACGCGAGCTTTAGTTGGTTGATGAATGCCTTGGCGCTTTCGAGCCCACCCAGCACCTCGAACGTAAAAACTGAACCGAAGCCGCCTTTGAGGTACTTCTTGGCTTTCAAGTGCGAGGGATGTTCACTGAAGCCCACGTAGTTGACGTGATCGATGGAAGGCTGCTTGCGCAACCAGAGCGCCAGGGCATGCGCGTTGCTTAGGTGGCGCTCAACCCGCAGGCTCAGTGTTTCGAGCCCCTGCAGCAGCAAAAAGGAGTTGAACGGCGACTGCGACGGACCGAGATCACGCAGCCCCTCAACCCGCGCGCGAATCGCGAAAACGATGTTGCCAAACGGCCCGTCTTTACCGAAAACCTTAAGGAAGTCGAGTCCGTGGTAGCCAGGCGATGGCTCCGCAAACAACGGAAAATGCCCGTTGCCATAGTCGAACCGGCCCGCGTCGACGATCACGCCGCCGATCGAGGTGCCGTGCCCGCCGATCCATTTGGTCGCAGAGGCCACCACGATGTCGGCGCCGAAATCAATTGGTCGTGCCAGAAAACCGGCGCAGCCGAAGGTGTTGTCGACAATCAGCGGGATGCCAGCGGCATGCGCGACCGCTGCCAGCCTCTCCAGATCGGCAACGTTTGAGCCGGGGTTGGCGATGGTTTCAACGTAAATCGCCCTGGTGTTTTCATCGATGGCCTGGCGAAAAGCTTCGGCGTCTTCGCTTTGCACGAATTTCACGCCGATACCGAGGCGCGGCAGCGTCACCTTGAACTGATTGTAGGTGCCGCCATACAGATGCGCGCTTGAAACGATGTTGTCACCCGCGCGAGCAAGCGTGGTGATCGCCAGAAACTGCGCCGCTTGGCCCGATGCGGTGGCAACTGCGGCCACCCCGCCTTCGAGCGCGGCGATGCGCTTTTCAAAGACGTCGGTGGTCGGATTCATGATCCGCGTGTAGATGTTGCCGAACTCCTGAAGGCCGAAAAGCCGCGCGCCGTGATCGGCGTCATTAAACGTATAAGAGGTGGTCTGATAAATCGGAACCGCGCGCGCGTTTGTTCCGGGCGCTGGCTCTTGGCCTGCGTGAAGTTGCAGCGTCTCGAACCGGTAATTGCTCATGTTGTGCGCCTGGTGGTTGGGATGTTTCAGAAGTATAGACGTCCAAACGTATAGATGGCAAGCCGACAGCTGCGTGTGCGCGGCAAGAGCCGATTTGACTTGCGCCGCTGGGCTCATTAGCGTTGCGCGGATCGAACCTTAAATTTCAATCGCCGGACGCCATGGTCACCAGCAGCAAGAAGTTCATCAACCCCTACGTCAACCACGGTCAAAAAAGCGATGCCGTGAAGAAAATCACCGTGTCAATTCCGCTGCACGTTTTGAAACTTTTAACCGACGAGCGCACGCGGCGCCAGATTGGCAACCTTCGCCACGCCACCAATTCCGAACTGCTGGTCGAAGCGTTTTTGCACGCGTTTACGGGGCAGCCCTTGCCAACCGACGAGGAACTGCACAAAAAGGACGGATGAAATGCAACGAACGCTGGGATTAATGCTTGGCGTATTGATGCTGGCTGGCTGTGCCAGCCGACCGATGCCTGCTCTGCAAATCGAGCGAGCCATTGAACAAAAACGGCCTCAAGTCGTTTGCCTTGACGCCTGTGAAGCCATTCAGTCGGCCTTTGCACCTGCGCTCGCGCAGGCCACGCCCAAAGGCGCCAACAAGCGCCCTAAACACTTTGTACTGAACCTAGAACGGGGTGACGAGGCGCTGATCGTGCGCATTCATTTGATCCGCGCCGCGCGCCGTTCGATTGATATCCAGACCTTCATTTTCAGCCAGGATGACGCCGGCCTGATGATGCTTGATGAGTTGATCAAGGCGGCGGCGCGCGGGGTGCGCGTGCGCGTACTCACCGATCAATTGTTCTCACTGGACAACCTCAACACCCTGTCGCGGCTGGCGCTGGCGCACCCGAACTTCGAGATGAAGCTCTACAACCCGACCTTCGGTGAGGCAAATACTTCGGAGCTTGAGTTCTTGAGCAGCATCGTTTGCTGCTTTTGGCGCTTTAACCAGCGCATGCACAACAAGGTGATGATCACCGACGGCGCGGTTGCGATCACCGGTGGGCGCAACGTCGACAACCGCTACTTTGATCTCGACCCGCAGTTCGTCTATCGCGACCGCGATGTCTTGGTGATCGGTCGCGTGCTGTCGGCGGTGCAGAAGTCATTTGACGAGTTTTGGGTCGATCGCTCGGCGGTTACGCTCAAGGCGCTGGCCGATGTGGGCGTGCGCTTGCTGACGATCCCCAAACAATCGGCTGCATTCCGCTTGCCGCCTCTTGCGCGTGAAGCCGAGCTCGCAAAAGTGCGAGCTCGCGCGCTGGACCCGCAATTCATGCGCACACGCTTTGTGCTGCCGATGGCTCGCGCCGACCGCGTGGAATTTTGGTCGGACCCACCGGGCAAAGCGAACGCAATCGACAAGGCCAGCGCGGCGCTGATTTCAGCGCGCATTCACGACACGCTGCGGGGTGCGGAGCACACCATTATCATCCAAACGCCGTATCTGGTGCTGTCGCGCAAAGCGCGCAAACTGATGCGCAATCTGCGCCGAAGTGACCCAGATCTCAAGATCTTGGTCTCAACCAACAGCTTGGCCAGCACCGATGCGTTTTACGTCTACGCGCTCTCGCACAAACACAAAAAGACCTATGTGCGCGACCTGGGTTTTGAGATTTTCGAAAGCAAGCCCTATCCCTCTAATGCACGTGAAGTCATTGGCTTTTACGACGAGCTGGCGGTCGCCAATTCGCATGCGCTGCATTTAGAGAATACGGCGAGCAAACGCAGGTGGTATCGCCAGCCGGGATCAATAATGCGCGCACTCGACACCGAGGGCGGCGCGGCGCGGACGATGCCGGTGCGCGAACCGCAACGGCTGCGGATCGGACTGCATTCCAAGAGCTTTGTTGTCGATTCAAAAGTCACATTGATCGGTTCGCACAATTTTGATCCGCGTTCGGACGATCTCAATACCGAAGCCGGCTTGATCATCTGGGATGCGCCTTTCGCGCGGGCCATTGAAGCCGAGATCGGGCGCGACATCGCGCCCGCCAACGCCTGGACTATCGCGCCAAAGCCGCGCGTTCCGATGGTCTCAGAGATCAACTTGGCGGTTTCGCGCTTGTTCTACAAAATTCCTTTTTTCGATGTCTGGCCGTTTCGCTATTCGACCAGCTACGCGCTCCGCGATGGCTTTGAACCCGTCAGTCGTTTCGATCCGCGGTTTGCGCAGCACTATGAGGTCGTAGGTGATTTTCCAGAGGTGGATTTGCCGCTCAAGCAAATCAATACCCTGGTTATTTCAGCGTTCTTTGGCTGGATCGCGCCGATTCTTTAGGACGCGTGTCGGGTAACCGATGTGACCGGTGCGGCGGCGCGCACCCGGCGCATGACCCGCGCCAGATGCTTGCGGTCTTTCACTTCGATCAAAAAGACCAGAGTCGATGCGATGGTGTCCTTGACCGCATGTTCGACGTTGACGATGTTTGACATCGCATCTGAAATCGCCGCAGCGACCTGGGCGAGCACGCCAGGGCGGTTTTCGACTTCTACTTTAAGCTCTACGCGATAGTCGCCTTCTACCTTGCTGTCCCAACTTAAGGCCACGCAGCGATCCGGGCTCTTCTTGAATTGAACGCTGTTTTTACACGCGTTCTGATGAACCACGATGCCTTTGCCTGGGCTCAAAAACCCCATGATGCTGTCGCCAGGAACGGGGTGGCAGCATGGGCCAAAGCTGACTACGGAGCCCTCGCGCCCGCTGATATGCATCACCGCTTCGGCGTTGCGCGTGCCGGGGCTGACGCTGGATGCCTTGATCTGATCTGAGAGCAGCTGTTTTGCAATCACATGAGCGATTTTATTGCCGAGCGCAATCTCGCGCAGAAGTTCTTCCAAACGCTTCAGGCGATGCTCAAGCAGGAATTGATCAAGCCGCTTGGGTGAAATGGTTTCGAGTGAGGCGCCGAGCGCTTCAAGCGCCTGATCCAGCATGCGATGGCCGACCCGAACGGCGTCCTCATGCTCAAGATTTTTCAGGTGATGACGGATCGCGGTGCGCGCGCGTGAGGTGGCGACATATTCCAACCACTGCGGCGAAGGATGCGCGCTTTTTGCGATCACGACCTCGACGGTTTGTCCAGATTTAAGCTTGGTCCGCAGCGGCCGAAGTTTGCCGTCCACCCGCGCAGCAACGGCTTGATTGCCAATGTTGGTGTGCACCGCGTAGGCGAAATCGACCACCGTTGAATGGCGCGGAAGAGCCATAATCTGGCCGCGCGGGGTGAACAAATAGACCTCGTCCGGGAACAGGTCAACCTTGAGATTTTCCAGAAATTCAAGCGATGAACCGGCCTGCTTTTGCGAATCGAGAAGCTCGGTCAGCCAGTCTTGTGCGCGGCTGTGCGTCGCCGACCCGGCCACGTCCCCTGACTTGTACAGCCAGTGCGCGGCGACACCGCGTTCCGCAACGCGATCCATGTCTTCTGTGCGGATCTGCACCTCAATGGGTGTACCGGACGGGCCAAACAAAACCGTATGCAGGGACTGGTAGCCGTTGGCTTTGGGAATTGCGATGTAGTCTTTGAAATGGCCGGGTTTGGGCTTAAACAGCGCGTGCAGTACGCCGAGGGTGCGATAGCACTCGCTGTGCGTTGCAACCACGACGCGAAATCCGTAAAGGTCGGTAATTTCTGCAAACTCCTTGTGCTCAAGGCGCATTTTTTCGTAGACCCCAAACGCGCTCTTGACCCGCCCGCGCACGCGAGCGACCAAGGCGTCCAGCGCAAACCGCGCCAGCATCGACTGCATGATTCGCTCGATGTTGGGACGGTGCTCGTCGTCGACTTCGTCGAGCCATTGGTGCAAAACCCGATGGCGTTTTGGAAACAGGCCGAGAAAGCTCAAGTCCTCGAGCTCTTGTTTGATCGTGTGCATGCCCAAGCGCTGCGCGATCGGTGCATAGATATCGAGCGTCTCGCGCGCAATCCGTCGGCGCGAGTCGGGCGACATCGACGCAATCGTGCTGAGGTTGTGCAGGCGATCACAGAGCTTGATCAGAATCACCCGCAGGTCACGGGCCATCGCCATCAGCATCTTGCGGAAACTTTCGGCATTGGCCTCCTGGCGCGAGGCGAATTTCATTTTGTCGAGCTTGGTGACCCCATCGACCAACTCGGCAACGTCGTCACCGAACTCGGACGCCAGCTCAAGCTTAGTCAGCGGCGTGTCTTCGATGGTGTCGTGCAAGATGGCAGCGACGATGGTTTCGTGATCCATCCCCATCTCGGCCAAGCGTTCGGCCACCGCGACTGGATGGGTGATGTAGGGCTCGCCGGATTTTCTCTTTTGACCGGCGTGCGCCGCGGTTCCGCGCCGGACGGCAAGCTCAACCAGTGCGATCTGATCCAAGCTTAAGTAGGACATGTTCGCGCGCAGCCGCAGCATTTGCGGTTCAAGCACCAGCAGGTCTTGAGCGGGTGGTTCGGCAAGCGCCGACATAAACGGTGTCATCAGGGCCATGATTGGGCCGGAGAATCGCAACTTCACTTCGAGCTTGCAAGCGAGTACCGCGCAAATCGCGGGCGTCATCAAATTTTGCGATCGCTGTGGGTCGATGAATGCGGTTGTGACGCACACTCATTGCAAATGACGACCATTGATCAGCACCATCAGAAGGCGCTCCTTGCTGCACTTGGCGAACCCGGACACGCGCTGTTGGAGCGCTTCATGCAGTCACTCGACGTGCGCCTTGGTCTGCTTGAGGACGCGCATCGAAACAGCGATTACGATGCACTCGCACGGCACGCGCACAGCCTAAAAGGGGCGGCCGGCTCATTCGGCGCCTGTGCGCTTTCAGAATTGGCGGGAACCTTGGAACGCGCCGCTCGGACGCAGAATGCTCCGCTGCTGCAATCACTTGTGGACGCGCTTGGGCCTTTGGTTCGCGTATCGGTGGCAGAATCAACTGCTCTGCTCCAAAACAAGGCTCCCTAAATGAATTTGAACGTGCTCGGCGGCCCATTGGCCAAGTGCTCGACGAATCCGATCACCGGCTGGTTCCGCGATGGCTGCTGTCGGACCGATCAAAACGATCAAGGCTCGCACACGGTTTGCGCGCGGGTGACCACGGCTTTCCTGCAGTTCAGCCTAATGCGCGGCAACGATCTGATCACGCCGCGTCCTGAATTTAGCTTCCCCGGACTGAAAGAAGGCGATCAATGGTGCGTTTGCGCGCAGCGCTGGAAAGAAGCCTTCGAAGCGGGCGCAGCCCCTTTTGTTGATCTCAGCGCGACAGATTCAGCGGCGCTTCGGCACATTTCTTTGGATGCACTCAAGTCCCACGCGCTGCGTGCGCTGGGTGCGTGAGCACGTTGCCTCAGAGCTTCAGAGATATTGCCAGCCTGTTTCGCTGTGCACCGCGAGCGTTTCAACCTGGCGTCCAACCGTGCGCACCCAGCCGGCCTCGCGCTCAGCGCGATCACGCGAGAACTCAAACCGATAGCGCCGCACGATCTTGATTTGTCCGAGCGAATTTCGCTTAAGTGAGATGCCCGCAAACGCGACAGACTGATCGAGAAACTGCACGCCCAGCGAGTCGCAGGCTTCGCGAGCGCGCATCCGCGCTGCATCGCGCGCCAGCGCCGCATCATTGAAGTAGAGAATGAGCGCAAGCAGGGTCAGCAGGAGCAGGAGTTCGATCATGGCGCCTCGGGTGCAGGGACAAGTGAGCGGGGGACAAGCTAGAATCGGAGATTCTGGGGCCAAAACGCTATTTTGCTAGTGCGCGATGCCTGATTTTCCATCTGAACCTTAAATCAAGCGCCCATATACCACCGTGTCGCCACACAATATTCCCGGCTATGTCATCAAAGAGAAAATCGGCAGCGGCGGCATGGCTACGGTTTATCTGGCCGTGCAAAGCTCGCTTGAGCGTCTGGTTGGGCTAAAGGTGATGTCGCCGGCACTGGCCGCAGACCCCAATTTCTCGAAACGCTTTCTTCGCGAGGCGCGCACCATCGCCAGCCTCAGCCATCCGCATATCGTGCCGATATACGAGGTCGGGGTCACCGAGAACTATCTCCACTATTTTGCGATGCAGCACCTGCCGGGCGGCGACTTGGCCGCGCGCTTGCAGCGCGGCATTGATGAGATGGAGCTGGTGCGGGTGCTGACCGCGATTGCGCGCGCGCTGGGTTTTGCCCACGAACATGGTTTTGTCCACCGCGACGTCACCCCGGGCAATATCTTGTTCGACAAGACCGATAACCCGGTGCTGACGGATTTTGGGATTGCGCGGGACATGAGCCAATCCACGCGCATCACCAACACCGGCGTCAGCGTCGGGACCTCGCAATACATGAGCCCCGAGCAGGCTCGCGGCGGCAACATCGACTACCGCTCTGATCTTTACAGCTTGGGCACGGTTTGTTTCGAATGTCTTTCCGGGCGCCCGCCTTATGAGGGCGTGGATGGATTTGCGATCGCCTATGCGCACGTGTTTGAGCCGGTGCCGCAGCTGGAAGCGCGCCTTGTTCACTGGCAGCCCTTCATTGACAAAGCCTTGGCCAAGGATCCAGGCGAACGCTACCAGGGCGCCGATGAGCTGATCGGCGCGCTCAATGAGTTGGCCAAATCGCGCATGGGAACCCCGCAGGCGCTGGCCGATTACGTGACTCGAACTCTGGTGTCCTCGGTGGGTGCCAACGCAGTTCGGTTCACTCCGCCCGAGGCGCAGCCGGCCGTTGGCGCTGCGCCAGAAGAGAAGGTAACCACTGAACGCAAGTCGGTGGCGCAGAAGCCTGCGACCCCGCTCGCCCAGACGCCGAGCGACGATTCCGCGACGAACATAGGACGTGATCGCAGGCCCTGGCTGGTGCCCGCTGCGACGATGTTGGGCTTGCTCTTGATTGCTGGTGTTTGGTGGTGGAATCACGCACGCACGCCAAGCGTGCCCGCTGCAACCGTCGCGATCGCGGTTCCCGAGCGAGGAGCCGCTGAACCTCGGCGCTTTGCGCCCGCCATCCCAGCGCCGACGCAAGACGATGTGTCGTCCGACGGGAGCCCGCCAACTGAAACTGACCCAGCAATTGGTGCGAGCGATGCCGCCTTGGACCCGAACGCGCTTGCCGGCGCGCCCGATCCGACAATGGATGAAATTGCACCCACCCCTGAACAAGCGCGCGCAGACCTGCTCGCAGCGGCCGCACTGGACGTCAGGCAAGGCCGTTTGGGCTTGCCCAGGGGCGCCAACGCGCTGGAACGCTATAACCAAGTGCTAAGCGAGGATCCGGCCAACGCAGAAGCGCTTGCAGGGCTGGCTGCGGTGGTGGATCGCTATCTTGGTATGGCCGAGCGTTTTCGATCGACCGACAAACTCGAACAAACGGCGCAAATGATCGATCGCGCAAAAACCGTCTCTGCAGGCCGACCAGAACTTAAAGCCGCGCTGGAAAAAAGCGTAAGCCTTGAAGCAAGCATCAATGACGCATTCAAAGCGCCCGCGCTGAGCGCGCTCACGGCCAAAGACAAACCATTGGCGCAGAAGGCCTTCAACCAGTGGCTTTTGTTTGCACCAAGCAACGCCGAGGCGCTGGCTGGGCTCAAAGAGGCCCAAGCCATCGTGATTGAGGTGCGCGAGCCTTTCGACATTCTCAAATCGGGCGGGAATGGCCCCGATTTGGTCGCGCTCAGCCTTCAGCTCAACGGCAGCGAACGCAAGCTTGAGGTCGGCGTGAGCGAGGTGACGTTCAAGCAGTTCGAGCAGTTCCTCGCGCGCAGCAGCTACGCATCACGGCGCGATGGGCGACTCAATTGTCGCGACCAAAAAGCCGCGTTCACTTTCCGCAAGCGTAACTTCCGCGAACCGGGATTCGATCAAGCAAGCGACGCGCCGGTGGTCTGTGTGGGCTTCGCCGATGCGCAGGCCTACGCGCAGTGGCTCAGCGAACAAACGGGCAAGCAATATCGTTTGCCCTCAATGGAAGAATGGAGCGCAATCGCCGCGCAAGCGGTGGTGGTCGGACCGCCCTCGTGCGCACGCGGAAACCTCGCGGACTTAAGTTTGGCTCGCAGCGAAGCGTCGATCAGCCACCTAGCCTGCGATGACAAATTCCCGACAACTGCGCCGGTGCGTGCTTTTGGCGGATCGGCCGCAGGCCTCTTTGGTGCGGTCGGCAACGCCCGCGAGTGGGTGTCCAATTGCGCCAAGAGCGCCAGCGGCAGCTGCGTTGAACGCATCGCGGCCGGCACCGGTTGGGCCAGCGGCCCGACTGAAGATCTGCTCAATGAACGGCGCTCGCTGCGTGCGGACGCGGCCGCAAACGATGTTGGTTTTCGCATCGTCAGGGAGCACTGACCGCTGTTGCTGGTATTCCGCTGCATTTTGGCGGCACACTTGGCGCATCCGACAACCATCCTATGAAAACGATTCCATCATGAGCACATCCAAAGAACCCGTTGATGGCGCCACCCGTGTGCGCGTCGCCTTGCCCAAGTTTATTCTGCGCGGCGTCTCCGGCTCGACGTTTGGCAAGACCTTTGCGCTGCACGGCACGATGGTGGTCGGGCGCGCGGCCGAATGCGAGATCTCGATTCCGACCGACGAGGTTTCGCGCCGACATGCGCAGCTGCGCGCCGTATCCGATGGCATCCATGTTGAAGACTTGGGTTCCGCCAACGGCACCTTTATCAACGGTGAGCGCGTGCGCCAAGGCCTGCTCAAACAGGGCGACGAACTGCGTCTGGATACGGTCCGCTTCACTTTGATCGTGCCGGGCCAGGAGCTCCAGCAGGCCGTGCAGAAAACGCACGCACCTTCTGCAATCGAAGTTGCCGCCAAGCAAGAAGGCTCGCGCCTGGGTCTGTACGTCGCGCTGGGCGTGGTCGCCCTTTTGCTGCTGGCGGTTGTGCTTTGGTCCTTGGGCGTATTCTGAGCACGCAATGAGCACGCTTCGAATTGAGCGCGATTCGATGGGGGAGCTTGCTGTGCCGGCTGACGCGCTTTGGGGCGCGCAAACCCAGCGCGCGCTCCAAAATTTTCGCTTTTCTGACTTACGCATGCCGCGCGAATTCCTGCGCGCGCTGGCCCTGATCAAATCTACCGCCGCGCAGGTTAATGGCGAATTCGGCTTGCTCGATCCGGTGACCGCGGCCGCCATCGCATCCGCCGGTCGCGCAGTGGCCGCGGGTCAGCATGACAAGGATTTTCCGCTGGACGTGTTTCAGACGGGTTCCGGCACATCCACCAACATGAATGCCAACGAAGTGCTCGCGCGCTTAGCATCTGCGGCAACGGGCATGGCTGTGCATCCGAATGATCACGTCAACCTGGGGCAAAGCTCAAATGACGTCATCCCCACCGCGATCCACGTCAGCGCGTGTTTGTGCGTCAGTGAAAAGCTCCTGCCTTCGCTGCGCCATCTGCAGGCCACACTCGCGCAAAAAATCGATGAGGTGGGTTCCATCGTCAAGACCGGACGCACCCACCTGATGGATGCCATGCCGATTACGTTCGGCCAGGAATTGAGCGGCTGGGCGCAGCAGATCGAATCCGGGATTGCGCGCCTTGACGATGCACTCAAGCGCATGCGCCAGTTGCCGATTGGTGGCACTGCCGTTGGGACGGGCATCAATGCCGATGCGCGCTTCGGACCAACCGTCGCCGCGCGACTTTCTCAGGAGACAGGCTTTCAGTTTGTAACCTCCAAGAATTTTTTCGAGGGCCTCTCCTCACAGGACGCGGCGGTTGAGCTGTCTGGTCAGCTCAATACGCTGGCGTGCAGCCTGATGAAAATTTCCAACGACTTGCGCTGGATGAATTCAGGCCCGCTGGCCGGCTTGGGCGAGATCGAGCTCAAGAGCTTACAGCCGGGCTCCAGCATCATGCCGGGCAAAGTCAATCCGGTGATTCCCGAGGCGGTCTGCATGATTGCAGCGCAAGTCATCGGTAACCACAGCGCCATCACCGTTGCGGGCCAGAGCGGCAATTTTCAGCTCAACGTGATGCTGCCGGTGGTCGCCCATAATCTGCTGCAGTCAATTGGCTTGCTCGCCAATGCGGCGGTGGCGTTGGCCGATTCCGCAATCCGTGATTTTGTGGTCAAGCGCGAACACATCAATGCCTCGCTTGAGCGCAATCCGATGCTGGTTACCGCGTTAAATTCGGTTATCGGCTATGAACTCGGCGCGCAAGCGGCCAAGCGTGCCTATGCCGAAGGCCGGCCGATTCGCGAAGTGGTGCTGGAGATGACTGATTTGGACGAAGCGCAGGTCGACGCGCTGCTCGATCCGCTCACGCTGACCAAGGGCGGCACGCATGCTGCCGGCAGCGGTTAACGCAGCGAGGTGCGCTGTGAAGTGGCCAATTGAGTTCTTTTTGCTCATAAATTTGCCGCTTTGCGCGCAAAACAAAGTGCCGATGGATGGTGCTTTGGACTTAAAAAAGCTTCCGCTTGAGCGCCAAGCGAACAACCGCTGCAGGCCAACGAGCACCTTGAGATAATGAATTTACGGATCATCACCACCGGCGGCACGATCGACAAAATCTACTTCGACGACAAAAGCACTTATCAAATTGGTGCCCCGCAAATTGGCGAGATCTTGGCCCAATTGGGGGTGGCATTTGAGTTCTCGGTGCTGCCGCTGATGCGCAAGGATTCTCTGCACATGAACGAAGCCGACCGCCAACTCGTTCGCGAAACCATCTCAAACGACCCCGCGATCCATTTTCTGGTGACCCACGGCACCGACACGATGATCGACACGGCGCGTGAACTTGAAAACATCCAAGGCAAAGTCATCGTTCTTACGGGATCGCTCAATCCGGCCCGCTTCA
>Ga0105047_10003526_pt1 | contig 27548 bp, 11 predicted proteins | sample MAT04_FD_78384 | JGI IMG/M metagenome (GOLD analysis project Ga0105047, IMG submission 78384) | Freshwater microbial communities from Lake Fryxell liftoff mats and glacier meltwater in Antarctica - MAT-04 (megahit assembly) | ecosystem: Environmental > Aquatic > Freshwater > Ice > Liftoff... | reverse complement strand
CACCATTGACCGTGGTCCCCAGCGTTAATGCGACGGGTGCTGCATCAACCACAGATTGCAGGTTGAATGAATAATCAGTAGTCCCTGTATCATAGAAATACCCTTCAATCAGAAGTGCATACGTTCCGGTCAATGTGAAAGCTGCAGGTTCGGCATCAGTGCCAAGCCCGGTTGAAAAGACTGTCTGCCCGAGTGGATTGAGAAGCCGCCAGGATGCTGACTGTGGAGCGGCTGTCTGTGAATCAAAGTAGAACCTGTCGCCTGCGTTGGCCGTGAAACGATAGGTATCTGTTGCTGACGCAGGATTCAATGTCCCATTCCGAACTGTGCCTGGCGTCAATGCAGTCGCCGATGCGAGATCCAGCATTCTGAAGGAGTACGCACCGATGTTATCGTAGAGGCCGTCAATTGTGAGCTGGTAGGTTCCCGCGAGCAGATTCTGAGTTGGCCCGGATCCGAGGTAGGCGGAGTCAAATTCAAGATACTGGCTGTCAATAATGAGGCCTGCGGGGCCTTCCAGTGTCCATGTAATGTTCCCGGCTGAGGACAAAGCATCAAAATACAAATTGCTGGCTGCAGCCAGCGTGAAGGAATAGCGATCTTTCTCCCCAATCAAAGAAATCGCACCATTGACCGTGGTCCCCAGTGTCAAGGCCAAAGGTGCCGCATTCACGACAGGCTGCACTTTGAATGAATAGCTGGTGGTCCCCGTGTCATAGAAGTATCCTTCAATCAGAAGGGTGTACGTTCCGGTCAATGTGAATGCCGCAGGTTCGACATCAGTGCCAAGTCCGTTTGAAAAGACTGTCCGCCCGAGTGGATCAAGAAGCCGCCAATTGGCGCTCTGTGGGGCGGCTGTCTGCGAATCAAAGTAGAAGCTGTCGCCTGCGTTGGCTGTGAAGCGATAGGCATCCGTTTCGGACGCAGGATTCAGATTACTGCTCCGAACCGTGCCCGGTGTTAACGCCGTTGCGGATGCGAGATTCAGCATGCGGAATGAATACGCCCCGGTGGCACCACTTGCGCCTTCGATTCTGAGTTGGTAGTTTCCGGCGATCAGATTGAGGGTCGGATCCACGCCAACATATGTCCAGTCATATTCCAGATACCGGCTATCAACGACGATGCCCTGTGGACCTTCGAGTGTCCACGTGATGCTCCCATCTGACGACAAGGCATCAAAGTACAGGAGACTGCTGGATGCCAGAGTAAACTTAAACTTGTCAATTTCGCCCGATACAGAAATGCTGTTGCTGATGGTCGTGCCCAGCGTGAGAGCAGTCCCGGTGAACGCAGCAGGTGGCGTGTTCCCGAGGAAATTGATCCCAACCGCGTAACTAGTGCTGCCGATGTCAGAGAAGTACCCTTCCACCAACAGCGTGTACGCCCCAGTCATGGACAACGTCTTATTTGCCGAACTTGACCCCACACCGCCCGAGATACCCGGAACATCTCGTCCGAGTGGATCCAGCAATCGCCAGGAGGAATTCTGAGGATCCGCCGATGCCGAAAGGAAATCAAATCGATCCCCGGCATTTGCATTGAATTTATAAACGTCCGTCTCACTGGCGGGGTTCAACGTGCTGTTGACAGTATTTCCGGAAGTCAACGCTGTGGCAGTACTGAGATTCAGCACGCGGAAGGAATACGCTCCCGTCGTGTCACCAGCACCACCAAACGTGATCTGATAAGTTCCTGGCAATGCCTCCATCGCGGGACTGGTCGACTGCAGGTTCACATCACCGGAAATATTCCCTGCCGGTCCAGTCAGATGCCAGACGAAACTTCCGTACGTCGATAAAGTATCGACGTAAAGCCGCGTGGAACTGGCCACTGTAAATTCGAACTGATCGACGTCTCCGACAGTCCCAATGGTCTCATTGATCGTCTGGCCGACACTGATACCGGACAACAGCACTTTGTCTTCCAGAATCTCCGACTGAACTGCAGAAATCTGCGTCTTCGCGGCGTCACGATTCCGCCGCAATCTTCGTCTGCCATTCAGAGCGTCTGACTTATCAAATGGATGCAAAATTTGTTGCCAACCAGCTATTGAGCTTCATAAAACAACCTTAATAATTGCAAAAATCGATGGAAACATTCAAATTACATTGAAATCAACAAATGGTTATCGCGAGTAACGTGTGTTTGCCGTCGTTTTGTGTTGAAGGGGCACAGAGCACAGCGACCGTATTGCAATAGAGACATCAACTCTACGTGTACCAGAAGTCATGTTAGGCTGTCTAGGAATCGCAGGCAGGAATCTTCAAGGAATTTTTGGAAATGTAGTGCGCCATTCCTGGTGTTGAATTGCTGTCCGAATCAGCAAGATGCCTCTGCCTCGGCCCCGCAGAAGTGAATTTCAAATCCGTGGAATGCAAGAACTCACGGATTGGTGTGCCAGCGTTCCCGGAACATTTTTCGGGACTGTTTCTGAGCGGCGTTCAGTCTGCGAAATCACTTGTTTCAGTGGCACGAGCGTGTATGCTCATGGTGTTCGGGCGATGAGGTTGTACGATATAAGAGGCGAGCGGGGGACGTCAGTCCCCTGATGCGATAGTCTCAACCGAAGACTCATTGGCATGGATTTCATCGTTTAACGGCTAGCCGAAGGCGTCGAATCGGCACGAAACACGGTCGCCTGCGGCTTGCCGTTAAACGAATGTCAGTAAAATGCCGGAACAGCGCAGACCGAGATTGAGGTGTGAAAAGTGTGTCGGCTCAATAACGCGAATGACAGGGTGCAAGTACCCGCAGCGCTGCGGTTTGCTCGGTTCGGCCTACTCACGGTTTCAGGCAACGTACCATTTGTGGCGTGCATCAAACGGTGCGTGCTTTTCATCGGTGTGTCTTCCGTGCTGCTGACGGTACGACAAGTTTTTGCGGGTGCAGATGCGATCGGGGAGTCACCGGTCTCGCTTCAATCGCAAGTGATGCCGATCCTGAAGAGTCACTGCCTGAAATGTCACGGTGTTTCAAAAAAGGAAGGCGACCTGCAACTGCATTCGGCAGTCCGTATCTGGAAGGGCGGCGAAAGTGGGCTACTGGTCGTGCCTGCGAATCCGTCAGAGAGTTTGTTGTGGCAGCGAGTTGAACAAAACGAGATGCCGCCGGCGACGCCGCTGAGTGAATCGGAAAAGAAAATCCTTCACGACTGGATTGCTCAAGGTGCCGAAGGATTGCCGAAAAGCGACGCTGAAGCAGAAGCAATGCGGCACGATGAACATTGGGCGTTCACTCGACTGCAGCCTGTAGAGCCGCCGCCGGTACCGGCATCGGAATCAAGTCGCACCACGATTGACCAGTTCGTCGTTGCGGCATTGCAAGAGGTGGGACTGAACCTGAATCCGGAAACTGACCGGCGTACGCTGATCCGACGAATCAGCTTCACACTCACCGGCCTTCCTCCAACGGCGGAAGAAATCGATCGATTCACGTCGGACAAAAGTCCGAACGCCGTCGAGACCTTGATCGACGAATACCTTGCGTCTCCGCAATATGGCATTCGATGGGGGCGGCACTGGCTGGACGCTGCTGGCTACGCCGATTCCAACGGCTACTTCAATGCCGACTCAGACCGACCACTTGCCTATCGCTATCGTGATTACGTGGTCCGATCGATCAATGCCGACAAGCCGTTCGATCAATTTGTCCGAGAACAAATCGCTGGGGATGAAATGGCGAGCTTCAATCCGGAACGGCATCGACAAGCGGCTTCTGCTGAGATGATCGACCTGCTGGTCGCGACTCATTATCTGCGAAACGGACAGGATGGTTCCGGCGAAAGTGATGGCAACCCCGATGAAGTTCGTATCGATCGCTACACCGCACTGGAATCTGCTCAACAAATCATTGCCTCATCGCTGCTGGGCCTGACGTTTCAATGTGCGAAGTGCCATGATCACAAATTTGAACCACTCACGCAGGCCGATTTTTATCAATTTCAGTCCGTCCTGTTTCCGGCTTACAATCCCGAAAACTGGGTGAAGCCAAACGATCGGTTCACCTATGCAAGTCTGCCCGGCGAGTATCAAGCTTGGCAGTCGAAAATCACGGACGCCCGGGCGCGACTGACAACGGCCGGGGCCGAGTATCGAGTTTGGATGAAAGAGAACCGGCCGTTAGAACTTCTTCGTTTCAATTCTGACTTTACTGACGTTCAACGCTTTCACGAACAATGGACAAATACGATTCCAGGAGACGACGGGTCGGCAGGTGTTGTACCTGTGACGCTGCGGCCACTGACGCTGCAACAGGAGAACCAAACGACGAACACGGCGTTACCAGCCGCGCAGGTAAGTGATGGACTTCTCAAGATTATTGAAGGCGGTGCGATCGGCGATAAGTGGTTATCGACGCAGCAAACATTTGACTGGACTCCGGATACCGAAGGGCAGTGGATTCAGGTAACGTTCAGACTTGTCGATACCAAACTCCATGAGGGCGAAACGCCGGCCGCACGTATCGGCTATGGCATCGCACTGCATGACTTTAACAACAACAGTGCTACGCAGGGCGGGAACATCCTGATTGACGGCAATCCAGCGGGCGGTGCTGCGGTGCATCTGGACTATCCGGGGCCGTCGTCAAAACATGTGGGTAATATAGGAACGGAAGGTTACGTCGCGGGACGATCTTTTGGAGTGCGGATAACTCATGCGCCGGAACACAAGTATCGACTTCAGCACCTTGCCGATGATTTGCCTGAAGGTCCACATATCGAACTGCGCGAACAGGATCTTCCGGACGGCAGCTTTGGATTTGGATTCTGCTGTCAACGCAGTTTTCAGGTTGACGATGTGATTATCGAAGCGTCATATCCGATTCAGACAACTGAATCGGCTGAACGAAAGTCCGTTGTCGAAGCATATCAGTCTGAATCGCAGCGGCGGCAGGAGGAAATTAAAACTATCGCGGATGAAATTCCAAAGCTTCAGGCAGCAGAACCTGGGCGCATCGCATGGCTGACTGATACAACGTCCGAACCTCCGGATGTTTTTTTGCTGGCTCGCGGTGAGTATTCGCAGCCTGCGGAGAAAGTGGTACCCGCTCAAATCAGTGCGCTTTACGATGACCAAAACCCGATGGAGATATCATCTCCCGCCAATGGATTTCCATCGACCGGGCGACGCCTTGCCTGGGCGAACTGGGTGACAAAACCGGATTCCCGCGCGGCATCACTGATGGCTCGCGTGCAAGTCAACCGAATCTGGCAGTATCACTTTGGCACGGGATTGGTCAGCACGTCGGAAAACCTGGGCATGAGCGGATCGGAACCCTCGAATCCAGCATTACTCGACTGGCTTGCCCAGGAATTTATTCGATCGGGCTGGAGCCTGAAGTCGATGCATCGATTGATACTGCGATCAGCCGTGTTCCGTCAATCCAGCCTCGCCAATGACGCCGGACTTCGAGTTGACCCCGCCGACAAACTGCTATGGCGGTTTCCGATGCGACGACTGGATGCAGAGGCGATTCGCGACGCACAACTTGCGATCAGCGGCGAACTGGATCTTACCCTCGACGGCCCCTACGTGGCAACCACACGGAACGGTGCGGCGGAAGTGATCGTTGCGGAAGACCGTCCCGGCGCATTTCGGCGGTCGATTTATCTTCAGCAGCGGCGCAGTCAGGGCTTAAGTATGCTGAACGTTTTTGACGCCCCGGTGATGGTCCTCAATTGTAGTCGGCGGCCTGTGACGACGATGCCGCTGCAGTCACTGAGCTTGCTCAATTCCGATTTCGCGGTCAAACGCGCGCAGCGTTTTGCAGAACGCATTCGGCAGGAAGCTGGTGATTCCACCGGAGCGCGCGTCAGACACGCATTTGTTCTTGCGACCGGTCGTGAATGCGACGAAGACGAGTTGAACGATACCCTGCAATTCATTGAAACCCAGACAACGAATTTTGCAGACTCCCCGGATCTCGCGGAGTCAAGAGCATGGTCCGATTTTTGCCAGTTGCTGCTGGCAAGTAATGGATTTTTGTATCTGGAATAGAGAGGCTGCATCAATGATCCGGAAAATTTCCTGTCTGCTGCTGACTCTGCTTCTGCAACTGGCAGAACTGCATGCTGCGGAAACTGTGGCTTCATGCACGGAAATGCTGTATGCCGGGCGCTACGCAGAGTGTCTCACAGCGACGACCGAGGCCATTGCGGGGCGCAGCTACGGAGAAGAATGGCCCATTCTCAAAGCGGAATGTGAACTGGCTCTTGGAAAATATCCGGAATCGTTGCAGACAATTACTGCCGGAGTTGAACGTTATTCGTGGAGCGTGCGATTGCGATTGCTGGAATACAAATCGTCACTCGCCAACGGCAAACGTGATCAGGCGGCAGCGGCTCTGATCGAAACGGAACGGCTGGTGAGTTCCGCATCCTGGCGATACACCGATGCTGACGATCTGGTCGCACTCGGCGAAATCGCATTGGCACTGGGAGCAGATGCAAAAGCGGTGCAGGAAGGATTCTTTGAACGAGCGCGGCGAAATTATGCGAATCGTCCAGAGGGGTTTCTCGCCGCCGGGCAGTTGGCACTCAGGAAAGGCGACGTTGCGTTCGCTGCAGAATTGCTCAGCGAGGCCGAAAAAACAATGCCCGAACAGGCAGAAATCGCGTTTTTGTTGTCTGAAGCGTTTCACACTTCCGATCGCGAACATGCTGCGGCGTTGCTGAAGAGTTCACTGGAACTCAATCCCAATTTTGCGCCCGCACTTCTTCGAGTCGCCGAACAGCAGATTGACGGCGAGGATTATCTCGCCGCAGAATCGACGTTGCAACAAGTGCTGTCCGTGAATCCGCATCAACCGGAGGCACACAGTCTTCAGGCCGTCATTTGGCATCTTCGTAACGATTCGGCCGCTGCCGAAACATCGCGCGCCAAGGCGGTGGCCTTTTCCATCACCAATCCGAACGTCGATCATCTGATTGGTCGCAAGCTGTCACAAAAATATCGTTTTGCCGAAGGTGCCGACTTCCAGCGGAAGGCGCTTGAAGTGGATGCGGAGTTTGTCGAAGCGAAGATTCAACTGGCTCAGGATCTGCTGCGTTTGGGCGAGGAAACAGAAGGCTGGATGCTGGCTGAACAGGCGTACGAAGCCGACGGATACAATACGACGCTCTTTAATCTGCTGCAACTGAAGGATTCGCTGGACAGATTCACAACGGTCACCAGTGAACATTTTCAAATCCGCATGGAAACTCAGGAAGCGGGTGTTTACGGTCAACGCGTCGTGGAGCTGCTTGAACAGGCATGGAGCGAACTGACCGTGCGATATGAATTTACGCCACAGGTTCCGGTTTATGTCGAAATCTATTCGCGCGTTGATGACTTTGCGGTTCGTACGTTTGGTGTCCCTGACGTCGCCGGATTTCTGGGCGTGTGTTTTGGAAAAGTCGTCACGGCGAACAGCCCGGCAACGCGGAAAGAAAATCCAGGCAACTGGGAGTCCGTGCTGTGGCACGAATTCTGTCATGTGATCACACTTCAGAAAACCAGTAACAGGATGCCACGCTGGCTGAGCGAAGGGATTTCTGTCTTCGAAGAGCGGCAAACGGATTCTCGCTGGGGACAGCATATGGATCCGGAGTTTCGCGACAGGATTCTGGCCGGAACAGTGACGCCTGTCGCGAAACTCAGCAGCGCATTTCTGACGGCGGGCAGCGGCAAGGATCTGAACTTCGCATATTACGAATCGTCCATGCTGGTGGAACATCTTGTCACAGTTCACGGGCTGCCCGCCCTCAATGCGATTCTGAATGATCTGAATGACGGGATCCAGATCAATGACGCACTGGACCGGCACACAGATGGACTTGGCGAACTTGAAGCGTCGTTCACGAAGTATCTCTCCGAATTGGCCACGTCGTATGCAACCGACGTGGATTTTGAAACCGAAGAATTGACCGTCGCGAAACCTGCCGATCTGGACGCGGTTAAGGTCTTTCTGGAACAACATCCGCAGAATTTTCCCGCGATGCTGTTGCAGGCAACACTGCTGATCAAAGCCGATCAGCTCGATCTGGCCGAAGCGAAGCTGACGAAGCTGGTCTCGCTAATTCCGGAGGATGACAACATCAACGGCCCACGCCGTCGATTGGTGGAAATCTACAAACGGCGTAATCTGTCTGATCAGGAAATTCAGGTCCTGACTGAACACTTGAAGTATTCGGCGGACGATCTTGAAGCGGCACTTCGGCTTCAGGAACTTTGCGAACAGAAGCAGCAACTGGATCGCGTCGTTGAGATTGGAAAAGTCATTTTCGCAATTGATCCGTTCCAGCCGACGGCATTGTCACGCACGGCAGCGGCTGCCGAATCGACCGGCCAAATCGAAGTGGCTGCGAGGATGCTCGGTTGTCTGCTTCAGATTCAGAAAGACGATGCGGCCCGTCTGCATTTCCGGATCGCCACACTGCTGAAATCCACCGACTCCGAATCCGCCCGCCGTCACGTATTGCTCTCACTCGCACAGGCACCACGCTATCGAGATGCTCACAAACTGCTGCTGCAACTGGTTCCTGATCCGTTGGCACCATCGCCGTCCGAAAGCTCTGAGAGTGACATAGAAGTGCCTGCCAGGAAAAAATGAGGGACAAGCAGGGCTGGCGCGGCCTGGAATGGCGCGCGGAAGAATAGTCAAATCTCTCTACCCCTCCCGGCGAAGCAGCAATGGCGTGGACTTAAGCGCTCCATCCGACCCCGCAGGCTGTCGAGATAGGGCAGAGTTTCTGGTTCAACCGAGTCGAAACGTTTCGAAATTTGTCGTGCGACGATGCGAGTTCTTCGTTGGATCAGATTCCGACGCACACCACAATGGATTTAACTTTGCGCAGAGCCCCGAGGGCTTGCATCATATTTCAATTTTTGCTGTTTTGCATTCGCGGTGGCGTTCGCGAGCCTCTTCGTGTTCATCGCGAGTCACCTTGCGACCCTGTTCCGACTCCGGATTCTTGCGACACTGCGGAGTCAGTTCGCAGCCCTCGCATTCGTCGCCGAAGTAGATCACATGCAGCACGGGGCCACCCGCCGTTTGACGAGTCTCCGTGCCCCCCCCGAGACAACGTCTTCCCCGCCAAACAGTGAAACTGATCAGCCTCAGCATCGTACACAAACGCCGACTTATCGAACCGTTTGGACTGCGGATTGACAGGCAATCTTTATACACCCAATGTTCATAAATGTACGTAAGGCTGTTCTCGACTAAATCGACAGCCTGCCCGTGTCGGTGGTTGGGCGACTTTGGGCAACTCGTTTCATTTACTCGTAACGCAAGAACTTGCGGCGGCGGTTTAGAAATCTGGCCAAATCCTCAGCCCACAGAGATTCAATTTCGTCGACTCCGGAACCCGTTTCGATTGCTTCGACGGTCTTCCGGCTGCTTAGAAGACGGTTAAGCTGAGTGCGGTCCCACTGCTCGTCGTGTACGGCCTTCAGGCTGCACATCAACTGCAGTCCCGTTGGAAGTGCCCGAAATGAGCGGCGTTCCGTGATGATGATGTTGACGCCCTGGCATACTTCCCCGGCGAATTTGGAATTGGTTGGAGTAAATCGCACGGGCACGAAGCGAACACCTGCCAAACCTGCACTATTAAGGTGGGCCGCAACTTTCCGAGCATCCATCCACGGAGCGCCGACAACTTCGAACGGCGTATCTGTTCCACGTCCGACGGAAACATTCGTCGTTTCAATCAACCCGACACCAGGATACAGCAGTGCCTCAGTCAGGCTGCGCATGTTTGGAGATGGATTTGTCCAGATCAGACCTGTTTGATCGAAGAGTTCGTCTCGATGCCAGCCTTCGACCGGAATGACTTCCAGTTCCAAATTCAGGTCCAGTTCCGCCCGAAACATCGCCGCCAGTTCACCGGCTGTCATCCCGTGTCGAACTGACAATGAATGAAAGCCGACGAATGATTCGTCACCTTCGTCCAGTACCGGCCCCTGAACATCGACACCGCCAATCGGGTTGACTCGATCAAGCACGACAAAACGAATCTGATGTTCGGCAGCCGCTTTCATAGCGTTCCCCATAGTGGAAACGTACGTGTAAAAACGACAACCGATGTCCTGAATATCAAAGACCAGCGTATCGATTCCTGCGAGACTTTCGGCCGTTGGCGTGCGTGTTTCTCCGTAAAGACTGAAAACCTTCAAGCCCGTTGATGCGTCCTGAGCGTCGCTGATTCCGGGGATGTCCAGCTTGCCTTCCAATCCGTGTTCCGGGCTGAAAAGTGCTTTCAGTGTTACGCCCTTTGCGTCGTGGATCAAACGTACCGTGCTGACACCGTCACGGTTAAGACCTGTCTGATTAGTGATCAACCCGACATTGTGGCCCTGCAGAGTGGAAAACTGACTGCGTTGCAGAACATCAATCCCATTCAACACATCGATTGACGCCTTTCGCTCATCCTCCTGAGCAACTGGCCGAACAATCGCCGCGCTGGCCATGGTTCCAATGCGACCGATGAGCGGATTCACCAGACCTTTTCCATCCGGATGGACGCGATTAGAAAGAAAGATGTAGTACAGGTTCTGAACCGGATCGATCCAGATTCCAGTCCCTGTGAAACCGCCATGCCCGAACGCGGATGGCGACATCAGATCACTACGGTTCGAAGAATATCCAGTCATCGCGTCCCAGCCCAGTGCACGTCGCCCTCGGGGAATTTCAACGGACGTGGTCATGAGTTGATGTGTCGGTTTATCCAGAACCTCTATTTCGTTAAGCCGCCCGTTGCCCAGCATCATCGTGGCATAACGTGCCAGGTTATCTGCTGTGGAAAACAGTCCGGCGTGGCCGGCGATTCCGTCCATTGCAAACGCACGTGGATCATGCACTTCGCCCTGCATCCAGTGCCCGTTTCGTTCCTGCGTCACGGCCGCGCGAAGTTTCAGTGGATCGGCGGGCAGGTATCCGGTTTCCGTCATGTTCAGTGGTCTGAAAATATGTTCCTGAGAAAACTCGTGGACATTTTTTCCGCTGACCGATTTCACGATCTCGCCGAGGACAATAAATCCGACATCACTGTAGTTAAAACTTTCTCCCGGAGCAGCGATTGGCTTGAGAGCAAAGATATTGGTGATCGCACCAGCGGCACCATCCGCATAGTCGTCGATCGAATTGTCCGGAATCAGTCCGCCCGTATGTGTGAGCAAATGGCGGAGCGTGATCGTTTCCTTACCATTCTGAGCGAACTCGGGCAGATACGTGGCCACAGTGGCGTTCGGATCCAGTTTTCCCTGCTGGATCAGGATCATAATACTCGTCGCCGTCGCGATGGGTTTAGTCAGCGACGCCAGATCGAAGACAGTATCGGTGGTCATTTCGACCTTCGTCGGCTGCAACTGACGAAATCCGTACGCCCGCCGAAACACGATGCCTTCACGACGGCCCACCAGAACGACGCAGCCCGGCATTTTCTCCTGTGCCAAGCCTTCCCGGACGATCTCATCAATTCTGTTCAATCGATCATGATCCATGCCCAGCGACTCTGCATTCCGCGTTGGAATGACAGCGGGTGACTGAGCCATCAGGTTCGACGAAAGTGCAAACAGGAAGAGAATCGTGTATTTCATTTGAGTGAACCCGGTCTCACATGACGTCAATACTACGAAAAAAGCCCGAGCATCTGCCCGACAGTAAACAGTGCCACGGTGAAGAGTGTCAAATCGTGATTTTGCGATTCCGACTGGTCACGTCCCAGGATTCTTTCATCTGGCCTTTTTCGATGATCAGAACGCTGTTGTAGAGCGCACTTGTCGGACAAATGTGAACCGGGATTGCGAGGAGGATATCGCCCGGTTCATAGCGTTCCGCATCCGGCGTGATCAGTCCCATGTGTTCTTCATTGTGACTGTCCTGCACTGCATCCGGCAGATCCGGGAAAAAGACCCGGGCACCTTTCGGAGGATCTGCCGCGACGGCTTTGTTTCCGATGTCCAGAGTCATGCGATCTGGTGCTGGTCGACTGACGACCCGTGTGACGACTGCGGCTGCAGGCTCAAATGGAAGATCGGGAAAACTTGTTGCGTATCCGGAATCGTGCAGCACGCTGGTTCCAGGACTAAGTTCAATGGCGGGATCCTCCATTTCCGCATAGCACGGAAATGTGGGAGTTCCACCGCAGACCATCGCGGGAACCGATACATCCGCCGCTTCACACTGGCGTCGGAGCTCCCGGACTTTCGACCACTCCATTGCAACGGCGGCTTTGCGATCGGCGAAATTCATCTGCTTCAGATGGCCATCATAGACGTGGAAGCCCGCGCTTCGCAGGCCAGGCAACTTCGCCGTCTGCAAGTACAATGCGACTGCCGCAGGATCGTCAGGCCGAATCCCTGTTCGATTCATTCCGACGTTCACATCCAGCAAGACACCAATGGTCACTTTCGCTTTGTTCGCGGCGGCTGACAGGAGCTGTAATGGCTTTTCATTGTCAGCCGTCACGGAGAATTTGCACGCAGGAAACTTCGTTGCCAGTGCGATGATGCGCCCGATATTTGGCCCAACCGGGTTATAGGCCAGCAGCACATCAGTGGCATCAGCGGCCGCCAGCATTTCACATTCCGCGATTGTGGCGGCTTTGTGTTTCGTCACGCCTTGTTCGACCCATAGCCGAACGATTTGTTCCATCTTGTGAGTCTTACAGTGCGGTCGCAAACGGTTCGGATGACCGGCCATCACCAACATACTGTCAAGGTTCGCCAGCAACCGTTCGCGAAAAATCACCAGGGCGGGACTGGGGATTTGTTCGAGGGCAGCCGATTCAATAACGGGCAGAGAGAGTGACATATTTGTGGTTCTGTCGAGTAAAGAATAACATACGAACGTTTGCGTTGCAGCAGTCATCGTCTCGAAAACAGACGGCTGACTCAAGGCATCCAGTCCGGAAAAATTATTCTTCCGCAAGTTCAACGACGGAATAACTCAATCTTTTAAGTCAGTCCACAGCGATTTCCGTACCATTCAGAAATCTGCGGGAAAGTCGATAGATAGAGCTTCAGCCAGTGCCCTCCAGAGCCGATCATTCATTGGTACAAAACGGCAAGTGTCTTCGGACGCTGCGGTTTTTCAGAATCAACATTTGCAACCCCGACGGAGATCTCAAACAAAACGCGTAGGCCCGGATCACGAATGAGTGCACGTTTTAACGTGACTCGATCCTCGCCTGATTCGCAAACGTATCCACCGCTCGCAGTTCTCGTTGATTCTGAAACAAGCAAAGACCGCGATCAGTCTGACTGATCGCGGTCTTTCGCGTTCGGCGGACTGCCTCACGCGGAGAGTGACGTCTACTTTGTGCAATCGAGTGCTATTGGGGATTCGCAAGCTGTCGATCTACCCGCCACCGGATTCATTCCGGTGGTTCTCGGGATTCTGCACTACTCGACAACGCTGGGAAGTCCGGTAGTGCAGAATTCTGAAAACCACTGAGATAAACTGCAGTGGCGACTCAATCGACAGCCTGCTAGACCTCGGGTTTCGATCCTAAACAGATATCTGAGCCTCGGTTTAAAACGACGACAGCCGCAGATCAATTGTCTGAGCTTGAACCGATTCATCAGTGACAGGTGCCTGCAGTGAATACCGCACATTGGTATTCAGGTCTCTCAGATCTGATGTTCGTTCCAGACCATTTCGCATCGTCGATGGTGCCCGTGTCAACAACATCGGTGCTTGAGAATCAGATCGAGGTGTGCGTCGATGTGGAGTGACTGCAGGATGATCGGACGGTCGTGCTGATCGAAACGTGTCCGCTTTTTTCTCGTGTGACGCAGGTGGTCGGCTTCCGGAATCCACAGCAAGCTGCAGTCCGAAAAACGGAGACCCCGAATTGCTGTCCATGTTCATAAACGAACGGTCATACTTGCATCCCGTCAGACTCAAGAGGATGAGTCCAGCGATGGCCGAAGTTCGATGAGAAGTGATTATGCGTCGGTATTTCATTTCGCTGTATGCAGACTGAGGGAATCCAAAATTATCCTGCCAGGTTTACTCGAAGCGGCGTGAAATGAACCCCAGCGAGCGGCGCGGCGTAAGCTCACCGAGTCACATGCGAGCAACTCGGTGGGCTGACACCCACCGCTCGCCAAGGCACCTCAATAATCACCGCGTAAAGCATAACCGCTCCCGGGACAGTTCCTCCTTTGTATCAGTCGGGACTGTGTCAGACCATACGAAAGACAGGCTTTTTAGTCGGGAAATCTCCCGGTTTGCCATCTCTTATCGATCTGAGCGGGAATGCACGGAACCTCCGGCAGAACTTGCCGGTTGCGGGGGGAGCGGAACTCAGTCCATTTGGACATCCATTTGCACAATCGTCTCAACAGGGATACCGGTGGCAGCGATGAGATTTGCGGCTGATTGGCTGAGTTCGTTCCAAAGGTCGAGTCTTGCGCGGCGGTTGAGGATCAGGCTGTTTCGAGCCTGAACGACTCGAACAACATCGACTTCCCCGGCGATGAACTGCTTCTCAAGGCCGCTCAGTTCTGAGGGAAGATCAGACGACGTGTCGTTCGATGTCTCTGACTGAACAACGGCAAGGGCAGTGGCATAGCGATCTATGGCGGCCTCAGCTTCCAGTTCTGCTCGCGTTTGAGCCTGAGTCCATGCCGTGATTCGCTGATGGTATTCTGCCAGACGCTGACGTTCGAGAGGTACTCCGTTGTTGAGAACAGGCAGATCTATTTGCGCTCGAAGTCCAAGGAAGGTCGAGCTGTCGGCTGTCGCCTGATAGTAGGGACCAATTTGCAGATCGGGTGTCTTCGAAGCCGATGCCAATCCCAGATTGGCTCGGGAGACATCAACATCCGATCGAGCAGCCATCACATCAGGACGCGACTTCGCCCATTCGGCGACTGTGCTCGTGGAGGTGATCACTGCATGGTCCCAGTCTTCCATTCCTGACTCCGTATCCGGGCTGGAGTGTTCCGGCAGTTTCCATTGAAACTGGTGGAGTTCACCGGCAATCTCCGACAAGGCGTTCGGCTGCATCCCGATATATCGCGCAAGATCACGAAGTGCATTCCGGTAGTTCGCCGTGGCAAGTGTCTGCTGCTGGCGAGTTGATGCAGCGTCAACTCGAACGATGGCGACATCCGCTGCTGTGGCGGCACCCGCATTCAGTTGCTTCTCCAGAATCTGAAGCATCTGAAGATTGTTTTTATGGCTGGCCTCCGCAAGCGTTCGGATTCCTCGCTGATAAAGTGACGTGAAGTACAAACGCTGCGTCTGCGCGAGTGTCTGCAATTCGGCCTGATGAATGTTCCACCGTGTGCTGTTGAGAGTACATCGGGCACCCTGTTCACGAAAACCCTGCTGGTGCGCCAATTGAATGGTCTGCATCAGCAAAACATAGTGATACATGCTATTTGGGCTGCCATTTCTGACATCTTGAATTGGGGTCGCCTGCACCTGTAAGAACGGATTGAAGGGATACGTTTCGGCCACGCCCCTGGCAGCGACACTAACTCGCTCCGTTTGACGCAGCGTGACGAGATCCGGATTACTGGAAACAGCGATCGCACACAATTGAGTCAGCGGCATCGTCTCAGACTGCCCGACTTCAGTCGGTATCGGACAATCCGCCTTCAGATCCGTTTGCTTCGAATCCGACGACGAATCACCGCTCGCTTCTGCAACTGGTGGTTCCGTCAGTGTTGTTTCGTGCGACACTTGGTGAATCTGAAGTCCTTGTTCCTGGACATCAGACGGGCTTTCGCCTGTCTGTCTCTTTTGCGTGGAAGCAATCTCCGATTGTGACACACTCCGGCTGTCCTGGAAAAGTGCGTCGGCATTGCTTCGCCCAATGCCGGGCGAATGACAACCAGCGCACAGTAAGATCCCGAGGATCAATGCCAGTTGGAGTTCGCGGCGATGACAAGTTCCCATAGAGCACGCTTTTTCTAACGGAAAGTAACAGAGCTTTGTTTCTGTTCGTCCAGCAGAGCGTGGTCAGGGCAAAGTCATTGAGGTGGATCTGGAAAGTTAATCTTGAGGCCGCGTTGTCCTTTGGATCGATCGACAGGAATTGCCGTTCAGATTCCAGTGATCGGAGTTGTATCGATTGGTCCGGATGTGCGGTCAAGGCGTTACGGATGGAATAGTTTCACTGTCTTCCATGGGCGGAACCGCGTTGCGTCCCAAAAGCAGATAGAGAGGCGGAAGCACGAACAGGTTGAGAATCGTCGAAGTGACAATTCCACCTACTATCACAATGGCCAGAGGATATTCAATTTCGTGCCCCGGCTTGTTTCCCGCCAGAATCAGCGGAACCAATGCCAGAGCGGTTGTCAGGACCGTCATCAGAATGGGCATCAGTCGTTCTTCGGCACCGCGGACGACAAGGCTCAGACCGAACGGCTCTCTTTCGACCTGCTCGAGATGGCGGTAGTGACTGACGAGCATAATTCCATTCCGGGCGGCAATCCCGAGGACCGTCACGAAGCCGATCAAGGATCCCAGCGACAACGTTCCGCCAAAAATCCACGCGGCGATGACTCCGCCGATAAGTGCAAACGGGATCGTCAGAGCGACCATCGCTGTCAGTGTGAGCGATTGAAAATCCAGGTAGAGGATCAGCAGGATTCCAGCAAGCGAGAGACCACCCAGTGAAATCAGCCGTCGCTGAGATTGCTGCCGGGATGCATACTCACCCAAAAACTCGGGATGATAGCCCCGGTCAAAGGATAAACCAAGAACCGCAGCTTCTACATCACGGGCGACCGATCCCAGGTCGCGTCCTTTCGCATCACAAGTGACATCGATTCGTCGCGAGCCGCCTTCACGTTTGACTTCGTTTGCAGCCGGAGTAATCGCGATGTTCGCAACATCGCGCAGGGGAACCTGTCCGCCTGTTGGCGTGTCGATACGAATTTCTCTGATCGAATTCAGATCCGTCCGCAAGGCTTCGGTTCCCCAGACGACCACATCCTGCCTAATTTGCCCCTCATAGACCTCACCAACCTTCGTGCCGCGCAAGATCGTGGTCATCGCCCGACGCACTTGCCCCGGAGTCAGCCCGAATTGTTCAATTGCATCAAGACGTAGTTTGACCTCCAATTGAGGCACCAGCACATTCTTCTCGACGGTCAGATTGTTGATCCCTGCGACTTTTGCCATTACAGCTTCGGCTTCTTTGGCCTTGGCACGCAGTACGTTCAAATCCGATCCGTAGATCCGCACAACAATACTGGAACTGGCTCCAGTCAGAACTTCCTTCACACGTTCTCGCAGGTAGGTCAGCAAGTCACGATAAAGGCCTGGATAGCCATCAACGGCTGTTTGGATTTTTTGAACCGTTTCATTGTAATCAACATCGGTATCGATGCTGATCCACAGCTCGGTGAAGTTGGGCCCATACACTTCGTCCGCGACCTGGGCTCGACCGATATGGCTTCCAAAATTGCGAACACCGGGAATCGCCCGGAGTTCTCGACTGGCCTGAATTGTGATTCGGCGCATTGCTTCGAGTGACGTGCCAGGCTTCTCGACAAAGTGCATCAGGAAGTCTGTCTCCTGGAAGTTCGGAAGAAACTCCTGTCCAAGTCCGTTCAGAATCATCAACGTTACGGCAGCGGACATTGCCAGGAAAGTGATCGCTGATTTTGGGCGACAGGCAAACCATGGCAGCACTGCGCGGTAGGGTTTTCGCAGCCAGCGGCTGAGCGGAGGTTCCGCTTCGGAGACCTGATGCCCTGGCAGGATCAGCAGACACATCGCGGGCGTCACGATGAGTGCGACAAACAGCGATGTCAGAATCGCCACGACGTATCCGATCGCCAGCGGTCGAAAGAATGCCCCCGGCAGTCCTTCCAGAAAAAACACCGGGAGAAAAACAAGCATGATAATGACGGTGGCGTAGACAACCGCACTGCGTACTTCGAGCGAGGCTTCAAGTACAACGCGGAACGACGATCGTGGCTTAGCCAGCGTCCGATTGATGCGCAGTCGTCGCACGATATTCTCGACATCGATGATTGCGTCATCGACAACTTCGCCCAACGCAATGACCAGACCAGCGATGATCATCGTATTGATCGTCAGGCCCATCCAGTAGAGCAGAATGATGGTGGCCATCAATGACAGTGGAATGGCGGTCAGGCTGATGATTGCCGTTCGCCAGTTAAACAGGAACAATCCGATGATGATCACAACAAGGACGCAGCCTGTAAAAAGCGACGAAGTCAGGTTGTCGATTGATCGTTCAATGAACGTGGCGGGGCGAAAAATTGTTGGATCGATCTCAACATCTTTCAGCCCCGGCCGCATGGCTTCCAGAGCGGACTCGACCTTGCGTGTGACTTCCAGCAGATTGGCCGCAGGCTGCTTTTCGACGATCAGCAAAAGTCCCGGCTGATCGTTGATGATCGCATCGCCGATTGCCGGCGGGGTACCAATCCGAACGTCCGTGACATCCCCAAGATGCAAAGCCGCTCCATTGTTAAATGACACGACCGTGCGCGCCAGCTCCTCGGGTGTTTTTACCGAAGCGAGCTGCCGCACCGCCAAGCGCTGGTTTGGTGTATCCACAAATCCGCCCGCATCCAAAGCCACAGCCTCGCGCGCGCTGATCAGAATCTGATCCAGTGAGACATTGTGGGCCTGCAATCGTTCCGCATCTACGATCACCTGAAGTTGTTTGTCTTTCTGCCCCCAGATGGCCACGTTGGCAACTCCCGGAATGGCCATCAGTCGAGGCCGGATTGTCCACACGGCAAGTTCGCTCAATTCGCTCTGGTCCAGCTTGTCAGACCAGATTCCGATCTTCAACATGCGGCTCAGAGAGGACAGTGGCTGCAGGATGACGGGAGGAAGGGTCACGTTTGGAAGGCGAGGGCCTTCAGACGCCAGTCGCTCCTGAACAAGCTGCCGTGCGCGATACACATCCGCATTTTGATGCAGCAGCAAGCGAATCGACGATAAACCCATCACCGATTTGGAACGCAGTGTTTCCAGGCCCGGAGTTCCCACCAGGGCATTTTCCAGAGGAAATGTTACCAGGTTTTCAACCTCTTCAGCGGACAGGCCCGGAGCCTCTGTCTGAATCTCAATGTACGGTGGCGCGAATTCGGGAAAGACATCCAGCGGCATCGACGGAACCAGTCGGAGTCCCACCACAATCAGCACCGCCGATAGTGCCAGGACGGCGATCCGCATCCGGAGTGCCAACTCAATCAGCCAGCTCATTGTCAACTCCCGTAGTTGTGTAGTGCAGGAATCCCGGGAACCACCGGAATAAATCCGGTGGCGACGCAACAGACTGCAACACCACTGAGTTTACCTCGGGGGTTTTCAGGATTTTGCACCAGCGGTTTACACGGTTTTGATTTTTGGCAGGTACTTACGATCACTTGGCAAATCCAAACTCTGTACCAGCCAGCTCAGCAACTGCCGCTGTCACCACAGGAACGCCAGGCTTTGGACCGTGCGTCAGAGCCGCCCAGCCGTCAGCAACAAACGCCACTTCAATGCGTTGACGAACAAACTGGCGTTCGCCCGTCTTTTCATACACCCATTCGTTGCCATAAATATCGAGATAAACCGCCGACCAGGGCACCGCAAGTGATGTCGTTGCGCCTTTCATAGGGATCAGAGCACTGAGACGCTGCCCCGGCTGAAACTTTGAGTCTGTATTTGGCAGCTCATAGTAAACATCCACCGTCGATGACAATGCCAGTGCTGTGGGCGGAACATCAACAGGCTTCACGCTCGAATGAGCCAACGAATGTCGCTCTCCGGCAGTCGCCAACTGAGCCGGTGCGGACAGGTTGAGCCGGTCGAGGTCACCGACATACACCGGAACCCGCACCCAAAGTGTCGCATCATTCATGATCTCAAACATTGGTAAGCCTGCGGCCATAATCTCACCTGGCTGGACTTGAACGCTTCTCAGAATTCCGGACATCGGTGCGGTGATCGAAATTGGCTGCAGCGTTCCGGGTGCGGTATCCAGTTTGATTTCATCGACGATTTTTTTGCGCGCCCCTGCCCCTTCCAGCGCTGCTTCGGACAGTTTGAGCTGTGCCTTGGCCTCATCGACAGTTCGGATGGTGCCGGATTTGTCCTTCAGAAGTCGTTCTGCGCGATCAAGCGCAATCTGCGCGGCTTCGACCTGAACCTCTGCCTGCTGGACCTGAGCGGCCGCGTCATTCTGCGATTGGGCAATCATGTTTCTTGCTTCTGCAAAACGAATACGTTCTGCGGGTGTCAACACTTCACGTTCCGGTGACAACATGGGCAGAAGTTGCAGCACCTCTAAGCCTTTTTCAATCCTCTGACCCGGAGCGAGCATCAAATGCTCAGCCGGAATCATTACCGTCCCCGCGAGCGGTGCGGAGACAAGCACAGAGGCCCCTGCCGGGAGCATCAGTTCCGCGCCATTGGACTGCACTCGCGGCATGCTGCGAACTTCAACGGGCTGCGTCTCCAGACCCAGTCTTCTGACGGCATCTTCGGTCAGTTCGATGGTGTTCAGAGACACCTCCGACACCGGATGTGTCGTCTTCGCCGGTGCAACGGATACTGCCGTGGACTTTTCGCCTGGAGCTTTCTGACAGCCGGCAAACAGCAGGACAGACGGGCTGCAGATGAATAATATCAGAATAAGGCGACTGGCGTCAGAATGCTCAGGAACGACGTTCTGCATCACGCTACGGTCTCCGAAAACTTGAATGTTGAGACATCCGACGACTTGTCAGGAACTTTTTCTGAACGACCTGTCCGCCATCCTGTCAGCGTCACAGTCACCGTCGTTCCTGTCTTGACTTCACTTTGTACGTCGATCGTTCCGCCGTGTGCGTCGACGATCCGTTGAGCGATTGATAGTCCGAGTCCTGTTCCGCCGGCATCACAGCTTCGCGAAATATCGGCGCGATAGAACCGATTGAAGACATGCGGAAGATCCTGAGGTGCAATCCCAGGCCCGGTGTCTCGCACGCTGCAGACGACGACACCGTTTTGAACTTCGCCGCGAACCCACACTGATCCGTTTGAGTTCGTGAACTTCAACGCATTCTCAATCAGATTCAGAAAGACCTGTCGCAGGCGGGTGTCATTGCCGACAACTTCACATTCCGCAATACCATCGGCCATCAGCGCAATGACTCGCCGCGACGCCATCGGCTGACACTGCTGGATCACATCGGAGAGGATCGCATGGACGGGAATCCGCTCCTGCATCCATTCGCTGATCCCAGCATCTTCACGACTCAAAGTCAGCAACTGGTCAGCCAGCAGACACAGGTGGTTTGTCTCATCCACAATCACACCCAGGGCCGCCTGATACTGACGAGGGCTCCGCTCTGCACGAAGAGCGAGTTCCGCCTCCAGTTTTAACGCAGCAAGCGGAGTTCGCAATTCGTGTGACGCATCGGCGGTAAATCGTTTAATTTCAGTGACCGCGCGATCGAGACGGGCAATCAGTGAATTGAGTGTCTCTGCAAGAGTACCAAGTTCATCGTGCGAATTCGGTACTACAATTCTGCGATCCAGACTGTCAATGGTGATCGAATTGGCAGCGTCACAGATCGAAGTGACAGGTGCCAGGGCTCGACCTGCGAGCACATACCCGACAGCGACCGCCATCGCCAATGCGACAGGAAGAAGTGCCGCAGCAACGATTTCCAGAGTCTGCACTTCTGCCAAAAGAGGTTGCAGTGATGTGACTGCAAATACACGAAGAGTGCCAAAGTTACTGTTGGCGACGGACTCAGCGGATCGGAACGTCTCACCCTCTGCGAAAGTTATTGTCTTAAGCGAAGCACTACTGCGGCCGGGATCCGTCGCCAGATCAAAGCTTCGCTGCTGACTCAGTCCTTTACTAAGGAAGACAATCGAATTTCGGTGGTCGATCACTGCGAAATTGTAAATGTCGTGATGATAGAAACGTGTTTGCGCAGCAGCCTGAAAGTCGCGAACGGAATTGTGAAGTTTTGCCTCGAGCAGGATTTCACGCAGTTCTTCTCGCAATGCAGTATCTGTTCGATTCAGAAGATGCTGGCGAGTCATCAGAATCAAAATGATTCCAAATGCGATCAGAATCACCGCGACGGCTGCCGCAAAGAAAAGCGATAGCCTCCAGCGGATCGAAAGCGTCTTCATAATGCGTCTCCCAGTCGATATCCACTGCCGCGAACTGTCTGCAGGATGGCGGGGCAGTCTGGTGATTCCAGTTTTTTCCGAAGCTGATTGATATGCACTTCGATCACGTTGGTCCATGTCGCATCAGACTGCTTCCAGACGGTTTCCGCAATCATCTCACGAGTGACGATCTGATTACGATTTCGCATCAGAAAAACCAGCAGTTCGAATTGACGTGGCTGCAGCTCAATTGGACGCTCCCCGCGTGACACCGTTCGAGCCACCAGATCGACATGCAGATCCTCAAAGTCAAGCCGGATCGATTCGTGACGATGTTCAGGACTGCGACGACGAACAAGTGCCCGCATTCGGGCGAGTAGCTCATCAATCGAGAACGGCTTGATCAGATAATCATCCGCGCCACTGTCCAGGCCGAGCACTCGTTCTCGAATCGAATCACGAGCGGTGAGCAGCAGGACGGGTACGTCGTTCGCACTTGCTCGCAGTGATTTCAACCAGTCCAGACCACTGCCATCCGGCAACATAATATCCAGAATGACAACATCCGGTCCCGCCGCCAGACGTTCCGTCGCAGCCGCCAGCGTGGCAGCACCTTCAGCAGCGAAACCGGCCTCAGTTGTGGCTGTGACGATGCTTCTCAGCAGGTTCGGCTGATCTTCGACAACAAGCACCTGAAACATTGAAATTCCAACCCAGCTAACAACGAATGATCGAGTGGCAGGACTGGAGAAAGTCTAACGAACTCCCTTTGCGTGCGTGAAACCGGGAAGGTCAGATAAACTCAAATTCATATCGATCAACCGTGCTCCGCACTGAACACGCGGATCTCTACCCGGCGATTCTTTGCGTGGTTCATCGGATCTTTGGAGTCCGCCGGGCGGTCCCAGCCGATTCCTGCGGCGTTGAACTGATTCGGATCAAGATGGTATTTCTGAATCAGGGATTCCTTTACCGAATTGGCGCGATTCTCAGAAAGCTGCTTCACCAGCACGTCGTCCGGCAGCAGAGCTTTCATGGAAGCATCCGAATGTCCTTCAATCACAATTCGTGCGGCTCCGAACTGTCCGACGATTTTGGAGATTTCCTCCAGCACAAAGTCTGCGTTGGGATCATACAATTCTTCGATTTCCTTTCCCTCTGCATCTTTGCGGATGACTTTTTTCATCAGGTTCGAATCGTTTGGGGCGAAGTGGATAATCACTGTGTTTGTAAGCACTTCATCGGATTCGGCGATGATGTCTCCGGTGGATTTTGGTACGAAACGCGCCTGATATTCGTCACGCTGCGATGCGTATTTCTCTTCGCTCTGCAATCGCTTCAGCACGCTGAAATCAACAACCTGATCGAAGGAAACCGGTTGATGGGTTACAGATCGAATGCTGCGATAGATGTAATACGCCTGCTGCCAGACGGATTCAAATCGTGACGGATTGTTCTGATTCAGAAAGAACTGAGCGTTTTCCGCGAAGTTCGTCGAATGGGCATCACCCAGCATTCCCAGACAATCACTGGCGGGAATTGCGTAGCCCGTAGCCATCCATTCGGCGACCTTCTGTTTTGCTTCCTGAGATTTCAGGGCTTCCATCGAATCAAAGATCCCACGCACGATCCCTTCGATCAGATCCGGATGATCCTGCGCAAAGTCCGCGCGGGCAAACCAGACGTCGGCGATGAGTTTATTCGCGGTCTGAGTATCGACCAGCATTCGATTGCCCGCCTGTTCGGACAGCTTGTAGATGTCTGGTGCCCACGACACACAGGCTGCGATGTCCTTCTGGGCATTGAATGCTGCGGCTGCTTCGAATGCATCGTTTGTGTACTTGAATGTCACTTCTCCGGGCTGCACGCCACCGGCGACCAACATACTCAGAGCGAAATACTGCGATGGCGAATTCTGCGCCAGCACAATGGTCTTTCCACGTAAGTCGCGCACTGTTCGAATACTGTCGCGAACGACGATTCCGTCGCCGCCATTGGACCAGTCGACCTGCTGGAAAATTCGCGGCATGATGCGACTGTCACGCGGCTTACCATTGGGTTCAACAAAGCCTTCCATAAATAAGGGAAGCATATCGACGGTTGCCCAGCCAATATGAAAATCCCCTGCCGCATATTTGTCCCGCATATCGACGGGATTGTCGGCGAGTACCAGTTGAACGCGGAATTCCTTGCCGTCTTTCGTTTTCCAGACCTTATTGGGTTGAAAGCCTTCGTTCGCATGAATGATCGGTGCCCAGCCTGCCCAAACATTCAGCGCAAACTGGACGGTGTTGTTTTCCAGCTTCGCATAGCCAGCCGTGCCTTTGACGGCAGGCAGGCGTTCGGCTGGAACGAAGTCGTATTCTTTTTTCGTAGTGACGATGTCGTCGGCAGAACCTTCGGCAGGCATTTCGCCACCGCTGCCGCCTCCGCCAACGTTAATTTTGCTCGGATCAAGCGACGGTGCGTCACTGCCTTGTTTGTTGTTTTTGTTGGCTGCCGCATCACCGGCATCGCCAAAGAAACCGGCTTTCATACCTGCGAAATAGACCAGCCCACCGATGACTGCCAGCACAGCCGCATAAAACGCAAATGTTGGACGCCCGTTTGACATTTTGAATCCTCTTTTGCTATTCGATCTCAGAGTCCGGCAATATCGCCAACGACGAAAAAACCGGATGACGGAATGTGAACTGCCGCTGCAGTGAACTCAAGCGACTCACGTGATTGCCGCACCAGTTATTCTGAAACGGACAAACACTGATGCCGGATCATAACAAATCAGTTTCTTGTAATCACTTCATGCAGATTCAGAATCGCTCTGGACACGCTTGTCCAGGCGGCGAGTTCAGAGATGACTTCATCGGTGGCCATTGGTTTGGTACCAACCGACAGCAACTCTTTCGCTGCCGTCGTGTTCGCAGAATACTCTACAAGATGGGAATTCAGCAGTTCCTGCAGGACCGCGATTTCTTCCCCAGTGGCCGAACGTGACACGGCGCGACGAAATGCAAAATTCAGGCGTTCAGCAGTCGTATCACCGCCTTGCCGAATAATTGTTTCCGCAAACGCCCGAGCCGCCTCAACATAACTGGGGTCATTCAGCAGCACCAGCGATTGCAGCGGCGTGTTCGATCGAGCGCGGTCGGCGGTGCATTCTTCGCGACTGGGAGCGTCGAACGCAAGCAGACTTGGATGCAGGTACTGTCGCTGCCAATGCGTGTAGAGTCCTCGACGATACAGCTTGTCGCCAGCGTCGTTCTGCCATTCACGTGTCGGGAAATTCAGATACGCCCAGTACCCCGTTGGCTGATAGGGAAACACGCTCTTGCCGCCAACCGAATCCACCAGCAACCCGCTGATTTTCAGAGCATTGTCGCGGACCAGTTCGGCGTCGAGTCGGAATCGGCTTTGCCGCGCAAGCCAGCGGTTGTACGCATCGGCTTCTCGAAGTGCATCATTCGCAAACGACGATTGGCGATAAGTGCGACTCATCACCATCGCTTTGATCGTACGTTTCAGATCCCAGCCATGACTGCGAAAGTCGTCGGCCAGGAAATCGAGCAGCAGTGGATGACTGGGCCATTCTCCCTGCGCTCCCAGATCGTCAAGTTTACGGGAGATCCCGGCACCAAAACAGAGCTTCCACAAGCGATTCACAACCACACGCGGCGTGAGCGGATTCTCAGGAGCGACCATCCATTTGGCGAGATCCAGTCGATTCAGGCGATGGTCGGATTTCGTACCGCTGGACAGCACTTCCGGAAATGCCGGAGTGACTTCTTCGCCGCTGTCATCCATCCAGTTACCTCGCGGCAGTATGCGTACCATCCGAGGCGTGACAGTTTCCGTGATCAGTGATGACGGTATCGCGGCATCGAGTTCACTGCGTTTTTTTTCAACGACAGCCAATTCGTCGCGTACGGGATTCAACAGCGGGGCGACTGTGCGATAGTATGTCGCAAGTTCAGCCTTCTGCTCGTCATTTCGCTGATCTGCAGCGACGGCCAGCGTCGCGATCAGATTTGCTGGCGGAGCGTCAGTTGCTTTGATCGGGCGTGGTGATGTCGTTGCTGAGATCCGAAAACATCCGATGTTGTGTCCGGGACTATCCAGATTCTGATCCATGACAATTTTCAGCGTTGCGCCATCAGTCAGCTTCAAATCCGTAGTGGTTTCGAAGACGGCGGAATTCGGCTGACCGGTTTTATCCAGAATCGCCCAGCCCCACGTCTTGCCTTTGGCGTCACCATCAATGGCCGCTTCGACCGCCCACTTGCCATAGGGATTTGCACCAGCAGCGGCCGTTTGTTCGTGAGTGGCTGTCGCATTTCGCAGCGGAATCCGGGTCTCTGCGGCAACCCCCGCTGCCTGTTCCTGGGTAGTTTCTGGTGTGTCCGGCTTTGGCGGTAACACGCTGACGCGGAATTCCGACAGGACAAAGTTTCCGTTGCCGGCTCGGCCCGGGCCTTTATTGGGCAATGATTCATCCGGAAGTACTTCCAGACGAAACGCCGTCACGTTCGGCGGTATGTTCGCAAATATCAGCTCGTAACTATCGGTCGCAGCATTCGTGTCGCTGGCCAAAATTGCACCATCGGCTCGAACGCTCAGTTTTGCACCGCCAACAGAAGTTATGGAATCCGCAGTCAGTGGCGTCCATGGGACTTGAGTCTTCTCCCATTCTGCCTGAGCCGCCGCTAGTTCCGCAGTGTGCGTGTCGAGAATCGTCTTCAATCCCGCAATTTGTCGGTCATACTCTGCGAGATTCGCTGCCTGCTGTTCATCAGGCACTTTGACAAACGGACCCCAGTTGCCGTCAGAACTTGCACCGGAATACAGGCCGCGTTCCTTGATATCCGCAAAGAACGCTTCGAAACGATAGAAGTCGCGCGTGGTGAGCGGATCGAATTTATGATCGTGGCATTCCGCACATCCGAGTGTGATCCCCAGCCATGTGCCGGACGCATTGCGAACTCGCTCGGCAATATATTTTGCCAGATATTCCTTATCCTGCACGCCCCCTTCGGCACTCATCATTCCCAGCCGATTGTAGCCGGAAGCCACGAGTTGTTCCCGCGTCGGTTCTGGCAGCAGGTCTCCGGCGAGCTGTTCGACGGTAAACTGATCAAACGGTTTGTTCGCATTGAAAGACTGGATCACGTATTCACGAAACGGCGACACGCTCATCATCTGATCGCCGTGATAGCCGACAGTATCAGCGTAGCGAACCAGATCCAGCCACCAGATCGCAAGTCTTTCTCCAAAGTGTGGCGACGTCAGCAATCGATCGACAAGTCTCTCATAAGCTTTCGGCGACTTGTCGTTCACAAAGTCATCGACCTCCTGTTCCGAGGGCGGTAGTCCGATCAGATCAAAACTCAATCGCCGGATGAGAGTAATCCGATCGGCTTCAGGTGACGGCTGCAGATTTTGTTCTGCCAGTGCCTGAGTGATGTAACGAT
>Ga0105047_10003524_pt1 | contig 27550 bp, 26 predicted proteins | sample MAT04_FD_78384 | JGI IMG/M metagenome (GOLD analysis project Ga0105047, IMG submission 78384) | Freshwater microbial communities from Lake Fryxell liftoff mats and glacier meltwater in Antarctica - MAT-04 (megahit assembly) | ecosystem: Environmental > Aquatic > Freshwater > Ice > Liftoff... | reverse complement strand
GGACGTGGACGAGCTCGCCCGGTTGGCGGCATCGTCCGACGACGAGCAACCCGCCACCACGAGGGCGGCCGCCGCCACCCACCACAGGTGGCGTGCCCTGCGCCGCTGGATCATCCGTCCGCCGCCGCCGCTCAGGTCGGTGCGCCGTAGAGGCCGAGCGTCTCGGACATCTCGGCCGAAAGGTGGTAGCTCTCGGCATCCGAGGGGAAGGCACCCGAGCGGACGTCGTCGGCGAAGCGGGACAGCGCCCCGACCGCATCGTTGCCGAGATCGGCGTAGCGGCGCACGAACTTGGGGGCCATGCGATCCTCGATGCCGAGGACGTCGTGGTAGACGAGCACCTGGCCATCACAGTGGGGCCCGGCGCCGATGCCGATGGTGGGCACGTCGATGCGGTCGGTGATCATGTGGGCGACCTGGTCGGGGATGCCCTCGAGCACGATGGCGAAGCAGCCGGCGGCGACGAGCGCCTTGGCGTCGTCGACCAGCGCCAGAGCAGCGGCGTGCTCACGGCCCTGGACCTTGAAGCCGCCGAAGGCGTGGACCGACTGCGGGGTGAGGCCGATGTGGCCCATCACGGGAATCTCGGCGTCGACGATGGCCTCGACCATGGGCACGCGCTTGCGGCCGCCCTCGAGCTTCACGGCCTGGGCGCCAGCCCGGATGAGGGTGGCGGCGTTGCGCACCGTCTCCTCGGTGGACACGTGGTAGCTCATCCACGGCAGGTCGCCCACGATGAGGGCGCCGGGCTTGGCCCGGGCCACCGCACCCACGTGGTGGGCGAGGTCGTCGACGGTGACCTGGAGCGTGTCGTCGTAGCCGAGCACGACCATGGCCACCGAGTCGCCCACGAGCAGGAGATCGACGCCAGCGGCGTCCGCCTGCCGGGCACCGGGTGCGTCGTACGCCGTCACCATGACGAGGGGTTCACCCCCGTCTCGCACCTTGCGCGCTTGGACCTTGGGAGCCGTCATCTGACGCACCGTCTGGTTGATCCCCATGGCAGGAACCTCTTTCATCCCGTCCAGCGCCCTACGGCTGCCGGCAGTGATGTGCACTGTAGCCACGCGATGACGCCGAACGCACGATCCGCCGGAACCGTCCCGATATCGTCACGTCCGTGACCACCACCGAACCCGCCGAGTCGTGCGAGAGCTGCGGCGACGAAATCCTCGAGCTCGTCCTCGTCCAACGCCTCTACCTCACGCCCGAAGCTTGGGACACGCCCGGCTCGATCGCCCCCGGCGACGAGGAGTGGTGGTGCTCGGTGTGCCGCCTCCACTACCCGCACGTCGCCCCCGGCGACGAGATCCCCACGTCCATCTGAACGACGGGCGCGCCTGACCGGCGCGGATCGGCCAGACTGTGCGCTCGGTCTCCGCGCAAGCCGGAGCGCAACGATGGAGGAGCGCGATGAGCGACGCATCGCAGGGTCCCGGTTGGTGGAAGGCCTCGGACGACAAGTGGTACTCCCCGGAGCAGCACCCGGACTTCGTGCCCCCAGCGGCCGCGCCGGCCGAGCCGCCTCCTGTGGCACCGCCCACGATGCCGACACCGCCCGTGGCCATGCCGCCGGCGGCTGCGCCTCCCGCCTACACCCCGCCGGTGACCACGCCGCCGGCCGGAGATCCGTTCGCCGCTCCGTACGGCTCGCCTCCCGGCGCGCCCGGAGCTCCCGGCTTCGGGGGCGTGGCTGGTGCCGCGCCCACCTACCCGCAGCCCGGCTATGGCCAGACCATGGCCGGTGGGCCGGTCCCGCCCGGCGGTGAGAAGAAGGGCAACGGCGGCAAGATCGCCATCATCGCCATCATCGTCGTGCTCCTGCTCGGCATCATCGGCGCCGGCGCGCTGATCCTGGGCGGCGGCGGTGACGACGACAAGGACGTGGCCGCCGAATCCAGCACCACGACCACCGAGGACAAGGAAGAGAGCACGCCCCGCACCCTCGTCGAGCGCACCACGACGACCGAGGACGAAGAAGCGACCACGACCACCGAAGAGGTCGTGACCTTCGACTCGCCCGTGCTCGACGGCATCGACGACGCCACCGCCACGTGCGTGGGCGAAGCGGCGCTGGCCGACCCGACCCTGTCCGATGCCCTGAGCTCCGGTGCCGACATGGACCCGGCCAGTGCCGAGTTCGCCACCCTCATCGGCATCATCACCGGCTGCGGCGGCCGCGGATTCCTCGAAGAGCAGTTCATGGGCGGCGTCTCCGGCGGCGGCCAGCTCTCCCCGGAGCAGGTCTCCTGCGTGGAGATCACGCTCTCGGCGTTCACCGATGAGCAGTTCCTCGAGGTCATCATCCGCCTGGCCAACGGCGACACCACCGTCATCGCCGAACAGTTCGGTATCTGCGAGGGCTGATCCTGCGGCACGTGGAGGGGGCGGTGGCTTCGGCTGCCGCCCCCTCGTCGCGTCCGGCCTAGGGCGGGGCGGTGGTGCTCGTCGTGGCGGGGGAGGCGGTGGTGCTCGTGGTGGTCGGCGCCGCCGTGGTGCTCGTCGTGGCGGGGGCGGCGGTGGTGCTCGTCGTGGCGGGGGCGGCGGTGGTGCTCGTCGTGCTCTCGGCCGGCTCCGTCGTGCTCGTCGATGTCGACGAGGTGGGCGGCGCGGTCCCCGACGTGCGCTTCGAGGTAGAGCTGGTGCGATCGAGGTTCGACGGCACCGAGTCGGGACGCTCGAACTCGCAGCTCTCCAATCCGTTCGTGGCCTCGCGCATGTACTTGGCGAAGATCTGCGCCGGGAACGTGCCGCCCGCCACCTTGATGCCGTGGACGTTCGTCATGTAGCGGGTCTCGGTGCCCCCGTACCCCACCCACACGGCGGTGGTGAGCTTGCACGTGTAGCCGGCGAACCAGGCGTCGCGGTAGTCGTCGGTCGTGCCCGTCTTGCCGGCCACGGGCTGGTCGATGTTGGCGGCCTTGGCCGTGCCGTCGGTGACGACCTTGCGCAGCACCCAGCTCACGGTGTCGGCCACGTCCTGGTCGAGCACCCGCTCCCGGGTGCCGGGCGACTCCCACAGCACGGTGCCGTCAGCATCGGTCACCCGGGTCACGGCCTGGGGGGCGATGTGCTCACCGCCGTTGGCAAACGTCGAGTACACCGAGGCCATGTCGAGCGTGGACACCTCGGCCGTGCCCAGCACGATCGAGTTGTAGGCGGGCACGTCGGTGGTGATGCCCATGCGCTCGGCCATCGCCGCCACCGGCGCCGGGCCAACGTCCATCATCAGCTGCGCGTAGGCGGTGTTCGACGACACCCGCGTGGCGTCGATGAGGTTGAGCGTGCCCTGGCTGGCGTCGGCGTAGTTGGCCACGACCCAGTCCTTGCCGTCGTCGGCGCCTTCGAACGTCTTCTTGGCCGGGGCCTCGTAGGTCGTCTCCAGCGGGATCCCCTGCTTGAGGGCCTCGGCCAGCACCACCGGTTTGAACGACGAGCCCGGGCCGCGGCCGCTGCCGCCGCCGAGCTTGCCCGTGGCCAGGTTGACCTGTGACGCGGCGAAGTCCTTCCCGCCGACCATGGCCACGATGCGGCCCTGGCTGTCGAGCGACACCAGCGCAGCCTGGGGGTCGTCCTCGCGGTCGAGCGTGGAGTCGACGGCATCCACGGCCGCCTCCTGCTTGTCGAAGTCGAGGGTGGTGTAGACGCGGAGCCCACCGCCGTAGACCTCGGCGTCGGTGAAGTTGCCGCTGTCGACCAGCCACCGCTTCACGTAGTCGACGAAGTACTCGGTGCCGAGCTCCGGGCGGGCGATCCTGCCGTAGGAGTCGGTCTGCCGCCGGGGGATGACGTAGTTCCAGCCCAGGGCGTCGGTGGCCTCGTACTCGGCCTGCGTGATGTAGCCCTCCTGCACCATGGCATCGAGGACAGCCTCGCGCCGGATGGTGGCGGCCTCACGCTGCTCGTCGAACAGCGGATCCGCCGGGTCGCGGTTGGCGTCGGCCGATTCGGGTGAGCGGATGATCCCGGCCAGGTAGGCCGCCTCGGGCAGCCCGAGGTCGACGGCGCGCTTGTCGAAGTAGGTCCGGGCCGCGGCCTCGATCCCGTAGGCGCCGCGGCCGAAGTAGATGATGTTGAGGTACCGCTCGAGGATCTCCTGCTTGGGGAGCTCTCGCTCGAGCTTCACGGCCAGAACCGCCTCTTTGATCTTGCGCTCCCACGTGCGCTCGTTCGAGAGGTAGGCGTTCTTCACGTACTGCTGGGTGATGGTCGAGCCGCCCTGCTTGAGCTGGTCGTTGCGCAGGTCGGACACGAGCGCCCGGGAGACCCCGATGGGATCGACGCCGGCGTGCTTGAAGTAGTCGCGGTCTTCGGTGGCGATCACGGCGAGCACCACGATGGGCGGGATCTGGTCGTAGGACACCGACACCCGGTCGACGCCGCCCGACAGCTGGGCGATCGAGTTTCCCGCGTTGCAGTCGCTCGTCACGTTCGCCGCGCACACGAACGTGGTCTGCGTCAGCTCCGGGTCCTTGTCCGGCAGCGGCACCTGCCACAGCACGTAGGCGAAGCCCGACGAGGCGGCGATGGCCAGGAGGGCCACGATGAACACGGGTCGTCGAAGACGCCAGAGCAAGCCCTGCTTCTTCTTGGCCGCCTTCTTCGCTCCCCGCTCGGACGTCGCCGTCCCCTTCGCCGGCGAGGCGCGAGAAGACGACGAGCGGGACGGAGGCACCAGACCACGCTAGAGGCTGTTCTGCTTCGCTCCACGGCAGGCCCGTCGGCTCGCCGGTCGGGCCCGCGTCAGGCGCGCGCGGGGTTGAGCAGGTACGTGCGGTCGAGGTGGTTCCACCGACACGCGGTGCACACCTCGACCACGTAGGCCGCGAAGTTCCCTGGCTTCTGCGCCAAGCGGGCCAGCTCGGCCTTCGACGTGATGCAGCGGCCGGAACCGGGCAACCGGGGGCCGAACACGTAGGTCACCAGCACGAGGTCGTTGTCCTTGCAGATCGGACACCTGCGACGGGTGCGGTCCGAGCACTGCACGGCATTGCGGAGCAACTCGCTCTGGGCGTCGCACACGTCCTGCCGGCTCAAGTGGCCCTTGCGGTAGTCGGCGACGCGGGCCCGACGCGCGAGGCGGTAGTCGATCTCACCGGGGAGGGTGTCACCCGCTCCTCGCAGCGCGCTCGGTCCGAAGGCCACGAGGCCACAGGCTACCGAGCCGCGGCACCGGTCGTCTCCCCCGCCCGATCACCTTGTTCCCGCTGCGGTCCGATCCCCGACGAGGTCGCCTGTGCCACGATGGGAGCGCCGTTCGCGCCGCGTCGGCACCCCGAGCACGCCCCCACCCGGAGCCTCCATGCCACCCAGTGACGAATCCGACGAGCTGACCTCCGGCCACCCGTCGGGCCACGTGAACGACGCCCCGGCCGACGCCCGCACCCCGGCCGACGCCGGTCCCACATCGGCCACGTGGCCGGCCCAGGCCCCCGCCGTCGACGACGTCGCCTACGGCCCCGACATCCCCGGCGAGTCCGCCCTGCGCCTGCTCGGCAACGTCGAAGGCAAGCGGATCCTCGAGCTCGGGGTGGGCAACGGCTCGAACGCTGTGTGGCTCGCCTCCCACGGGGCCAAGGTCATCACCATCGACCCGTCGGCGGCGCGCATCGAGCGGGCCAAGGCCCTGGCCGAGATGCACGAGCTCCGGCTCGAGCTCCACCACGAGGACCTCGCCGCCGCCGCCATGGTCCGCGCCGACACGATCGACCTCGTGCTCAGCGTCTACGCGTTGGCCGGCGAGAGCGACCCCGACCGCGTCTTTCGCCAGGCCCACCGCGTGCTGCGTCCCGAGTGTCCCATCGTGGTGTCCGTGCCCCACCCGGCCTGCAACCTGCTCGACCCCAGCGGAGCCGAGGTCACCCGCCTGGCCAACTCGTGGTTCGATCGCACTCCCCGTCCGTGGACCATCGACGGCGAATCCGGCGCCGAGTACCCGCGCTCGTTCGGCGATCTCTTCGGTGGTCTGCACCGCGCCAACTTCCGCGTCGAGACGGTGCTCGAGCCCGAGCCGCTCGGCCCGCCCCACAGCCGTTGGTGGAACGACGCCATGACCAAGGTGCCGGCCACGCTGATCCTCCGAGGCCGCAAGCAGGGCATCTAGACACTCGCCCCACTGGCGGCCAAGCGAGTGCGTCAGCCCGTCGCCTCGGGCTGCACAGCCCACCACTCGTCGAGCCGTCGCCCCGCCTCGTCTTCGCCGAGGGGGCCATCCTCGAGGCGCAGTTCGAGCAGGTGGCGCACGGCACGACCCACCACCGGTCCGGGCGGCAGGCCCAGGCGCTCCATGATCTGCTGACCGTCGAGGTCTGGGCGTATGGCGTCGAGCGCCTCGCGTCCGCGCAGCTCGCCGATACGAGTCTCGAGGTCGTCCATGCGGCGCGACAACTGGTCGGCCTTGCGCTGGTTTCGGGTGGTGCAGTCGCACCGGGTCAGCTCGATGAGCTCGTCGAGCAGCGGCCCGGCGTCGCGCACGAAGCGACGGACGGCAGCATCGGTCCAGCCCATGCCATACGTGTGGAACCGCAGGTGGAGGAAGACGAGCTCGGCCACGGCGTCGATGTCAGCCGACGAGTAGCGCAGCTCCTTCATGCGCTGGCGAGTCATGCGGGCGCCGACAGCCTCGTGGTGGTGGAAGCTCACCCCACCCTCACCGATCGAGCGGGTGCGGGGCTTGCCGATGTCGTGGAACAGGGCGGCGAGGCGGGTGATCCGGTTGGGCTCGCCGTCGACCGCGGCCCGCACCTTGGCCACCACGGCGATGGTGTGGGCCAGCACGTCCTTGTGACGGTGGATCGGGTCCTGCTCCACCCGCATGAGCGGGATCTCGGGGAAGAACTGGTCCATGAGGCCGGTGTCGACCGAGAACCAGATGCCGGCCGACGGGTCGTCGACCACGATCAGCTTGTCGAGCTCGTCGCGGATGCGCTCGGCGGACACGATCGACAGGCGAGGCGCCATCGAGGTGACCGCTTCCACCAACTCCGGATCGGGGGTGAGCCCGTAGCCGGCGATGAAGCGGGCAGCCCGCAGCATCCGCAGCGGGTCGTCGCTGAACGACTCCTCGGGCGACCGCGGCGTCCGCAGCCGACCGGCGGCCAGATCGTCGGCGCCACCGAAGGGGTCGACCAGCCGAGGCACCGGCAGCTCGAGGGCCATGGCGTTGACGGTGAAGTCGCGTCGGGAGAGGTCGGCCTCGATGGCGTCGGCGAACACCACCTCGGGCTTGCGCGAGTCGGGGGCGTAGGCCTCAGCCCGGTGCGTGGTGATCTCGAGCGGTCGACCGCCGATGGTGCAGCCGATGGTGCCGAAGCGCTCGCCCTGGGTCCACACGGTGTCGGCCAGCGGGGAGACGAGGCGCTTGGTCTCCTCGGGGAGGGCATCGGTGGTGAGATCGATGTCGGCGTGGCGGAGCTCGCGACCCAAGATGAGGTCGCGGACGATCCCGCCGACCAAGTACAGCTTGTGGCCGGCGTCGGTGAAGCGCTCCGCCACGGGGGCGGTGACGGCGAGCACGTCGGCGAGGGCCTGCTGATCCACGGCTGGCAAACCTACCGGCCACCACCGGAGGCGCACGAAGGCGATCCGCCGCCCCGAGGCATCCAGTCTGTCAGGGCAGGCCGTTGTGGGCGCGGAGCCGGACTGCGGCCTCCACAGTCGAGCCTCCCGGACCGCCCGACGTCGACGGCTCGGGCCGCGTGTCGACGTCGACCAGGGCGGCCAACGTGGCCGCCACCGAGTCGCGCAGGCCGACGAGGTCGTAGCCACCCTCGAGGAACAGGATCCGTCGGCCCTCGGGTACGAGGCGGACGAGCTCGCGGGTCACGTCGGCGTAGTCGGCCGAGGTCAGGCCCAGGCCGGTGAGCGGGTCGCGGACGTGGGCGTCGAACCCCGCCGAGATGAGCAGCCACGTCGGCTTCCACCGGTCAGCCAAGGGTGCCACCAACTCGTCGACGGCCCGGCGGTAGACGTCACCCGTGGCCCCGGCCGGCAGCGGCACGTTGATGGTCGACCCGTAGCCGTCGGCCACACCGATCTCCGACAGTGCACCGGTGCCGGGGTAGAGCGGGTACTCGTGGAGCGATACGTAGACCACGTTCGGATCGTTGTAGAAGGCGTCCTGCGTGCCGTTTCCGTGGTGGGCGTCGTAGTCCACCACCAGCACGCGCTCGCCGCGGTCGGCCAGCGACCGGGCAGCCACGGCCACGTTGTTGACCAAGCAGAACCCCATGGCCCGCGTCGGCGTGGCGTGGTGACCCGGCGGACGGATGGCCAGGAAGGCGGCGCGGTGACGACCCTCCTCGAGGCGGGCGATGGCGTCGAGGCCCGCGCCGGCAGAGAGCAGGAGTGCGTCGTAGGAGTCGGTCGACACGATGGTGTCGGCGTCGATGTGTCCACCGCCGGTGTGGCACCGCTCCTCGATGGCCTGCAGGTACCGCCCCGGGTGGACGGCCCGGATGGCCGCCGTCGGCGCCGGGGTGGGCTCGAACGACTCGACGGCATCGAGGACACCGGACTGCGCGATGCCCACCGCCACCGCCTCCAAGCGAGACGGCCGCTCCGGGTGGCCAGGACCGGTGTCGTGCAGCGCAAACTGCGGATGGCTGCCCACGAGGATCGACACGCCGTCCACGTTACCCATCGACCACGACCGGGCGGGCGGGTCCGCGAGTTCGCCTCACGGTCGTGGCGTCGTATCCTCGGCATCGGCCCGCCCGCTCCGGCGCGGGCCCGAGGACATGATGCGACGGCTCGACGTGGTGCAGTGGGGTGCGGACCGACTCCGGATCGGTACATGGCGTGGCGACGACCGCGTCGCCATCCTCACGCCCCTACCTGGCCAGCCCGCCCCACCCGGCGGCATCACCCGAGCACTCGACCGGCTCCGTGCGCAGGGAATCGACCGGGCCATCACGGCCGCGCTGCCCGCGCCCGAGGCCGAGCCGTTCCTGGCCGCCGGCTTCGCCGTCCGCGAGCGGCTCGAGTTGCTGCGCCACGATCTCCGGGCGCTGCCGACGGCGCCCGACGTCCACCTCCGCCGAGGCTGGCGACGCGACCAGGACGCGGTGCTGGCCCTCGACGCCCGCGCCTTCAGCCCCTTCTGGAGGTTCGACCGCGACGCCCTGGTCGACGCCCGCGCGGCCACGCCGTCGAGCCAGTTCCGCCTCGCCGGCCGGAACCGGCCGCAGGGCTACGCGGTAACCGGTCGCGCCGGCGGCATCGGCTATCTGCAACGGCTGGCCGTGGACCCCGACCACCAGGGTCGTGGGGTCGGTACCGCCCTGATCGTCGACGCGCTCCGCTGGGCCCGACACCACCGCGTCGAACACCTGCTGGTCAACACCCAGGAGGACAACCTGGGCGCCATCCGCCTCTACGAGGCGCTCGGGTTCGCGCCGGAGCCCCACGGCCTCTCGGTGCTCGACGTCGACCTGCTTGCCGTCGACACCACCTCCGCCTCCGACGCCGAGCCCGAGTCGACAACACCGTGACGGCGCGCCCCCGCCTCGGCGTGCTGGCGGCAGTGGTGGGGCTGGGGCTGGTGGGCGCCGCCCCGACGGTCGTCGCCCAGGTGCCGCCGGCGCCCGGCGTCGTCACGCCCGCGCAGGTCGTCCCCGGCCCGGTGACCGTCGTGCCCGAGAACCTGCGCCTCACCGAGATCTCACCGTCGGTGTCGCCCGTCGACGTCCTCCGACTCGGCTTCGCCACCGACGGGCTGCCCGAAGGGGCGACCATCACGCTCGAGTTGCACGGTGCCGTCGCCAACCGCATCCGCTTCGGGGAGTCGCTGGCAGGGAAGAACCTCCGCAGCGTGCTCCGTACCTACGACGACCTCGCGGTCGACGCCCTCCCCCGCGACGATCGGGGCGCGGTGCGGCTCGACCTCGAGATCGTCGACTCGGGCGCGCCGCCCATCGCCGGGTTCCAGATCGACGCCGAGGGCGTGTACCCGCTCGTGCTCACCGCCCACGACCGAGACGGGGTGGAGATCGACCAGCTCATCGCCCACGTGGTGCGCCTCCCGGCCACCGATCCCGACAACGAGGACGTGCCCCTCGACGTGGCCCTGGTGGTGCCCCTCGACGCGCCATCCTCGTCGTCGCCCACCGGAGCCCAGGAGCTCGACGACGAGGCGGCCGCCGACCTCGAGCGCGCCGTGTCGGCCCTCGCCGCCAGTCCCGACGTCGCCGCCACCGTCGACCCCTCGCCCACGGCGCTCGCCGCCCTTGCGGCCCGGTCCGACGGCACGGGCGCAGTCGTCACCGCCGAGCTCGATGGCGCCCTCGACGGACGTCAGCTGCTCACCACGACCTACGCCCCGCTGGCCTACGGGAGCTGGGTGGCGGCAGCGTTGACCGACGAGGTCGTCTGGCAGCTCGACGCCGGCACCGCCGCCCTCGATGCCCAGTTCACGGCCACGGCTCGTCGGGGCACCTGGGTGATGGACCCGACGATCGATCCGGAGGCGCTCGGCGCGCTCCGACGAATGGGCGTCGACCAGGTGGTGGTGCCCGAACAACAGCTGATCGCCCTCGACAGCAGGCAGTTCCCGGTGACCCTCACCCGACCGTTCGAGCTGCGCACCCCGGACGGCAACGTCGTTCCGGCCACCATGGCCGACCAGCAGCTCGGCGATCTCTTCGTCAGCAGCGACCAGCCGGCGCTGGCCGCCAACCGCGTGCTAGCCGACCTCGCCGTGCTCGCCTTCGACGAGCCCGGCGCCGAACGCGGGACGACGGTGCTCGTCCCCGGCGAGGGCGCCACACCCCGTGCCCTGGCCCCGGTTCTGCGCGGCCTGGGCGAGGTTCCGACGGCGGGCGGCACGTCCATCTTTCGTCCCGTCACCGTCGACGACCTCTTGGCTCGCGTCGACCCGGCGCTGGCGTCGGGCGACCAGGACGACGAGGGTGAGCCCGTGTTGCAGCGCGGCTGGACCTGGGATGTCCCGACCTCGCTCGGCGAGCACCCGTCCGAGCTGGCTGCGGCCAACGAGTTGCTGGCCAACTACCGGTCGATGCTGCCGACGGACGCGGACGAGACCACCCGTCAGGCCGAGCGCCTCCTGCTCGACTCGAGCGATCGCCGATTGGCCGCACCCGAGCAGACGGCGCTCGTCGACGGCGCCACCACCCTCGTGGCGGCGCGCACGTCCGCGGTGGCGCTTCCTTCCCAAGGCACCGTGACCCTGACCTCCGACGTCGGCTCGATCCCCGTCGTGCTCGAGAACAACGCCGACTCCCCACTGCAGGTGCGCATCGACCTGTCGTCGGAGAAGCTGGAGTTCCCCGGCGGCGAGTCGGTCGACGCGCTCCTGCAACCGGGCTCGAACCGCATCGAGGTCGAGGTCCGCACCCGGGCATCAGGCGCGTTCAGGGTGGAGATGACGATGCGCAGCCCCGATGGCGGACTCGACCTCGGCACCGCCCGCACGACGGTCCGCTCCACCGCCGTGTCGGGCCTCGGCGTGGTCCTGTCGGTCGGGGCCGGGCTGTTCCTCGCCCTGTGGTGGGCCAAGAACTTCCGCACCACGCGTCGCAGCCGTCAGCTCGTGTCGGCGGGAAGCGACGGGTCCACCGACGACGAAACCACAGCCTGACCAGCCAACGCGAACCCTATGAACCCCCCGACTACGGTGTGCGGCGTTCCACGACGAGGGGGAGGACCGATGGCCGCTGTGCGCATCGTGACCGACAGTGCCTGTGACCTGACGAAGGACGAGGCAGCCGCGCTGCAGATCACCGTGGTCCCGCTCACCATCCGCTTCGGCGACGAGGAGCTGACCGACGGCGTGCAGCTCGGCGTGAGCGAGTTCTACGCCCGGATGGCGACGACCGCCAAACTGCCCGAGACGGCGGCACCGTCACCGGGCTTGTTCGAAGAGGCGTTCCGCGCCGCCGCGGCCGATGGCGCCAGCGGCGTCGTGTGCATCGACCTGTCGAGCTCGCTGTCGGCCACCATGTCGTCGGCGCAGCTGGCCGCCGAGGCCGTCAAGGACACCATCGACGTGCGCGTCGTCGACAGCCGGTCGATCGCTTCAGGCCTCGGGACCCAGGTGCTCCGTGCCGCCCAGTCTGCTCGTGACGGCATCTCCCTCGACGACATCGAAGCCACGGCTCGCGACTATGCCGGGCGTACCCACGTGGTGGCCACGCTCGACACGCTCGACAACCTGAAGAAGGGCGGTCGCATCGGTGGTGCCCAGGCTATGATCGGCTCGCTGCTCAACGTGAAGCCCGTGATCGACATCTCGTCGGGCGTGGTCGAGCAGGCAGCCAAGCCCCGCACGCGCCGCAAGTCGCTCGAGTGGCTGCGCGACCACCTCTTCGCCGCCGGCGAGGTCGACGGGCTGTGCATCTCGCACGGCGAGGCCCCGGACATCGACGACTTCCTCACCCTCATCGAGTCGCGCTACCCACGCGACCAGGTGCGCGTCAGCGTGATCGGCCCGGTCATCGGCTCGCACGGGGGGCCGCGCGTGCTCGGTGTCACCTATTTCGCCACGTGACCGACCGTCACGAGCTGCACCCTTCGGGCACCACCCGCACAGGTACGGTGACGGCGCCGTGTCCGACGCTCCCCTCCCTCCGATCCCCAGTTCCGCCATCGCGCCCGGGCTGCTGCTCGTCGACCGCTACCGCGTCGATCACCTCATCGCCGTCGGTGGCATGGCCGAGGTGTGGGAGGGCCGCGACCTGCTCCTGGAGCGCCAGGTGGCGGTCAAGATCCTTCACCGGCACCTCGCCGCCGACCCGTCCTTCGTCGCCCGGTTCCGCACCGAGGCCATCGCCGTCGCCCGCCTGCACCACCCCGGCATCGTCGCCGTCTACGACACCTGCAGCCAGGAAGGCGTCGAAGCCATCGTCATGGAGCTCGTCCACGGCCACAGCCTTCGCCAGCACCTCGACGACGTCGGCACGTTGCCGGTCGTCGACGCCATCGACATCGGCACGGCGGTGGCCGATGCGTTGGCCGTGGCCCACCGCGCCGGGTTGATCCACCGTGACGTGAAGCCGGCCAACATCCTCCTGTGTGAGGACGACCGCGTCCTGATCACCGACTTCGGCATCGCCAAGATCGTCGACACCACCGATGCCACGGCCACGGGCACCATGCTCGGCTCGGCCAAGTACCTCTCACCGGAGCAGGTCGAAGGCCGACCGGTCGATGCTCGCTCCGATGTGTTCGCCCTCGGCGTGGTGCTCTACGAGGGTCTGGCCGGCGAGCCGCCGTGGCTGGCCGACTCGGCCGCCGGTACCGCCCTGTCGAGGCTCCACACCATCCCGGCGCCACTGCGCGAGGCGCGACCGGACGTGGGCCCCGGGCTGGAGGCCGTGGTCCGCAAGGCCATGGCCATCGACCCCCCCGCCCGGTTCGACAGCGCCACGGCCCTGCGTGATGCGCTCCTGGTCGTGCGCTCCGGTGGCACGGTGGCCGCCGACCTGGAAGAGCTCGAAGCGCCACCACTGCTCGACCGCCGCGCCGCAGATCCCGACGCCACCACCATCGTGCCCGCCTCCCACGGTCCGTCCCCGACCACCGGTGCCGAGCCGCCCTCGTCGTCCGCCACCCCCGTGGCCGCTCCACGATCCGACGAGCAGACGAGCGTGCCGTACCGCGGCCGATCTCGCTGGCCCGCCGCCGTGGCCGTGACCGTGCTCGTGCTGGCCGGCCTGGGTGCCGCCGCCGCCCTGCTGTGGGACACCGATCAGGGCCAGACCCTGCTCGACGACGTCACCCCGACCATGCCGGTCGAGGTCGCCATGATCCAGGCCACGGCGTTCGATCCCGAGGGCACGGGAACGCCAGGGGAGAACGATGCCGAGGCGGCCAACGTGCTGGACGGCGACCCGGCCACGTCGTGGTCGACCGAGGGCTACGACGTCCGGACCTTCGGCACCAAGCGCGGTGTCGGCATCATCATCACGCTGGACGCCGTCGCGCCGCTGGACACCGTGACGGGGACGAGCCCCACGCCGGACTGGGCCGGCGAGGTCTACGTGGCCGACGGCTCGGCCCCCACGCTCGAAGGGTGGGGCACCCCGGTGGCCAGCGCCCAGGGCATCGCCGGCGACCACACCTTCGACGTCGACGGTGCCGAAGGGAGCCACGTGCTGCTGTGGATCACCGACCTGGGCGCGGCTCCGGGACGGGCCAAGGCCCAGATCGACGAGATCGAGGTCCGCGCCCGATGACCTCCACCCTCTAGGGTCGACCACCGTGCCCCGACCGCAGCCGGACGACGACGCCACCCTGGTGGCCGCCGCCCAGGACGGCGATCGGCGCGCCCTCGACACCCTGCTGCGACGTCACCAGCCGCGCATCTACGCCATCTGCCGTCGGATGACGGGTCACGATGCCGACGCCCTCGATGCCACCCAAGACGCCATGATCGCCACCGTGCGCGGGTTGCATCGCTTCGATGGCCGGGCCGCCTTCTCCACGTGGGCCTACCGGGTGGCCACCAACGCCTGCCTCGACGAGCTCCGGCGACGTGCTCGACGACCCGATCCCGGACTGCCCGAGCTCGAGCACGCTCCACGGGGCGGTGCACCGGGGATGGACGAGACGTCGACCGACCGCCTCGACCTCGACGGGGCCCTGGCCGGGCTGTCACCGGAGTTCCGGTCGGTGATCGTGCTGCGCGACCAGCTGGGCCTCGACTACGCCGAGATCGCCCAGGTCCTCGAGGTGCCACCCGGCACCGTCCGGTCGAGGATCGCCCGGGGCCGAGCCGCCCTGGCGGCGGCGCTCGGGAACCGATCGGGCGTCGACGACGTCGTAGGAGGTGAACCATGAACGATGACCTCCACCCCCACGACGATCTCGTCGCCGCCGTCCTCGACGGCGAAGCCTCTGCGGAGGAGGTCGCCCGCGTGACCGCTGACCCCGAGCTGGCGGCTCGCCTCGACCACTTCCGGGCCGACGCCGCCAGCGTGGCCGAGCCCGTGGCCCCGCTCGACCCCGACGTGCTCGACTCACTCCTCGACCGTGCCCTGGAGGAGCTCGGCGTCGATGACGAAGGCGCCGTCGAAGCGCCGGTCGTACCGCTCCGCTCGAGGCCCGGGGGTCTGCCGAGATGGGCGGTCGGCGCCGCCGCCGCCGTGATCGCGCTGCTCGCCATCCCCGTCGTGCTGGATCGCGTCGGTCAGAACGACGAGATGGCGAAGTTCGAGTCGGTGGGCAACGCCATCAGCTCGGCCGACGACCCGAGCCGGTCGTCGAGCGATGAGTCGCTCCGCGCGACCGAGTCCTCCTCCGACGACGCCGATTCGGCCGCCAACGGCGCGACGAGCACGGCGGAGGCGGGACCTCCCCTGTCCACGACGACCGCTCCAGGAGCGCAGTACGACGCCAGCTCCGCCTTCGTCATCGCCGTGCCCAGCTTCGGCGACGTCGGCGGGTGGCCCTCGACCAAGGAGCTCGACCAGGCGGTGCGCGATGTGCCCGCATTGGTCGACCTCGCGCTGCTGCGCGCCACCGACGACGGCCCGGAAGCCTCGGCACCACCGATGAACCGCGAGCTCGCCGCATCGTGCGGCATCGGCTCGGCGCCGGATCTGGCCTGGGGCACCGGCACCCTCGCCGGTCGACCTGTGCTGATCGTCCTGCGCGGCACCGACGATGTCGTCGACGCGATCGTGGTGCTCGACGCCGGCTCCTGCACGCAGGTGAGCAGCGCACCGTTCGTCGGCTGACGGCGCGGCACTACGCTTCGCGCCCATGGGGTTCCCCGGTCTGTCCCGTCCGCCCGCGCCACGTCCCGGCGACGAGCAACCACCGCCCGGCGTTCCCGAGGACGACTGGCCGAAGCAGGCCACCGAACAGGTCGTCCGCCTCGTCGACACGGTGCGGGACAAGACCACCGGCCCGGTGCTGTCGGCAGCCAAGGGCGCGGTGTTCGGGGTGGTCGCCGGCGCGGCGGGCACGATGATGGTCGTGCTGCTGGTGATCATGGCCATCCGCGTCCTCACCATGATCTTCGACGGTCGCGTCTGGATCACGTACCTGCTGTTGGGCGTGTTGTTCACCCTCACGGGTGGACTGGCCTGGTCACGTCGCAACCCGGTGGAAACCGAAGCCTGAGCCAGGGAACAACCCCGTCGGCTACCGGGTTCTCCCGTACCACCCGTTCGAGAAGAGGAACCATGTCGAGTGACGTCCGCAACGTGATCATCATCGGGTCGGGCCCGGCCGGGCTGACCGCCGCCATCTACACGGCGCGAGCCAACCTCGAGCCGCTGATGATCGAAGGTGAGCCGTCGTCGACGAGCGACCAGCCCGGCGGACAGCTCATGCTCACCACCGAGGTCGAGAACTTCCCCGGCTTCCCCGAAGGGATCATGGGCCCCGAGCTCATGATGCGCTTCCGCGAACAGGCCATGCGCTTCGGCACCGAGGTCATCACCGAGAAGGTGTCCAAGGTCGATCTGTCCGAGCGGCCGTTCAGGGTGTGGGTCGGCGATGCCGACGCCGCCGATCCGACCTACCGCTCCCACGCCGTGATCGTGTCCACCGGCGCGCAGTCGCTGATGCTCGGCCTCGAGTCGGAGAAGCGTCTGCTCGGTCATGGCCTGTCGACCTGCGCCACGTGCGACGGGTTCTTCTTTCGAGACCATGACATCGTGGTGGTGGGCGGCGGCGACTCCGCCCTCGAGGAAGCACTCTTCCTCACGAAGTTCGCCCGATCGGTCACCCTCGTCCACCGGCGAGACAGCTTGCGGGCGTCGAAGATCATGCAGGACCGCGCCCTCGCCAACGAGAAGATCACCTTCCGCTGGAACTCGACGGTGGTCGATCTCCTGGGTGACACCACGCTGTCCGGCGTCGTCGTGCAGGACGTGCACTCGGGCGAGACGGAGACGCTCGACATGACGGGCGTGTTCGTGGCCATCGGCCACCGCCCCAACACCGACCTGTTCACGGGCCAGCTCGACCTCGAGGACACCGGCTACCTGATCACCCACGACGGCTCGAAGACCAACCTCGAAGGCGTGTTCGCCTGCGGTGACGTCCAGGACCACACCTACCGGCAGGCCATCACCGCCGCTGGCTCGGGGTGCATGGCCGCCATCGATGCCGAGCGCTGGCTCGAGGCCAACGTCCACTGAGCGACCGCACGACACCGGGAATATCCGGACCTGCCGTGCGTTAGAATCATTGACGAGTCAAACAATCCCGAGGGCGCAGCCCTCAAACCCGAGGCAGGATCTCATGTCGAACAACGTCAGCAACCTCTCCGAGGCCACCTTCAACGAAGAGGTGGCGAGCTCGACCGAGCCCATGCTCGTGGACTTCTGGGCTGAGTGGTGCGGGCCGTGCAAGATGATCGCCCCGGTGCTCGACGAGATCGCCGGCGAGCAGGCCGGCAAGCTCAAGATCGCCAAGCTCAACGTGGACGACAACCCCGACATCGCCCGCCGCTTCGGTGTGATGAGCATCCCCACGATGATCGTCTTCAAGGACGGTGAAGAGGCCAAGCGCCTCGTCGGGGCCAAGGGAAAGGGCCAGCTCCTGCAGGAGCTCAGCGAGTTCCTCTGAAGCTCGCCCCCCATGCCCGCTGCCGAGCCCGAACACCGAGAGCACGACGTGCTCCCCCTCGCCCCCGGAGACGGGGGCGAGGCTGTTCGCGACCTGCAGCTGCGGCTCGGTGGCTGCGGTCACGACGTCGGCGCCGGCGAGCTCGGGCGGTTCGGTGACCGCACCGAGGCCGCCGTGCGCACCTTCCAGCAGCAGCGGGGCCTCCGCCCCAGCGGCAGCTGCGACGCGCCGACCTGGGCTGCGCTGGTGGAGGCGGGCTTCCACCTCGGTGACCGACTGCTCTACCTGCGGCGCCCGATGCTCCGGGGCGAGGACGTCGCCGACCTCCAGCTCCGACTGGGCGGCCTCGGGTTCGACGCCGGTCGTCCCGACGGGATCTTCGGCCGCGACACCGAGCGAGCCGTGCGCGCCTTCGAACGCAACGCTGGGCTGACCACCGATGGGGTCTGCGGTCCTGAGGTGCTGCAAGCCCTCCAGCGCCTCGGCGAGCGCGGGACGAGCGTGGGCAGCGTGGCCAGCGTGCGTGAGCGGCTACGCCTGGAGGCGGCTCCTCGCCAGCTCACCGATCGCCGCGTGGTGGTGGGCGAGAGCGGCGGGCTCGATGTGCTGGCCAACGCTGTCGGACGGGCCCTGCACGATGCCGGCGCCCGTGTGGCGGTGCTCCACCATCCGGATCCCTCGCACCAGGCCGGTCAGGCCAACAGCTTCGAGGCGGAGATGTACGTGGGCTTCTCCGTCGGCGATCCGCCGTGCCACGTCGCTTACTTCGGAAGCGCCACGTACGTGTCGCCAGGTGGACAGCGACTGGCCGAGCACACCATCACCCAACTGGCCACCTGCGGGTTCGAGGGAGCCACCAGCGAAGGGATGCGGCTCCCTCTCTTGCGAGAGACCCGTATGCCGGCTGTGCTCGTGCACCTCGCACCGCCGTCTCGGGTCGTGCACGAGACAGCGGCCATCGCTGCCGCAGTGACCGTGGCGCTGAGCACGTGGGCCACCGAGCCCGTTGCTCCCTGACCTGCACCTGAGGCTTGCACACAGGTTCCTCCGTTTATCCACAAGCTGTTGTGGATAGTGAGGGGACGAGATGTGCACAGATCCTCACCCTCGACATCGAGGGTGGGTTGAACGCCTGGAACAGCCATGCGTCAAGTGACGCTTGACACATCCTCAACGTGTTGCCCACAGTCTTGGACACAGGATGTGGATCAACGAACGTCGGGCCTACTCGGGAGCCGAGAGGCGAGGCGACCCATGTGACGGGCCCTATCGAGCGAAGCGAGACGAGGACTCCACCGTCGACAGGTCCACTATCCGCTCGCCCCCTCGACGTCGCGCACACCGTCGGTGATGACTTGGTAGATCCGCTCGAGATCCTCCACGGTGGCAAAGTCGATGACGATCCGACCTCGTCGGCCCATGACGATGTGGACCAACGTGTCGAACCGGTCAGCCAACACCTGCTCCAGCTCGAGGATCGATGCGGGGCGGGTCGCGCCTGGCGACGGCAGGGGGGCATCGTCGGCCGGGGCATGCTCGGCGTCGTAGCGAGCGGCGATGATTCGCCGCACGGCTTCCTCCGTCTGGCGGACGGAGAGCTCGTCGTGCACCACGCGGGCGGCCAGCGCCTCTTGGTCCTCCACCGACTCGCAGGCCAGCAGGGCGCGGGCATGGCCGGCGGTGAGCCGCTTGGCGGCGAGGTCGGCCTGGACGGCGGTGGGCAACTGCAGGAGCCGCAGGGTGTTGGCGATGGCTGGACGACTCTTGCCCACACGTTCCGCCACCTGCTCCTGAGTGAAGGAGAAGTCATCGATCAGCTGTTGGTAGCCGTGTGCTTCCTCGATCGGGCTCAAGTCCTCCCGGTGGAGGTTCTCGACGAGGGCCTGCTCGAGGGTGACGTCATCGCCCGTCACCCGGACGACCGCCGGGATGCTGGCCAGACCCGCCGCTCGGGCGGCGCGCCACCGGCGCTCACCGGCGATGAGCTCGTAGCCCCCGTCCTCGTGGCTGCGCACGAGGATGGGCTGGAGCACGCCCAGAGCGGCCACGGACGCCGTGAGCGACGCCAGGGCATCTTCGTCGAACACCGTGCGCGGCTGGTATCGGTTCTGGTGGATGTCGTCGATGGCGATAAGGGCCAGATGGGCGTCCGGTACGTGCTCCGAACCCTCGACGCCCTCGGACCCTTCGGGTGTCGGCGCCTCGGGGATCAGCGCGCTCAGGCCTCGACCCAACCCGCTACGACGCGCCACGGGCGACCTCCTTGGCCAGCTCCCGATAGGCGACGGCGCCCCGGGAGAGTGGGTCGAACACGGTGATGGGCTGGCCGAACGACGGAGCCTCGCTCAACCGGACGGTGCGGGGAACCACCGTTCGGCACACCTTGTCACCGAAGTGGTGTCGGACCTCCGCAGCCACCTGCTCCGCCAGCTTCGTCCGGGCATCGAACATCACCAGGACGATGGTGCTGAGCACCAACGCCTTGTTGAGCTGTCGCTGGACGAGCTCGACGTTGGTCACCAGTTGCCCGAGGCCCTCCAGTGCGTAGTACTCGCACTGGATGGGCACCAGGACCTCGGTGGCCGCGGCCAAGGCGTTCACGGTGAGCAGGCCGAGCGAGGGCGGACAGTCGATCAGGACGATGTCGAACGCGTCGGCCACCTCCCCGATGGCGTTGCGCAGCCGCAACTCCCGGCTGAAGGCGGGGACGAGCTCGATCTCTGCGCCGGCGAGATCCAGGTTCGAGGGGGCGAGCATCAGTCGTTCGACGCCCGTCGCCTGCAGGCATTCGGACATCGAAACATCGTGCAGCAGCACGTCATACAACGAAACATCGATCTTTTGCGAGTCCAGCCCCAACCCTGAGGTGGCGTTGCCCTGGGGATCGAGGTCGACGACCAGGACCCGTTGACCCTGATCGGCCAGCGCAGCACCGAGATTGACGGCCGTGGTGGTCTTGCCGACGCCACCCTTCTGGTTGGCAACGGCAAAGATCCGCAGTACCGACGTCTTCGCAGGCGACGCCGACTCGGTCACGGGGCCGTCATCCAGCGCCTGGTCGGCATCCTGGACGGCTCCATCGGCGGTTTTGGGTTCTGGCACGACGCCATCCTTCCGTTCACGAGGCTCCCGGTCAAGCGAACCGGCATGTTTCACGTGAAACATCCCTCCTCCGTTCACGCCCGCGCTCGGTCTTCCCTGTGATGTGGCTCCGGTGAAGATGTTTCACGTGAAACACCTACGACGAATCAGGTCGTCCAAAGTGGGCGTTTGCTGGGGATCCCCGTCCGGCGAGGGTACCGATCGTCCGACGGTTCCCGCAGGCGCATCACCGAGCACCCAGCGATCGCCTTGGCCGAAGCCAAACCCAGCACGGCCAAGCCGCGATCAGGCCAGCGGTCGCCCGGACCGGTGGGGGGGTCACTGATGATGAGGTGGCCGTCTACCTCGAGCAGTGGCGCTCCACACTCGGCGACCACCGCCGTGGCTCCGAAGGAGCGGGCCACGACCAGATCACTCGAACCTCGCAGACCATCGAGACGAGCCACCTCCTCGGCGCGACTCCAGAGCACATCGACACGCGCGCTGATCCCCAAGATGTCCACAGCCTCATCGAGGTGGCGGGTGCGCTGCAGGTTGCTGTCCACGAGCAGCCAGGAGCTCGTCGGCCACGCCAGGGCGAGCACCAGGCCGGGTATGCCTCCGCCGCTGCCCAGGTCCACTCCCGATAGAGGAGCACGGCCGTCCACAGCCTCGACGAACTGGTAGGCCTGCCGGATGTGTGGCTCCAGCCCACCCCCACCGATGTAGCCACGTCCCTCGCCGAGGCCCAGCGCCTCGAGAAGATCGCTGTCGTGTAGCAGGTCGTCGAGTGAACGGCCGCTGCCGGACGCGCCACCGGCGCCGTTCGGGCGCCGGTGGACGGGATTCGGATCTCTTGGGGCATCGCCCATCAGTGTTCGACCCTCACGCGGGAAGGACCACGACCCGGCGCCGCGGCTCTTCGCCCTCCGAGGCCGTGGACACGCCGTCCACCTCGTTGAGGGCATCGTGGATGACCTTGCGGTCGGGAGGGCTCATCGGCTCGAGCACCTTCTGCACACCAGCGGTGCGCACATCCTCGGCCACCGTGAGTGCGAAGCGCTCGAGTGCCTCTCGACGGCGCTGGCGGTAGCCGCTCACGTCGAGACGGACTCGCCCATCGTGGCTGCCGGTGAGCTTCCGCTGGGCAACGGTGCGGGAGAGCTCGTGCAGGGCGCTGAGGGTCTGGCCCTTCGGGCCGATGAGCAGGCCGAGATCATCGCCGTCGATCGAGATCTCGACGATGTCGGTCTCGATCTCCTCCGAGCCGATCTCGCCCTCCAACCCGAACACGTCGAGCAGACCCTCCAGGAAATCGCTGATGACCTCGACCTGTTCGTTCACGCTGACGGTGCTCATCGGTTCTCCTTGGTCTGCTTTCGGTGGTGTGGCTCGGCGCTTGGTAGCAACTGGCTGTTCGACTGGTTCGGGCGCCTCGACGGCATCCGACTCGATGGCTGCACGTGGCGTGGCTGCAGGCGGTGCGGCGGCGCTGCGGCGGGTGCGCTTGGGCTTCGGTGCAGCCGGGGCGGACTCGACTGCTTCCTCTGCGGGCGGGGTCGCCTGCTCGTCAGCGTCGCCGTCGTCGGCTGATGAGGACGCAGGACCATCCTTCGGCCCCGACGACGACTTGCGACGGCGGTCCCGTCGCTCGACCTTCGGTCGGGCGGCCGTGGGGCGAACCCGGGCCCGGACCTTGAACTCGCCTCGCACCCGACCGAAGAGGCCCGGCTTGGGTTCTTCGACCGTCTCCACGTCGGCCTCGTCGTCGGCGACCCCGAGCGCATCGATGGCCCGTCCCGTCGCCTCTTCCAGTGTCGTACCTGTTCCGAAGACCCACTCCACGACTGCTACCTCTTCTTGTTCTTGCGAGCGCGCGGCTGCAGCACCGGTGAGGGATCTGCAGGCGGTGCCGACGATGATGGGGCGGTGCGCTTCGACTTCGACGGCGTCGGCGCCTCCATGGATGTTTCGGCCACCGGAGCATCCTTGGCCGAGCCGTTCTTCGACGCCTTGGCCGGGGTGGTCTTGGCCGACGTGGTCTTGGCCGAAGCGTCCTTCGACGAGGCCACGACCGCTTTCGACTTGCCTGAGGACTTGCCCGATGAGGCCGTAGCCTCGCGCTGGTGCTTCTGGTCGATGGTCTCGCCCTTGGCCAGGCCGTAGATCGAGCGACTGATGAAGTACTGCTGGCCCACCCGGTAGGTGTTGGAGACCACGAAGTAGAGGACCAGGCCAGCGGGAAGGGTGAACGAGAACACCGGCAGCAGGAACGGCATGAACTTCATGATCATCTGCTGCTGCGGGTTCACCTGACCCGAGGGCATCCGACCCTGGATCTGGCGCTGCTGGTAGAAGCCGGTGACGGCCACCAGGGCGATGAGCACGAAGTAGGGGACGGCCGTGCCGGGGCCCTGCTGCATGGCCTTGGAGGCGGTCTCGGAGAGGTCCATCCCGAACGCCTGCATGACGTTCGTCTGCGAGAGCGACTGGTACATGTCGGTCGTCGGCTTCAAATATGCCGGATCGAAGTTCAGTAGGAGGTCGGGCACCTTGGTGAGGTCGGTGCCGGTGCCGGTCTGACCGGCGGACCAACCGGTGGCCAGACCCATGTCCGATATGCGCCGGACGAGGCCGCGGAGCACTGCGTAGAGTACGAAGAAGACCGGCATCTGGGCGATGAGCGGCAGGCAGCCGCCCATGGGGTTGATGCTGTTCTCCTTGTAGTACTTCAGCAGTTCTTCGTTCTGCTTCTGCCGGTCGTCCTTGTAGCGAGACTGGATCTTCTTGATCTCCGGTTGGAGCTGCTGCATCATCATCATCGATCGCGTTCCCTTGAGGGTCAGCGGGGTGAGGATGATCATCACGGCCAGCGTGAGCAGGATGATGGCGACGGCGTAGTTCGGGATGAGGCTGTAGAAGAGGGCCATGAGGCTGGCCATGCCGTCGAACAGGAGGTCCATCAGGTCATCTTCCCGTCAGATCGTGCGGGTGGGACCGGGTCGTAGCCGTGGCCGCCCCAGGGGTGGCACCGGCACACGCGTCGGGTGGAGAGCCAGGTGCCGCGCAGCGCCCCGTGCTCTTCGTAGGCCTCGAGGGCGAAGGTCGAACAGGAGGGGATGAAACGGCAGGGAGAGGGCTGTCCAGCGCGGAGATACTGGTAGGTCCGGAGCGCGCGCTGGGCCATCTTGACCCCGAGCGATAGCTCGACTTCCCTCTGCGGTGTGACGGTTGTCACGTCCTGATCCTACCCTCGATACGTGTGAGCGCTTGCTCCACCGACGCCGTCAACGAGACGAAACCCTGGTCCGCCGCCTCTGGTCGGACCACCACCAGGTACGCCCCTGGTCGGAGCGGACGGGACGAGCCCTGCCGTTGCTCGAAGATCGCACGGAGGCGACGACGAACCCGATTGCGCACCACGGCGGAACCGACCTTCCTCCCGATGGCGTAGGCCACCTTGGGAGGTTCTGGGGTTTCGCCGAGATCCGGCACGTACACCACCGTCAACACGCCACCCGAACCGCGGATGCCGATCGATCGGAAGGAGGCGAACGTGGCCCGGTCCCGGATGCGCCAGATCAGGCCGACAAGCGGTGACGCCCCTTGAGCCGACGAGATCGCAGGATCTCGCGGCCCGCCCGGGTCGACATCCGCTTGCGGAATCCATGCTTGCGCGCCTTGCGGCGGTTGTTCGGTTGGAACGTGCGCTTCACTGTTCGCCTCCTCGGCCGGAACTGGCATGACCAGGTCTGGGTGGTCCGGCATGGTCATGACCCACCACCTCGGCAGGGCCAGCAGGCCGTTCGATCGCTACCCGATCCACCGACCACCCGACCGATGTCGGATGACCACGCGCAGGACGCGCCCAGGTGGTGGGCCGGTACGAGGGTAGAGGTTCCGGTCCGCTCAGAGCAACCGGGGCATCGATCCGCAGGGCGAGAACATGCAGGTCACAGGTGACATCGTTGTCATTTACCCGGCCTGAGCAGCACGAACGTCGAGGTGGCCGCAGCGTGTGCGATGCCCCGAACGTGGTGCTACGGTCCCGCCCTCACCGCCGAGACCTGTGCCTCGGCATGCGGAAGCACGATGTCTCGGGCACGCCCTTGGCCCCTGGTCCATCGTCGTTTTCCACAGGTGTGGATCGAATTGTGCGTATCTCTGGGGTACAGGAGACGGTGACGCTGGTGGACGAGGCAGATCTCCTGTGGAAAGCGTGTTCGGAGATCCTCCGCGCGCAGGTGGCCGAAGCGGTGTGGTTGACAAGCTTCAACGCCGTCGTTCCCTTGCGCCTCGAACCGGATGAACTCGTCCTCTCCGTGCCGTCGGTCGTGTTCAAGGAGCGGATCGAGAGCCGCTATCTCACGTTGGTCCAGAGCGCACTGGCTGATGTCGGCGCGCCCGGCATCACCATCACCATCGAGATCGGCGTGGCTGACCCGTCCCCGGTCGACGAGCCCCGTCACCAGGTCGTCGACGATGACGATGACGATGACGAGGAGATCCTGCCTGCGGCGAAGGCCACCCGCCCGAGCGCGATCCCCTCACTCGACGGCGAAGACCGCGTCCAGATCAACCCGAAGTACATCTTCGACGACTTCGTCACCGGCACCTCGAACCGCTTCGCGCAGGCTGCCGCCCTCGCTGTGGCGGAGACGCCGGCCAAGAACTACAACCCGCTGTTCATCTACGGCGGACCGGGACTGGGCAAGACCCATCTCCTGCAGGCCATCGGCAACTACGTCCTCGAGAACTATCCGACGAAGTCGGTGCGCTACGTCCCCACGGAGACCTTCCTCAACGAGTTCATCGAGGCCATCCGTCGAGGAGAGCAGGCGGCGTTCAAGCGGCGCTATCGCGAGGTCGACGTGCTGCTGATCGACGACATCCAGTTCCTGCACGGCCAGGAGCGCCTCCAAGAAGAGCTCTTCCACACGTTCGACCACCTGCACCAGGCCAACAGCCAGATCGTGCTGTCGTCGGATCGTCCTCCTGATGCCATCGCCACGTTGGAGGACCGCCTGCGGAGCCGCTTCAAGATGGGGCTCATCACCGAGGTCAACCCCCCCGACCTCGAGACCCGCCTCGCCATCCTCCGCAAGAAGGCCGAAACCGAGAACCCCCCACCTCCGCACGAGGTGCTCGAGTTCATCGCCACCCACATCACCAACAACATCCGCGAGCTCGAGGGCGCGCTGATCCGGGTGTGCGCCTATGCCAGCCTCACCAAGGAGCCGCTCACGGTCGAGATGGCTGATCGCGTCCTGCGGGACATCATCAGCGACTCCCAGCCCCGGCCCATCACCCCCGAGGTCATCCTCAACGCCACCGTGGCCGTGTTCGGCTTCCCGCTCGAGGAGATCCAAGGCAAGAGCCGGCGCCGGCCGCTCGTCACCGCTCGCCAGATCAGCATGTACGTCTTTCGGACCATGACCGACATGAGCTATCCGGCCATCGCCCGGGAGTTCGGCGGACGAGACCACACCACCGTGATCCACGCCGTCGACAAGGTGACCACCCTCATGAAGGAACGTCGCCAGGTCTACGACCAGGTGACCCAGCTGACGCAGACGGTCCGAAATGGTGGCTGACGACGTGAACGTGCATCGGACAAGCCCGTTGACAGCTTGTGGACAAACCCCCGCGCTCGGTGGACAACAAGTCGGTCATCCCCAGGCCGCCACCACGCACCTGCCAACCTTGTGGACCGCTGGGGACGACGGCCGGACAACCGAACCCCATCTGACCTGGGAAAACGTCTCGTCATCCCCAATCCACAGGCCCTACTACTACAACTGTTCTACTCAGAAGATTTCCAGGAGCAGAAGGAGCACAACCTCGTGAAGTTCGTTTGCGAACGAGACAAGCTCGCCGAGACCTTGGGCAGCGCCGGCCGAGCGGTGAGCTCTCGCGCGTCACTTCCCGTGCTGAGCGGCTTGCGCCTCGAGCTCACCGGGAACCTGCTGCGCGTCACCGGCAGCGACCTCGACCTGACCATCAGCGCCACCGCAGAGGTCAACGGCCAGGAGGACGGGATCGCCGTGCTCACGGCGAAGCTCGTGACCGACATCGTCCGCGCCCTCCCCGAAGGTCGCGTCGAGGTCTCGGTGGCCAACGACGAAGCCAACATCGCTTCGTCATCGGGCCGCTCGCAGTTCAGCGTGCGCACCATCCCGGCCACCGAGTTCCCGAAGCTGGCCGAACCGGCTGGTGAGCCCGTTCCCATCGATGCCGCCGTGTTCGCGGCCGCCGTGAAGCAGGTCGTGCCCGCGGCGAGCAACGACCCCAACCGTCCGATCTTGGGCGGCGTCCAGATCGAGGCCGAGGGTGACGGCGTCAAGCTCGTGGCCACCGACTCCTACCGACTGGCCGTGCGCGATCTCCCCGGCACGGCGTTCCTCGGTGCCGGGCAGACCGTGCTCGTCCCGCGCAACGCCTTGCAGGAGTTGCTGCGCATCCTCGGTGATGCCGACAAGCTCACGCTTCGCCTCGGCGAACGCGAGGCGTCGTTCGAGGTGGGCGACACCTACCTGGTCACCCGACTGATCGAGGGCCAGTTCCCGAACTACCGCAACCTCATCCCCGAAGCGCACCCCAACCACCTGAAGGTGTCGCGCGAAGCACTGATGGAAGCGGTGAAGCGGGTCCGCGTGGTGTCTCGCGATGCGGCAACACCGGTCAAGCTGGTCATGCGCAGCGGTGAGCTCGAGCTCTCGGTGGCCACCCAGGACTACGGCACCGCGCTCGAGACCATCGATGCCGACTACAACGGCGACGAGCTCAGCGTGGCCTTCAACCCCGAGTATCTGATCGCTGGTGCCGATGCTGCAGTTGGCGATGAGGTCCACCTCGAGACCATCGACTCGCTCAAGCCGGCCCTGCTGCGCTCGGCCGACAACCCGGAGTACCGCTACGTCCTGATGCCCGT
>Ga0105047_10003523_pt1 | contig 27556 bp, 24 predicted proteins | sample MAT04_FD_78384 | JGI IMG/M metagenome (GOLD analysis project Ga0105047, IMG submission 78384) | Freshwater microbial communities from Lake Fryxell liftoff mats and glacier meltwater in Antarctica - MAT-04 (megahit assembly) | ecosystem: Environmental > Aquatic > Freshwater > Ice > Liftoff... | reverse complement strand
TCTCCGGCCCGGTCGGCGAGGCCCTGATCATGACCGCCGCCGGACTGGCAGTGGCGATTCCGGCGGTTTTGGCATACAACGTGCTCGGCCGTCAGATCAGCCGTATCGAGGCCGATCTCGAAGGTTTTGCGCGCGATCTGCGTGAACTGCTGCTCCATCCCGGCGTGCCCGGGGCGGCGCCGGCACAGGATTGAACCCCATGGCTTTCGGGCGCCTGGACCGCGACACCAGCAACAAGCCGATGAGCGAGATCAACATGACGCCACTGATCGACGTGATGCTGGTGCTGGTGGTGATCTTCATCATCACCGCGCCGCTGCTGGCAAGCTCGATCCGGCTCGATCTGCCGCGCAGCGACGCCGCCAGCGCCGGGAACGCCCCGGTGTCGGTCATGCTCAGCGTCGACAAGTCCGGCCAGGCGTTCCTGAACGACAAACCGGTATCGGCCACCGAACTGGCGGTACAGCTGGCCGGCATCGCCAGCGCCGACCCGGATACCGAACTGCAACTGCGCGCCGACGCTGCCGTTCCGTATGGGCGGGTGGTGGAGATCATGGGCATGGCGCAGAAAGCGGGGCTGGGACGCATCGGCTTCGTCGCTGAACCGGAAAAGTCCGCGCCCTGAGGCGGCCCGGCGGTCGCGGTGGCCGTGGGTCCGCGGCTGGTCCGGCAGCCATGAACACCTAGAATCGACCTGCCGCGGCACTCGCGCCGCCCATCGATCCCCATGCACGACAAATACAACCACCTCGACGTCGAGGCCACCTCGCAGGAGCACTGGACCGGACGCGACGCCTACCGCGTGACCGAAGACGCCACGCGCAAGAAGTTTTACGCCTGCTCGATGCTGCCCTATCCCAGCGGCAAGCTGCACATGGGCCATGTGCGCAACTACACGATCAACGACATGCTCACGCGCCACCTGCGCATGAAGGGTTACAACGTGCTGATGCCGATGGGCTGGGACGCCTTCGGCCTGCCAGCCGAGAATGCGGCGCTGAAAAACGGTGTGCCGCCGGCCCAGTGGACCCACGACAACATCGCCTACATGAAGCAGCAGATGCAGGCGCTGGGGCTGGCCATCGACTGGAGCCGCGAGATCGCCACCTGCGATGCGAGCTACTACCAGTGGAACCAGTGGCTGTTCCTGAAGATGCTGGAAAAAGGCATTGCCTACCGCAAGACCCAGGTCGTGAACTGGGACCCGGTGGACCAGACCGTGCTGGCCAACGAACAGGTGATCGACGGCAAGGGCTGGCGTACCGGTGCACCCGTCGAGAAGCGCGAGATCCCGGGGTATTACCTCAAGATCACCGACTACGCCGAGGAGCTGCTGGACCAGGTGCAGAACCACCTGCCGGGCTGGCCGGAACGCGTCAAGCTGATGCAGGAAAACTGGATCGGCCGCAGCGAAGGCGTGCGATTCGCCTTCACCCACGATATCCAGGACGCCACGGGCGCGCTGATCGGCGGCGGGCGCATGTACGTATTCACCACCCGCGCCGACACCATCATGGGCGTGACCTTCTGCGCGGTGGCGCCTGAGCATCCGCTGGCCAACCATGCCGCGGCGGACGACCCCGCACTGGCGGCGTTCATCGAGGAATGCAAACGCGGCGGTACGACCGAGGCCGAGCTGGCGCTGCGCGAGAAGGAGGGCATGCGCACCGGTTTGCAGGTGACCCACCCGCTCAGCGGGCAAAGGATCGAGGTCTGGGTCGGGAACTATGTGCTGATGGGTTACGGCGACGGTGCCGTCATGGGCGTGCCGGCACATGATGAACGCGACTTCATCTTCGCCAAGAAATACGGTATACCGATCGTCGAGGTGGTGCTGATCGATGGCTACACCTACGACTACGACAACTGGCAGGACTGGTACGGCGACAAACAGCGCGGCGTGACGATCAACTCCGACAGCTTCAGCGGCCTGTCCTACCCGCAGGCTGTCGACGCCATCGCGCACGCACTGCTCACCCGGGGCCTGGGCGAGAAGATGACAACCTGGCGCTTGCGCGACTGGGGCATCAGCCGCCAGCGTTACTGGGGCACGCCGATACCGATCATCCATTGCGACGAACATGGCGCGGTACCGGTACCGGAGAAAGACCTGCCCGTGGTGCTGCCGCAGGATTGCATTCCGGACGGTTCGGGCAACCCGCTGAACCACCATGAAGGTTTCCATGCCGGCGTGACCTGCCCGGTCTGCGGCAAGCCGGCGCGGCGCGAGACCGACACCATGGATACCTTCGTGGACAGTTCCTGGTATTTCATGCGGTATTGCGATCCGCGCAATGACCAGGCCATGGTCGCCGACGGCGCCCGATACTGGATGCCGATGGACCAGTACATCGGCGGCATCGAACACGCCATCCTGCACCTGCTGTATGCCCGGTTCTGGACCAAGGTCATGCGCGACCTGGGTCTGCTCGCCGTCGATGAGCCGTTTACCAAGCTGCTGACCCAGGGCATGGTGCTCAACCACATCTACTCACGCAAGAAGCCGGGGGGTGGCATCGACTATTTCTGGCCGCATGACGTGGAGGACATCCACGACGAAGCCGGCAAGGTGATCGGCGCCAAACGCAAGAGCGACGGCTCGGCCGTGACCTACGAAGGCGTGGGCACGATGAGCAAGAGCAAGAACAACGGCGTCGACCCACAGGACCTGATCGAGAAATACGGGGCTGACACCGCACGCCTGTACACCATGTTCACCGCGCCGCCCGAAGCCACGCTGGAGTGGAACGATGCGGCCGTGGAGGGCTCGTACCGTTTCCTGCGCCGGGTCTGGAACTTCGGCGTCAAGCTGCTCGGCATGCCGCTGCCAACAGCCCCGAACACGGTCTACGGCAAGGCGGCTGCCGATCTGCGGCGCGAGATCCATGGCGTGTTCAGGCAGGTGGACTACGACTACCAGCGCATGCAGTACAACACCGTGGTCTCGGGCGCGATGAAGATGCTCAACGCGCTGGAAGACTTCAAGTCCGACGACGGCACCGGCGAATTGGTGGCGCTGCGCGAATGCTTCGGCATCCTGCTGCGCTCCCTGTACCCGGTCACGCCGCACATCACCCAGTCACTGTGGGACGGTCTCGGTTATGTCCGCCAGCATGGCGATCTGCTCGATGCACCCTGGCCGGCGGTCGACCCGGCGGCACTGCAGCAGGACGAACTCGAACTGGTGCTGCAGATCAACGGCAAGCTGCGCGGCTCGATCCGGGTGCCGGCCAGTGCCAGCCGGCAGGCGATCGAACACGCGGCTGTGCACAGTGAAGTGTTCCTCAACCTGGCGCAAGGTGCCAAGGTACGCAAGGTGATCGTGGTGCCCGGGCGCCTGGTCAACGTGGTCACATGACGCGGCGCCGGCTGGTTCTCGCCGCGGGTATCGCGCTGACCTTGGCAGGCTGCGGCTTCCAGCTGCGCGACGCACCCGACCTGGCATTCGACTCCCTGTATGTGAATGCCGGCGAGACGTCACCCATCGGCAATGAGATCAAGCGCAACCTGGGTTCGCTGGACGCATTGACGCTGATCACGGATCCGAAGGGCCTGCCCAGCGCCGACGCCGTGCTCGATATCCAGTACGAGGCGCGCGAGAAAACGGTGGTCGGTGTGAACACCTCCGGCCAGGTCCGCGAGTTTCAGCTGCGTACCCGACTGCGCTTCCGCTTGCGCACGCCGCAAGGCAAGGAGCTGATCGGCTCCACTGAACTCATGCTGCAGCGCGACATCAGCTTCAACGAGTCCGCAGTGCTGGCCAAGGAGGCTGAAGAGGAGTTGTTGTACCGCGACATGCAGTCCGATATCGTGCGGCAGCTGATTCGCCGGCTGGCTGCGGTCAAATCGTTTTGACCGGGGCCGCGCAAGCGCAGGCGTCCCGCTTGCCCGCCACGCCCCACTGAGCCATGCAACTCGCCGCCGGCCAACTGCCCCAGCACCTGAGCAAGGGCCTGCGCGGCCTGTACACCTTGCACGGTGACGAGCCGCTGCTGGTGCAGGAGGCGGCCGACGCGATCCGCGCCGCGGCCCGCGCCGCCGGCTTCAGCGAGCGCACCTCGCACACGGTGTCCGGCGCGCATTTCGATTGGAGCGAGGTACTCGCCGCCGGTGGCTCGCTGAGCCTGTTCTCGGACAAACAGATCGTCGAGATCCGCATTCCAACCGGCAAGCCGGGCAAGGACGGCAGCGCGGCGATCCAGCAACTGTGCGACCAAGCCCAGGGCAACGACGACCTGCTGACCATCGTGCTTCTGCCCCGACTGGACAAAGCCACCCGCGGCGGCAGCTGGTTCGGTGCACTCGAACGGCATGGCGTATCGATCGCGCTCGAACCGGTCGATCGCAGCGCGTTGCCGCAATGGCTGGCACAGCGCCTGGCCAGGCAAGACCAGCGGGTCAAGCCTGGCGTGGAAGGCCAGCGCAGCCTGCAGTTCTTCGCCGACCGGGTCGAGGGCAATCTGCTGGCAGCGCACCAGGAGATTCAGAAACTGGCCCTGCTGTATCCAGTTGGCGAACTCGGTTTCGAAGACATCGAGCGTGCGGTGCTCAACGTCGCGCGCTACGACGTGTTCAAGCTCAGCGAAGCGGTGCTGGCTGGCCAGCACGCGCGGGTGCAGCGCATGCTCGGCGGTCTGCAGGCCGAAGGCGAGGCGCCAGTGCTGGTGCACTACAGCCTGTCGGAGGATATCCGCGCACTCAAACGCGTGCGCGACGCAATGGCCGATGGTCGCCCGCTGCCGGTGGCACTGCGCGAACAACGCGTATGGGGGGCGCGCGAACGGTTGTTCGAGCGGGTGCTGCCACGCCTGGACGCAGCGTTGTTGTCCGATCTGCTGCTGCAGGCGCATCGGGTCGACGGCATCGTCAAGGGCCTGAAGTTGCCCGACTGGCCGACCGATCCGTGGCAGGCGCTGCACCGACTGGCCATGGGCTTGTGCGGAGCCTGCGCGGCGCGTTGAAGCGACTGGCCTGTGCTTGCAGCGTGAGAAAATGCCGCCATGAACGCCGTCAACATCGCCGAATACAGTCACACGCTGGGCCTGCAGGCACGCACCGCATCGGCCGCGATGGCCAAGGCCGAAGCCGCGCAGCGCAACACCTGCCTGCGGATACTGGCGCGCTTGCTGCGCGAGGAAACGGCCGCGGTGCAGACGGCCAATACGGTGGATCTCGAGCGCGCGACCCGCGCAGGCCTGTCGGCACCGATGACAGACCGGCTGCGGCTGACACCCCGGGTGCTGGAGACCGTGGCACAGGGTTGCGAGCAGCTGGCCGCCATGCCCGACATCATTGGCCAGATCAGCGGCATGGTGCAGCAACCCAGCGGCATCCGGGTCGGCCAGATGCGGGTGCCGATCGGCGTGTTCGCGATGGTGTTCGAGAGTCGGCCCAACGTCACGATCGAGGCGGCCAGCCTGGCGATCAAGAGTGGTAATGCCTGCATCCTGCGTGGCGGTTCGGAGGCGATCGAATCGAACAAGGCGCTGGCGCTGCTGGTGCGGCAGGCGCTGCAGACCAGCGGCCTGCCAGCCGACGGCGTGCAACTGGTGCAGATCACCGACCGGGCGGTGGTGGGTGAGCTCATCACCATGCCGCAATACGTCGACATGGCGATTCCGCGCGGCGGCAAGGGCCTGATCGAGCGCATCAGCCAGGGCGCCAAGGTGCCGGTGCTCAAGCATCTGGATGGCAACTGCCATGTGTATGTCGACGATCCGTGCGACGTACACATGGCAGTTGCCGTGGCCGACAATGCCAAGACCCAGAAATACAGCCCCTGCAACGCCAGCGAAAGCCTGCTGGTCGCGCGTGGTGTTGCTGCCGACTTCCTGCCAAAAATCGCGGCCATTTACGCCAACAAGCACGTCGAGATGCGGGTGTGTCCGGATAGCCGCGCCTTGCTGGCCGACCTGCCGGCAGCCAGGCTGGTCGATGCCACCGAGCAGGACTGGTTCACCGAGTACCTGGCCGCCATCATCAGCATCAAGGTCGTGGATGACCTGGAGGCGGCGATAGCCCATATCAACCACTACGGCAGCCACCATACCGACGCCATCATCACGCGCGACCACATGCATGCGCAACGTTTCCTGCGCGAGGTCGACTCGGCCAGCGTGATGGTCAACACCAGCACCCGCTTCGCCGACGGTTTCGAATACGGCCTGGGCGCCGAAATCGGCATCAGCACTGACAAGTTCCATGCCCGAGGACCGGTGGGCATCGAGGGCCTGACCTCGCTGAAATACGTGGTGCTGGGCAACGGGGAAGTGCGCGGTTGAGCGCCGCGCCGGTAGCCTGGCTGGTCGGGCCGTGAGCCCTCCGGCAAGATACCCTCATGCACAAACCCGCCGACAGCGCTTCAGCCGCTGCTGAGCCCAAGGGTCGACTCGTCACAGGCTCGACACTGGGCCATGTGATCCGGATGACCGCCGCCGGTTCGATCGGACTGGTGGCGGTTTTCGCGGTCGATGCGCTGAACCTGTTCTACATCACGCTGCTGCACCAGCCGAAGTTGACGGCTGCGCTGGGTTATGCAACCGCGCTGCTGTTCCTGGCCACGTCGATGGCGATCGGACTGTCGATCGCGGCCACGGCACTGACCTCGCGCGCGCTCGGGCGCGGGCAGCTGGAACAGGCGCGCCAGATCGCTGGCGCCTCGCTCATCATCGTCGGCACCTGCATGGCCCTGCTGGCCCTGGTAGGTTATCCGCTGATCGAGCCCGCCTTGCAGCTGCTGGGCGCACGGGGCCAGACCCTGGAGAGCGCCGCGACGCTGATGCGCATCGTGCTGCCATCCTGGCCCCTGCTGGGTGTCGGCATGTGCCTGTCGGGGCTGCTGCGCGCCACCGGCGACGCGCGCCGCGCCATGTACGTGACGCTGGGCGCGGCCGCCACGGCGCTGGTGATGGACCCGCTGCTGATCCTGGGCCTGGGCCTGGAACTGCACGGTGTCGCGATCGCCACCATCATCGTGCGCGTGGCCATGGTACTGATCGGGCTGCACGGCCTGTGGCACGTTCACAAGCTGGTGGCGCGGCCACACGCCGCGCTGGTGATGCGTGAACTCGCGCCCTTCATGGCGATCGCGCTGCCCGCGGTATTGACCCAGATCGCGACGCCAGTCGGCAATGCCTTCGTGACCGAAGCGATCTCCAGCTACGGCGATGAAGCGATTGCCGGCTGGACCGTCATCCAGCGCATCATCCCGGTCGCATTCGGCGTGTTGTTCGCGCTCTCGGGAGCGATCGGTCCGATCATCGGCCAGAACTTCGGCGCCCAGCGTTTCGATCGCGTGACATCGACCGTACGCGACGCGCTCAAGGTCACGCTGGTCTATGCGCTGTGCGTGTGGGCATTGCTGGCGCTGGGCAGCAGCCAGATCGCCAACCTGTTCCAGGCGCAGGGACTGGCGCGCGAGCTGATCGTGTTCTTCTGCATCTTCGTGGCGGGCAGTTTCCTGTTCAACGGCGCCCTGTTCGTGGCCAACGCGGCGTTCAACAACCTGGGATTCGCGTTCTACTCGACCGCACTGAACTGGGGCCGCTCCACACTGGGCGTGATCCCGTTCGTCTGGCTGGGGCAGTCATGGTTCGGCGCCCAGGGCGCATTGGCTGGCTACGGACTGGGCGTGATCGCCTTCGGCCTGTTCGGCATGTGGTGGTGTTTTCGGGTCGTGGGACACCTGGGGGAAAACCTGGGCAAGGACAGCCGACAGGCCTGACCTGGGAACAGGTCACGAGCCGCCCGCCAAGCCCGCGGATCCCGCAAGCGTGCCTACAAGCTTGCGTAAACCGCCTGCAACAGTCGTTGCCGCCGGGGGTCGATGCCATCGGGAAAGGCCAGCAGGCGGCTGGTGACGAAAGCGAAACCCAGGTGGTGCGTCGGGTCGGCAAAGGCCACCGATCCGCCCCAACCGGTATGGCCGAAATTGCCGGGCCCCACCGACGGCCCGAAACCGACGGAATCAACGCGGTAACCGGCGGCAAACACGGTGGCGCCCAGCGAACAGGCGTCCACGCCGCGGAAACGCTCGCGTGCGGCGCGGCCGATGCCTGCGGGCGTGATCAGGCGAACACCGTCGATCGCGCCGCCGCGCGCCAGCGCACCGTACATCCGGGCCAGCGACCGTGCATCGGAGTGGCCGTTGGCGGCCGGTATCTCGGCGGCGCGCCAGGCTCGCGCATTGGGCGTCTGGGCAAACAGTTCCGGGTTGCGAAACGAAAACGGGTAAGGGCTCTTCAGGCCTTCGACGTGGGAGGCGTAAATTGCATCGTCACCGGACATCTCCGCTGCGCGATGGTCATGCTCCCGCGGCAGGCCGACAAAAAAAGACAAGCCCAGTGGCGCGGCGATTTCGTCGGCAATGAAGCGCCCCAGACTGCGTCCATCGACGCGGCGCACCACCTCGCCCAGCAGGTGCCCGAAAGTCACCGGGTGGTAGACGCAGCGGCTGCCCGGCTGCCACAGCGGCGCCATGGCCGCCAGCGCGTCGGTAAACGGCGTGCCTGCATACAGGTCGGGGAGCGCCATGTCGACCTGCACGCCATCGAGCCCGGCCCGGTGCGACAACACCTGGTCGAGCGTGATGGCGGCCTTGCCGTTGGCCGCGAACTCCGGCCAGTAGGTCGCCAGTGGCGCGTCGTAGTCAAGTGTGCCGCGCTCCACCAGCATCGCCACCGCGGTCGCTGCCACGCCCTTGCTGCACGACCACACGTTGGCCAGGGTGTCGCGTTGCCAGGGCTGGGTGCGCGCCAGATCGCGGTGCCCGCCCCAGAGGTCGACCACCGGTTCGCCATCGAGGTAGACGGCGACCGCGGCCCCCTGTTCCCATGCGTCGTCGAACGTGCTGGCGAACGCGTCGCGCACCGCCGAGAATCGCGGCAAGTTCATTCCTTCCACCATGGCCACAGGCTCCTTCAACGGGTTGAACTTCAGACAGGATAGATGATCGAGTTCGGAATCAGCTCGCTGTCGTGGATACACAGCCTGGATACACAGCCTGGACGCGAACTTCCATCCGGCCTCGGTGCGCACGATGGTGTCCAGATACCGCCCCACATTGAATACCCTGGTCAGCTCCTGCAACTTGGTGCGGAACACCGCATCGTTCGACTCGCAGACGACACGCCCCACCTGAACGTCCAGCAAGCGTGGCACGCCGACCAGGTGGCGCTGGTAATACGGGCCGTGGAACAAGGTCTCGCGGATCGCAACCGAACGGTCCTTGAGCATGCCTTTGCTCTCGAAATCCATCGTCGCCAGTGGCAGGCCGCGCTCATGGTTCTCGCGCGGGATCAGCTTGTAGATGCAGTCGTCGGTGAACAGCTCGCACCCGCTGTCCCAGTCAGCGGTATCGACGACCGCCGCGTATTGGGACAGCAGCTGGCTCAGTTCCAGGTAGTGATGCGGATAGAACGGGATTTTTCATACCGAACCACTTTCGCCCTTCGCCCTTCGGGCTGCGGTGCAAGCGCCTTGGGACCCGAACCATCATAGTCGGCGCCCGCAACGATCACCCGTCATGGCGCAGCGCCTGGTGCCGGAAATCAGCCCCGCGCGGCCTGCAAAACGTCTCGGGTGCGACGTGCTTCGGCGCGTGCAGCAGCAGCGAAATCGGCGCCGGACGACGCATACAGGACCGCACGCGACGAGTTGACGACGATCGGTCCGCTGCTGCTCCCATCCTTGTCACTGCGCCAGCCGGCGCGCACTGTCGCGGCCGCGTCCCCACCCTGCGCGCCGACACCCGGGATCAGCAGCGGCAAGGTCGGGGCCAGTTCACGCACCCGCGCAATTTCGGCCGGATAGGTCGCGCCCACCACCAGCCCGAGTTGTCCATTGATGTTCCAGGGGCCCTGCGCCAACCGAGCCAGGTGTTCGTACAGCAGCGGCTGGCCTTCGATACTGGCCAGGCGCTGGTTCTGCAGGTCATCGCCACCCGGGTTGGAGGTACGGCATAACAGGAAAGCACCCTTGCCATGGCGTTTCAGATACGGCTGCACCGAATCGAAGCCCATGAACGGTGAAAGCGTCACTGCATCGGCGCCATACCGCTCGAACGCCTCGATCGCGTATTGCTCGGCGGTCGAGCCAATGTCACCGCGCTTGGCGTCCAGGATCACCGGCACATCCGGTGCCGCGCGGCGCATGTGGGCCATCAGCTGCTCAAGCTGCGCCTCGGCCCGGTGCGCGGCGAAATACGCGATCTGCGGCTTGAACGCCACGACCAGGTCGGCGGTGGCATCGACGATGGCGGCGCAGAAGTCGTAGATCTTGCCGGCATCACCGTGCAGCGCGTCCGGAAAACGCGCCGGTTCGGGATCCAGGCCCACACACAGCATGGAATCGTTGCGCTTGCCAGCATGGGCGAGTTGATCGATGAAGTTCATGGTGACGCCGATGGAGGCATGAGGGTTTGCGCCCGCGCCAGGCACAGGTCAGCCCAGGCCTGCGCCTTTTGCAGCGGCGCGCGCAGCAGCTTCGAGGGGTGGTAGCTGACGACGACCGCAACACTCCGGATGCGGTAGACCTTGCCGCGCAGCTGGCCCAGCGGCAGCTGCAGCAGTTCCGGATGGTCACGCCCGAGCAGCGACAAAGCGGCGAACCGCCCCATCGCGACGATGACCCTGGGCCGCGTCAATGCGATCTCGCGCCACAGGTACGCGGCGCATTGCGCCAGTTCGTCCGGGGTCGGATTGCGTGGCGCCGCCGGGCGGCATTTCACGACCGACGTCACGCGGGCACCCGCGCGGCCCTGTCCATCGCGACTCACCTGCACGGCCCGCAACATGGCGTCGAGGAGCTGTCCAGCGGCGCCGACGAACGGTGTGCCGGCACGTTCTTCCTGCTCGTCGGGTGGTTCACCGACGATCAACCAGTCGGCCTGGGCCGGCGCCGGGTCGGCCACGAACACCGGCCCCTTGCGCCCTTCACACAGACCGCAGGCGCTGCAGCCGAGCACCGCATCTTGCAACTGCGCCCAGTCCATGCGTTCGACGGCCTCATCAGCCATCGGCTCGGCCGTTGCCACCGCTCGCGGCGTGGCGCCCGGCGTGGTTGCCGCGGACCTGGCGGGCACAGGCGTATCTTTGGCGGAGATCGACCGACCCGGCGATGGCTCCTTGTCAGCGGCCGCCTGCGGCCACCAGAACGGAATCTTCATTTCGGCCAGCATGGCGCGCTGGCGCGCATCCAACTGCATGCCCGGCGTCGCAGCCGCAAGCGGCTCAGGGTGGGTCGAACCCCGGTCGTGCTCCGGCGCGATCATGTTACGACCCTCCGTCCTGCAACTCGCCGGTGCGAGCGCCTTGGGAGCGGCCCGGCGGCGCCATACCAAACACCTCCGCCCTGCGGGCTGCAGTGCGAGCGCCTTGGGAGCGGCCCGGCGGCGCTCATAACTTGAGACTCATGACGATGGCGTCTTCGCGGCTGCCGTGGTTGGCGGGGTAGTACGCCTTGCGATGGCCGACGCGGCGGAAACCATGGCGCTGGTAGACCTGGACCGCGCGTGTATTGCCCACCCGAGCCTCCAGCCATAACCATTGGGCACCCTGGCCACGCGCCCACAAGGTCAGTGCCTGCAGCATCAGCCGGGCCCAGCCCTGGCCCTGGTAGGTCGGCTCGACGGTGATATTGAGCAGATGGACTTCGTCGACGCCCTTCATTGCAACGAAATAACCCAGCATGGTGCCGTCAGCCATCAGCATCTGCGCCTGGTACCCGGCACTGAGCGCATCGCGGAAATTCATCTCCGACCAAGGGTGGGCATAGGCCGCCCGCTCGACGCGCAGCACTTCCGGCAGGTAGACACTGGCCATCGGTTCGAATTGCGCCTCGCCGGCGCGCAGCACGGCACTCATCAGGCCGCCGCCTCCAATGCGGCCTTGGCTGCCGCCCGTTCGGCGGTGGTGGACGCGACCTTGTCGCGGATGTACAGCGGCAAGGCCAGCGCCGGATCGACCGCCTGGCCCTGCGCCAGCAATACCGGCGCCAATGACAACATGGCACTGGCCAGCGGCAAGGCGGCAAACCGCGGCGCTGCGGCCGATGCCGGCGGCAGGCGCGCGCCGTAACTGTCGAACACATTGCCTGCCAGCACCTGGCCGGGAACAAACGGCACGTCCTGTGACCGCGCCAGCGCCGGCGCCGAAAGCACCTGCCACTGCATCCCGGTCCAGCGGTAACTGCCCACATAGACTTCGTCCATCCGGGCGTCCAGCATGGCCAGCACATCCCACGGCTGCCGATCGGGCGCATGCGTGATCCGAGCCTGTTCGGCTACCGCCATCAGCGAGTCGATCGGCAGCACCGGCAACGGCACGGCCCCATCGACGTCGGCGCGGGCGCCCAGCGCCAGCCCCTGGGCCACCGCACAGGCGGTGCGCAGGCCGGTGAACGCGCCAGGACCCCGCCCGAACACGATCGCGTCGAGATCGGCGAAGCCGAGCCCAGCCTGGGCCATCAACGCGCGGATCATCGGAATCAGCTGGCTCGATGCCCGGGCGCCACCCTCGGCCTGGTCCGACCAGCTTTGCAGCGGCGCGCCATCGCGCCATCGTCCCACGGCCACGGACATGCAGTCGGTGCTGGTGTCGAGTGCGAGCAGGTGCATGAATCGCGCCTTCGTCCCTCACGAGCCGGACCGGCCGGCCGGTGCGCAGGCGATGACCGGTACGGCTGCCAGTGGCGGCGCCGGCCCCGTACGCACGCCGAACATGATCCCCATCGTCACCAGTGCCAGGCCCAGCGACAGGTTCCATCCCATCGGCTCTCCCAGCAGCAGCACCGCCGACAATGCGGCCAGGCCGGGCACGGCCGCTGTCATCATGGTGGATCGCACCGGGCCGAAGTGCTGGATCATCATCGTGAAAGAAATGCCGGACACGACGACCGACCCGACACCCTGAAACGCCATCTGGAACAACACCTGCCCCAGTGGCGCGTCCAGGAAACGCCCTGGCACCCACTCCAATACCAGCAGCAGGCCGTAGACGGGCACGTAGATGAAAAACGCGAATACGGTGATCGCCACGGTGGCGCGTACCGCGTCGAGCAGGAAGTGGCGCGCCAGCACGCTGTAACAGGACCAGCAGAACGCGGCGACCAGAAAAAGCAGGTCGCCCTTCCAGACTTCGCCACCGTCGAATGCGCGCAACAGGCTCGAGCCGCCCACCAGTAGATCGCCCAGCACGATCAGCCCCAGTCCGACCACGCGTGAACGCGAAAGGCGGGCGCCCAGGAAAGCCACCGCCAGCACTGCCGTCCATAACGGCATGCTGCCGGGCAGCAGCGCAGCCGCATGACCGGCTGGCGCGAACACAAAGCCGCTGTAGGCCAGCATGGCGTACAACAGACCGCCAAACAGGCCCACGGTGGCCGTGGTGCGCAGCGGCAACGGCGAGAAACCGAACATCGACGAGATGCCCTGGCCGCGGGCACGGTCGCGTCGCACCAGCACCCAGCCCAGCGGCAGCAGGATCACCCCGGCACCCAGCAGGCGCGCCAGTGCAATATCGAAGGGATTGAGCGCGCCGCCACGCGCCGGGTCAGCCGTGGCACGGGCAATCACGATGAACGAGGTCCAGATCGCGATCGTCACCAGCGCCGCGGCGACACCGGTTGCGCGGGCAGACAGGAACGGGATCGGGCGCATCGCAGGATTATCCTGGATGCGATGGATAGGACCCGGGCCCCGGGCCAAAACCTAGTCGCAATCGCCACGCACGGTAGACTGGCGCCATGCCGTCGTCCGCCACGTATTGCCGCCATGGGCCACCGGTGTCGCGTCCGGCATCCGACCCGCGCTGCCAAGCGGTGCACCCAATGACCCTCTGGATCGTGGCAGCCTGCCTGTTTTTCGCGGCTAACCGGGCGCAGGCGCAGGGCCTGCCACCGGAAGTCGAAGCCGCACTGGCGCGCGCCAAACTGCCGCGCGACGCAGTCGCGGTGCTGGTCGTGGACACTCAGGGCAACCGGCCGCCACGGGCCAGCCATCGGGCCGAGGTCGCGATGAACCCAGCCTCGGTCATGAAGCTGGTCAGCACCTACGCCGCCCTCGATCTGCTCGGGCCGGCCTACAGCTGGCGCACCCCGGTCTATCTGGAAGGAGCTGTGCGCGAGGGCGTTTTGGCGGGTAACCTGCATATCCAGGGGCAAGGCGATCCCACGCTGGTGGCCGAGCGGCTGTGGCTGTTGATGCGGCGCATCCGCGGTCTGGGCATCGACCGCATCTCGGGCGACATCGTGCTCGATCGCAGCGCCTTTGCACTGGCGCCGATCGATCCGGGCGGCTTCGATGGCGAGCCGCTGCGGCCCTACAACGCCGCGCCCGATGCGCTGCTGCTGAACTATAAGTCGATCGTGCTGACCTTCAGCGTCGACCGGGCAAACAACCTGGCCAGGGTGCTGGTGAATCCGCCAATGGCCGGCGTGACGATCCCGGCCGCGCTACCGCTATCCAATGGCGACTGCGGCGACTACCGTGGCAGCCTGCGTGCCGACTTCTCGGACCCGACGCGGATCCGCTTTGCCGGCAGCTACCCTGCGGCGTGCCAGGAGCGGGTCTGGCCCATCGCGTTCCCGGACCCGGCCGGGTTTGCGGCGCGGGCAGTGGCCGGCATGTGGCGCGAGGTCGGTGGTCAACTCGGCGGTGTCGTGCGCGATGGGCCCCTTCCCGCCGGCGCGTCGGCGCCGGTTTTCGAGGTCGCTTCACCGACGCTGGCCGAAGTGATCCGCGACATCAACAAGTACAGCAACAACGTGATGGCGCAGCAGCTGTTCCTCAGTCTGAGCCTGCCCGCGGCGCGCACCATCGGTCAAGGCACGGGTGCCATGCCCGCGGTCGGCGCGGCATCGTTCGAGGCGTCGCGCGAAGTGGTGCGCACCTGGTGGCGAGAGCGTTTTGGCGAACTGGAACCACCGCTACTTGACAATGGCTCTGGACTGTCGCGCAATGAGCGTGTCAGCGCCCTGGCATTGGCCCGCTTGCTGCAGGCGGCCTGGCAATCGCCGCTGATGCCCGAGCTGATGTCGTCGTTGCCGATCGCCGGTGTCGACGGCACGATGCGCCGCAACCGCTCGCGCGCCACCGGCAGCGCCCATCTCAAGACCGGCAGCCTGCGCGACGTGGTGGCCATCGCCGGATATGTGCACGCCAGCAGCGGGCGGCGCTACGTCCTGGTTGCGATCGCCAACCATCCGAATGCGGGCGCCAGCCGCGCTGCCTTCGACGCCTTGCTCGACTGGGTTATCCGCGACGAGTGATTATTCCAAGATGCCATGCGGGGGCCGGATGTTTGCGCGGACAATCCGTACGACCATGCTATCGAGCGACACCATCGGCTATCTTGCCGCCACCCTGACCACGGCCAGTTTCGTGCCACAGGCATGGCATACCTTCCGCACCCGCGACGTGAATGGCATTTCGCTGACCATGTACAGCGTCTTCCTGATCGGCTGCTCGCTGTGGCTGGTGTACGGGTTGCTATCCGATGCCTGGCCCATCGTGGTGGCCAACGGCATCACGGTGGCCCTTGCCAGCGCCATCCTGGTGATGAAACTGCGGTTCCAGGTGCATTCTGCGCTGCCGAGGCCCATGGGCAAATAGTACGACAAGTGCCAGCTCGCAAGCACATGCACCGGTAGGTGTAACGAATATCGACATGCCTGTCGGCCGTTTTGACATCCATTGCGGCTCCCATCAAACGAAAACGTGAAAAAGTCACGAAATCTGCGGTCTGGAAGCTGGCCCGAATCGTGCTTTATCTCTTGCATCACTTGTTGGAGTTTGTAATGCAGATCTTGAAGAAATCGTTCGTGACCCTGGCTTTGGCCGGAGTTGCGTTTGCCAGCCACGCGGGCACGGTTACCGTGCAGTTCGACAACTCGATTTTCAACCCCAATCCCACTTGGTATGACGTTGTCAACATTAAGTATCCCGCGCTTGGAACCAATGCAACCGTTACCGCCAACGGCATAGCGGCCGGACGTTTTCAAGGCGAGGTCCGCAACTTTTCGGGCGTTTCAGCAGACAGTTTCGTGAACAGCCAAAGCGATCTGTTCATGTACTGCTATGACGTGTACGAGCACATCAACGGCGGCCGGACTGTTACATTCAATGTCCCCAATACACCCTGGTCTGGCGTTGAGGCCCGAACGCTGGACTTCCTGGGTGCGGTCAACAGCGTCATGAGCGTCAGTGGCAGCTACGATTCCTATGCTTGGCTGAATCCGGACAATGCAGCCCGCAGTGCTGCTATCCAGATCGGTATCTGGGAGAGCCTCTACGACGCTTCGGGCTGGAATGTTGGAGCTGGCAGTTTCATGGCTTCGGGCCTCGAATCAGCAACGACCGTCTATCTGGACCAATTCTTCGGCGCGATCAAAAGTGATCGCAGCAACTCGCTGAACGCAAGCTACACCATGCTGCTGACAGCCGGCAATGCGCAAGACATGATCACGGGCAATCGGCCGCGGCCACCCCAGCCGGGCACCCAGGTGCCGGAACCGGGTAGCTTGGCACTGATCGGTCTGGCGTTGGTCGGTTTGGCCGCAACCCGGCGCGCACGAAAAGTCTGCTGATTGCCAATGGTGGCTACCCGGCCGCCGACGCGCGCTGCAGGCGATCGCGCACGCCGTCCCAGGCGTCGTCGTCGGGCGGTTCCTCGACCCAGATCAACCTGACGCCCTGATCGTCGAAGTCCCGCAACACCGCGAACAATTGCCGGGCCGTGCTGGCGGCATCATCCGGCATGCGCCGCGACAACACACCGCTGGAGCGGCTGCGCAACACGGCGCGCGCATAGGTTGCGATCACTGGCCCGGTGGAGGACGGCTTCACGTCGCCACCGAGCATGTCGAGTGCCGTCTGCAAGGCTGCCGCGCCCATCAGGCGTACCCGGGCCTTGGGTGCGTAATGGGCCAGCAAGGTGCCCGGTGCGCGCGGTGCAGGCGCGTCCTGTTCCGCGTCCTGCGCGAGCCGTACCCGCTGGCCGCAGGCCTGCTCCAGCTGTCCGGGCGTGATCGCCCCCGGTCGCAGCAGCACCGGCTCGCGGCGCGTGCAGTCGACGATGGTCGATTCGATGCCGACATCGCAGGCTCCCCCGTCAAGCACCAGCAGTGCGGAGCCAAACTCGCCTTGCACATGCGCCGCGGTTGTCGGGCTCACGCGACCGAACTGATTCGCGCTGGGCGCAGCCAATCCCATCACGCCGCGCTGACGGCACGCGTGCAGCAGCGCCTGCGCCACCGGATGCGACGGACAACGCAGTCCGATCGAGTCCTGGCCACCGGCGGCGGCCCGGCCGACCGCAGCGCGCCGCGGCAATATCAGTGTCAACGGCCCGGGCCAGAAAGCCTGCATCAGCGCCTGCGCCGCCGACGGAATTGCCTGCGCGAAGAAGGCGGCACCATCGGCGCCCATGCCGGTATCGTCAACATGCACGATCAGCGGATGTTCGCTCGGACGACCCTTGGCGGCAAAGATCTTCGCCACGGCAGCGTCGTTGCCGGCGTCCGCCGCCAGCCCATACACGGTTTCCGTCGGGATTGCGACCAGGTCACCTGCCTGCAAGGCCTGCGCCGCGGTCGCGACCGCCCCGGCCGCGCGCCCGTCCATCACCGGCATGGCGCCACCACCGTCATGCCAGCACGATGCCCAGCAACCGTGCAGCCCGCTGCGCGGTATCCTGGACTTGCTGCTGCGTGGCACCGGTGATCGTCAGGTGGCCCATCTTGCGGCCGTGGCTGGCGCGCAGCTTGCCGTACAGGTGCAGATGCGCACCGGGCAAAGCCAGCACCAAGGCCCAGTCGGGCGTGCGCGGCTTCGCATCGGCCTGCTCCGGCTCGCCCGGGCGTGTGAACCACAGGTCACCCATCAGATTCAACATCACGGCCGGGCTGTGCTGGCGCAGCGTGGGCAATGGCAGACCGGCCAGGGCATAGACCTGCAAATCGAATTGCGAATGGTCGCAGGCGTCCAGCGTGTAGTGCCCACTGTTGTGCGGGCGCGGCGCGATCTCGTTGACCAGCAAGGCAGCGCCATCGGGCGCCGTCGCATCGGCCACGACGAAGAACTCGACGCACAACACGCCCACGTATTCCAACTCGGTGGCGATGGCGCAAGCCGCCTGACGCGCGTGCCTGGCCAGCGCGGCAGCCAGATTGCCCTCGAACACCTCGGTCATCGCCAGGATGCCGGCCACATGCAGGTTGCGCTGCACCGGATAGGTCACCATTGCACCGTCCCAGCCGCGCGCCAGAATGATCGAACATTCGCTTTGCAAATCCAATCGGCGTTCAAGCACGCAGGGCACCGACCGGAGCTGCACCCAGGCCGACAAAAGGTCTGCTCGGTTATCGACCCGAACCTGCCCCTTGCCGTCGTAGCCAAGCTGGGCGGTCTTGAGGATGCCCGGCAGCAACGCGTCGTCGACCGCCGCCAAGTGCTCGGCAGTGGTGATCACCGCATACGGCGCGGTGGGCACGCCGCAGGCGCGGAAGTGCGCCTTCTCGCGGATCCGGTCCTGCGCGATGGCCACGCATTGGGCCGACGGCGCGACCGGCCGGTGTGCGCCCAGCGTGAACATGGCGCCGGCAGGCACGTTCTCGAATTCGGTCGTGATGGCGGCACAACGCTGCATCATCTGGGCCAGCGCCTGCTCGTCCAGGTAGTCTGCCTGGACGTGGAAATGGCTCACCAGGCCGGCCGGGCTGGCAGGATCGGGGTCGAGCACCGCGGTGAAGAAGCCCATCCGTTGTGCCGCCTGCACGAACATGCGGCCGAGCTGGCCGCCACCCATCACCCCCAGCGTGGTCTGCTGGCCGCTCGCCGTGGTGCCGGGCAATATCGCCTGCCGGGTCATGGAGTCGGGCCCGGCGCCGACATCATCGCCGCGTTGGCCGGGGGAACCACCATCGCGCGCGCCGCTTCGGTCTGCTCGGCGCGAAACGCCTGCAGGCGGGCATGCAGCTCCGGGTCTTCGCCGGCCAGCAGCGCCACGGCAAACAGGGCCGCATTGGCTGCCCCGGCAGCGCCGATCGCGAACGTGGCCACAGGAATACCTCTGGGCATCTGCACGATGCTGTGCAGCGAGTCGACGCCGCTGAGGTGTTTGCTCGCCACCGGCACACCGAGCACCGGCACGCAGGTCTTGGCCGCCAGCATGCCCGGCAGGTGAGCGGCGCCGCCGGCGCCGGCGATGATGGCCTTCAGGCCCCGGCCCCGCGCTGATTCGGCATAACGGAACATGTCGTCGGGCATCCGATGGGCCGACACCACACGCGATTCATGGCCGATGTCAAACTGTTGGAGAATCTGGACTGCGTGTTGCATGGTGTCCCAGTCGGAACTGGAACCCATGACGACGCCGATTTGAATGTTCATGGTAATTGGCGGGCAGGGGTGAATGGCCCTTGGTGCGGTGATGCAGGCGCAGGGCCTGCTGCCTACGCCCCGATTTTAGTCAGTCCCCCTGTTTGTCCCACCCCCATACCCTGGTGAAACCACAATGATCAACGTTACCGCCGCCAATTTCGAAGCCGAAGTCATCGAAGCCTCGATGGACATCCCGGTGCTGGTCGACTTCTGGGCCCCCTGGTGTGGCCCCTGCAAGGTGATCGGCCCGTTACTCGAAAAAGTCGAAAAGGACTACAAGGGCCGCTTCAAGCTGGTCAAGATCGACTCCGATCAGGAGCAGGAGCTGAGCCAGGCGTTCGGTATCCGCAGCATCCCCACGTGCGTGCTGATAGTCGGCGGCAAGCCGGTGGATGGCTTCATGGGCGCCGTTCCGGAAGGGCAGGTCAAGACTTTCCTGGACAAGCACCTGCCTGCAGCCGACGTATTCGAGGCCGAGGTCACTGGCGAGACGGTATCCGACGCACCGCCCGACGACGACCCGCAGGTGCGCCGTGAGGCGCTGCACCAGGCCGTGCTGCAAAAGCCGGACGACGACGACGCGCGTTTCGCTTACGTGAAGTTCCTGTTGCAGGCCGGACAACTGGCCGAGGCCAAGGCCACGCTTCAACCCGCCTTGCCCCGGCTCGCGCTGGTGCGGCGTATCGACTCGCTGCAACGCTGGATCAGCGCCATCGATTTTGCCGCGCAACACGGTGCAGCCGACACCGCGTTGGCGGGGCTCGATGCCAGGATCACGGCCAACAAACGCGATTTTGATGCCCGTTTCGGCAGGGCCCAGCTTCTGCTGGCGGCCCAGCAATGGACCGCGGCGATGGACGAGCTGCTCGAGATCCTGATGCGTGACAAGGCCTGGAACGAGGAACAGGCACGCAAGCAGTTCATCGCCATCCTGGACGTCATCGAGCCGCCGCCGGTCAAGGTGGCCGATGGCCAGATTCCGCCGGTCGACCCGGTTGTGGCAACCTATCGCCGGCGCCTGAGCAGTGTGGTGCTGAGCTGAGCTGAGCTGAGCTGAGCTGAGCTGAGCTGAGCTGAGCTGAGCGCCCGCCCGCCCACTGACGGCGCGGTCGTCAGCTTCAGCTTCCTGCCTGCTCCACCAGTGCGGCAATGCTCCCCAGCGTGGCAAGCTGGTCCGGGTCGAAGCCGGTGGCGGCAAAGTCGACGCCGTAGCGCTCCTCCAGGTGCACGACGATCTGCATCGTTGCCAGGGAGTCGATCAGCCCCGAGGCCACCAGCGGCTCATCCAGCCCCAGGGTCTCGACCGGCTTGCCGGGTTTCTGGATCGTGCGCAGGAACTGGCGCAACGCGTCGACGACGGTGTCGGCCGGTGCACTCATGATGGTGTGGCCCCGCTCATGATGCGCACCAGGTCCACTGCCGGCGTATCGACACAGGCGGCGCGCACCGCCTCCCGGTTGATCTTGCCGCGCGAGGTGCGCGGGATCTCGGCAACGACCCACCAGCGGGACGGCATCTTGTGTTCGGCCAGATGTTGTCGCATCCAGGCATGCAAATCCTGGATCGTCGTATCCTGCCCGTCATCCAGCACCACGGCGATACCGACCACCTGTCCATACATGTCGTCGTCGAGCGCAAAGGTACAGACGTCGCTGGCCGGGGCAAACCGCTCCACCACGGCGTCGAGATCGGCCGGGTAGATCTTCATGCCGCCCTTGTTGATCTCGTCGCGCTCACGGCCACGCAGCGACAGACGGCCCTGTGCGTCCAGCACGCCGATGTCACCGGTGAAGAACCAGCCGTCGATGACCGCCTTGGCGGTCAGGTCGTCACGCTGGAAGTAGCCCTTCATCAGTGCCGGCGTGTTGAGCCAGACATACCCGGCTTCGCCAGTGGCACACTCCATGCCGGCTTCGAGCGGCCGCTCGGTGTCGGCCGTACGCAGCACCTTGACCACCGCGCCCCAGCCCTCGCCGACCAGGCCATCCTCGGCCGGCACGTCGGCATCGGCCAGGCCCACCACCCAACTGCCGGTCTCGGTGATGCCATAGGCGTTGCATACCTGCCGGGTACCCGTCCAATTGCGGATCTCGTCCCACACATGCGCGGCCAACGGTGCCGAGCCCACGTGCACCCGCTGCAGGCTGCCCGCCCGGGGTGGGCGCGACAACTTCAGCGCCATGCGCCAGACCGATGGAACGGAGGACATGAAGGTGATGCGGTGCTCGTCGAGCAGCGCGCCGAGCCGCATGATGATATCGGCTCGGAACGGCGGCGTGATGTACAGGTCCTGACCGGACAACCAGGGAAACAGGCAATTGCAGATCAGGCCATGGCCGAAATGGGTGGGTAACAGACACAGCGTGCGCGCGAAGGCCGCCGTGCCGAGGTTTTCACGCAGCGAGACCCAGCGCGCACGCAGGCTGCGATGCGTGTGGACCACACCCTTGGGTGCGCCCGTCGACCCGGATGTGAAAAGGATCAGGGCATCGTCATCCAGGTGACTGAGGCCCGCCACGGCCGTTTCGGCGCCGGTGTCGCCGGTCTGGACCACGGGCAATGCGGCCTGGCCCAGCGCCGCCAGCACCGCCGGGTCGGTGGCATCGTCGACCACGGCCAGCCGTGGACGCGCCGCCTCGACCAGTGTCGTGACCTCGAACGCGGTCAGCCGTGCGTCGATGGGCACCGCGCAGGCCCCCAGGCGCCAGATCGCCAGCAGTTCGGCGAAGAACTCCAGCCGGTTGCCGAACGGCAGCAACACCCGATCGGCGCGCGCCAGGCCCAGGCGCTGGAGCCGCGCCACGCGCAGGCCCACCTCCTTGTCGATCTGGTCGCGATCCCAGCGACGGGCGCTGATGGGTTCCACAAGACTACCCACCTGCAGGTCGAGAAACATGTTGCATTCCCTCCAGTGATCGGTTGCGTGCCTCAGGCCAGGCCCCAAAGCATCAGGAAGAAATCGGTGCGCGCACGAAACCCGGCCGCGGCGTGGACATTCCAGATCGAGATCAGGCCGAAGAACGTCCAGACCCCAAAAATACGCAGTGGGCGAGGCGTGCGAGCCGCCGGCACATCGGCACCCCGGCGTTTCTGCTCGCGCAGCATCGACAGGTAGATGCCGGCCGCCAGCAAGGCACAGTAGAACATGCGTGAACTCTGCGCCACCACGATATCCGGCAGTTGTCCCCGCGCCAAAGCCGCGGACTCCTTGATCAGGTGGTAGTACACGTTTCCAACAAAGGCCGCTGCAACGACCGCTGCCAGCAGCCGCAGCGCGGGTCTGCGCTGGAGCCGCCGCCCGATGCCGGTGAACGTGGGCATGAAGAAGAACGTGACCAGCAGTTCCTTGAAGTAGTAGAAATATCGGTTCCAGAATTCGACCACCGACTCGGCCAGCAAGGGCTTGTAGGTGTTACGAAACACATGGAAGCCGTACAGGCGCAGAAACCCGACGATCAGGTGGCCCTTGATGGCCAGCCGCAACACATCGGCGAACAGCTCGGCATACACGCTGGCCCAGGAAACGGCCCATGGGGCATCGGCACCCTGGGCCATCAGGTTCCGGAGTTCGGGCAGGCCCACGGTGAATCCCCCCAGTGAACCTGTCAGCCGGTTGCCGCTGCCATACAGCAGGCCTTCGAACGCCGTCAGCACCAGACGCCACACGACGGCCAGCAACAACAGCTTGACTCCTGCCAGTTGAGACCGCGCCAGGGCCTCGGTCGTGCTGGCCTCGTGCTGCGACAGATAGGCCAGGCCCTTGCCATACGGTGTCTGCGATCCGCCATACGCCGGCCACAGGTAGAACGCGTGATCGTGCCAGCCGGTGCCCGCCATGCGACCAAATTGCCCGGCCAGCATCAGATAGCCCAGACGCCACAGCAGCATCGGCAACATGATTGCCAGCCCCAGCAGCACCGGCCGCCACGGGCCGCTGGTCGGTGGCGTCAGCCACAGCAGCACCAGCAGCATCCAATACGCCGCGTGCAGGCTCCATTGCGGATGTCTGCGCATCGGCGCCGGCAGCCGGGCGAAATTCACAGCCGCCCGGTACACCAGCCAGAAGAACGCGAACTGCGCGCAAGCGACCAGGACCGTGCCAACGGCACTGCCCGGCACGGCCATTTCCGGGTGTTTGGCCATGGTCTGGAACGTTGCAACCGTCCCGACCACCAACGCAGCGAAGGCTAGCAAACACCTGCGCCGCGCGGGCGGTGTCAGCCAGATCAGGCCGCGCCCGAACACCCGGCACCACGCCTGCACCACCGCCGGGTTCTCATGGAATTGGGTCAGATTGCAAAGTGCCATCGGGGCGCAGGATAGATCGCCATCCTTGCGCCACCATTAAGGCAAGTCCAACCACCGACCGAACGCCGAAGCGTCGGCCCCCCTGCGGAACCCGGGTCAGCCGGTGGAGGTCAGGCGCTGCAGCGCCTCCTGGTACTTGGCTGCGGTGGCCGCGATCACATCGGCAGGTACCTGCGGGGCCGGCGGCCGCTTGCTCCAGGGCTGGCCGTCGATACGGCTCTGCTCGAGCCAGTCGCGCACGAACTGCTTGTCGTAGCTCGGTGGGTTGCTGCCCTCTGCATACGCCTCCAACGGCCAGAAACGCGACGAATCGGGTGTCATCACCTCGTCCATCAGCACCATACGGCCTTGCGCGTCCAGGCCGAATTCGAACTTGGTGTCGGCAATGATGATGCCCCTGGCCAGCGCGATCTGCGCGCCGGCCACATAAAGGGCAATACTGGTGTCGCGCATCTGCGCGGCCCGCTCGGGGCCGATCATCTCGACGGTGCGCGCGAAGGTGATGTTCTCGTCGTGTTCACCCGCCTCGGCCTTGGCCGCCGGCGTATAGATCGGCGCCGGCAGTTTCGACGCATTGCGCAGGCCCGACGGCAGGGCAACGCCGCACACCGCCTGGTTCTGCTGGTATTCCTTCCAGCCGCTGCCGGCCAGGTAGCCACGCACGACGGCCTCGACCGGCAGGGGACGCAGGCGCTGCACCAGCATCGCGCGGCCTTGCACCTGCGCCCGCTCGGCTTCGGTGACGACCGATTCCGGCGCATCGCCGGTCAGGTGGTTCGGGCAGATCGCGCCCAGCTTGTCGAACCAGAACAGCGCCATCTGCGTCAGCAGCGAGCCCTTGCCGGGTATCGGCTGGTCGAGGATGACGTCGAACGCGCTCAGGCGGTCGCTGGCGACCATCAGGATGCGGTCGTGGCCGACCGCATAGTTGTCGCGCACCTTGCCGCGTGCGAGCAGCGGCAGGGACTGGATGTCGGAGGTGTGCAGGGAGGATTTTTCAGATGCGCGGACGTCGGTCATAGGCGAAATTATCCTCGTCTGGGTAAGGCATCCAGGCCCTTGATGAAGTTGCGCTTGGCCTTGTATTGGGCTCGCAACAACATCAGCCACTGGTCGCGCTCGGGCGCAGGCAAGCGCTCCAGCGTCTCGCGCACGATCTCCAATACCTCCATGTAGGGCGTGGACGCGCGCGTCATCCAGGCCGCGAACACCCGCTGCAACAAGGGCACGGCTTGTGCATGGCGTGACGGCGGCAGCGCTTTGGCGATCGTGCGCAACAACGCCGGCCGGCACACATGCGGTGGCTGCACCAGTGCCAAGGCGTCGTCCAGCTTTGCTTCGGCCAGCAGCCAGCTGACCCGCGTGTCGACATGGCGGCCTTGCGCAGTAGCGGGCGACGCCATGCTTCGCCCGCCAAAGGGCGGTGCGATTTCGCGGTCCGCAGCCCAGGTGAACAGTTCGTCTCGATAAATCGCAAGATCCCGTCCGGCCTTGCCTGCTGCCAGCAGCGCGGCTTGGTAGTGCTCGACGTCCGGCATGTGCTCCACCTGCCGGCGTCGAATCACCAAGGCCTCCTCGTGCCAGCCACCTCGCTCGCAACGGCGCAGCAAATCCTGTTCGCATCGCCAGTCGTTTGGGTACAGCCGCGTCGCCGCACGCGCCTGCGCCAACGCCTCGTCCTTCTTGCCCAGCGACTCGTAATACGCGACCAGCTCGGAATGCTCGGCGGCGTCGGTCAAGCTGGAGCGCATCAGGTCGATCACGGCCTGCTTGTCGCCCTGGCTCTTGAGCACATCCAGGTAACGGCGCCGTAGTTGCTCGCGTTGGTAGTCGAAGCGGCCACCCTGTCCGGCGACGGCCGACACTGCACTCTGACGCTGCGATGCACCTCTGCGCCCCTTGCCACCATCGGCAGTTGTTGTAACGGCCGGCGGATGCCGCGCAACCCAATCCTGCCAATCCTCCGCCGCCTTGCTTTGATATGCCTGCTGCACCGCGCCACCGGCCGCGGCCAACACCGCCGGCTCGTTCCACAAGCCCCAAGGGTCAGCCTGCATCAGGTTGAACCAGTCGTCGAGCCAATTGGCGGCAGGCGGAGCGGCGCGCAGGCAACGCAGCAATAGCTCCATCAGCTGATCCATGACCTCACTGATTTCGCCGCCGGAATCGTCGGCTTCGTCACACACCAGATAGATGCGACGCAGCGCATGCTCGCACAAGGCGCGTGCCTGCTCCGGGTCATGCGCCAGCACCGATTCAATCAACGGAAGGGCTTTCTCCGCACGGCTCGCATATGCGGCCGACTCCCGCCAATCCAGAGGCTCACGGTTGGCCAACAGATCGGCAACCACTTTTTTCATTGTCTGCGGATCGCCATGCGAGCGCGACCGCGCAGCCCAGGCCGTGAGATCGGCCATCAGCTCACTGTCACTCTGGGCCCAGGCCCAAAGGCGCTGCGCAAGATCGGCTGCATCCTGTTGCTGCAGAAAGTCCTGCAATCCTTGTCGGCGTTGCTGCTGCGCGCGCCGACCTTGACCCGCTGCGACGCCTGGCAACCGGGTGTCTGATGATGCATGTTCCCGGTTCGATACCGGTGCCTGTGCAGTAGAGCGGATGAATCGTTCGCTGCCCATGGCACGCCGCCTACAGGGTCACCACTTTGGTGGACTCTTCGCCAAACTGGCTGATCACCCGCACCGCCACTTTCTTGCCCTTGAAAGCTGCGATCGGATGCGACTGGAAGCCGTAGACGCGCTCGAACGCCTCATCATCCAGCACGATCTTGAGCGTACGTTCTGCATTGCGTTTGGTCGACGCCACCGCCAGGTTATGCAGGCCGCGTTTGAACTTGTCGAACTCGTCGGCATCGCCGCCGCAGAAAAACACCTGGGTCGCGACAAAGTTGGAACCGTCGTAGGCATCGTCGACCATCCAGTATGAAATGTCGGCCACGCTGCGGCCTTTGACCTCGTCCTTCACCGGGTCGTAGATGTCGAGCCCGCGGATCTCGATCTGCGCGGTGTCGCCGTGGCGGATCACACCCACATCGGGTTCACCAATGGTGACGAAACTGGCTGCCTTCTTGTCCTTCTTGATCAGCCCTTCCTGCATCAGGTCGTCGTGCATGCGCACCTTGGTGACTTCGAAGCCGCCCACCTTCATCGTCACGTTGCGGTTGTCCACGTCGCTCTCGAAACCAAACCCCAGCAGCACCAGCCAGTCGGCGTCGGCGCGTTGGCGGCAAGCCTTGATCGCGGCATTGACCGCCGCCCGGCTGACCGCGCCGAACTGCGGGCCGATATGCAGATACGCCTTGGCTTCGCCCTTGGCGGTGTTGTACCAACCCTCGGCATGCAGCGCACCTTCGTCGTCGTTGATGGTGTCGACCCGGTTGAACACCGCCGTCTCGTTCCGGTCACCGTTCTTGATGCCGGCCGTCTTGAGGTGTTCGAACACCCTGTCCATGAACCGCTGCACGTTGTCCATCGCGGTGTTGGCTTCGGCGATACGGTCGGGGGCCATCGGTTCGAAACTTTGCAGGGTTTCCACGGTGAAGGGGCCGGAGACGCGGAGTTTTTTCTTGTCTTGTTCGGGTTGGTCAAACAGGGTCTCGGTATCTGGCGGTTCGTTGTTGGCCAGGCTTTTGAGTGTGACATGCGGCACCGTCTTGTAGACGAAACCGTGGCGGATGTCCTGACCGGCGACGTCGGCAAGTTTGTACCAGGGAAAGGTGGCGATCATCAGCCGGGTCTTGGCGATATTCAGTGCAATACGGGAGGTGTCAGAGGTGATCCAGCGGCGGCCCCATTGTTCAGCGACATAGGCCGTTGTTCCACTGCCGCAGGTCGGGTCGAGGACGAGGTCGCCCGGGTC
>Ga0105047_10003521_pt1 | contig 27561 bp, 17 predicted proteins | sample MAT04_FD_78384 | JGI IMG/M metagenome (GOLD analysis project Ga0105047, IMG submission 78384) | Freshwater microbial communities from Lake Fryxell liftoff mats and glacier meltwater in Antarctica - MAT-04 (megahit assembly) | ecosystem: Environmental > Aquatic > Freshwater > Ice > Liftoff... | reverse complement strand
GGAGCCGGTTCCGATAGCTATCGGAACGAACCGGCACAGTCCCGATAGCTATCGGGACGCTACCACTGGTGCTTTTGTACCCGGAGCTGGTTCCGATAGCTATCGGAACGAACCGGCACAGTCCCGATAGCTATCGGGACGCTACCACTGATGCTTTTGTACCCGGAGCCGGGATCGAACCGGCACAGTATCGCTACCACTGGTGTTTGAGACCAGCGCGTCTACCAATTCCGCCATCCGGGCAAATATGATGGCTCTTATTTCAAAATAGTTTGCGAATATAATACAAAACTACCTTATCCACAAAACTTGTTGACTTTTGAATTTTAGATAATTTTCCTTTTTCCTTATTTCTCCTCCGCATGTTGTAAAATACATCAAAGCTTACTCAGGAATACTAAATTTGGGGAAGTTTAAAACAAACAATTATTTCGATGGAAAAAGTATTTGAAAGCAAGACTAAAGAAGTATTAATATCATTGGGTATAAAAGCCATCAACCATGGTGCTTCAACTGGTAGCCAGTGGCTTAAAACAACCGGAGATGTCACCTCTTCATATACCCCTATTGATGGTAAGGAAATTGGTAAAGTTACTAATGCAACCGCCGGAGATTATGAGTTTATTATGAAAACTGCTGAAAATGCTTTTTTAATATGGCGTAAGGTTCCAGCACCGGTAAGGGGTGAGGTGGTTAGAAAAATTGGTCTGGCGCTGCGCAAAGAAAAGGAAAATCTTGGCTGGCTGGTGAGTCTGGAAATGGGGAAATCTTATCAGGAAGGGATGGGCGAAGTTCAGGAAATGATTGATATTTGCGATTTTGCTGTGGGCCAATCCAGGATGCTTTATGGTTTTACGATGCATTCAGAACGCGCGAATCACCGCATGTACGACCAATACCATCCTCTGGGAATACTTGGATTGATTACCTCGTATAATTTCCCTGTTGCAGTTTGGGCATGGAATGCTATGCTGGCAATTATTGCGGGGGATGTTGTAGTGTGGAAACCTAGTTCAAAAACTCCTCTGACAGCCATTGCTATCCATAATATTATCAAAGACGTTCTTTTAGAAAGCAAAGTTCCTGAAGGTGTTTTAAATCTGATTGTTGCCAAGTCATCCGTTCTAGGGGATAATTTTGTTGAAGACAAACGGATTCCACTCATATCCATAACCGGTTCCACTGCAGTTGGAAAGAAAGTCGGAAAAATCGTGGGACAACGATTGGGTAGAGTTATTCAGGAACTAGGTGGAAATAATGCAATAATTGTTTCTAAACATGCCGATATCGATCTTGCAATACCTGCTATTGTTTTCGGGGCTGTTGGAACTGCTGGACAACGTTGCACTTCAACACGGAGACTTATAATTCATGAAGATATTTATGAGGATGTTAAAAAGCGATTACTCAGCGCATATAAACAAGTATCATCACGTATTGGTAATCCACTGGATCCTAAAATGCTTGTTGGTCCGCTTATTGATACCTCAGCGGTTAAAACTTTTACCCTTGCAATTGAAGAAATCAAGAAAGAAGGCGGGAAAATTATTTTCGGGGGAGAAGTTCTAAGCGGCTCTGGTTTTGAAGCGGGTACTTATGTTGTTCCTGCAATTGCTGAGGCTCAGAATCATTTTAAAATTGTGCAGGAAGAAACGTTTGCTCCACTTTTATATTTAATAAAGTATAAGTCAATTGAGGAAGCCATTAATTTAAACAATAATGTTCCTCAGGGTCTTTCATCTTCCATATTTACTTTGGATATGCGGGAAGCTGAGTTGTTCTTGTCACAAGTTGGCTCAGATTGTGGTATTGCAAATGTTAACATCGGTACTTCCGGTGCAGAAATTGGTGGTGCTTTTGGTGGGGAAAAGGAAACCGGAGGGGGACGGGAATCTGGGTCTGATGCCTGGAAAACTTATATGCGCCGTCAAACGAATACTATAAACTATGGAAAAGATTTACCGCTTGCTCAGGGGATTAGTTTTGACTTGTAATCGGCACCTTTTTGTCAACCAGAGTTTGAACTTCATGAACAATACTTTCGGCGTCAAATCCGCATTCCTTGTATAGTTCCTGTGGAGTTCCATGTTCAACAAAACGATCCGGAATACCTAATCTTTTTACCTTTGAAGAGTAGTTATGGTCGGCCATAAATTCAAGAACGGCACTGCCAAAACCGCCTTGGATAACCCCGTCTTCAACAGTTAAGATTAGGTTAAATGCTGAAAAAACCTGGTGAAGAATTTCCTCATCAATTGGTTTTACAAACCTCATATCAAAATGGGCTGCACTAATATTCAGCAAATCAAGTTTAGCAGTAGCCTCTGTAACAAGATTTCCTGCATTACCTATTGAAAGGATTGCTATATCTGTTCCTTCACGGATAATCCGTGCTTTGCCAATAGCAATTTCCTTAAATGGCTTTTTCCAGTCGGGGTAATTCCCTCTTCCTCTTGGAAACCGGATACTAAACGGACCGTTTTCTCTTAACTGAGCTGTATAAAGCATGTTGCGCAAGTCAATCTCATCCATGGGAGCGGCAACGATCATATTTGGCACCGAGCGCATAAAGGCAATATCAAAAGCTCCATGATGAGTAGCACCATCATCACCAACAATTCCTCCCCGGTCGATGCAAAAAACAACATTCAAATTTTGCAATGCTACGTCATGAATCATTTGATCATAGGCTCTTTGCATAAATGAAGAGTAAACATTGCAAAAGGGAAGCATCCCCTGTATTGCAAGCCCGGCTGAGAAAGTTACCGCATGTTGTTCTGCAATACCAACATCATAAGTCCTCTCCGGCATGGCGCACATCATAATTTTTAACGAGCAACCACTGGGCATCGCAGGAGTTATTCCGATAATTTTTTTGTTTTTAAGAGCAAGTTCCAGAAGTGTTTCTCCAAAAACATCCTGATATCTTGGAGGAACCGGTGAATCTGAGTGAACTGTTAAAATTTCGCCTGTAATTTTGTCAAATTTGCCAGGTGAATGATAAACGGTCTGATTTAACTCCGCCTGTTTAAAACCTTTTCCTTTGGTTGTAATTACATGTAATAATTTCGGACCCTTGATGTGCTTAAGGTCTTCCAGAACTTGCGTTAAATGGATTACATCATGGCCATCAACCGGACCAAAATATCTGAAATTTAAAGATTCAAAAAGATTACTTTGCTTTAAAAAAACCGATTTTATTGCGTTTTCAATTTTCTGAGCATACTTTCTTGCTCCTGGTAAGGGTCCCAGAATATTCCATACATCAGTTTTTACTTTATTGTAAGTTTTGGACGTAGTGATGTCTATTAGGTAATCCTTCATTGCTCCAACATTAGGATCAATAGACATGTTATTATCATTTAGGATCACAAGCAAATTGCTTTTTTCAATTCCGGCATTGTTGAGGCCTTCATAAGCTAAGCCCCCGGTTAAGGATCCATCACCAATAATCGCAACTACTTGCCTGCCAACATCATTCATATGTTGAGAGGCCAGAGCAATACCTAAAGCTGCAGATATTGATGTGGAGGAATGACCAACTCCAAAAGCATCATATTCACTTTCGGTTGGTTTTGGAAAACCGCTAATCCCTTTATATTTGCGGTTTGTATGAAAAATATCTCTTCTGCCGGTAAGTATTTTGTGAGCATAAGCCTGATGGCCGACATCCCAAACTAGCTTGTCATACGGGGTGTTAAACACATAATGCAAAGCAACCGTAAGTTCTACAACCCCAAGGCTGGCTCCAAAGTGTCCGGGGTTTTTAGAAAGAACATCAATGATAAATTTTCTCAATTCTGCACTAACCTTGATGAGGTCATCCAGTTTAAGTTTTTTGAGATCTTCGGGTCCGTTAATCGCGGAAAGCAGGGGGTATTGCAAATCCTTCTCCATCAAAAATTATATTGCCAGTGTACCGCATCAAAGATAATAATTATTATGGTTGATGTATATGTTAATATCTTAAGGCTAAAAACGTATATCTTTCTCTGAAAGCAGGATAATATTTTAGTAATTTTCGGGTTTGAAGATAAAACAATTATATTATGCAAAAAATAGCCGTTTTCCTGATATTAAGTTCCTTTTTGGCGATGAGTTGCGTCCCAACCCATAGATTTAAGGAAGTTAGTGATAAAAGCAGTAAGCTCGAAGTAGAGAGAGACCAGCTGATGACAAGTAACGAAAAACTTACCGTTGAAAATACCGAAATGAAAGCCGGTGCCAGTAAACTTAAGGAAGAGCGTCAGCGATTTGTTGAAGACAGTATCAGGCTTCATCAATCCCTTCAAAATCTAAAAAAGGATAATGAGAAATTGTCAAGAAAATATGATGATTTATCATCCAGCCATGATGCATTATTACAAGGAAATGCTCGTGAAACTACACGTTTGCTTAACCAATTGCAAACAACTCAGGAAGATCTTCAGAAAAAGGAAGATAGGCTAAGGGCTTTAGATCAGACGGTGAGCAGTGAACGTCAGGATATCACGCGTTTAAGAGCCGAGCTGGAAGCAAGAAATGCAAAATTGAACGAACTCGAAAATATCCTTAACAGAAAAGATTCTGTCGTAAATGCTTTGAAAGAATCTGTTTCAAAGGCACTTATGGGTTTTGAAGGACAAGGTTTAACGGTACAGATGAAAAATGGTAAAGTTTATGTTTCTCTGGATGAAAAACTACTTTTTAAATCAGGAAGCACTTCAGTTGATCCTAAGGGAGTACAAGCCCTTCAGAAACTTTCTAAGGTTCTTGAAGCAAACCGTGATGTAAATGTGATGATCGAAGGCCATACTGATGATGTTCCTTTTACAAAGGGAGCTTCTATTAAGGATAACTGGGATCTTAGCGTTATGCGCGCAACATCTGTAGTAAGAATACTTCTTGAGGGAAGTTCTCTTGATCCAGTGAGGCTTACTGCGGCCGGTCATGGTGAATTTTTGCCAGTTGATCCATCTAAAACATCTGAAGCAAGAACAAAAAACAGGAGAACTGAAATTATTCTGACCCCTAAACTCGATGAATTATTAAAGATTCTGGAAACAAATTAAAAATTTTGTTCTGGTTAAAGATATTTATCCAACCTGAAAAGTTATTGGAACGAGTGTCTTTAACCAGAATCAAATTTATACAGTAAGAATTTCTTTCTCTTTTGCCTCTATGATCTTTTCAATTTTAGCAGAATGATCATCGGTCATCTTCTGAATGTCAAGCTCACCCTTTTTCATCTCATCCTCTGGTAAACCATCCTTGTGCATTTTTTTCAGTTCCTCATTCGCATCTCTGCGGGAATTTCTTAAACTAACTTTAGCAACTTCTCCTTCATGCTTCACTTGTTTAACAAGTTCTTTTCTTCTTTCTTCTGTGAGCATTGGGATATTTATACGAATTATTTCTCCATTATTCATTGGAGTTATACCAAGATCGGATGCCATAATTGCCTTTTCGATGGGAGCAATCATATTTTTTTCCCATGGCTGAATAGCTATGGTTTTAGGATCTGGTGTACTAATATTGGAAACCTGTGCTAATGGGACAGGATTTCCATAGTATTCAACATAAATTCCATCAAGAATATGTGTATTTGCTTTACCAGCGCGAATCCGGCTTAAATCTGTTTCAAGAAAATGCAAAGCTTTCTCCATTTTTTCGTTTGCAAGATCAATGATCATCTGGGCATCTTCATCCATAGTGTTATACTTTAATTATTTGGCAGACTGATTTGTTTATTATTATCTATAGGTGGTTAAATGCAGCTCTAAATTTCAGAAAATTAACAATTTAAATAACAAAACATAAAGGCTGCCTTAAATACCTGATTTCAAAATTATTTAAATTTTAACGAAAGTACCAATTTTTTCACCTGAAATAAGCTTTTTCAGGTTGCCTTTTTTGTTCATATTAAAAACAATCAAAGGAAGCTTGTTCTCTTTACATAATGTGAATGCTGTTAGGTCCATAATATGAAGTTGTTTTACTATAGCTTCATCAAAACTTATCTCATCGAATTTTACTGCATTGGGATCTTTTTCAGGATCGGCTGTATAAACTCCATCCACACGGGTTCCTTTGAGCATAACTTCAGCTTCTATTTCAACTGCGCGTAATGCAGAGGCTGTATCAGTAGTAAAGAAAGGATTTCCGGTTCCTGCAGTAAATATTACAACCTGCTTTTTACCCAGCGCTTCCAGAGCACTACGTTTACTGTAAAACTCAGCAAATGGCTCCATTCTTATAGCAGTCATAACTCTTGCCGTAGTACCTGCAGACTCAATGGCCGACTGAAGTGCTAGTCCATTTATTACAGTGGCTAACATTCCCATGTAATCTCCCTTAACCCGGTCGAATCCTTTGCTCATGCCTGATATTCCCCTGAAAATGTTTCCTCCTCCAATTACAATGCCTATTTCGAGGCCGGTTAAAGCAACCTCATGAATTTGTTCAGCATAAGATCCAAGGGTTATTGGGTCGATTCCGTATTTTTGATCTCCCATAAGAGCTTCACCACTTAACTTTAAAAGAATCCGATTGTATTTTTGCATTACGATTTTTTTGAACTATAAAAATATACTTTTTAGACTATTGTCTGATATATTTAGGGGGATAATATTTTCTTTATCAGAAGTATTGAGTTATTTTCCACCAAACTTGATTTTGTAGGGTATGTAGAAATAGATCTAATGAAAAAAGGCGTCCGAAAAATGGGCGCCTTTTTATTATTATGAAAGAGGGAATTTCTATTTTAAAGATTGTCTGAAAAATTCAGTTACAGTAAGGGCAGAATCACTTTCTTTGAGATACTGTCTTACGGTTTTCTTAGAATCTTTTGTAAAATCTTGATTTAAAAGAGTAAAATCTTTAAAAAACTTGTTGACTTTACCTTCAGCGATTTTATCGAGCATGTTTTCCGGTTTCCCTTCAAGAAGTGCCTGATCACGGCCAATTTCTTTTTCTTTGGCAACTAATTCAGCAGAAACATTTTCCTTATCAACAGCTACAGGTGCCATTGCAGCAATCTGCATTGCAATGTCTTTTCCAACCTGAGTACTAACTTTCTTATTGAATCCAACAAGAGTTGCAAGCTTGTTTCCCGGATGAATGTATGCAACAACCTCACCAGCTTCGATTTTACCGTAAAAGCTTAATTCAAGCTTTTCGCCAATTATTCCAACTTGTTCAGTTATTTTCTCTCCAACTGTGCTATTATCAAGTTTTAAAGCTTTGAGAGCTTCGATATCAGAAGGAAGTTTCTGTATAGCTAGATCAAGAATTGACTGCGCAAATTCAACAAATTTGTCGTTTTTTGCCACGAAATCTGTTTCGCAATTCAAAATAATAACCGCACCTTTTGTTTCAACCGCCTTAGCAATCACAGCTCCTTCCGAAGCTTCACGGTCAGCACGTTTATTGGCAACAAGTTGACCTCTTTTACGGATAGTATCAATAGCAGCCTCAAAATCGCCGTTGGATTCCTGCAAAGCAGCTTTGCAATCCATCATTCCGGCGCCAGTTGCTTTTCTAAGTTTCATTACATCAGAAGCGCTAATTTCAGCCATTTGATTTATTTTTTAAATTATTTAAATATTGTGAATGAGCCCGCAAAATTTGCGGGCTTGTATTGAGTAAAAGTTCTGATAAAAAAGATCGACTTAGTCTTCTTTTTTACGAACGATTTTCTTTACGATTCTAGGTTTTTTTACTTCAGTGACAACCTTAACTTCGTCTTCGTCATCAGCAATTCCCTGCAGACTTAAAGGTTTAGGTTTTTCTTCGGAGTCATTTTCCTCATCGCCATCTTCATCGTCAAGATCTTCATCTTCCTCTTCCTCATCAAGATCTTCGAGTTTCAGCTTTCTTGCTGCAGCTGCTTCTTTAGCATCTTTAGCATCCTTAGCGTCTTTTACCTTTTTATCTTTGGCTGTGGATTCTTTATCTTTTTCAAGTTTTCTTTCTGATAATCCTTCTTCAATAGCCTCAGCAAGGTAGCTTACGATCAGATCAATTGATTTTGATGCGTCATCGTTAGCAGGAATTGGGAAATCAACGAGATTAGGGTTGGAATTAGTGTCTACAATAGCGAAAACAGGAATATTCAGGCGGGTAGCTTCTCTGACAGCGATATTTTCTTTCACTACGTCAACTACGAACATTGCTGCAGGTAAACGAGTAAGATCAACAATACTACCTAAGTTTTTTTCAAGTTTTGCTCTCTGCCGTGCAACCTGAAGTCTTTCACGTTTCGAAAGTGTATCGAAAGTACCGTCAGTTGCCATTTTATCAATGGTCGACATTTTCTTAACTGCCTTACGGATTGTTGGGAAATTGGTTAACATTCCACCTGGCCATCTTTCGGTAACATAAGGCATATTCACAGCCTTAATTCTTTCAGCAACGATATCTTTTGCTTGCTTTTTTGTAGCTACGAAAAGGATTTTTCTGCCTGATTTGGCAATTTGTTTAATGGCAATTGCAGCTTCATCCAGCTTTACCATTGTTTTGTGAAGGTCAATAATATGGATTCCGTTTTTCTCCATAAAGATATAAGGAGCCATATTGGGATTCCACTTTCTTCTAAGGTGACCGAAATGTACACCTGCATTCAATAATTCTTCGAAACTTGTTTTTGGCATGATAATTTATGGTTTGTTTACATTCTGTTTTACAATCACAAGGTAGTCCCATGCGCAATTAAGCATGGATTTGCAGGGGAATCCTTCTGATTTAGATACTAAACTAGTCAGTAAAAGGAAACGATTAACGTTTACTGAACTGGAATCTCTTTCTTGCTTTTGGCTGACCTGGTTTTTTACGTTCCACTTCTCGTGGATCCCTTGTCATAAAGCCCGCTGCCTTAAGAGCTGGTTTATTTTCCGCATCTAATTTCACTAGGGCACGTGAAATACCAAGGCGAACAGCTTCTGCTTGGCCTTTAATTCCACCACCATTTAAATTTACAGTAACATCAAATTTATCCAGAACCTGAATAAGATTGAGAGGCTGAAGTACAATATAATGTAAATGTTCGCCGGGGAAATATTGTTTAAAATCCCTGTCGTTAACAGTAATCTTGCCTTTGCCTTCGCTTAAGTATACTCGGGCGACAGCTGCTTTCCTTCTTCCTATCGAATTGATTACTTCCATGATTATGCTATAATATCGGTTAAATTAACAGATTTTGGTTGCTGAGCCTCATGTGGATGAGTTTCTCCTGCATATACATACAAATTACGGAAAAGCTCACTTCCTAAACGACTCTTAGGGAGCATTCCTTTAATTGCATGTTCAACTACAGAGGTTGGCTTTTTTGCTATCATACTTGCAGGAGATTCTATTCTCTGTCCACCGGGATGACCAGTATGACGATAAATTTCTCTGTCTGACATTTTTTTGCCACTCAGTTTAATTTTCTCTGCATTGATTACAATAACATTGTCACCACAATCAACATGCGGTGTGAAATTTGTTTTGTGCTTACCTCTTAATATGTAAGCAACTTTTGAAGCCAATCGGCCCAGAATTTCTTCCTTAGCATCAACTATAATCCACTCTTTGTGAACCGTAGCTTTGTTTGCTGATACTGTTTTATAACTTAATGTATCCACTTTATTTGATTTTTATTCTCATTTTCACGCTCTTTCAATCCTGAAAAATGTGGATTGCAAAAGTACAATTATTTTCAATAAATCAATAGCTTATCAACAATAAATTTCTGCAAAACGCAAAAACCTTATAAATAACGCAAAAACAAACCCTTTTTGTTTAAAAAAACTTTGTAAAGCAAGCAATAATTCATCGAATATTACCGTAAAAAGTATAATTTTCAGAATTATTTAAAAGTGATGTATAGACAATTAAAGGATTTCTTTTCCAATTACACCAGAAATTATTATTATTTATTAATCTTTCTTGCGGTAAGCTTACCTCTTTCTGTTTTCACCACCAGCTTTGCTGAAATTCTTCTTTTGCTTAACTGGATTTTGGAAGGGCGATTTTCTGAGAAAATTAGTCTTTTAAAAAAACGGAAGGCCCCTTTGATAATATCATTTCTTTATATTATTCATTTATTCGGTCTGCTTAACACAGTTGATTTTCAATTTGGAATTCATGATTTGAAAATTAAACTTCCTGTACTACTTCTGCCCTTAATAATTGGAAGTTCTTCTTTACTTGATGAAGAAAAGATAAGAAATATCTTGTTGTTTTTTGCTGCTTCGGTTATTTCGGCTTCAATTTGTTCAACATCAGTTTTTCTAGGTTTCATAAATTATCCTATTTACGACTTTCGTGATATTTCCTTATTTATATCACACATACGTTTTAGTCTGATGGTAAATCTGGCAATTTTTAGCCTTTTCTACTACGGTTTTGGAGAAGATCCAGTTCCATTAAAAAATAGAAATTTTAAACTGGTATTGGTCTTTTCTGCTATTTGGTTATGTGCATTTCTGCTAGTATTAAAATCCTTAACTGGTATTTTTATTTTTCTTGTGGTAGGCTTAATTATGGGTTGGAAGTATTCAGGAAAGATTGGTTTGATTGCCCCACGTTTTTTTATTCGGGTCATAATTATTACAATTCCTCTCATTATTGCTTCCTATATTACACATACTATAAGCCGGTATTATTATCGCGAGAATATTAGTATTACGGCGCTTGATTCTCTTACAATTGATAAAAACCCATACAATAACTACAACCAGTTAACCTGGGTAGAAAATGGAAATTATGTGTGGATTTATGTTTGTGAGGAGGAATTGCGTCCTGAATGGAATAGCAAAAGCAATCTGAATTATGACGGTAAGGATAAAATGGGTCAGGATCTCAGGTTTACGCTTATTCGTTATTTAACTTCAAAAGGCCTTCGCAAGGATAGGTCAGGCATAAAAGAACTTACTAAAACAGACATTACTGCAATTGAAAATGGAGTTGCTAATTACATCTTCCTGGATAAATTTAGCCTATACCCACGATTATATCAGATTATATGGGAAGTTGATGCATATAAAAAAGGTAATAATCCAAGTGGGCATTCTTTTACACAAAGGCTTGCTTACTTCGACGCATCGATGTTTCTCATCAGGAATAATTTTCTTTTTGGAGTCGGAACCGGCGACGTTCAGAAAGAATTCAACACTTATTATTCAATGTCTGATAATCCACTAAAAAAAGAAAACCAACGGCGTGCCCATAATCAGTACTTAACATTTCTTTTAACCTTTGGTATTATTGGGTTTATTGGAAGCATTATTGCTTTAATTTTACCTGTCTTTATTGAGAAGCGCTGGAATGATTATTTGTTTGTGTGTTTTTTTATAATCGGCCTTCTCTCTATGTTAAATGAAGACACACTTGAAACGCAAACCGGGGCTTCGTTTTTTATGTTTTTTTATTGCTTACTACTTTTTGCAAGAAGGGAAAAGGATAAGAATTAACATTGCTTTCAAAAACAAGCTTTTCGCCATTTTATAGCTGTTTCGAAGCGATTTAATTATCCGACCATAAGTTGTGGATAACACTTTTCTCTTGCATTGTATTACCTTTAACATTTGAGATTTTAAAAATTTGTTAGATGTGTGAAAAATTTATGGAGATTGCCATAGATCAGGCAATTCTAAATATTAAAAATGGGGGAGGCCCTTTTGGTGCTGTTATTGTAAAAGAGGGTGAAATTATTGCATGTTGTGGCAACAGAGTTACTCAGGACAATGACCCCACCGCACATGCTGAAGTACTTGCAATTCGCGAAGCTACAAGAATTCTGGGGAGATGGGATTTATCCGATTGCGAGATTTATAGCTCATGTGAGCCTTGTCCAATGTGCCTGGGTGCAATTTATTGGGCACATATACCCGTAATTTATTACGGAGCAAACCGTGAGGATGCAAAAAATGCAGGTTTCGATGACTCCTTTATTTATGAGGAAATCGCAAAGGATAATGCCAATCGCAAAACAAAAATGCATAATATTTCCAGGAATATTGCATTGAAAAGCTTTGATAACTGGATTGCTTTTCCTGATAAGGAATTGTATTGACTGGTATTGAAATAATCTATTGCACAAATAGATTGACTAATTCCTTTTAAAATTAAAAATCTTCAGGAAATCTTCTGCTTGCAAATGCAGACTGTAACTGTAATCCAGATTTCCTGTTTTAGTAAAATAATATCCCTCTAAGCGAAGAAAAAGAAATGAATTCATTCCAATTTTTTGCTTATACCCTGCTTTAAAATTCAGCATTTCCCTTTCAGCTGTATAATGAGGGTCTGTTATAGGATTCAAAGAGTTTGGCAATGGAATACTTAATATTGGATTTCCTGCAAAACATCTGAAATAGTCGCCATAGAAATATTCTGCATTCAGTTCAATATGAGTTAATTGCAAACCTGTTTTGAAAGAAATTGCAGTACCACCAATAGGCTTATAATCACCAGTATTCTGATAAAATGTGAATTCTGAATATGCAGATTGAAAGTGACTTAATCGAAAATTACGGACAACTTTCAGCCCTTCACTAATATTTATTAGAGTTTCAATGTGGCTGGCATTATTATTTATTTGTCCGCCTGAATGATGCGCTAATAAACAGACTGGCAAGGATAAATTCCAGATTTCCTTTTCGAAAAGCATTATTCGATTTGAACTTCCTGCAGTAAACGCCTCCTGAAATGTATCTCCAGGCTCAATAAAGCTTTCCCAGTTCAGCCAAGTTTCTGATTTTACCCTTGTATTATTGAATCTAATCAGAATGCCATTTTCAACCAAATTTCTTAAATGGTTTTCAAAGGAAAACATAGCCTCTGTCATTTTATGGTTTTCACCGCCATTATAACTTCCCATGAGAACTGAGAAGTTTTCATTTGGTTTATACTCAAGACTGAATAGCGGCTTAATTCTTAATTTTTCATTGATCCCATAGAACTGAAGAAAATCTGCACCAACTGAAATTTGTAGTTTAGGGCTACTTTGATAAACAATTGTAGGCTGAAAACCTCCTCCTATAAGCGTATATCCCTTATAAAACGGGTTAAAATACTCGTTATTATAAAACCAGGTAGACCCTTGAAGTCTCAGATAGACTTGACCTTCTGTAATTAAACTATCCTGTCTCGTATTATATTCATCCTGAAAGATCTGAGAATACAATCCTTGTAAACTACTGATAAATAATATGATAAAAATAAGTATTCTTTTCATGTACCTGAATTATATATAATTATGCGTACAAAATTATAAGGAATTAGTGTTAAATTCGCAACTTTATTGAAAAACTATATCTCACAGACTAAAATCAAGAATTCTTAGTTTTACATTTGTATTTTTATACAAGGAAATCTGTAGGCATATTATGAGTTGTACCTGCGTCTGAACGATTATAGAAAACTTTTACAAAATTTATAAATTCGGAATTTAATAACATCAAGAATTAATGAAAACATTCAACAAACTCAACCTTATCACCGGGTGGATTATTTTTACAATTGCGTGTCTGGTTTATCTGCTTACAATGGAACCGACCACCAGTTTCTGGGATTGCGGAGAGTTTATATCAACAGCGTTTAAGCAGGAAGTTGGTCACCCGCCAGGAGCCCCGTTTTTTATGATTATTGGACGGCTTTTTACTCTGCTTGCAGGAGGTGACGTTACAAAAATTGCTGTGGCAATGAACTCAATGTCAGCTCTCGCTTCCGGATTTACTATACTTTTCTTATTTTGGACAATAACTCATCTGGCCAAAAAAATTGTAATCAAAAATGATGATTATTCATTATCTGGTATTATAAGTGTCCTTGGTGCTGGTGCTGTTGGAGCGCTGGCATACACCTTTTCCGACACATTCTGGTTTTCAGCTGTTGAAGCAGAAGTTTATGCAACCTCATCTCTATTTACTGCCTTTGTGTTCTGGGCAATTCTTAAATGGGAAAATGTTGCCAATGAGCCACATGCAAATCGTTGGTTGATTCTTATTGCTTTTTTAATGGGACTGTCGATTGGAGTCCACCTTCTGAATCTTCTTGCGATTCCCGCAATTGTATTTGTATATTATTTTAAGAAGTACACTCCTTCGGTAATGGGGATCGTGGCTTCTTTAGGAATTTCAGTAGCGATATTAGGAGCAATGATGTACATGATCATCCCGGGATTAGTTTCCATAGGCACAAAGTTTGAGCTGATGTTTGTGAACGGTTTTGGTTTGCAATATCATTCTGGTCTCATCTTCTATTTTGCGCTCTTATTCGTAGTTCTGGGTTTCCTGATTTATTTGAGTCACAAAAAAGGTCAAATAGTATGGAATACAATTCTGCTTGGCTTTACTGTTGTAGCAATAGGCTATTCTTCCTATGCTGTAATAGTAATTCGTTCTATAGCAAATACTCCTTTGAATGAAAGTGCACCAGACACAGCATTTGACTTGCTTCGTTATCTTAACCGTGAACAATACGGTCAGACACCATTATTTTATGGAACCTATTTTAATTCTCCCCCGGTAAAGATAAAAGATGGAAAACCTATGTTCTACAAGGAAAATGGGAAGTATGTTAAAGTAAAACAGAAGGATTATGAATATGATCCGAATTTTAAAGGGTTTTTCCCAAGGATGTGGAGTGAAAGACCTGAGCATATTGAACAGTATTTGTATTGGGCAGAGATGAATGAGGGTGACTTGTTTCAGGTTCAGACAGATGAAAAGGGAAATCCAATTCGTGGACGGTCTGGCGAAGTTTCTTTTGATCGGAATAGTCCCTTAAAACTTCCTACTTTCGGACAAAACATGAGATTTTTTATTAATTATCAGGTCGGATTTATGTACATGCGCTATTTTATGTGGAATTTCGCTGGTCGGCAAAATGATATGCAAGGCAACGGTGAACTCACAAAGGGTAACTGGATTTCAGGGATTAAATTTCTCGATGAGGCACGTCTTGGGCCACAAGATAATCTTCCCGACTCCATGAAGAACAATAAGGGCCGCAATCGTCTGTATTTATTGCCACTATTGCTGGGTATTGCCGGGATGATTTTTCAATATCAAAAAGGAAACAAGGATTTCTGGGTAGTAACTTTATTATTCGCATTAACAGGATTTGCTATTCTTGTTTACCTTAATCAATATCCACTTCAGCCTCGAGAAAGGGATTACGCCTACGCCGGGTCGTTTTATGCATTTACAATTTGGATAGGACTTGGTGTTTTATGGCTGATTCAACTGATTTCTAAAAATTATAAATCTGTTGCCGTTGCCGGTGGAGTAACATTACTGGCTATAGCTCTCGTTCCAGGCATTATGGCAGCTGAAAACTGGGACGATCATGATCGTTCAGGTCGTTTTACAGCACGTGACTTTGCTTATAATTACCTGAATTCCTGCGAGAATAATGCAGTTTTATTCACTAACGGCGATAATGATACCTTCCCTCTTTGGTATATTCAGGAAGTAGAAGGGGTGAGGACGGATGTTAGAGTAATAAACCTTAGTTATTTTACCGCAGACTGGTATATTGATCAGATGAAATATCAGGTGTATGATTCCAAACCGGTTAAATTTGGATTAACGCATAAACAATATCGGCAAGGTACACGCGATTATGCTGTTTTTGCTGATGACGCAATGATTATGATCGAAGAAAAATACCAGGCAAATAAGGCAACATTCGAGAAGGAATATGAGGCAATCTATAATTCATTCTTAGATGTTGTAAAGAATTCTAAAGTGCCTGAACTTGCTGCCAAAGATTATGAAGAAATTAAAAAGGGATATAAAAACTTCACGATTGAAAAATTTGTTGGACTACTTAGCGCAATCGATCGGAATAAAGTTTTTGATGTAAATGCAGGCAACATGTACAATATTAAGAAACGTGCTGAGTCTCTTACCAAAAGGATCGATCAATCGTACCTGCCTTTTAGCTCTGCAATGAATTTTATAAAATCTGAAGACCCAAGATTTCAACGTGGACAATACTTTTTCCCGGCTCGTAAGTTCATTCTTACCGCTGATACAGCAAAAATCAGAAAAGATGGTGTTGTAAAGGGTAAACTTCTTAACAATATGGTTTCGGAAATTCGCTGGGATATTGGAAAGCGTAATATCTCCAAAAACGGAATTATGACCATGGATCTCATCGAGTCGAATAACTGGGAACGTCCTGTATATTTTGCAATTACTGCTTCAAAAGACAATTTTCTCAACCTTGATAAATACCTTCATCGTGAAGGTCTTGCATACCGTTTATTACCTGCAACAGGCATGGAAAATGACCTGTTTTCAGGAAGTGTAAATACGGAAATCATGTATCCCAATCTGATGGAAAAATTCCGTTGGGGAGGAATCGATAACCCCAAAGTATATCTGGATGAGAACAATATGCGAATGATAAGTAACTTCAGATATAGTTTTGCTTCACTTGCAAATGCCCTTTATGAAGAAGGGAAGACAGACAGCGCCAGGAAAGTTCTTGACCGCTGCATTGAACTAACTCCAAATGCAAGAATTCCCTTTAATATGTCTATTCTTCCTTTAATACAAACCTATTATAATATTAAAGAAACTAAGAAGGCAAATGATATTCTGTTGGTATACTTAAATGAACTTGATCAGGAATTGAACTATTTTAAAGACCTTCAGATTTTTAATCCGGGCACATTCAGTTTGATCGCGAATGATTATCAGATGGATATGAGCGCAATGTATAATTTATTTTCAATGACAAACACTTTTCAGCAGAAGGAAATGTCGGAAAAGATCATGCAGACTATGCAACGCTATGACCCAAGTATGTCGCAATACTTAAGATAATTTTTCTAACAATGTTCATCGTCAGACCGCCTGAAATTATAACCCGTTTTATGCCCCGTGTTACCTGGGGCTTTTACGGGGAGCATAAAAAAGTATTTCTAAGTTTCGACGATGGCCCAACGCCTGATGTTACTCCATGGGTTTTAAATTGCCTGAAGCAATATAACGCCAAAGCAACTTTTTTTTGTTTGGGGAGAAACGTGGATCATAATCCCGAAATATATCGTCAGATTCTTAATGAAGGTCATTCAGTAGGCAATCATACCTATAGCCATTTAAAGGGATATGGAACACGAAATCAGCAGTATTTTGATGATATCGAGTTAGCAGGAAACCTTATTGAATCGGAACTCTTCAGACCACCTTACGGACGTATATTAGGTTCGCAGATATCAGAAATCCTTAAAAATTACAGGATAATAATGTGGGATGTTTTAAGCTACGATTATAATCGGCGGGTTTCAGGGGATGTTATCGTTCGAAACGTTACCAATAATGTAAGGTCAGGATCAATTATAGTTTTTCACGACTCTGCAAAAGCCAGAAAAAATTTGTATCACGCCCTTCCAAAAGTATTGGAATTTTTAAATATGGAAGGTTATGAAATGCTGGCAATACCTATGAAAAGGGTTGAGGCGGATAGGCTGGATTGTAAGAAGCCGGGTTAAGCGCCGGGACGCAAAGAAAAGCGCAATTTTTTTAAGAAAAAGGGTCTCATTCGAGAAAGGAAAAGTACCAAGGAAAAAGGAAAAAGGAAAAAAGATTCTAGCAAACTATACAGGCTGAAAGCCCAACACTACCAAAAAACATTTGCCTCCATGCCTTTGTGCTTAACCTTTAATACCAAGCACCCTCTTATAATACGCAAATTGCTTCCCATACCACTTCGGATCCTTAATCTTCGTAATCAATTGAGTCCGAAGTTCCTTGTTTGTGATTGCCTTAAATGGATTCAGAATATACCCCATAAATATTCGCAGCACGAACAAAGACAAAGACCCGAAAAACCTCGATCTCAAATTTAGTCGGTACCTATACTTGAAAGTATGCAAAAAAGCCTTCGGAAGAATGCGTTTTGAAGGAATGACGCCAAATGCATCATAAGTAATATCGAGGTATCCGGCCGCCGTTCTCCTGTAATGCCCGAAATCTGCCAGCACCACTTCCGGATCCTTCCTCTCAGAAAGTAGGAACATGTCATAAAGATTTCTCATAAACTCTCTGGCATATATTCTCGAATGGCTTGCCACCTCCGCATGCATAAAATTATGGATGATTTTATGTTCATCGGACATTACCAGACATTCAGGATATTTAGCGGGTTTTTTGGCATTCCTGAAAATTAATTCGCTTGTAAAATCTTTTTCATGTATTTTGTTTACGGCCTTCCAGTGCAACTCCGCATAAACCGGCTCCCCGGGTTTAAAGAGTATTGGGTAATGACGATTTTGCTTCATGAATTCCGGCTTCCATTTGTAATTGCTCTGGTAGCCATCTTTTTGCAGTATTTCTGCAGCTTCTAAAAGTTTTTCTTCGGGTACGAGAAAGTCGATATCATGAAGAATTCTTTCCCCGGGATATTTGTAGAGCCCGTCGAGGATATTTCCCACGCCCTTCATATATAGAGGAGTGATGCCTTCTTTGGAAAGAACGGCAGTTAGATTTTCAACCTGTTTAATCACATCCAGATTCCGGCTTGTGGTGAGATCGAAGATATATTTAAGATGTTCCAGTATCACCTCCGGAAAATACTCTTCCAGTTTATGATCTCTTATTTTCGGGTAAATTGCCTGTAGGACAAGGTGATGGTCAGCTATACTAACCAACTTTTCCCATTGGATATTTTCCTCTCGAATTTCCCGGATTACCTGATCCCTTTGCTCGGGGAGCTGGTCGAGGGCGAGAATTTTGCCGGTGAGGGTATATAGCTGGAATTTGTTCATGGTTTTTGGAGGCAACACAAGTAAGAAAATAAAAATACGGAAAAATTAGGCACTAGGTTCGTCTTTGGCGGAAAAGGTTTCGTAATTATTTCCGGGTATTTGATACTAACGAACAAATCCTTAATTTGTATTATATACGAAGTATTTACTAAATGCAGGTTTAAACCAAATGGTGTTTAGTATTGCCTTTGTGACACCGCTATTCCACAAAGAACAAAGAAGCACAAAGTTACACAAAGGAATCTCATTTTCAATCGCCAAACCGCACATCAAACTGCGCTCCTCCGTTCCATACTATCCTGCCCGGGATCCGCGCTCAACCTCATCCTTAACCTCAACCTTCCCCAAACAATCCCTTCACCCACTCCACAGCCCTATCATTATCCGAATACTCCAACTCCCAGCACTCCAGCCCAGGGAACCACTTTAAAAACTTCCTCGCATGCTCTGGTCTTGCCGAAAGCCAGGCTTCCTCGTTAAATCTTTTGATAGCCTCTAGGGTCGGCACTTTACGAAACGAAAACGGCTGTTCGGAATTATATTGAACAAATACAAGTTTCCTTGCTGGCAATGCTTTGTAAAAATCCCCGGAATCCGGGAAAGGCAGATACTTAACCGTTTTATTGGTTCCCTTGAAATGATATACCGGAGCGTCTTTTAACTGTTCATAATGTGGAAAAAGAACCGGAAATGCCCCATCCTTGACTGAAAGGGCTGCTGGAAATGGGAATGCTTTGCAATATCGGGCATCTATTGGGACATAATCGTCTGAAACAAATTTAAAACCTTCATTGCATAGTAGTGCAGCTAATGTGCTTTTTCCTGAACCACAGGCAGTTGTAAGGATGACGCTTTCCTTTTCGTTACATACAGCAGACCCATGAATGTAGCTAAGCCAGTCATTTTCGGTTTTCCGATAGATTAAATTTGTAAGCTCGATAAAGAGTTTTCTTTTGAGAAAGTTGGGATCCGATTCTTTCCAGACTTTGTCTCCAATTTTAAGCAAAAAGTTATAGCCAGCTGAAAATGTTTCTAATCGAAAATGAGGTTTTATTGTTTTCTTACTTTCTAGATGCGCGAATGAAACATGAATAATATGTTCCAATCTGGCAGAGCTGTAAGAAATCTCAACAATCTTTTTATTAATAAGGTAGGATCGGCAAGCATAAAAGGAGGATGGTGACTTGTAATCTTTTGCTGGAAAACATTCTGGAGGTTGGTAGGTATGTGAAGATAGTTTTCGGAAATCTTTTATAATTTCTTTCACAAAAGAATTACTCTCAGCAATGCTCAGACCATATTTTTTGGAGATTTTTTCTGAGATCCTGGAATTCTCAACTCCTGAAACAAAGTTCTGGTAAGCAAACCATGCAGGTTCTTCTAATTGAATCCAAGAGTTACTTGCCAAGAACCAGACAATATGGGAATTGCCGATTTTTTTCGTAATGTGGTATTCCCGGCGAAAACGCATTGTCCTTTAGCGATAACAAATAGATAATAAATGGCTAATCATTAATGCAAACAACTTAATATAAATAGAATCTAAAATTAGAAATTCCCAGGATCTCCCGGATCTGTACCGTCAGAAGTTTCATTAGTTTGAGATTTCCCCGGTTGATTGAGCAACAGTAACATTGTAGCACTTGAAAATGCTATTAGTCCCATTTTTTTCATCGCTTTCCTACGGGAGATATCTATATCATTAGTCCCTGGGCTATTCTTACTATTTCCTTTTTTCATCATGTAACAATTTCAAAAGCCGTACTAAAAAATTTTATAAAAGTAAAAAAGGTTCAATTTTCCTCTTTTATTCAAATCAAATATTATCATTCAGAAATCACAATTTTTCCTGTTGTAATGATGCCTCTATCAATAACTTTTACAATATAGACCCCATTATTATAGGTGTCTGCATTTATAACGTTTATTTCTGAAGGTTCGAGCCTATAATCAGCAATTTTTCTTCCCATTAAATCATAAACCGAAGCAGTACCATTAACAGAAGAAAGAGCATTTATAAATATTTCTTTTCTCACGGCAAAGATACTGATATTCTGTTTATTATCAAGATTTATATTATTTGGCTCTTGAATGGTATGTAGGAAAAACCTACCTGTATCAGAAGTTAGTGCAGGAAGTACTACTTCATGCTTAGTTCCGGATACTGACAAATCAGCAAAAGTTCCCATTTTCCGGTCTTCTAATATCATTGTGTAACCGAAAGGAAGCTCATCAACCGTACTCGTGAAAGTAACTAATCCACCAGAGGCATATTCGAATCCTATTGGAATTATCATATCGGTACTTTCATTATTAGGAAGGAATTGTACTATAAATTTGCCATAATCTCCTACAAGCAAATTTGAATAGAGTATAAATCCAGCCTTAGATCCATCAAAACCAAAACCTGCATCCCAAGTTACATCAAGATCTTTGGTCATCTCAGGTCTAAATGAAATTCTGGTGAAAGTTGAGTCAGTGGAATTTTGAACACTAAGCGTAAAGTTTGAAGTCTTTGCTTGTGCTGATTTTTTATAGAATAACGGGCTACTATCATGAGCCTGCATTTGAGATGTAAAGCTTAATGAACCTTGTGTCTGAGCAATAACAAAAAATCCTTGACCTGGATCCATATTAGCTCCATTCCCCAGAGGTTGGTAAGCAGGATTTGCCCCTTTTACATAATAATAGCAATTTGCTTTTGTAGGTTCTAATAAGGAAAGGTTAGTGCTAAGGAAACTTGTAACATCAAGAGATGAGGTAAAGGGGTTTCCGACACAATTCCAACCCAAATGATCTTTTGTAATGCTATAAGAAAGTGGTGCAACATTCAAAGTGCCTGAAAAAGTAGCAGCACTTGTTGAACCTCTTCGCGCGGCATAACCTTTTCCGCTTATAAAGTTTCCACCAGGGTTACCAGTAGTCCATAAGCCTGTTGGTTCATTATGATAACGCATTGCTGCAATCTCAGTTAAGAGAAAACTGCTGATACTAAGACCAGATACAGGTGATGAAATGAGATGAGAAGGGTCGGTCGTATTTGGTCCACCAGTCATATACCTCTCAACCTTTGCAGAAACTCCGGTACTATTCTGAATCAACGATCCTGAACCGGATGCATCAGATTTAACAAGCACACCACTAACACCGGCATTATTTATAAAAGTACCAGCAATAGTAACATTTCCACCCGGATTTATGGTTAAGATTCCTCCGCTTCTTACTGTAAGTCTTCGATCGCTGTTCACGGTAAGTAACGCACCACTTTGAATAAGCAAATTATTTACGGTAACGTTCACACTCGAAATTATCGGATCATTAGTGACATTAGCTATTGTAATATACGAATCCTGATCGGGAACCACAGCAGGATCCCAGTTACCTGCGATATGCCAAGCTGAGCTACTAGAACCAGTCCAGGTCACTATTCCAACAACCCGAATAGTTACATTAAAAGTAACAGGAGTCATACCGGTAGCGGAAACAGTTACTGTTTGAGTATAAGTGCCTGCTGAAAGTCCTGCTTTTGGACTTACTGTAAAGGTAGTTGTGTTTGGGGTACCGGTAATAGTGGTAGACAAGGGTTGAGTTACTTCGAAATCGGCACTACTTACCGCAACTGCGAGAACATCAATAGTTCCTGTTCCTGTGCGTGTAATTGTCATAGTTTGCGGAGTTGCAGTGTATCCTGTTGAAACCAGACCAAAGTCTACGGTTCCAGATGGTGCGATGCTAATAGTATATGTATAAGCCAATACAGTGAAAGTTACGTCAAATGATTGAGCAACAAGCTCGACATTATTTACCGTAACGGTTGCAGAATAGGTGCCTGGAGACAATCCTGTTGCTGGTCTTATGGTAAAAGTGGTTGTTGCCGCTGAGGCGATATCTGTCGCTAAAGGCAGTCCTGCAACAAAATCAGCAGGGTTCGTGCCACTTAAAACAACATTAAGCCCAGTTATAGTTCCTCCACCAGTATTTGTTATAGTAACTGTTGCATCAGATATCTGAGAATAGCCTTCTGTAACACTTGCAAAAATAGTTGGATTTGCGGCATTCAGACTAATAGCAAACGGTGCCTGAACCAGAAAAGAAACATTAAATGCTCGGCTAACACCGTTATTCGCAGTAACGGTTACAGTTGCTGAATAAGAACCTACACCTAATCCGTCATTTGGTTTTACTGTAAAGCTTGTTAAATTGGGTGTGCCATCTAAGGTTGGATCTACAGGCTGTGTAATAGTAAAACTTGCAGCATTTACTCCACTTAAAGCAACAGCAAGGCCAGTAATTACTCCACCACCTGATCTGGTTATTGTATCACTACTCGCAACTATTGGTGAGTAACCAGAAATTACGGTACCAAAAGCAATCGGGTGGGTTCCGTCAAGAAGATTATTTAAATTGTCTTTCAGATTTATACTGTATGCATTTACACCGGTCATTGTGAAAGCACTGGAATTAACAGATGATAATGTAGGGTCTCCGCTATAAGCAAAAGCTAAGGTATAACCAGCCCCATCCTTATCAAGTGTAAGGTTATTAAATGTAGCTGTACCGCCGGAAATACTTAATGTTTTTGTACCTCCTAGTATCGCGTCAGTGTTATATGAGGCATTATTTAAAATACTGGCAGTAACTTCTATTGCGCCGGTTAAACCTGATGTTGAAGGATTATCGTACGTATCAAAAGTACGGATTATGGTTGTTCCAATATTTGTGGCAGCATCATTACTTGTACCAGTAGCACCTGAAGGCTGCTGGGTAATTGTCATTTTACTGACAGTTGCAGCAACAAGGTTTACAACTTGTGTTTGATTAGGGGTAATATTTTGTATATCAACCGTTAGAGTTTGGTTTACGGCATGAATTAGAGTAACTGGTACGGTTGCCGATCCAGATGTAAAAGTTCTTGAGCCGCTAAAAAGTAGGCCTGTTGTACCATCGCCTTCGGTAAGATTACTACTTCTTACAGTTAGGCTGAAGTCTCCATTTAAAGAAACATTCGATAGACTTACTGCATTGGTAATACTCAAATCAAAAGAAGTCCCCGCTATTTTGCCACCTAAGATAGCTAATGCAAGGGTGAAATTAGAGGTATTATCCAGAGTGGTTAAAGAAATTTGCTTACTTAATGTAACGCCTCCAATTGCAACAGTTAAGGTATGAGGGGCTGCAATTGTGCTAAGTACAAGGTTAAGATTTATAGCACCTGCAATAAAATTTGCAGGTCCATTATAAACTATACTATCATCACCTTGATTACTCATAACTTTTACGTTATGCGCTCCGGCTAAATTTACCCCATCAAGGTCTTTGGCTCCTGAAATTTCGAGAATAAACGGATCAAAAATATAGAATGGTCCACCAGAGGGATTCAATGCAAGTGTAAAACCAGATTGGTCTGCCACAACTACAAGATCATTATATACAACACTATTTGTAACTCCGGTAATCGTGACGGTAAGGTTGTGAGTACCAACTGCCAGTGAAAGCGGAACAGTGGCCGCTCCGGTTGTAAAACTTGAAGTGGAATTATAGACAGAGCCACTAATACTACTCGTAATGCTAACGTTTATTGAACCGCTAAGGTCAGTTCCAGTTACGGCTTTCGCATTGGTAATCAGCAAATTAAATGGAATGTTGGCATATTTGGTTCCACCAGCAGGCGTAACAGTAAAACCGGAGAGGTTTTCAACATTTTCCATTGTAATATTGGTACTTACAACCGGATTTGGAGCAAGTCCCAGCGGAGTACCGCTGTATGTAAAGGCAATTGTGTAAACTCCGTTTTTATTTAGGGTTAAGTTACTGAAACTTGCCGTTCCAGCGCTAATATCCACCTCTGAAACTGTTCCTCCAAGGCTAACTCCGGGAGGGGTTCCGGTAATGCTTGCGGAAAGTGTCATTGCACCTCCGAAGCCATTAGTTGAAATATTTCCATAGCTATCCCGTATTTCAAGATTTACGGTTCCGATAGCTAAAGCTGTATTGTTATTACTTCCGTTTACCGTGGAGCTTGGTTGTTGTGTTATTATCAACACGGATGCAAGGGCAGGAATTACAGTAACCACCTGAACTTTGGGATCTTTAACCCAGTCGATTGTTACCGTTAAATTTTGGGAAGAAGCTTTGTTAAGAGTAATAGTTCGTGAAGCACTACCAGCAGTAAAAAAGAGATTACCGCTAAAGAGTAAGCCGCTTGTACCTTCGCTGGTGTTATTCGATGTAATGCTTACAAGATGATTTCCTGATAGTTCAGTGGCTGTTGCATCTTTGGCATTTGAAATATCTAGACTAAATGGAGTTCCTGCAGTCTGGTTTCCCAAAGGATTTAGTGCCAGATCCATAGTGGAGCCGTTAACAGTTACTGCAATAGTAATGTCAGTTTGGTAGGCAGATTCTAAAAATACCTGAAATTGGTGTGAGCCTGCATCAGTAAGTGTAATTGGAATTGAAGCAGTTCCATTTGTAAACAGATAGGTTGTATTAGTAATTGTCAAATCAGGATCAGGGAACAAATCCCTTACAAGTACATTTTTTTGACCATTGAGAAGATTTCCTTGCGGATCCTTTGCATTTGTTAATTGCAAATTAAAAGGTATAGCTATTACTTGAGGGCCTGGAGGTATGATTGAAAAAATAGATTGATCAACAACATTAGTCATGTTAAATGCAGAAGAAGTAGCAGGTGTGAGCCCCGTGGAAGCTATAGATAAGGTGTATCCAACTCCGTCCTTATTGAGTGTAAGATTGCTAAAAGTGGCTTGTCCGTTGCTAAAAGCATTTATTGAAGTTGTTCCTGCGAGAGTTGCAGATCCAGGGTTATTTGCGATGGTGATCACAATGTTTTGTGGGGAACTAAGACCTAAGGTCGATAGGTTTCCATTAGCATCCTGTGTTTGAACGATAACAGTTCCAATATTTATTACAGCATTATTATTTGTTCCATTTCCTCCACTTGGTTGCTGTGTAATTACCAGTTGACTTGCTGCTGCAGCACTAACAACAATCTGGTGGGTATGGGTTGGTGTTACCCCTGCAATACTAACTGTAAGTGTATGTGTTCCAGCTTTTTTAAGATTAATTGTAATACTTGCTGCGCCAGCAGTAAAGGCTGCAGAAACGACGGGTATGCTTTCACCATTGACATTGCTGCTTATAGTAACATTGTGAGATACGGAAAGGCTATCTCCACCTGCTGAAAGAGCCCCAGTAATATCAATGTGAGAATCCACTCCTGCGGTTTGAGTAGAAGTGGAGGTACCTGCAATTGAAAATGTCGAAAGATCACCTACTACAACAATGCCAGAAATAACCTGTTCTCCTGTAACACCAGTTATTCTTACCGTTAGGTCATGTGTTCCAAGAGCGCTAATTGCTACAGCGAATGTGGCATTTCCTCCAGTAAAAGTTGGTGCTGAGCTATGAACAGTCCCTGATATCGAACTAATTACCGTTACCGCTACAGATCCTGTTAATGAAATTCCACTGTAAGCTGTTGCTCCGGTTATGTTTAGATTAAAAGGTATTCCATAAGTTTGCGGGGTACCGGGGTTTGAAACCGTAAAGCCCGACAGATCTGAGGCAACAGTTACACCAAGAGTTTTATTAATATCCACTCCCGCAACAGTCACTGTAAGGTTTTGTGCGCCAAGATTGCCCAAAGCAAGGGCAAAAGAGGCTGAGCCGGCAGTAAAAGTAACAAGACTATTATAAACAGTTCCTTCAGTACTACTTGAAACAATCACGTTGACTGCTCCGGAAAGATTTGCTCCGGTATTACTTTTTGCACCCGATAGCTGCATTTGAAAATCGACATTCTGATATTGTGTGGAGGCGTTGGCCGGACTTGCAATGGTAAAATCTGAAATATTATTAAGATGGGTAACATTAAATGCGCTTGAAGTAACAGGAGTGAGAGAAACCAGACTAGCTGAAGCAAAATTAAGAGTATATCCAGTACCTTCCTGATTAATTGTAACCGCACTAAAACTGGCAGTACCTGTTTGAATATCTACTGTTGTTGTGCCTCCCAGGCTTGCTCCACCCGGATTATTGGCTAGACTAACTACAACATTTTGTGTGCCTGCAAAACCAGAAATGGAAGGGTTTCCATAAGCATCTTGTGTCTGAAGAGTTACATTACTGAGCGTTACTGGGCTATCATTATAATTTCCTGCAATAGAGGATGGTTGCTGGGTGATTACCAACTTACTGGCAGGGGCAGGATTGACAGTAAAGGTTGTTTGCTGTGAAGCAGTAACACCAACAACACTTACTGTGAGAGTTTGGGATCCAGCAGTATTAAGTACAATAAGTGGACTTGAAACTGTAGCATTACCCAAAGTGAAATTTACTAGTCCGGTAAATAATTGACCACTCGGTCCAGTTACGGTTACTGCATGATCACCCGAAAGGGGTACATTATAGTAATCTTTTGCTCCGGTAATACTAAGTGAAATGGGGGTGCCAGCGATTTGAGTGCCGGGATTTCCGAGGGTGAAGGTGGAGAGGTCGGTGGTTAAATAAATAAATTGCTCACTGGCAATATGATTTAAAATTCTAACACGGGTCTTCCAAACCCCATTGTAGGGAATAGAAATTGGAATAAAGGCTTCTCCGTTAGTAAAATTTGCAGTATCTGAAAATAAGGGTTCAACTTCTGGAGTTAATGTTAAAACATCGACATCATAAATACCATTTCGAGGATTATTAGAAGCGTACTTTGCATTAATAATATGAAGATAAAACTCAATAGAATCGGGATGAGGCCCTGGATCAACAATTGTAAATGACTGAGCTTGCCCTACAAACGGCTT
>Ga0105047_10003520_pt1 | contig 27564 bp, 22 predicted proteins | sample MAT04_FD_78384 | JGI IMG/M metagenome (GOLD analysis project Ga0105047, IMG submission 78384) | Freshwater microbial communities from Lake Fryxell liftoff mats and glacier meltwater in Antarctica - MAT-04 (megahit assembly) | ecosystem: Environmental > Aquatic > Freshwater > Ice > Liftoff... | reverse complement strand
GCAGGCGCGCGTCGCGTAGTGGTTCCGGTGTCACCCCCTCGCGCCACACGGGCTTGGCCCCATGGCCAAGAGCACCGCCCTCGAATGCCCCGAGCGCTTCCTGGAGGCGGGCGATGGCCTCGGGCGACGCGAGCGAGGCGAAATAGGGCGCTGCCCAGCCAGGTCGATGCACGAAACCTGTCTAGGCCAGGGCGGGTCGGGCGACATCCGGGCGATTCGGTGCATTCCCCCACCGCACCAGGAACAGCAGACCTTTCTCGGTGTCCGTTCGCGTGTACGTCTCGAGCTCGCGACGGCCGCCTTGGCCGAGACCGACGCGACGATCGACAGCGTCGCCGCGCGAGTCGGGTTCAACTCCCGATCACATTTCGTCCGATGGTTCTCCGGCGAGACGGGAGAGACACCGAGCGCGTATCGCCGCGCGCGACACGCCCTGACCGAGTCCAGACGCACCCCGCACTAGCGTGTTCGTGGTGGAGCATCCGCGGCTGGTGCCCGCTCATTCTGGCTGGGCAGACACCGCTTCGAAATCTCGTCGCCGTGGAACGCGCCGCCGACATCACCCATCGTGAGAGCAATCGGATCGATGTGGTCCCCTACGTGCACGCCTCGCCTTCTGGGCCACGTGTTGGAGACCACGAAGCGCCGCGTCCTCGTAGGCGAAGTCGATGTGGTGAATCAGCTGAACGAGGAACCGTGGCCACCTCCCTCGGTGGAGGCGGTTCTCGAGCGGGTGCAGGTCGAGAGGCGCGGGACGGGGCGCAGGCCTTCGGCAATGGCTTCGCGTCCTGATGGAGCCGCATCGCCCGGCCGGCGCTCCCCGCGCGGGCAGGACTAGGCTGATGTTCGTGATCGTGCGCGCTACACTCGCGCGATGATCGCCGAGCCCCACCACCGCATGTCGTACGCCGAGTACCTAGCGCTCGAAGGGTCGAGCGACGTGAAGCACGAGTACCTCCGTGGGCAGGCATGGGCGATGGCGGGTGGCTCCATCGAGCACGGTCGGCTGCAGGCCAACGTGGTAGGCGAGCTACGCAGCGCGCTTCAGGGGAAGCCCTGCGTGGTTCTCACCTCCGATGTGAAGGTGCGGATCGACGAGACGGACCGAACGACCTACCCCGATGCCTCGGTCGTGTGCGGCCCGCGTGCGGTCTCGCCCGACGACCGAAACGCGATCACCAATCCGATGGTCATCGTCGAGGTGCTCTCGGAGAGCACCGAGCGTGACGACCGCGGCGAGAAGTTCGCACACTACCGCCACCTCCCGTCGCTAGAGGAGTACGTGCTGGTGAGCCAGGACGTACAGCGCATCGAGGTCTTCCGGAGGGAGGGTGAGGGCTGGATGTTCGTCGAGGCGGGACCCGGGCAATCGCTCGAGCTCCGCTCGATCGGAGCCAGCCTCTCCGTCGACGCCGTGTACTTCGATCCAGCCGCGGCCCCGCCGTCGGAGTGAGCTGACCATCAGCGATCGGTACGTCCCCGAGGCGCTCGCGGGGCACTCGCGTGAGGAGTGCATCGCGTTCCCCGATCCCGCGGAGACGATGTGCGCTTTCGGAGGGTGGCTCGCCGAGCACGCCGGCAAGCGGCCTGATGCTCAGCGGGACGGGACCCAGAGGGCGCGGAGGTTCATGAAGGGGCGCTCGACGAGCAGACTCACGACCAACGCGGCGGCCAAGGTCACGGGGATATCGACGAACGCGAGGACCAGGAAGGTGAACGAGGGGCCGGCGGCCACGGGGGAGAAGGCGCGGTGGCTCGCGGTCGCGATGATGGGATTCAGCAGATACGCGGCATAGGCGAGCTGAGCGATGGGGTAGAGCTGGGGCGCGGACAGCCACTTGCCGAGGAACGCGCCAATCCGGTGCGCGGAGAGCGCGTAGAGCAGGATGACGGCGACGCCGACGCCGAAGAGCAATCGGAAGCTCGACAGATAGAGGACCTCTAGCGGTCGCGGCGCGTGGGCGACCAGCGGCCAATGGGTGGCGAGCATCGCGAGCACGATCGCGCCCAGCAAGATGAGCACGCCGACGGCGCCACTTCGACCGACGCGCGCCATGAAGCCCTCGACCCGGTAGAGGCGCGCGGCGAGCAGGCCCGCGAGCAGGGGGCCCGCGCGCATCCATGGTTTGCTGTAGAGGAGGTCGTACTCGCGGATCCAAGCCTCGATGTCGCGGGTGACCACGATCTCGCTGTGGTGGGCGTGCAAGTCGTACGCGGTGACGACGACGCCGATCAGCAGCGCGAGCGCGAGCCCGACGAGCAACAGCCCACCCACGGTGACGCGCCACCCCTCGGCGATGCGGCGCTCACGGTAGTAGAGCGCCAAGAGGAGCCAGGGGACGACGAGGTAGAACTGCTCTTCGATCGCGAGCGACCAAGTCCAGGCCATCCGGACGTCGCGGAGCGAGAAGAAGTTGTTGATGTAGAGGAGGTTCGGCCAGATCGGGTGCTCGGGGCTCGGCATCGCCGGGTGCGCGAAGGCCCACTCGAAGACGACCACCACGAAGAGCGCGGGCCACAAACGCATGAGGCGCCGAAGGTAGAAGTGCCCGACCCGAATCCTGCCTTTGTCCTTCAGCTCGCCCATGAGCAGACCTCCGATGAGGAAGCCCGAGAGCACGAAGAACACGTCGACCCCAAAATCGCCGCGCCACACTGGCAACATCCAAGGCGTGTGCAGCAGCCGCACGTACGTCTCGATGGGCCAGCTGAACGACGTGTACCAGCCTGCGTGAAAGAGCATCACCCAGAGCACGGAGAGCGCGCGGACGCCGTCGAGCGGCGCGAGATGCGTGGTCTGAGGAGGGCGCTCGACGATTTGGCGCAGGTTCCTCCGCGGTGAGAGAGCCCGTGCGATGTCGGCCCAAGCGACCACGGCGGCGGTGTAGCAGGCAAGCAGATGCCGAGCGCGGGAACTCCGCATTCGCAGGCGTTGGGCTAGGCGTTGCCCGTGGAGGTCGCGACTTCCTGCACCAGGGCCAGCAGGCGGCGGACGTCGAAGGGCTTGTCGAGCCGGCGGTTGGGGATGGCCGCGAGAAAATCCGCGGTGAGGGCGTCGACGACCCCGCCGCTCACGAAGACCAGCCGGTGCGCCTCGGTGGGAACGCGCCTCGCGAACTCGGCGTAGAAGTCGCAGCCCGACATCCCGGGCATCACGAGATGTCGGCGGTCTCGACTCCGTCCCGCGGTCCCTTGATGCGGATGTCCATGAGGACGACATCGGGTTTTCGCTCGCGCGCTCGAGCCATCGCCTCGTCGCTCGAAGCGGCGATGGCGTACGCGTCGTAGCCCATCTCGGTCAACGTCTCCCTGAGGTCTTCAGCGACGATGCGCTCGTCCTCCACGATGAGGACACCCAACCCGCTCACGTCGCTCTCGCTTCACGGAACGTGAGGCGGAAGGCCGTCTTCGGCGCGCGCTCGACCTCGAGGTGGCCGTCCAGCGGCTCGGTGAGCGTTCGGATCAGCTGCAGTCCCAACGAAGCGGAGGTCGCGGCCCTTGCCCATGGGACGGGCCTCGAGCGCTTGGAGGAAGCCGACCCGCATCGCGACGTGAGCGCTTCGAGCGCGGAGCGGCAGGAGGATCTCCACCGCCTCCCCGATGAGCTCCTCGCGGGCGTAGCCGAAGAGACGCTCGATCTCGGCGTTCACCATGACGATGCGCCCCTGCCGATCGACCATCAGCATGCCCGTCGGAGCCCTCTCGATGGCAATGCGAAGCGCGTCGGTTTGGTTGGCTAACACAGTCCTGCCCCGGGTCGGCCGACACTATATCAGCTGACCTGCGAGTTCTAACGAACTCCACGCGCGGACATCGAGGTGGATCGTCATCCACTCAGGCTGGATCTACCGCGGATCAAAGGGCGAAGAACCGTGGTGTCGCGAGGTCACGCGACGAGCTTCAGGGCTCGCCTTCCATCACGTAGGTCGCGCTGCAGGGGAGCGAGGGGAACGATCCGCCGTTCACCAGGAGCGCGCGTGAGCACTCGGTGCCGGCGAAGGGCACCAGCTCGATGCGGTTGGTGGCGTCCATCACCCGGATGGTGGTGGGGCCGGTATCGCCCGCGTCGGCGTCGATCTGTCCTGCGTCCGTCATCCCTGCGTCGGTCATGGCGCCCGCGTCCGAGACGCCCGCATCCCCTGCGGGGACCTCGACGAAGCGTCCATCGATGGACTCGACCATGGTGATCACGCAGCCGGGCGAGCCAGGATCGAGATCGGGATCGGTGCCGGGCGTCGCCGGGTACACCTCGACGTCGGTGCGCAGCGTGAAGTGGAAGTCACCGTCGCGTCCGAGCGTACCGGGGATCCAGACCTGCTCGCCGACCCTCCAGTAGGCGATCGATCCCTCGTTCCGGAACGAGGCGGCGAACACCAGGGGATTGGCGGGATCGAAGCCGGGCGCGCAGCTGTTGTCGGTGAGGGCGCCGGTGATGAGGTACGTCGTGCCCGGATCGGTGTTGGGCGGCGGCACCGTGCCCGGGGCCCGGCACGCGAGCGAGAGCGGAAGCGTCAGCAGCATCCCTAGGGCTACGGGGACGGACATCGATCGAGCGCGCATGGCCCCGCATACCTGCGGGTATCGCTCGATGGCAAGAAAACCGGATGGAGGAGATGCCTGAAGGGCCGCTAGTGCTCAGGCTCAGGCAGAGGCTCGCCGTCGCTCTCGCTCTCGAGCAGCGAGAGCGCGGGCTCTTCTTCGATGGGCTCTTCTTCGATGGGCTCTTCTTCGATGGGCTCAGGGTCGATCACCTCGGGCACCTCGGAGGTCCGGCCTTCCTCGGGCTCGGCGACTGGCGCGTTGGCCACCACGACGGGCGGCGGCGCAGGCTCGGACTTGGGCTCGCGGGTAGCGGTCATCTGCTGGCTCTCACCCGAGCCCGACGAAGGGTCCTCAGGGCGCTTGGACGATCCGGTGGGCGCGTCGGGGCGACGCTCGGCCACGATGATCAGCTGCGGCGAGTCCGCGCCGAAGAAGACCCCCGGCGTCGCGTGGCGTCCGCTCACCTCGACGACGCGGAAGCCGCGCTGGTGGAGGATCTGCCCGAGCTCGTGCAGCGAGTAGAGGCGGATGGTGTAGACGGTCTCGTTCTGCCGGCCGTCATCCAGCATCACCTGGCGCTTCACGGTGAGGCGCGAGTTGATGTAGTTGCAGTTCATCTCCTCCATCACGACGCATCCGTCGCCTTGGAACCACGCGCTGTTGGGGACGCTGCGGGTCACGTAGTCGCGGTTCACGACGTCGAGGAGCAAGAGCCCGCCGGGCTTGAGCGCGCGGTGCAGGCGCTCGACCACCAAGCGGTTCTGATCGTCGTCGAAGTAGCCGAAGGTGGTGCCCCAGCAATAGACGGCGTCGAACATCGACTCGAAGGCCAGCTCCCGCATGTCGGCCTGCAGAAAGTTGATCTTGAGGCCCTGATCTTGGGCCTCGTCGGCGGCGCGAGAGAGCATGGGCAGCGATAGATCGAGGCCCACCACGTTGTAGCCCGCGCGGGTCAGTTCGATGGCGTGCAGACCGAGGCCACAGCCCACATCCAAGATGGTGGAGCCCGGCGGAAGGCGCAGCCGCTCCACGATGAAGCTGCTCTCCGCGAGGATGGTCCTGGGCTGAGGGAGCGGGACGGTGCGGAAGTAGTCGTCGTTGAAGAACTCCTCCCACCACTTCTTGCGCGCGCGCTTGCCGGTCTCGGCGTCGGGCGGGATCGCCGTCTGCGCAGGCGGCTTCGGCGGCGGCGGCGGACGGTGGGCCTCACGCGGAGGCGGAGGCGGCGCACCAGCCGGCGGCGCGGGCGGAGGCTTGAGCGAGGCCTTGGGCCGGGTCTCGGACTCCACCTCGAGCTCTTCGAGCTCTTCGTTCGCCTCTTCGTTGAGCTCGTCGCTCGCGTCCTCGACGGGGAACTCGGCGAGCTCGCTCTCGGAAGGATCGATCTCCGAGTCACTCAGCTCGAAGGCGGGCTCGCTCGCGGGCGGTGCGGACTCGCGCTCCTCGGCGGTGGTGGTGTGGTTCGGGGTGCTCACTCCGATGGCGATCGTCCGCTGCACCGAGATCGCGACGGCGCTGCTCACCACGACGGCGGCGGGCTCGGGCGGCGCGACCGGGCGCTCACTCTTGGCCGCCTCGCGCGCGGGCTCGAGGATGCCGGTGGGCTCCGATGCGAGCGCGTCCTCGTCGTCGGCTTCTGCGTCGGCTTCTTCATCGAGGTCGTCGAGCTGGGCCGCGCGCAGATCGGGATCCGAGGGGTCGGGATCCTGCACTTCGATGATCTGCGAGGGCTCCTCGGCTTCTTCGTCCGACATCGGATCGGGCTCGTCCTCGCTGGCGCCGCTTCCGATCGCCTGCTCGTCGCCAGGGCTGGTGGCCAGCACCAGGTCCTCGGGCGGCTCTTCGAGAAAGAGCGTGGTGGGCTCGCTCTCGAGCTCGCTCTCGAGCTCGAGAGCGTCGAGATCGAGCGACGACTCGACCGGCCGGCCCAGCTCGTCATCGCTCAAGAACTCGCTCGCGGCGAGCTCGTCGCTCGCCAGCACGGATCCCGGATCACTGCTGCGCATGGGCGCCGCGGAGGGGTCGGTCATGCGGCCCTCCTCCGACATCGGCGGGGGCGGCACCGTCCTCGGTCGCGGAGGAGGAGGCGGCGGAGGGACGGTGCGAGGGCGCTCAGGCGCCTTCATCTCGAGCGTCGTGGCGACCTCGTCCGGGGGCGGTCCCTCCGACGCCGGCGCGTTGGAGGGCGCCGCGCTCGCCTCGGGCTTGTCGCGGGGCACCTCGTCCAATGGGACGCGCAGCGAGCGCCGCCGTGTTCGACCTCCCGTCAAGCGCGGCCTCCTCTCGATGATGAGCCGGACGAGCGCGCGAACAGCGCCTCGCCCATCTTTGCCTTCGCGCCGCTGGGCATGCGGGCCGTGAGCTTCGCTTCGGGGGTGGTGAGCACGATGGCGGTCGAGCCGAGCACGAAGCGACCCAGCTCGTCACCCCGCGCGATGTGCGGACCCGCGCTGCCGTAGCGCACTTCACCGAGCACGGTGCCTTTGTTGGTGGTGAGGCGCGGCTCGAAAGGGAGCTCGATCCCGCCCACCACGATAGCTGCCACCATCACAGTCACCACCTCGCCGAAGCGCTCGCTCTTCTGATGAATTGCGACGCGCTCGTTCTTGGCGAAGAGGCGCGGCACGTGATCGAGTCCGATGCGGTTCACCGGGTAGAGGGTCCCGCCGACATGGCGGATCTCTTCGACCACGCCATCCACGGGCGCGTGCACCCGGTGGTAGTCGCGAGGAGAGAGGTAGACGACCGCGAACTGGCCGCCGACGAATACGCTGGGATCGCCGCCGCCCAACAGCTCGCCCACCTCGTACTCCTTGCCCTTCACCGAGAAGCGCGAGCCGGCTTCGATGGGGCCGAGGTCCTCGACCTTGCCATCCGCGGGACAGAGCAGCGCGTCGGGATCGGCATCGAGCGGGCGCGCACCCGGCACCAGCGGGCGGCTGAAGAACTCGTTGAAGCTGCGGAATCCGCCCTCGGGGATCACGCACTCACCGAGATCCACGTCGTAGGCGCGGACGTAGAGATCGATGGCGCGGGCGAGCAATGCGCGCGGCGGTTCCGACGCTGCTGCGCGTCCCAAAGCGCGGCTCAGCCGTTTGCGAGGCAAAAGGCGCAAGGTCTCGGCGGCGAGGCGGGTCGTGACCATGCGGAAGGGCGAAAACGCCGAGCGATGCTACCGGAGCGAGCTTTCGAAGGTCAAAGGTGATCCGCGAAAAATGCCCCGCGTGCTCAATCGCCTCGCTCATCGTGACGCGAAGCGTCGCTCGACGAACGCGGCGAGCTCGGGCCAATGACGCGACAGGCCACGATGGGCGTCCAGCGGACTGAGGCGGGCCTCGAGCAGCGCAGCCTCGATCACCGCAGGATCTTCGCCGATGCGCTCGCGATGGAATCCGTCGAGCAACGAAGTGGCGCGTGAGAGCGGCGCGTCGCGCATCCGCCGGGCATGCCGGATGCTCGCGGCCAGATCCCGAGCGATCGACTCGCCGCGCTCGCCCCGCCGCAGCGCCATCAGCGCATCGCCATACGACGGCGAGTAGCTGAAGCGCTGGACCAGGGTCGGGCGATAGGCGGCGCGGGCGCCAGCGGCCCCTTCGGCATCGCCAACGAGCGCGCGCGTCACCGCGAGCACGATCTGCCCGGGTCCTCGCAAGAGGCGCAAGTGGCCGTGGTGGCGCCAGCCGGAGGTGGTGATGGGCTCGAGCACCTCGAGCGCGCGCTGGTGCTCGCCCATGGCCGACGCGCTGGCACCGAAGAGCCAGAGCGAGAGCGCGCGGGTGGGATCGTCGAGGCGCTCGAAGCGTAGGGCCTCCTCGAAGACCACTGCGGCTTCGCGGCTCGCTTGGACCCGCATCGAGCGCAGACCCATGGACAGTACGGCGCGGCCCCGACGGGCAGCGAGGGTGACGACCAGACGCACCAGACCCAAGAGCACCACCACCACCGCGCTGACCACGATCCAAAAGAGCGCGCGCGCCGAGCTCGCGACCCGCGCCCCGATCGCGAGCAACGCGAAGGCGCCATAGAAGACGGGAATCGAGGTGGACCAGCGGCGCAGGAAGCCGGGCGCGGGCGGAAGCTGGTGAAAGGGACCCCGATGGCGGGGGACCCGGCGGTGCTGGCACGCGCTGCAGAGCAACGTCGGCGACGGGGCGCAGGCCTCGCACGCGAACGCACCGCAGCGCGCACACGCCAGGACGGCGTCGGCTTCGAGATGCACTCCACAGCGGCCCAAGGCGTCCATCAGCCATGACGCCGATGGCGCCGAGAATCGCTCTAGAACCGGATCTGGCCGTCGCCCAGGTTGCCCATGTAGTAGCTGGGCTCGCTGGGGAGCTGGGTCGCGACCACGGCGGCGACCACGCCCCCGACCACCACCACGCCGACGATGGTCCAGAGGATGGGCGAGGCCGCGATGTCCTCGCCACCGTCGTCCTCGGGATCGCCAGTGAGCGCGGCTTCGGGCACCGTGTTCGTGCCGTCGTCGGGGCCGTCGGCAGAAGCGACGGAGACGCTGTCCCCTGCTCGAAGCAGCACGGTGACCTCGCGCGAGCCGCCCTCGCTCAGATTCACCGAGGCCTCACCTATCTCGCGATCGCTCCGGCGCACGGCGATGCGGTGATCGCCAGGATCGACCGGCGTGGCCACGCCCACGATGGCGTGGGAGACGGCGGCGCCATCGAGCAGGACCTCGTCGCCCCGCTCCAGGTCGGCGACGTTCAGGGTGAGGTGAGCGATGCGGGGCTCGAGGCCCGATAGCGCCTCGCGGGCCTGATCGCGCAGCCGACGCTCACGTGCGTTGCTGCCGGCCTCGCGGATGAGGCGCTGGTAGCTCTCGCTCGCCGCTACCAAGCGACCGAGCTGCACCTGCGCGCCAGCGAGATTGAGGAGCGTGGTCGAGCGCGGCGCGATCGCGTAGCTGCGCTCGAACGCGGAGAGCGCGTCCTCCCAGCGGGCGTTCCCTGCGGCCGCGACGCCTTCCTCGAAGAGACCGCGCGCCGCGGCGACCTCACTCGCCGACTGGGCGTGCGCCGAGGCGGGCGCGAGCTGGCCCAGAACCAGGACGGCGAAGAGACAGAGGATGAAGTGCTTCATGGGATGCTCGATGTGGGCTAGGGGCAGGCGAAGAAACAGCCGGGGTAACAGCACTGCCGACCGCCGTTGCAGCCGCCGCTCACGAAGTTGCAGCTCCCCGCGGTGCACCTATCGACCTGACAGTCGAACTCGTCACCGCAGTCGGTCCCGTCGGTGTCGCGGACCGCGCAGCTGTTGTCGGTCTCGGTGCGGGTGGGCGAGTCGCAGCTGCCGGCGCTGCAAACCCGATCGGTGCAGGTCCGGCTCGCAGTGCCGGTCTCGTCGCACTCGGTGGAGTAGACGCAAGTGCTCCACGCTCCGCAGCTGGTACTGCCGCAGCTCGCGCCCGTCGTGCTGCGACCGCAGGCTTCGGCGTCGTTGGTGTCGGCGGACACGCACGCACCACCGACGCAGGTCCATCGCCGCGCCGTGCGCGTGTGCGATGCGCTCTCGTCACAGTCGTCCCCGTAGTCGCAGGCCCCCCACGCACCGAACGTATCTGCTGGGCAGTCGCTGCTGCGCGTGCATACCCACATCGCAGCTGTCGCTGGCCTCGATGCAGCTCCCGCCGATGCAGGGATCGCCTCCGTGCATCGAGCACGCCCCGTCGGCACCACAGGTGTCGAGACCGTTGCAGTACACGTCGTCGTCGCACGACACGCCTACCGCGGCGGGATGAACGCAGCCGCCCACGGTGCAGGTGTCTTGGGTGCAGGCGTTGCCATCATCGCAAGCGGCGTCCGAGGCCAGGTGCTCGCAGTGCCCGTCGTCGTTGCAAGTGTCGCTGGTGCAGGCCGCGTTGTCGTCGCAGTCGCCGTCATCGGTGCAGGTGGAGGCGATGGGCGCGTCGCGACCCGCGTCGGACACCCCGCCATCCAGGCGGGGTGCGTCGAGCCCCGCGTCCATCCCGATGCGGGGAGGCATCCCGTTCCACGGCGGCGGATCCTCGACGTGCTCGGGCCCGCATCCATCTTCACCGCATGTGTCACCCGGCAGCGGGCAGGTCACGTCGCGGCAGTCGGCCAACAGAAACAGAGGCAGCACCCGGGTCTCGCCGCGCACCAAGGTCACCTCGGCGCTCCGCGTCACCACCATCGTGCTCCCGAGGTAGCCGGTAGCCGTTACTCGGATGGGACCGAGCGATGCCTCGTCCTCGGGGATGACCGCCAACGTGAGGGGCAGGCTGCTTCGATCGTTGAGGACTGCGCTCTGTTCGTGGGTGGTGCTCCCACGGGCGACCGTCACCACCACCCGGTTGAGGCCGCTCCGAACGGGCAAATCGGTGTCGACGGACACGATCAGCTGGGTCGCAGAGGGCGCGCAGCCGGCTGCGAGCAGGAGGGCGAGGCAGAACATCGAGGAGCCGCGCATGCTGACCAAGCATCGCCCCGAGCCGGTGTCGCACGCAAGCGCGACGCCTTCATGGGGTCCGATCACATGGTTCGGAACCCCTGCCGGTGAGAGGCGACACAAGGCACATGACCCGATCGAGGACCGACCATGCACCCTTGCACCTGCCAGCCCTACACCCACGCATGACTTCCTCCACCTCCACCCTCCCCACCTCCACCCTCCCCCGGTCGTCCTCCGGTGGCCTCACGTCGCCGAACGTGTCGCTTCCTTGTGACGATTTTTTACGAGTGGTAGCCTTCGCAGACTTTTGCGGATGGCCCCACGTCTCCCGCATCTAGTCGCATGGTTCACCTGACCGACATCGTCGACAAGGTCCGTGCCTACCAGCCGGCCGCCGACTTCGACTTGCTCCACCGAGCCTTCTCCTTCGCGGCAGCGAAGCACGAGGGCCAGAACCGCAAGTCGGGCGACCCCTACATCAGCCATCCCGTGGCGGTCGCTTCGATCATCGCGGACATGAAGCTCGACAGCGCGAGCGTGTGCGCCGCGTTCCTCCACGACGTGGTCGAGGACTGCGAGGTCACCCACGAGGAGATGGTCCAGCGCTTCGGCGAAGAGATCGCGTTCCTGGTGGACGGGGTCACCAAGCTCGGGCGCATCAACTTCACCAGCAAGGAAGACCAGCAGGCCGAGAGCTTCCGCAAGATGGTGGTGGCCATGGCCCGGGACATCCGGGTGCTCTTGGTCAAGCTCGCCGACCGTCTCGACAACATGCGGACCCTTCAGCACATGAAGCCCGAGGCGCAGGTCCGCATCGCCCAAGAGACGATGGACATCTATGCCCCCCTCGCCGGACGGCTGGGCATCAACTGGCTCAAGAGCGATCTGGAAGAGATCGCCTTTCAGTACCTCTGGCCCGAGCAGTACGCGGACCTGGTCCAGAAGACCAAGAAGGCCCAGCGCGATCGAGAGCGCTACATCGGCGACGTGGTGAAGCGTCTGCAGAAGATGCTCATCGAGCGGGGCTTCGCGGTGGAGGTCACCGGGCGAGCGAAGCACCTCTATTCGATCTTCCGCAAGATGCGGCAGAACAACTGCGAGTTCGAGCAAGTGCACGACATGCTCGCGTTCCGGGTCCTCACCGAGGACGTCGCCGATTGCTATGCGGCGTTGGGGGTCATCCACTCGCAGTGGACCCCGATCCCCGGGCGCTTCAAGGACTACGTCGCGCTGCCCAAGTCCAACATGTACCAGTCGCTGCACACGACGGTGATTGGTCCCGGGCAGCGCCGCATCGAGGTGCAGATCCGGACGGGCGAGATGCACCGCACCGCCGAGCTCGGCATCGCGGCGCACTGGAAGTACAAGGAGAAGACCGGGGGCCTGGACACCAAGGACGCCGCCCGCTTCGCCTGGCTGCGTCAGCTGATGGAGTTCCAGCAGGAGGTCGCCGATCCGGCCGAGTTCCTCGACTCGGTGAAGGTCGATCTCTTCGCGGAGGAGGTCTACGTCTTCACCCCGCGCGGCCAGCTCAAGGTCTTCCCGCGGGGCGCGACGCCCATCGACTTCGCCTACTCGATCCACTCGGAGGTCGGGGATCACTGCGCGGGCGCGCGGGTGAACGGCGCGATCGTCCCGCTGCGCTACCAGATGCACAACGGCGACACGCTCGAGATCATGACGAGCCCCCAGCAGCACCCGAGCAAGGACTGGCTGGACTACATCACGACCGGGCGCGCGCGCAGCAAGGTGCGGACGTACATCCGCGCCGAGGAGCGCAAGCGGAGCATCTCGCTGGGCCGGACCCTGGTGGAGCGGGCGTTCCACAAGAAGGACGCCAGCTTCGCGCGCTTCGTGAAGAGCGGGCAGCTGGAGAAGGTCGCGACAGCGCTGCACGTGCAGAGCGGAGAAGAGCTCTTCGCCGCGGTGGGCATCGGCAAGATCGACGGCGCCGACGTCTACGACACGGCGGTGCAGGATGAGAAGGCCGATCTCAAGCCGTCCCTCTTCGAGCGCACGGTGCGTCGGGTCACCGGCGGAACCGAGGGCGGCATCAAGATCGACGACGTCGACGACGTGGTGGTGCGCTTCGCGCAGTGCTGCTCGCCCTTGCCCGGCGACCCGGTGACCGGTTGGATCACCCGCGGGCGCGGCGTGACCGTGCACAGGCGGGGCTGCGTGAAGGCGATGGAGCTCGACCCCGAGCGCCGCATCGACGTGAGCTGGTCCGATCGGGTGAAGGCGAGCCGCCCGGTGATCCTGCGGATCACCACCACCGACAAGCCCGGCATCCTGGCCAACGTGAGCGCCGCGTTCACCGAGGCGGGGGTGAACATCTCCGAAGCGAACTGCCGGGTCGGACCGGACGGGACCGCGGTCAACCTCTTCCACTTCCAGGTGGACGAGGCGCAGAAGCTCAACATCCTCATGCGCAAGATCCAGGGCGTCGACGGGGTCTACTCGGTCGAACGCTCCTGAGCTCTCGCTAGCGAGGGGCCCAACTGAGCGCGATCGGGACGCCGTCGATCAGGCGCTCGAACACATCCGCTTGGCTGGCGAGCAGCGGCGCCAGCTCCACGAGGCGCTCGCTCAAGAGCTCTGCGCCGTCTCGGTTCTTGGCGCGCATCTGGAGCACCAAGAGGTCCTCGCCGCCCGCGATCACCTCGAAGGTGGAGAAGGCGCGGGCCTGGATGAGGAAGCGGATGATCGCGCGGTTGCCGATCCCCCAGTGAGGACCCGCGACGCCGAGCGCCACCAGCGCATCGAAGCTGTCGGCGGTGGGCAGCGCGACGAACACCCCTTCTTCCGGCTGCGGGGCTGTCGGCTCCGACCAACCATGCACGGTGCACCCCGCGTCGCGCAGCGTCGTGATCGCTTCATCGGTGCCGCCGCGAAACACCCGAACGTAAACGTCGTCGAGCGGCGGCAGACGCTCGGCCCCGCTCGCGAGAAGCGCTTCCCAGGCTTCGGCTCGCGCATCCCAGGCGCCTTCGAGCCGCTTCTCCACGTTGGCGAACGACCACTTGTCGGGGAAGGGCCCTTTGGGCCAGCGGCTCTTCTTCTTTTCGCCCTCCATCAGGAGGGATCGAACGCCTTGACCAGGATCGAGGTGTTCACCCCGCCGAAGGCGAAGTTGTTCGTCATGATCAGCCGGGGTCGGGCCGGCGTGGTCTCGCGCAAATACCCGAGCGTGCCGCAGCGGGGATCGACCTCATCGAGGTTGCGGTTCCCGGCCAAGAACCCCTCACGCATCATCGCGACCGAGTACACCAGCTCGATGGCGCCGCACGCGCCGAGCGTGTGCCCCGTGTAGCTCTTCTGGGTGCTCACCGGAATCGGCCGTTGAAAGAGGCTCGCGGTGGCCTGGCTCTCGGCGATGTCGCCTATCTCGGTCGCGGTGCCGTGCATGTTCACGTAGTCGACGTCGCTCGGGTGGACCCGCGCGTCGGAGAGCGCGAGCTCCATCGCGCCGCGCATTCCACCCTCGCTCGGCGCCGTGATGTGCAGACCATCGCAGTTGGTCCCAAAGCCTATCAGCTCGGCGAGGATGTTAGCGCCGCGCCGTTTGGCGTGCTCGTAATCCTCGAGGATCAAGGTGCCCGCGCCTTCGCCTATCACCAGGCCGTCGCGCTTGGTGTCGAAGGGCCTAGGCGAGAGCTCAGGGGTCGCGTTGTAGCGGACGCTGGTGGCCATCAAGAGATCGAAGGTCACCGCGCTGGCGTAGTGCAGCTCCTCGGCGCCTCCGGCGATCATCACGTCCTGGATGCCGGCGCGCACCGTCTCGAACGCAAAACCTATCGACTGACTGCCGCTGGTACACGCGCTGATCGCGGGGATGACGCGGCCTCGGATCCCGTAGCTGCTGGCGAGGTTCGCCGCGCAGGTGTGGGTCATGAACTTGAGGTACGCGCTCGAGTCCAGTCCCCGCATCGTGTGCTGGGTGAAGAGCGGGCCGCAGAAGTCTTCGAGCGCCTGGGAGCTCCCCGTCGTCGATCCGTAGGCCACGCCGCAGCGGCCGCTGGTCAAGACCGCCTGGCCGGTGTCGCCGGTCAGCCCCGCCTGCGCCAGCGCTTCATCGGCAGTGTGCATCGCGTAGAGCCCGACCAGGCCCATGGTGCGGCGACGGCGACGGGGATAGTGCGCCATCAGATCGATGCCGCTCACCGCGCCGCCGATCCGGGTGTGGAGATCGGCGACCTTGTTCCACTCGTGCATCAGGCGGATGCCGCCACGCATCGCCTTCAACGAGCCGACGTTCTGTTCGACGCCGATCCCGATCGGCGAGTCCACTCCCATCCCCGTGATCACGACGCGACGCATCGGCCGTTCTACGACCTCAACCCTTCTTCTCACCCTCGGCGGCCTGCAGCTCTTCCGGGGTGGGGGGGCGTGACGGGCCTTCGGGGACGCCGTCGTTCGTCTTGTCGATCTCGGCCAGCACGAACGTGATCAGCTCGTCCACCGTGCGGACGTTGCGCGCATCCGCGGGATCGGGGCGGCGACCGGTGAGCTCGCGGAGCTGGGTGAAGATGTCGATCGCGTCGATCGAGTCCAGATCCAGCTCGTCGTAGAGGGTCGAGGTGGTGGTGATCTTCTTGCGGTCTAGCTCGAAGGAGTCGCTCAAGATCTCGGCGACCTTGTCGAAGACCTCTTCACGGCTGGGGACGGGGATCGGGGCCACGGGTTCGTCTCGCTGGGGTCAGGCTCGGCCAATGCCGGCTCAGTCAGAAGGGGCGCGGGCTTACCAGGAAGGGCGCAGGATCGCCACCTGCGCGAAACACGGTGAATTGCGGGCCCGGCGCAGACGTAGGGCCACTGCCGGGCATTCAGTACCCCGGCGCTATGCCAGAGACGTCCGGGGGTGCCCTGCGGTCTCACGCCCGCCGCACACGGTCAGGCCAGGGGGCCGCTCTCCATGAACTGGGCGAGTTCGAGGCCCTCGCCGCCCTCTTGGCCGAGGAGGCGCTGCGCCTCTTTCAGGCAGAAGTTGAAGACCTCTTCGGTGCGCTGGTTCACCGCGCCCTTCTTGCGCTCCTGACCTATCTCGCTCTGGAAATAGAGGAGATCGGTCCCGTCGTTGAAGTGGCCCAGGTTGCTGCGGTGGTAGTTCCCAGCTCCTTCGAGCTCGGCCACCAGCTTCTGAAAGAGCTCGCTGAAGTTGCCAAGGGCCGAGAGCACGTACTCCTTGCGGCGCAGCTGCTCGCGGATCTTCCGGGGATCGAGGTGGTAGTCCCTCATGTAGAAGTCGAGCCAGAGGTTGTAGTAGCAGGCGATGTCGAAGTTCCACTTGAGCCGCATCGTCTCGTAGCTCCCCAGCGCGGGGTACTGGTTGCGGTAGAGCAACATGGTCGCCTCGTACCGGAACTTCATGAATGCGTCGTAGAGTTCGCCGCGCTCCTTCAGCTCCGCGTCGGGCTCGCCGCCAAAGTCGCGGACCACCAGATCGGTGATCATGTCGCTCTCGATCGCGATGTAGTCGGAGCCCGGCGAGTAGAACGGATCGCTGAAGGCCGCGGCCTCGCCGATCATCGCCCAGCGCTCGTCCGCGCCGAAGTAGCGGCTCGTGCCGTACGCGTAGCGAGCGAAGCTGCCCACATCGAGGCAGCGGGCGTTCTCGATGAGCGAGGCGACCGCGCGGTGTCCTTTCAGGAAGTCCACGAAGCCCTGCTCGCTCGACATCTTGGGATCGAAGACCTCGCCGACGACGCCCAGCGAAGTGATGCCGCGGGCGATCGGGATGAACCAGATCCAGTAGCCCCGGTAACAAAAGTGGTTGGTGGAGAGCACCCGCGCGGTGTGATGGACCCGCTGCTTCCACGCGTCTGCGCCCGGCCAGGCCTTCTGCATCACCGGCGTCTCGACGCCTGAAACCGGAGCGATCGACGTCGGGTGCTCCATCAGCGAGTCCATGTCGGTCACGTTCTCGAAGCGTCCCCACACCGCGCCGCAGGCGTGCTTCTCGGGGACCCTGTAGCCGCGCAGCTTGCTGATGAGCTGGCTGCGACCGCTCGCGTCGATCACCCAGCGGGCGCGGTAGCGGGTCTTGGTTCCGTCAGCGCCCACGACGACGAACGAGTGGCGGTGGGTCGTGTCTCCTTCTTCCTCATGCAGGGCGAGGTCCTTGATGGTCACCCCGAGCTGCACGTCGATGCCGGCGCGGCGGTTCATCTCGAGCAGATCGTGCTCGAAGCGCGCCCGATCGATCTGAAACGTGGGGATCGTCGGCATCTTGCTCGAGCCGACCTCGCTCATCTCGAAGAGCGGCGCGTCTTTGGCGGGCGTGTCGAAGAAGAAGCGGAGCCCATTCTTGGGCAGCTGGGCATCGTACATGTACGTCGAGAGGCCCATCTTCTTGAGAAAGAAGTGGCTCGCGATCTCCACCGAGGACTCGCCCACCTTGAAGCCTCGCTCGGTGTCCTTCTCGAAGAGGGCCATCGTGGCGTTGGGCAGGCGCATGCGCAGCTGCCGCGCGACGAGGTTGCCGGCGAGGCCGCCGCCGAGGATGGCGATGTCGATCTTCAGGTCCGTGTCGTCTGCCATGGGTGCTCCCGGGCTCCGTGCGCCGCGGGTGATCTACGCCGCAGCCCGACGCTTGGCCAAGCAGGTTGTTCGGACTCCTGCCCAAGCCATACTGGGCCCCGTCTATGAAGAGCTTCGACGTGGTCATCATGGGAGGCGGCCTGGCCGGCCTCACGAGCGCCCTCCATCTCCGAAAGGAGCTACCCGCGCTCTCGATCGCGGTGATCGAGCCGAGCGCCCGCCCCTTGCCCGATGCCTGCTTCAAGGTGGGCGAGTCGTCGGTGGAGATCGGGGCGCACTTCTTCTCCGAGGTGCTCGGGCTGAAGTCGTATCTCGAAGAGCGGCAGCTGGTGAAGTTCGGCCTGCGCTACTTCGTGGGCGACGGACACCTGCCGGTCTCCGAGCGGCGGGAGCTGGGACCGAGCGAGCAGCCCGTGGTGCCGAGCTACCAGCTCGACAGAGGACGCTTCGAGACCGATCTGCGAGGGATGGTGCAGGACGCAGGGATCACGCTGATGGAGGGCGCGTCGGTCTTTCAGATAGAGCTCGGCGAGGGGGATGCGCACCATCAAATCCAGGTCGCGCGCAAGGAGACGATCAAGGAGACCATCGAGGCGCGCTGGCTCATCGATGCGTCGGGTCGCAGACGGCTGTTGCAGAGCAAGCTCGGCCTGGGCGTCGACCCCCACCACCACCACAGCTCGTCGTGGTTCCGGGTCGCCAAGCGAGTGAACGTCGCCGATCTGGTCCCCGAGACCGAGCACCGCTGGCATGGACGCGATCTCGATGGGCGCCGCTGGCTCTCGACCAGCCATTTCTGCGGCAAGGGCTACTGGGTGTGGGTGATCCCGCTCTCGACGGGCTACCAGTCGATAGGGATCGTGGCGGGCGAGGAGCACCATCCGTTCGCGACCTTCGGGCGACCCGAGACCGCGAAGGCTTTCCTCGAGGCGCACGAGCCAGTGCTCGCCGCGCATCTGGCGGGCTTGGTCTGGGAAGACTTCGCGGCGCTGCGCCGCTACGCGTACGGATCCAAGCAGGTCTTCTCCGCCGAGCAGCGCTGGTCGTGCATCGGGGAGGCGGGGATCTTCCTCGATCCGCTCTACTCGCCGGGATCGGACTTCATCGGCATCGGCTGCTCGATGACCACCGAGCTTTTGCGCGCGGACTTGGCGAGCGAGGAGAGCGACGCGTCGCAGGCGGCGCGCTCCCGCGAGTTCAACGAGTTCTTCTTGGCGTTCGCCGAGGTGACCGCGACCACCTTCCGAGGACACAGCCACATCATGGGCTCCCCGACGGTGCTGCCCGCGAAGCTCTACTGGGACAACTTCCACTACTGGTCGTTCGTGTGTCCCTACTTCTTCAATCGGATCTTCGCCGTCGACCCCGAGCAGCACGCTCGCTTCCGCGCCACCCACCGGCGCTTTCATGAGCTGAACCAGAAGGCGCAGAAGATCCTCAAGGCCTGGGCTGAGCTTTCGCCGGGACACGCGAAGGCCGACTTCGTCGCTTTCCCGCTCTTCCCTTCGCTGCTCGCCGATCTGCACATCGATCTGACGAACCGTCGATCGCCCCAAGACACCCTCGCGATGATGGAGAAGAACCTCGCCGGCGCCCAAGAGGTGGTGGTCGAGCTCGTGTGTCGCGCGCTGAAGGCGGTGGGGCCCGAGCAGATCGAGCGCTTCGTCGAGCTCACCGACCTTCGGAGCTTTCGCATCGGCTTCGATCTCGATCGCATCGAGTATGACGTCGCCCAGGATCGGGCCGGGCTCCGCAAGGGCCTGTCCAAGGTGGTGCGCGACATGGATAGGTGTCTGCCCAAACAAGAGATGGGCGGCGCGCCGCTCCGGGGCCTCATCGAGCAGGCGCTGGGCCGTCCCCTCATGCTCGCCGAGTCGGCGTGATGGGCGACTCCTACGAAGTGCGCGCGGGCCACGCGGACGCGCCAGCGTTTCTCACCTGCGAGCACGCCTCCGAAGCGTTGCCGGAGGGCTATGCGTGGCCCGAGGCCGACCTGCGACTCGTGGGAACCCATTGGGCGATCGATCTCGGCGCCCGCGATCTGACCCTGGAGCTGGCCGAAGCGCTCGACGCCCCCGCGGTGTTGGCCCGCTATTCGCGCCTCGTGATCGATCTCAATCGCCCCGAGGTGAGCGACACCCTCTTTCGGCTGATGGCCGACGGGGAGCCGGTGCAGCTGAATCGCGATCTGTCGGAGGACGAACGCAAGCGGCGCTTCGAGGACTACCACCGACCCTTTCACGACACCGTCGATCGCGAGCTGCGCGCCACCCGGTGTCCCATGGTCGTGGCGATCCACTCGTTCACCGACCGGTACGAGGGCGCGCCGCGCGAGGTGCAGATCGGGGTGCTCTTCGACACCGAAGAGGCGCTTGGCAACGCTTGGGTCGCGGAGCTCCGTACGCTCGGGTACGACGCCCGCGCCAACGAGCCCTGGAGCGGCAAAGCCGGTCTCATCTACGTGGCCCAGCGCCACGGCGATCGACATGGGCGCCGCGCGATTGAGCTCGAGGTGCGTCAGGACCTGGCGATGGACCCCGCGTTCCGCGCCACGCTCATCCCCCAGCTCGCGACCCTCATCAGCGCTCCCGTCTGACGCTCGGCGTGGCCCCGATCTAAATCGCGGGTGACAGGAGCCGCCCGGGAGGGCAATGTCCGCACCTCGATGAGCCGATTGTTGTTTCTATGCGTGGGGAACGCGTTTCAGAGCCCTCTCCTGGCAGCGCTTTACAACGCCGAAGTGAAGGCCCGCGACGCGCCAGGGATCGCTTTCTCGGCGGGTCTAAGCAACCGGCGTGAATCGCCGCCCACGACGCCCTTCCTCTTGGAGGCCGTCGCGCAGGAGGTCGGCGACCTGCCGGCAGTGCTGGAGGCGCTGAAGAACCACCAGCCCCGACCGCTCAAGGACCTCGACTTCGTCGCGGTCGACGGCGTCTCCTACCTCTACGATCCCGCTCGCTCGCGGGGGCACCTCGCGCAGGACGCGAGGGCCATCCAAACGTGGCTCCAGCCAGCCCCCACCACGCTGCTGATGCAGCTCGCCGTGAAAGACTCGGGCTACGAGACCTGGGTAGAGCACGGACGACCGACGCTAGAAGACGCGGCCGGGCACCTGGTCGTCGCCGCGTACCGACGAGAGGTGGCGGCGCTACGCGCGTTGATGCCCGCGCTGCTCCCCTCCGAGGACGGGACGATGCCCTCGCTAGTCGTGCTCGCCCCCCCGCCTCCAGCGCGTGTGCAACCGCAGGCCGCCCAGCCGCCGCGCGTGCAGTCGCCGCCGCTCGTGCAGCGCGTGCAACCGCCACCCGTGGAGCGGGTGCAATCATCGCCGGTGGTGCAGCGCGTACAGTCGCCGTGGGCGCAGCGCATACAGTCGCCGCCTCCGCAGCGCGTGCCATCGCCGCCGCCCGCGCAGGCAGCGAGCGCCGAGGAGACGCCGCGTCCTCACGTCGCGCGCAAGCGCACGGTCGTACGGACCGGCATCGCGCGGAGTGTGGTCCCGACGGATGTCATCGTACGGCGCGTCCTAACCGACGTCCGGACCGATGACATCCGGGCGGATGACGCGCGCGCCGAGCGGGTGAGCGGGCCGACGTCCGCGCCGCAGGTCACACAGCCGCAGGTCACACAGCCGCAGGTCACACAGCCGCAGGTCACACAGCCGCAGCCCGTCCGGGCACCTGAGGCGCCCAAGACGCGGCGCAAGGCAGCGCTGCCAAGCGAGGCGGTAGCGGCGACGATCGACCCCGCGACGGCCGAGCGCGCAGAGGTCCTCGAAGACGTGCGTGCGTGGATCCGTGCGGCCCTCCCGGTGCGCCGCCCCACCCTGTCGCGCTACGGCCTGTGGGAGCGCGCCGAGACGCACTTCGGTTCGTGGAGCAAAGCAGTCTCCGCCGCAGGGATCCCGCTCGCCGCCGAGCCGCTCTGGCAGCTGCCAGCGCGCGACCCCGAGCTCTCGTTCGACATCCTGGTCGAGGCGTTGCCCGACGCGATCGTCGCGCGGCTGTGCTCGGTCACCCTGGCCAAGGTCCGTCGCCGACGTCGAGACAACGGCGCGCCCGATCCAACCCGACAGCTCCACCGCCGCGTCTTGGCGACGAACCGGCTCGACGTCGTGTCCGACGAGGTCATCGCCACGCAGCTCGGCGTGAGCACCGAAGCGATCGCCGAAGTGCGCGAGGCCGAGCGCCTCGCGGCCACCTCCACAGACGACGACCCCCGCCCCGACGACACCTCGACCCCGAGCTGACGCTCAGGAACCCTGGAACCCAGGAACGTGAGTGGAGGGAGACCCCAAGTCTCGTTCGTGCCTTCATGCATTCCTCAGAGGAACGCTCCCTCGATCAGCACGCACGACGAGCCCCCACGCTTCGTTCGAAGCGTTGAGAAAAAGGAGCATCGAGAGAGAGCAACGCTCGAACGAGCTCAGACGAGGCCGGCGCCTTTGGCGAGCTCTTCGACGACCGGGAGCACCCTGTCGAACGCCTTGCGGTTGCACGCGAGGATGCCGTGCGCGTTCTCGTTCTTGGTGGGGTCGTAGCGGAGCGGACGACCGCTCAGGTCGGTGAACTGTCCGCCAGCCGCGCGGAGGATCGCGTCGGGCGCGCACGCGTCCCAGGTGCTGGTGCGGTTGGACATGTGGACGTAGAGGTCGGCCTGTCGCTCGGCGATCAGACCCACCTTCAGCCCGACGGATCCGCTGGCGCGCTCGCTGGTGATGCCGAGCTTCTCCATCAGCGGCCCGGTCGACTCCGGGCGATGTGATCGCGAGACCACGAGCCTGAGCTGGCTGGGATCCATCGTGTCGGAGACCTTCAAGAGCCAGGTCTTGTCGCCCACTTCGTAGAAGGCGCCATCGCCCACCACGCCGCGGTAGAGCTTGCCCGTGCTGGGCTGGTAGACGACGCCGAGGCGTGCTTCGCCTTCGACGGCCAGCCCGATCATCACGGAGAACTCGCCGTTCTTGGCGATGAACTCTTTGGTCCCATCGAGGGGATCGATGTACCAGACCCGGCTGGGGTCGCGGCCGACCTGCGAGCCGCCCTCTTCGGCGACGATGCCGTCCGAGGGGAAGGTGTCGTGGATGCGGGAGACGATGAGCGCGTTCACCTGGCGGTCGGCCTCGGTGACAGGATCGCTCGGGCCCTTTTGCTCTACGGCAAAGTCGGTTCCGTAGATATGGAGGAGGATCGCTCCAGCTTCACGTGCGACCTTGACGGCCTCGACCAGCTCGCGATCCAGCATCGTGCGGGACGTTAGCCCGAGATGCGTAGGGATTGCCAGCGCTAGGAAGAAGAACACGCACGGTTGGAGGTCGAGCGCCTGGGCTGGTAGACCGGACCCCATGGTCACCCGCACCCTGACGGCCCTGAATGGCAACACCCAGCGCCTCGATGGAGGCGCGATGTTCGGCAACGCACCTCGAGCGGTCTGGGAGCGGTGGATAGCGCCCGATGAGCGCAACCGGATCCCCCTGGCCTGCCGGGCGATGCTCATCGTAGAGCGAAGCGAGGAGCAGGACGGAAACAAGATCCGCCGGGTCCTCTTCGAGACGGGCATCGGCGCGTTTTTTTCCCCCAAGCTGCGCGATCGCTTCGGGGTGATGGAGTCCGAGCACGTGCTGCTGCAGTCACTGGCCGAAGTGGGCTTGGGCCACGAGCAGATCGATGTCGTGGTCCTCTCGCACCTGCACTTCGACCACGCGGGTGGGCTCTTGAGCGCGTACCGAGAGGGTGAGCCGCTCACGCTCCTCTTTCCCAACGCACGCTTGGTGGTGGGGGCCGAGGCCTGGGAGCGGGCCAAGCACCCCCACTCCCGAGACAAGGCCTCGTTCATCCCCGAGCTCGCCTCTCTGCTCGAGGCGAGCGGGCGGCTGGAGGTCGTGCGGGGGGAGACGTCGGAGGTGCTGGGGCCCGAGTACCTGCTGCATCGCTCGTCTGGCCACACGCCGGGGCTCTTGCTCGCGGAGGTCCCCAGCGCCTCGGGGCCCATCGTCTTCGGCGCCGATCTGATCCCGGGCCGAGCGTGGGTGCACCTCCCAATCACCATGGGCTACGACCGCTACCCCGAGCTCCTCATCGACGAGAAGACCGCGCTGCTCACCGAGCTCGTAGCCCGGGGCGGACGCCTCTTCTTCACCCACGACGCCGAGTGCGCCATGGCCCAGGTCGTAGAGAAGGAGGGACGTTTCGGGGTGGGACAGACTTGGCCGGCCCCGGTGGCGCTGGCGGTCTGACCCGCCTCGTTGGAAGTGCCCTCTTGCGGGCGCTGGCCAAATGATCGACAACGACGGCCATGTCGATCCACTCACGCAAGAACGTCCGCGCTCTCGGATTCCTCTTCTGCGCCTTCAGCCTGCTGGTGCCCGCCGTCGGGATGACCCTGGGTTGCGGCGGCAGCGACGTCCGGCCCGCGATGCCCGACGTCACCGTGAACGACATGAGCGCGGATGATCTCGAGCTCGCGCCCCTCGAAGAAGAAGCGAGCAGCGGCGACGATGAGGGCGACGCGGTCGAGGGCGGCAGTGCCGAGATCATCGCGCCCCCGCCGACCGTCGTGGTGGGTGAGTCGACGCCTCTCGAGGGACCGACCCCCACCCTGCGCATCACCGCGCCGCGCAATGGCGCGACCATCCGCACTGGCAACGTCTCGGTGCGGGTGAACTTGGCCAACTGGGAGCTGGCCTCGCCCGCCGGCCCGCACGTCCATCTCATCCTCGACAACGAGCCCTACATCGCGATCCGCAACACCGGGGCGCCCATCGATCTGAACGCGGTGGTGCTCGAGAACCTGGGCCACGAGCTCGCCGAGGGCACCCATGTGCTGCGCATGTTTCCCTCGCGCGGACACCACGAGTCGGTGAAGGACGCGGGCGCCTTCGCCACCGTCACGTTCAACTACCGCAGCGCTACCCCCGACTTCACTTTCGACGCGGCCGCGCCGCTCCTGACCTTCAGCCGCCCCAAGGGATGCAACCCGGTGAGCGAGCGGGTGCTCCTCGATTTCTTCGTCTCCAACACCACCCTCGCGCCCGAGGGCTCCCGGGTTCGCTGGACGCTCGATGGACGCAGCGGTGAGATCACCCGCTGGGCCCCGCACTACATCGAGAACCTCGATAGCGGCAGCCACGAGATCCGCCTCGAGCTCCTCGGCGCGGACGGCACCCCCATCCCCGGACCATTCAACGACACCTCGCGCACGTTCACGGTCGCCGAGAGCTGCAGCTGATTTGCTGGAGGGTCTGAAGCAGACGCATCGTTGACCCAAGCGCGAGCGCTCTGGTAGCGTCGCACCCGACTCGTTCTGCGATGAGGCGCCTCCGTTGACCGTGAAGATTTGCCCGGCGTGCAAGAACGAATTTGCTGGCGGTGAGGTCTTCTGCCCGAACGACGCCACGCGCCTCGAGACGCCGTCGCAGTTCCAGATGCCCAAGCCCGAGGGCGGTGATCCGCTGGTCGGGCTCACCATCGACGACCGCTACCGGATCATCCGGCGTATCGGCGAAGGCGGGATGGGATTTGTGTACGAGGCCGAGCACACCGCGCTCGAGAAGCGGGTCGCGCTCAAGATCCTCCGCGATGATTTCTCCAGCCGCTCCGAGGTGGTCGAGCGCTTCCGGCAGGAGGCCAAGAGCGCGTCCCGGATCGGCAACGCGCACATCGTCGACATCTCGGACTTCGGGGAGATGCCCAACGGCGCCTCCTACTTCGTGATGGAGTTGCTCTCCGGCGAGGACCTCGCAAACGCGTTGGCGAAGGAGCCCATCCTGCCGCTCGCCCGGGCGGCCGATGTGATCCTCCAGTGCTGCCGAGCGCTCTCCGCCGCGCACGCCAAGGGGATCGTGCATCGGGACATGAAGCCCGAGAACATCTTCCTCACCGAGCGCGATGGCCGCGTCGACTTCGTGAAGATCGTGGACTTCGGCATCGCCAAGACGAGCGACATCGAGACCCCCGGTGTACCTGGCCGAAAGCTGACCAAGACCGGAATGATCTTCGGCACGCCCGAGTACATGTCGCCCGAGCAGGCCGCGGGGAAGTCCGACCTCGATCATCGGGTCGATGTGTACGCGCTCGGGGTGATCTTCTTCGAGATGCTCGCAGGCAAGGTGCCCTTCGTGGGGGACACCTTCATGGGGATCCTCACCCAGCACATGTTCGAGCCGATCCCCGAGCTGGCCGACGTCAACCCGAGCTACTCCGAGAATCCGGCGATCGAGTCCTTCATCATGAAGGCGCTCGCCAAGGCCCCCGAGGATCGCTTCGAGTCGTGCGACGTGATGGCGCGCGCGCTCGAGGGCGCGCTCGATGGCCAGTCGGTGCGGATCGATCCCACCAGCAAGCAGACGCTCTACGGCCACGGCGAGCCCGTGAAGGCCAAGGCCCGCAACGCGCGGACGATCGGCGCGGCAGCGACCCAGATGGATCTGAGTCCACCGCGCTCCAACGCGGGCCCTTGGATCGCCGGAGTCGTGGCGCTGCTCCTGGCGGCCGGCATCGTCGGCTACCTCGCGTTCACTTCGCAGACGGTCGATCCCGATCCATTGGTCGCCGACACCCTAGACGCGGGGATGCTCGTGATCGCCGCCGCCGAACCAGACGTGGGACCGGCCGAAGGGAGCGAGCCTGATGCGGGGACGCCCGACGCGGGACCGGCGCGGGTGTCGATCCGCATGGAGACCAACCCCGAAGGGGCGAGGGTGTGGATCGTCGATCACGGTGACGTGTGCACCGAGACGCCGTGCACCTTCGAGCTACCGGCTGGCCAAGAGGTGACCATCCGCGCGGCCCGAGGGCGCGCTCGCGGCGAGGTGACGCTGACCCCCAGCGAGGGCATGGCGCCGATCTCGTTGCGCCTGGTGGCAAGGCCTCCGACGGGCGGCGGCGACGGCGAGCCCGGCGGCGGCGGCACGGGCGGCACGGGCGGCGGCGACCTGAAGATCCCCGACATCTTCTCCCACCCTCGGTAACGGTCGCGGCGACGGAAGCGGTCGCAGTCGCGGCGACGGAAGCGGTCGCGGCTACGGCAACGGAAGCGGTCGCCGCTTGCGGAGCCGGGCGGGCGCGCCCAAGAGGTCGGGGTGCTCGGGAACTTGCTGAGGCCCTGGCTGCTCGCGCGGCTGATGACGTCCGGGACGGGCGCCGTCCTCGCGGTGGTGGTCGTGGTCCTCGCCGTGCGGCTCTTGCGCGCGCCGGCACTCGCCCGATCCAGCGAAGGGCAGCTCCACCTCGATCGGCGCGCCGAGCTCATCGGGACCCTCACGGCGGTGGCCGCGTGGTCCGCTGTCGCCTCGCTCGCGATCGCGGTGATCGGCGCCGATCGCATGCACGGCTCGCTACGCGGCGCGATGTGCGCGTATGGCGTGCTCGAGGCCACCGACTACGGGTTTCGATCGCTCTTCGTCGCGCTGGCCGCCGCGCTCGGAGCGAGCGCCTGGCTCGCGCTGCACCGCGCAGAGCTGACCCTGAAGCGGCCCGTGCTCACCCAGCTCAAGTTGCTGTCTGCTGCCGCGCTCGCGCCGCTCTTCGTGGGTGACTTCGTGCTCTCGAGCGCACACGCGCTGGCGCTCGATTTTCGCGAAGTGGCCTCGTGTTGTTCGAGCGGCCTCGAGACGGCCCGTGAGGTGCTCGGTCACGATGGAGGTCCGCGCCTGGTATTCGTGATCGCGTTCTTCGGCTTCGGCCTCGCCGCGATGACGTGTGCGCTGATGCAGCTGCGGACGGCGACTGCGCTCGGCGCCCGCATGGTCGCGCTCTTCAGTGGTCTCGCGCTGTTGGCCGCGCCGCTCGCCATCGTCACCTGGATAGCCCCGCACGCGTACGGCACCCCGAACCACCTGTGTCCGTTCTGTCTCCTTCACGGCGACGAAGCGATGGGCATTGGTTGGCCGCTCTACATCGGGCTCTTCGTCGCCGTCTCTCGGGGGCTCGCCGTGGGCATCACCCGCTTCGTACAGCGCGCCGCGACCAATCCCGAAGCGGACGCGTCAGCACTGGACGCACTCGGTACGAAGCTCGCGCGCGGCACCGCGATCGCGTGGCTGGTGACGCTGGTGCT
>Ga0105047_10003519_pt1 | contig 27567 bp, 26 predicted proteins | sample MAT04_FD_78384 | JGI IMG/M metagenome (GOLD analysis project Ga0105047, IMG submission 78384) | Freshwater microbial communities from Lake Fryxell liftoff mats and glacier meltwater in Antarctica - MAT-04 (megahit assembly) | ecosystem: Environmental > Aquatic > Freshwater > Ice > Liftoff... | reverse complement strand
TAGAGGGTGCCGTTTTTCCGTCGGTTGGTCAGCCGGCCTCGCCACACCTGCTTGCCCAGCAGTGTCTGCCACATGGCTTCATAAAATTGGTGGTCATGGACCCCGCTCTTCTGGATATTCGGTGTGCTGCCGATCGCCTCGGCCCGAGTATAGCCGGAGCTTTTCTCAAAAGCCGGATTGACATACTGAATCTCGCCCTGGCGATTGGCAATGACTACCGCTTCCGAGGCCTGTTCGATAGCCGCCATCAGTCTGTTTTTTTCCGATTCATTCTGCAGATACTGGGTGACATCGCGGGCGACATAGACCAGCAGATGCATTTGCCCATTTTCGGCAAAAATCGGAAACGACGATACACTGAAGGTTCTGCCAAGAATGTCGTTATAGATGGTTCCCGCGTGGGGACAGCAATCTTGCCCTGTTTCATGCACCGGACATCCTTCACAGGGATCTTTTCTGCCGAAAAAAACTGCGTGGCATTTTTTGCCCTTCAATTCCCCAAGCCGATATCCAAAGAGATCATGTGCCGCCTTGTTGGCCCTAACAATGCGCATCTCCCTGTCTTGAATGGTGACGATGTCCTGCAAGGCGTCAACTGTAGTCGCCCATTCCTTCTTGGCCTGGGAAATCTGTGCATGTATTCGGTTTTTGCTTATGAGTTCATTTACATTGCTCAGGGTCATAAAGGTGAGGTGTTCCCACCCGGCACTTGCCCGCCCCGGTTTCAGTGTCGCAGTGAACCAGAGGGGCTGTGTCGCCGAAGGCGGTTGTAGACCGAATATAATAGAGTATATACTCCGGAAATCAAATAATGAAGGGATTATTGATGGTTTTTCATGCTTTACATCTGCCGGAATATGGTAATATTTGCCTGTACTGCCCAGAGTATAAAATTGCTTACAGTCGCATTCTCTTAATTCTTTTACTTTTTGATAGGAGGTAGGACCGCATATGAAAATTTTGGTTGGATACAGAGGCACCAACGTCGGCAAGGATCTCCTTGAACTGGCAGCGCAACATGCCAGGGCCTTTGCCGGCGAGGTACAGTTGGTCACCTCGCTTTCGGGTGGTGATAAAACCACCAAGGAGCAGGTTGTGGAAGCAGAAGAAAAACTGGAAGAGGCGAAACGATTCCTGGCCGATCGGGGCATCAGGAACGAAGCCCATCTTCTCATCCGGGGCAAAACCCCGGGGGAAGATATCGTCACCTTTGCTACAGAAAATAATTGCAGTGAAATCATGATCGGCGTGAAAAGCAGATCAAAGGTCGGCAAAATCCTTTTCGGCTCAACCGCCCAATATGTCATACTCAAAGCAGTTTGCCCGGTGGTTTCGGTAAAATAAGCCGTTGTTAAAAAATAACATGCCCGGAAAAATGGCAGAACGGCAGCATCCCTGACTTTCAACCATTATTCGATGGTGATTGCCTCATCTGGAATATGTAAGAAAACCGCTTCGCCTATTAACGGCGGTTTTCTTACATATTCCGGCAAGGAGAGGAAGATATCAACGTGCACTCCGACGTCAATGGTAATTTTTACCTGCCCATTTCCTCCTGCGATTTTCACCACCTTGCCGGGCAGCAGATTTTCTTGAGCCGCAAATGGTTCGCCGCTTTGCAAAAGACTGATTTTTGCCGGATTGAGAAAAATTTGCACATTGCTGATGCCGGCGGAATGGCTGGCGGCAGGCACTGTTATGTGCACATCGTTTTGCAATCGACAGATTACCCTGCCCTCATCTTGCCCGACTATGCTTGCCGGCAACACATTTTCCCGCGAAAGCTCAGAAGGCCGGCCATCTTTGAGCGTTACGGTTTGATCGGCTAATCGCCGGGCCTGGGAAAGCGAATGGGTGGCAAAGAGTATCGAAATTTTCTCCCTGCCGTTGGCGCGCTCCAGGATACTTTGGATTATCTCTTGATTTTCGCTATCGACGTTGGCTGTCGGTTCATCACAAAGCAGTACTTCCGGCTTGATAACAAGGGCTCTTGCCAGGGCAACGCGCTTGGTCTCGCCGCCTGAGAGTTTATGCGCTTCGGCATTCATAAAATCCTGCATGCCGACCATCTCCAAAGCCTCTTGTATCAGGGGCCTTCGTTTCTTTTTTTCGATCTTTCGCACCTTCAGACCGAATTCGAGGTTCTTATAAACCGATCCGGTAAAGAGAATGGGATACTGGTCGACTAAAACTACTCGCTGCCGCAGGAGGTGCAATTCCTTTGCGACAAAGTGAACAGGGCTGGAACGAAAGCTGATGGTACCGCTGCTCGGGGTATCGAGAAAAGCGAGAAGATGCAGGAGAGTTGTCTTCCCCGCCCCATTCGGACCAATAAGGCTGGTAATTTTTCCGGCGGGGATGACGAGTTTAGGAATATCAAGGATGGTCCGCCCCTGATGCACCCTGATCAGTTTGTTGATTTCATACAGCATCGGCCCCGACCCTGCCCTGAAAGAGCTGGAATATCATGTTGATGGCAAAAGCAAGACCCATCAGAATTATTCCCAGTGCCACCGCCAGGATGAACTCGCCCTTATCATATTCAAGGGCCATGGCGGTGGTCATAGTCCGGGTAAACCCCTTGGCATTGCCGCCGAGCATCATGGAAATACCGATCTCAGCAATCACCCGACCAAAGGCAGCAATGGCGGCGGCGATTATCCCGTAGCGAGCCTCAAAGCAGATTACCCAAGCGACCTGACAAGAATTTGCGCCCAAAGTCTGGGCGGTTGTGCGGTAGCGTTTATCGATTCTGCTGATCGCCGCAATAGTCATCGTAGCGATCACCGGAATAATGAGGATAATCTGGCCGATGATCATCGCCTTCTGGGTATACAACAAGTCGAGGGAGCCAAGAATTCCCCGCCGGGAGATGAGGGTATACACCAAGAGACCAATGACCACCGTCGGCAGGGCGAGCAGGGTATTGAGACACGTCAGGGTCAGGCGTTTTCCTGGAAAGGCGGTGAAGGCTATAAGAAAACCAAGCGGCAATCCGACCACGGCGGCAAACACCGTCGCCAAGCCACTTACCTTCAGTGAACAGCCGACTATAACCAAGAGTTCGTGATCCCGGGCTAATATAAGCAGAATGGCTGCCTTGAAACTCTCAATTATCAGGTCCATGGAATGTAGGCGGTTATTCTTTTAATCTTTTTAACTGTCGCAGCGGTACCGACACTATAACCGAGCCTGTCGCAAACGTCACCGGAAAGCTCTTCGCGGGCCGCGGTTCACGGCCCGCGTCACCGACAAGGTCTTATTGCAGCGCATCGGGGAAAAAGAGCTGTTTTCCTTCCAACCGGAAACCGGCGATTACCGCCTGACCTTTTGCCGAAGTCAGCCACTTGGCAAACGTCATTGCCAGATCATGCTGTACATGCGGGTGTTTTTCGGGATTGACGGGAATAAGGCCGTAAGGATTGGCGAGCAGCGCATCGCCCTCGAAGAGGATCTCCAGATCAACAGCCGGCTTCTTGCCGTATTTGTAGGAAATATAAGTACCACGGTCGGTAAGAGTATAGGCCTTTTTTTCATCGGCATAGGTGATGGTCTTGCCCATGCCCTGGCCGATTGAGATGTACCACAGGTCGGAGTCAGTCGGTTTTTTCGCGGGAACAGTCGTCTCTTTGCCTTCCTTGGTCAGTTTCAGGCCATGGTCGGCAAGCGGCAGTCCGGCGGCGACCCACATCTCCTGTTCCTTGGTGTGCGTACCACTGTCATCGCCGCGGGAGATAAACGGGGCCTGCGCTGCAGCGATCTTTTTCAGGGCTTCGGCGGAATCCTTCAGACCCTTGATAGCGGCGGGATCGGCAGCCGGACCGATAATTATGAAATCATTATGCATCACGGCAAAGCACTTGGTACCGAAGCCTTTGTCGACAAACTCCTTTTCCCGGTCGACGGCATGCACAAAAATCACATCGACGTTACCGTCAATGCCGTCACGGATCGCCGCCCCGGTTCCCTTGGCTATTACCTTAACCTTGATCCCCTCATCTTTTTCAAAGGCCGGAAGCAGCACATCAAGAAGCCCGGAAGATTCGGTACTGGTGGTGGTAGACATCTTCAATATTTTCTCATCCGCCGCAACCGGGCTGGCAAAACCCGCTGCCAACACAAACAGACCTGCCACTGCCAAAACTATTTTTTTCATGTTGTTATTCTCCATTGGTTAAAATATCTGGATAAACCATTGTACCGCAAAGTGAAAGATCGTAGCCGACAAAAGAACCTGCCAACTTGCAAAAGAGAGGTGGCTCCGGGTTGGGCGAGATCGGCGATGGATTTGATGTTTTTCGGATTACCCTTCCGGAGCAGGATGCCCTGCTCACATTTGCTGAAATTGACAAAGACCGGCAGCCGGTCCAGTTCCTTTTCGGCAAAATCAAAATTGTACTCGTTGTTGTCATCCTGAAGCAGATGGCAAACGCCAATATGACACGAGCCCCGGCGCAGACACTTAATCCCGCCCATGCTGCCGAGATTTGCAAAAAAGGCGACAATGCCGGGGGCCTTTTTGTGGAAAAGGGTAAGGGTCTGTCCGAAAAGCAGATCGTCGCTGCCGGCGAGCAAAAGCCTGCCTGAATCGGCTGTTTTTTCGACCCCTTTCCGGTTGAAGTTGAGGACATTCATCCCCAGCCATTCCTCAACCAAGCGGCGGGGAAACATCCATTTTGCCGGTGATCTTGGTCGCCGGCAAACCCTTTTCATTAACCAGGGAATACACCATCTTCTCATTGACCTTGAGGAGTGCTGCCACCTCCTTTGTGGTCAGAAATTTCGTTTCATATGATTGACTCATTATTGCTTTCTGGTGGCTATTAGCGAATTTGGCGGAACGGTTACCATTCGAGCGGATGGCTGGATTGCTTGTAAACATAGTTTGGCAACGACTTAGCCCGCCACGAAACAGCTGTCAATATCTGCCGCCATGTTTCTTTAAAATGACTCAAACGAACCAGAAGCAACAACGCGCACGAGAATATATCCTTCCCCTGGCCGGAATCATACGGTAATATGGTACATAGAAAATTTATTCATTTTACGTTAACTGTCATCTATATATTCAGGAGGAAATCATGGAACGAGTTGTCATTGTCAGTGGAGCACGCACCGCCGTCGGCAATTTCGGTGGCGCACTGAAGGATATTCCGGCGATAGAGCTGGGTGCCGCAGTCATCAAAGAGGTTTTGAAACGAAATAATATCCGTCCGGTACTGAATAGTGCGATGGAAGCAGGCATACCCGAAACACTGAAGGATCAAGGTCCGATTCCTCTTGAGACCGCTGCCGCCACCTGGGATCAGGGTGCCATACCCCTGACCATCGACGAAGTCATTATGGGCAATGTTCTGCAAACCGGCCAAGGCCAAAACCCGGCGCGGCAGGCGATGATCCGCGCCGGCATTCCCAAGGAAACTGCGGCCTTCACCATCAACAAGGTGTGCGGGTCCGGCCTCAAAGCCATAACTTTGGCTGCCACCGCCATCATGGCCGGACAGGCCGAGGCGATCATCGCCGGCGGCATGGAAAACATGTCCATGGTGCCGATGGCCCTGCCGAAAGCCCGATGGGGCTATCGCATGGAGGTTACCGGAAAAGGTGATATTACCGACCTCCTGGTTTTTGACGGCCTCTATGAGATTTTTTATGGCTACCATATGGGCATTACCGCCGAGAATATCGTCGCCAAATACGGTATCAGCCGCCGCGAGCAGGACGAACTGAGCGTCCTCAGCCACGAACGCGCCCGCAGGGCCATTCTGGAAGGCCACTTTAAGAAGGAAATCGTGCCGATCATCATAAAAACCCGGCAGGGTGAAATGATTGTTGATACCGATGAACGACCGATGGAAACAAATATGGAAAAAATGGGCCGACTCCGTCCGGTCTTCACCAAAGACGGCTCGGTCACCGCCGGCAACGCCTCCGGCATCAACGACGCAGCGGCGGCGGTACTGCTGATGTCGGCATCGAAAGCCAAGGAACTGGGGCTAAAACCGATCCTTGAGATCAAGGGCTTTGCCTCCGGTGGACTTGATCCGGCCTATATGGGTTTAGGGCCGGTACCGGCCATTCGCACCACCCTGCAAAAAACCGGGATGACCATGAAGGACATCGATATGATCGAACTCAATGAGGCCTTTGCCGCCCAGGCCATAGGCTGCATGCGCGAGCTGAACATCGCCGTCGACCTGCCCAACCAGGTCGGCAGCGCCATCTCCATCGGCCATCCGATCGGCTGCACCGGCGCCCGCCAGGTGGTAACCGGCATGCACATGATGCAGCGGCAAGGTAAACAACATGGCCTATTCAGTATGTGTATCGGCGGCGGCATGGGTATGGCCATGATCGCCGAGTGCGTCGGCTGAACCGCACCACCCGCTCACCGCGTAACAAAAAAAGCCCCCTTCCGAATGTGTTCCGGAAAGGGGCTTTCTTAGTACCTTGGGTTGCGGGTGTCAGCCCGCTTTAGGCTATTTGCTCAAACTTTCAATATTTATACGCCGACTCACCGTGGCTGATAGTATCCAGACCTTGGCGTTCCTCGTCCTCCGTCACTCTCAGACCGATAACCATATCCACCAGTTTATAGGCGATAATGGAGACCAATCCGGACCAGAGAATAGTCGTGCCGATAGCCCAGAGCTGACTTATAACCTGGTCGATCGTTGAGTAATCGGCAACCTTGTTGGCGACATAATCATACACGCCGACGCCGCCGAGATCGGGATTGGCGAAGACACCGGTCAACAGTGCCCCGAGCATACCACCCACTCCATGCACACCGAAGACATCGAGGGCATCATCGGCACCGAGCATGCGCTTCAGACCGTTCACACCCCAGAGACAGACCACCCCGGCCAGAAGACCCATCACCAGGGCGCCACCAATTCCCACAAAACCACAAGCCGGGGTAATAGCCACAAGACCGGCAACAGCACCCGATGCAGCACCAAGCATTGACGGTTTACCTTTGAGCATCCACTCGGCAAAGAGCCAGGAAAGAGCTGCCGCGGCGGTTGCGGTCATGGTGTTGCCGAAGGCCAATGCAGCCATACCGGTTGCCTCAAGGTTGGAACCGGCATTAAAACCGAACCAACCAACCCAAAGAAGGGATGCACCAATCATGGTCATGGTCAGACTGTGTGGCGCCATGGATTCTTTTCCGTAACCAACGCGTTTTCCAACCATAAAGGCACCGATCAAACCGGCGATGGCGGCGTTGATATGGACAACGGTACCGCCGGCAAAGTCAATCGCCCCTTTCTGAAAGAGAAAGCCGGCAGTTGCCCCGGCTTTGACGGCCGCGTCGGCATCGGTATAGGCATCAGGACCCGCCCAAAACCACACCATATGGGCGATCGGCAGGTAGGCAAAGGTGAACCACAGGGCGATAAAGGCCAGCACCGCCGAGAATTTCATGCGCTCGGCAAAGGCCCCGAGAATCAGGGCCGGGGTAATGGCGGCAAAGGTTGCCTGAAAGAATACATAGATCAATTCGGGAATCACCACCCCTTTACTGAAGGTCGCGGCAACCGAGTCAACCGTAATACCTTTCAGAAAGATTCTACTGAACCCGCCGAAGAAGGCATTGCCTTCGGTAAAGGCCAGGCTGTAACCGAAGATGACCCAAAGAACTACGCACAGGGAGAATACGGTAAATACCTGCATCAGCAGCGAAAGCATATTTTTGGTACGCACCAGGCCGCCATAAAACAGGGCCAATCCGGGGATGGTCATCAGCGATACCAGTACGGTAGCGACGATCATCCAGGCGGTATCGCCTTTATTGGGTACCGGCCCATCGGCGGCAAAAGCTGTACCGGCAAGATTGTCGATGAGCAGCATAACAAACAGGACAAAAACGAAGACAGGTAACTTTTTCATGAAATCACTCCCTCTGGTGTCAGATTGCTTCGTTACCGGTTTCACCGGTACGAATTCGCATTATATGTTCAAGATCGAAGACGAAGATTTTCCCATCACCAATCTGGCCCGTTTGTGCCGCCTTTTTAATTGCCTCAATGGTTTTGTCGAGCAGCTCATCGGCGATGGCCGCTTCAACCTTCAATTTGGGTAAAAATTCAACGACGTACTCCGCACCGCGATAGATCTCGGTATGGCCTTTTTGACGACCAAAGCCTTTTACTTCAGTAACCGTTACACCGGTGACACCGACGGCGGTAAGGGCTTCCCGCACATCGTTCAGTTTGTATGGCTTAATTATTGCTGTTACAAATTTCATTGCTCATTCCTCCAATCAGACACTTTGTATTGTTGTAGGCTGCCGGCATTATAGTTGAGCGTTCGCCGACCAAGTGCCCGTTAATGAGAATAATTCCAAATATCTCCCCGCATCCCGAACTCCTTTTGCCATCGCTGAACTCTCAATCTGGAAAACAACCCTCCCCGCCAAACAGGAATGATTCGGTACCCCCCTCGGCAACTCCTTTTGAAAATGGTGTTGATGTTTCATTCTCCTTCCCTCCTAGTTTTTTCAGAGTGCATATTTTGAAAGATAGATTCTCAACCTCATGCTTCCTTGCAAGGAGTAAAGCAAAAGAAATGCCACGCTCGCATTAATTTTAATTAACCTTACAATTACCTGATGTTATAAAGATGTATCGACAAAAACAAGGAAAACAACAATTCATTATTACAACATTTATGTTATATACGATTTAGTTATATAACAATTTTGTATGTTAATGCCTTAAATGCAATGCGTTTTGGCCGCCGATAACCACGGAGGAGCTAAATACTTTCGCAAAGGTGAAGCAGAAGTTCTGAGAAGGGGGAAAACACGGTTCGCCAAAAGATAGTTTGAACCTGATACTGAAAAGATAGCCGAAAACCGGACTCAGTCCTTGGCAGGAAGAGTTTTGACGGGATTTTTACGATACAACGTGCTCGGTTGCCCGTTAATATAGATATCCTCAAGGTAGGAAAGTTTGCGCGGCAGGAGTGACGGAGCCCCCCTGGCCACCAGAAAGGTTGCCGCCTTGCCTTTGACAAGCAGGCCGAAATCGTCGAGGTCGAGCAGCCGTGCCCCGTTGCTGGTGGCGCAGCGGACCGTCTCGGCAAGACTGTAGCCGGCCTTCTGAAAGAGCTTCATTTCCTCGACCATCGACTCGCCGTGCAGCACCCCGAGGCTGCCGGCATCAGTCCCCATGGCGACATTCACTCCAAGCTGCCGCGCCAAAGCCAGCTGCCCGAGTTGATGGTGCAGATTTTTTTCGATTACTTTGAGGTCGGCATGGACACCGGCATGGGCAAAATTTGTGATAAAGGCCTTCATGGTAAAAACGGTCGGCACCCAGTAAGTCCCCTTCGCAGCCATCAGTTCAAGGTTTTCCCGGCCCATGAAAAAGCCATGCTCAATCGAGTGGCACCCGGCCAGAATGGCTCGTCGTACCGGCTCGTTGCCATTGGCATGCACCATTACCTTTCTCCCGGTTTTTTCTGCTGCCGTGACAACTTCAGCCAGTTCCTCCGTTGAGAACTGCGGCTCGGTTTCCTGAGCAAAGGCCTTCAGGCTGTTGAAGCCTGAATTGACCAGCTTCACCTGATCAATAGCATCCTTCTCCAGGCCATAGGAGTCGACAAGATGCTCGCCATCGCCTACACATCTGCCGATCAGGCCGCCGTAACGGCCCGCTCTGTGCCAGGCGCGTCCGACAACCTTGAGAATCACCTCCGGATGCATTTCCCTTGTCTGCCTATAAGCGAGCGCATAGCCGCCTTTGTCGCCGCCATCACGCACGGCGAGCACCCCGTGGGAAAAAAGGTAATGCAGATGCCGGGCAATAACCGGGCGTAACTCCGCATAGTCGGCAATCAGCTGGTGCTCCCGCGTGCGTTTATCGGTTGCCCCGGACATGAACAGATGAACATGGCTGTCAACCAGGGGCGGCAGGACGGTGTAATGCGAAAAATCGGTCACTTGTCGGAGATCGAGCCCGTCTCCGGGGAGATATTTTTCAATCGCCGCAAACCTGCCGTCAACGATTTTGAGCAATACTTTTTCCTGGACCGGACCGCCGCTGCCGTCGATCAGCCAGCCGGCGAAGAGATATATCGTCGCGCTCATAATTGCCCCAGCGGCATAAAGTGAGAAAAAAACTGTGTGCCGGAGAAAACCTCTCTGACCCACGCTTCAAGAATCTAAGGGTAAGCCGCCGGAAAGTCAATTCAGCGAAAAGCTGCAACCCACTCCCCGGTTGCGCCGCAATTCAGGCTTCAGACCGTGCGAAAAGCCCATTATCCTGGTATAAGTGTCCCCTGAACTTTTCTCGTACCCCCAACCTCTCCCTTACACGCAAGCCATGGATGCCACCTTCACCCCGCCACTGATCCTCCGCAACACCCATCTCCAGACCATCTTGACGAGCCTGAAACTGAGAAAGATGCTCGCCAGGGCAAGGGCTGCGGAGTTGCTTGCCAAGAGCAGCGAACACATCCTGTCCTGCGGCGATGGAGTGCGCCTTCTTGGCGCCTTCAGTGGCAAGACTGGGCCCAGGCAAGGCCTTGTCACTCTCATCCATGGCTGGGAGGGCAGCATCGACTCCGCCTATATCCTCTCCGCCGGAGCCCTGCTGTTTCACCACGGATACGACGTGTTTCGCCTGAATTTGCGGGATCACGGCAACAGCCACCATCTCAACCGGGGTCTCTTCAATTCAACCAGGCTTGCCGAGGCGGTCAACGCAGTCGCGGAAATCCACCGCCTTTTCCGCCACGACCGAACCTTTCTGACGGGTTTTTCCCTGGGCGGCAATTTTGCCCTTCGCATAGGACTGCAGGCCCCGGCAGCGGCTATCAAGTTGAACACCATTGCCGTCATTTGCCCCCTGATAAACCCCGTTGAAGCGACCCGCAATCTGCAGGAGAACCTCCCCCTCTATCACCGCTATTTCGTGAAAAAGTGGCAGAAGTCACTGCGAAAAAAGCTCACCCTCTATCCGGATTTGGGATACGGCGACACCTTGCTGCAGCTCGGCTCACTGACCGCCATGCACGACTATTTCGTGCCGCGACACACCGACTACCATAGCACCCACGAGTATCTGTCGGCCTACCGGTTGACCGGCGAGATGCTTGCTAAAATGCAGATCCCCACCCATATCATCGCCTCCAACGATGACCCCATCACCCAAAAAATCGATGTTGATCTGCTTGGCCAAGCCGCAGGGTTGATGTTCACCAGGACACAATATGGAGGCCACTGTGGTTACCTGAAAGACCTGCACTTGAACAGTTGGGCTGACGAGCAGCTGGTCCGGATGTTCAACCGGGCCGTCGACTGAAAACGACGAAGGCCAAGAGGATGTGCCTCTTTAGTCCCTTAGAAATTCTTTTATTGTTTTTAAGAATGAATTTAGTGAAGGTACTTATCCCGTTCACCGGGGTTATTTGATCTTTTTAAATTCATTTACCAGAAGCGTCGGCCCGGCAGGACCAATATACAGATACGCACAAAACAGTTCGATAACCTCCCCGGGCTTAGCCTCGCGTGACAGGCGTTCAGCCACATTGTCCTCAATAAACACCGAGGTCGATGCCCCTTTTGCCGACTTGATATTTAAGCATTTGCTCAGTGCCATCTTGTCAACGACCTCTTTTTTATTGCCCTGCATCACCATGGTTCGTTTGAGAATATCGGTATTGCAGTTTTGCACCGGCGCGGCAAGGATTGCCCTAAAGTGGAGTTGTTGCGGCACCACCATCTTTATTCCTGACTTGACCTTCGGAACAGCCAGGAGTTGATCCAGATCGCCTGCCTTGTACTGCGCGAAATCAACAGCATATGCCGGAGAAAGCGAAACCAATAGGAAGGTAAGAACCAGGACAGGGAAGATTTTCATCAGAGACTCCTTTGCAATAACGTATGTTTATAGGAAGAGTATTCTTCGTCGCAGAAGAAGGTTGCAATCCGCAATACCGGCACCAAGTGATGTAATGATGCGACACCGAGCACTGGGAGACGTGCTCTTTAAAGCACGGGATGATGCTACAACGGAGAAAAATTAAGGTCAAGGGGCAAGAGATTGTCTGTCCTCCCGTTTTTCTCCACCATCTTCCCCTTTCACCTTCGATTCTTTGTTGCTTGCTTCGGCTTTTTCCAATATTGTATGTACCATCAAAGGTCGGTTGCTGCCTTTTTGCCATCCGACGCTTTCTATGCCACAGAGGCGACTTACAATTCACAGATATGCATCCAAACTTCATGGGAATTACCCCAATTATCGCCGATACATGAATATGACCATCAAGACCATTGCCTTTCACACACAGCTCTTCTTCCTCCTCCTGTGCACGTCCTGCGCCCCCCAGGTGGCCAAAAACAGCGGCGCCCTGCGCGCACCGAAGGCACCCGCTGAATTTGGCATGGACAGATTCACCTCCGCCCAGAAACACAATGCCCATTACGTTGCGGTAGGAGAAGGCCCTCCTGCTATCCTCATCCCCGGGCTGTTCGGAACTTACCGCGGCTTTTCCCTTATGCTTCCGTTACTTGCCCCACATTTCAGCCTGATCGCTCTGGACAATTTCGGCACAGGCGACTCCGACGCACCGGCCGCAGACTTTGGCTATACCGTCCCCGAACAGGCCGATATGATCGTCAAGCTGATGGATGAGCTGAAGATCCCGCACTGCACTCTCATCGGGGTTTCATACGGGGGCATGATCGCTCTGAACATTGCTGCTCGATACCCGGACCGAGTCACTGCCGTGGTTTGTATCGAAGGTGCCGTCATCATGCCGAAACCGTCCCCCTACCACCGCATGGAACAGGGGCTCGACACGCCGATCATCGGTGATGCAATCATCGGTCTTATCCGCTCGGGACTGCTCAACGAGGTCATCGCCAAGGATGTCATGGGCTATGCCTGGCCCACCATGGATGCCGAGAACAAAGCTGGGGTAAAAGAAATCATATCCCATTACACCGACGCCGCCACCCGCCAAACATGGCTCAGCCTCGCTCGGGCCCTGCGAACCACAAACGATTTCAGCGAAGAAGCCAAGGTTATAAAGGCCCCTGTCCTGTATCTCTCGGGGGACAAATCCTCCTTCCGCGAGATGACGGAAACCAATATCGACTATTTCAAAAACCATCTGCCCAACGTCAGCCTGGTGTCCTTTGAAGATGGAATCCATGATCTGGAATTGCAGAAACCCCGAGAAACAGCGGCGATGATTGTGAATTTTCTAGCCCCGGAACGGGCTCGCGCCCTGGCCTCGACGGCAACGGCCGGGGATAGCCAAGCACCACTTCCCAACCTGCCAAGCACCTCGCAAAATGACCGGCACGAAAGCGCTTATCAATAAAACCGAGGGTCGGCAAACTTGCATGGGCGATTGCCCTCAACCCGATGAACGGGATAAGGAGCTTCACCAAATTCATTCTTAAAAACAAGAAATGAATTTCTAAGATACCCACCGGTGTCGGTGTCTACGTAGAACGGCAACTACCTGTTTTCCGCAAGCCTTGCTGCAAGAAACTTCTGAAACCTGGCACGACCGGCGACTTCACCCACACCGCGCAGGACGCTCAAGGTAACACCCAAAAGCCCCGGGGCAATGGCGTTTTGGCCGACAAGGTAGAGAGCCCGGAGCGGCATGCGGGTCAGTACGGCATATTGCAGATCATTGTTTACCGACCGCATAAGACCGTAGATCGACCCTTCCGGGCTTGCCGCCCAATCGCGCATCGTCAACGGCGTTGAAATATCAAGAATCGTGTAATCGCCAAGGGGACCAAGTACGCTGCCGGCGATCTCTATCAATGACCGCGCAGCCTCCATCTTCACCTGTTGGTAGTCTTTGCCTCGCTTGCCTGTATGTGTTTCATGCCACTGCTTCCAGTCCGAATATTTTGAGCCGCCGATGATTGTCAGAAGATTATAGCCGGCCCGCTCGCTTGGCCGCACCTGAAGAAATGTTCCATCAATATTGACGCCGTCGATCTTATGAATGCGAAACATATTATAGCCGCGGCCTTCCTGCTGTTTCACATCAACCAGCAGATGCACGCAGACCGTACTGCCCGTTTCCCTAAGCTTTAATAGTCCCTCTTTATACGCAGCCGGAAGCGCCTCATCAGGGAGCATGGGCAGCACCAGCTTTGGGTGAATGGCGGCAAGAACTTTCTTGCAGGAAAAACTGCGGCCGGACTTCAGTCGGACGCCGCAGGCGCGGCCGTCTTCGACCAAAATACGCTCCACCGGATCGCCCAGTATCAGGTCCGCCCCTGACTCCCGGGCACGCTCGGCATAGCCATCGGCCATCTGCTTGCCGGTGCAGCCAAGCTCCCATGCCGACAACAGAAGGGCACCCAGCGTATAGAGAAGAAGATAGGCCGGACATTTATCCATCGGCAGACCGCTCCAAAACCCGTGCACACTGAGGATATCGTGGAGCTTTTTTGAGCAGCCGGAGGCGGCCAGAAACTCCTCCATACTCTGGTCAAGTCCTGCAAAAGAGAAAGGACTGGACTGCAAACTGCCACCGGCATCAAAGCGCAGCCCCTGCGACATTGTTTGCAGAGCGGTGATAATGAAATCTATTGGTTCCTTTTCAGTTGGAAACAGGGCCAGCAGTTCCTCTTTAAATGCGGGCAGAGTTGCTGGAAGATTAAAGGTAAGGTCGTCAAAAATGTAGCGTTCGAGCACCCCCTGTGTTCCCAAACGTCGAAGCTTGAGCCTTTCGGTTACCCCAAGTATGTCAAACATCTGGCGAAGGAGCTCACCTTTGCCTGCAGGGCCGAAATAGTGCAGGCCGACGGCACAATCAATGCCTTGCCGCGCATAACTGCGCAACAGCCCGCCGGGAACGGGGCTACGCTCGATGATGGTTGCCTTGATACCCATCTCGCCGAGCAGGATGGCGCTGGTAAGACCGCCCAAACCCGCACCGATTATGACAACTTCCGTATCGACTGTGCTCATGCAATGGATACCCTTGGTAAGTTATAAACACCCTTTTGAACCATGCTGTTTTGAGGCCGGGTATTGATTTGTTCCCTGCCCATTTCAGCCCTTCATATGCTTTTTGGCAGATTTGATGAAGCGTCCGAAGGCTTTATCCTTCTTCCGTTTGTCGAGGTACCATTCAACGCAGAGTTCAGCGGAAGCCGCGCTGTTTGCGGCTTCCGCTGGAATGTTTTGTTCGCCCATATTTTACTATTGTTCAACCCAGTCTGGAAGCGGGCTAATCGTTGCTTCTGAGTAAAGAGTTTCTGGTGCCACATCTATTTCATTTTGCCATGTTATAGTCCCTAATTCATGGTTAACTAAAAATCCCTTAAAAAATTCGATATCTCTGAATCTTTCAAAAACACCTCCGCGCTTGAGATACCTGGAAAAATCTACAATTCCGGATTTGCCATTTTCCAATGTTATTTCTAGCTTATAGCCATTAAGATATTTAGCATGAGTAACATCAGGTATCATAACCAACTCCTTTTATAGCAGAGGGGCAATTTTATTGACTGGTTGATTGTTTTTGGCCAACTCCCAATCTTTCAACAACTCTTCTTTATGTTGAGCAGCCCACTCGATTACAATTCCAAGTGCTCTTGGAGGGAAATCACCTTCTAAAAGACGAAACGAATTTATTTCAATTGTTATCTTATTTTTACCATACCTCGCCTGAAAATGTGGAGGATTATGGTCATCGAAAAACATGGCAATTATTATTCCGTAAAATCTGCATATTCCTGGCATAGTACACCATCTTATTGATTTCTTATCATGTAGGCATCGAGGTAGGATGACCAGTTACCAGCTGCCCCCTTTCAGATCCCTGCGTGCGCTTTTCTCGTACAAGGCTCCTCGGTATTGCTCCCTTCGCGTACAAGGGCTGTGCGATGCTCTCTTTGCTCTTCCCCTTAGTGAGGTTTGCTTGCCTTATCCAGCCTGACGCCGATGGCAAACTGTGGTCGTTAGGCCGTTGGCTCCTGTACGTTATTCATTTCTTGGATTACTCCGCGACACTTGGGGAAGGCACTGCAACCCCAGAATTCTTGACCAACATTGCTGCCACTTTTCACCTGGCGGCGCACCATTGGCGCACTGCACTTCGGACATTCGGGAGATTGTGGCTCAGAGACTGTTTAAGTTTGTTGAAAAACTTCATTTTGGAGGACAGCAACGGGCTCGACAGGAGGAGGAGGCTGAACTGACCGTGTTTGCGCAAGCTTACCCTCAACTTCCGGATACAGCCCTAATGCCTCCATGACTTTGGTTCTTACTACGGTTGAGTGCTTTTTGGCGATTGCTGTTATCCAGGTCTCGTAGAGGTTCAACGATGTCAGCAACTCGCACTTTGGCAAATATACAATATTCTTCGCCAATGGCATTATCGAGCACCCCAAGGAATGAGCGTTCGGCTGGAGAAAATAGAACCGGCTTTTTTGAATACGGATAATCCTTGGATTGACCCCCAGACTGCTTTAGTTTGAGGGCTATCGCTACCAGCACAACAATTACCAAAACTATCCAATTCATCCCTTCTCCTTGAGACCTAAAAGTTCACCTGCCCACTCGGCGAAGCCGTAGTGGGTCGGGTGAAACGCTTGGTTAACCGTTGTTTTTAATCTTTAATCAATCTCTTTCCCAAAGCGACGACTTCATCTTTTAGAAACCCCAATGATTTATAAAATTCTATCACGTGCATGTTGCTTTCACGTACAAGCAAGTTTAGTTTGGGGCAGCCTTTTTGTATTAATTTCTTCTCCAATTCATTCATTATTTGGCTGCCAAAGCCATTTCTTTGATAGTTTTTTTTTACAGCGAGATAATAAATCCAGCCTCGATGCCCCTCATAACCTCCCATAGCAGATGCCACTATTTCCTTGTCTTTTATTCCTACTAGGAAGAGATCTGGGGATTCCTTCATTTTTCGGTCTATATCCTTATTGGGATCGTTGTGACGAAATATCAAATTACATTCTTCCCACAATTTGAGAACATGCGCTCTGTCTTCTTCTTGAAATTGCCTAATGTTCATAGTCTAATTCATGCGGTTAACGTGGAGCTGAGACGCGCGCGTTTTTTGCGCGTCGATTCTCAAACGACTGGTTGGCCAAATTTTGATTCTTTATAATTTGTCAGTGATTAACAAACGTCCTTTGGCCCCAAGTGACGTTTTACCATCCTGTCCTAAAATTCGTCCGCGAAGTTCAACGATATTACCCCTCAATTTCTTGTTTGGGGTTACTCGGATCACTAGCCATTCCAATTTAATAGTCTCGTTTGCATAAATCGGACGGCGAAACCCAACCCAATAATCAAGTCCAACCATCGAAGTGTTTTTTGAAAAATAAGATGCGGTTAATCCAAGAATCAAAGCTGTCGTGTGAGTTCCACTTGCTATTAGACGACCATATCGTGTTTTGGCTGCAAAATTAGAATCATGGTGGATTGGATTTTTATCTCCTACTGAAAGTGCATAATCGGCAACGATCTTCGGCGTCAAAGAATATTCTTCGCTGAATCTATCGTGTGGTTTAACATTCATTTTAATATCTCCAGTATTTCCTTTTGTTGCGAACGTTTAATAGGCCGCTTCGTCTTTCCGGAAACATTCCCAGCCAGTCAGGCTGATTCCTACCTCTACACTGAAAGTGTTTTCAAAGTTTTTTCTGCTGCTATATTCTCAAATTTTTCCATTCAGTTCTCCCATGTAGCAGAAATATAAGAATTTTATGTCACAATAGCCGAGTTGGTATGCCATTACAAGAAAAACGGTTAGGAATACTGTTTTCGGCATTTTCGGGCTATAGCCCTGATATACCGCGTCGGCCCAGCAGGGCAAATCCGTTAGTAACGAGAGAGCCCCAAGGGTATAATGGTTGTCAGAAAGCAAAGCTTTTTTCGGCTTGTTTTCAATACAGAGTTGGGAGATTGGAAAAACGCCGTGCGGGCGCGAACCGGACAGCGAATGCCGGTAGTTTTTGGATGGGCTTCTTGCCTAAGAAACCTCACCATTGCGAGCGGCTCGACCTCGCCGGTCAACCCATGTGTCCTTTACTAACTCAAAATATTTTTGAACGATCTCGGCCGCCTCTTCAGCGGTTTCCACGAATTTAAAGATATTCAAATCCTCGGGCGAGATTACGCCTTCTTCAACGAGAAAATCAAAATTTATCAGCTTTTGCCAAAATTCGCGGCCAAAGAGGAGGACCGGCAGGGGCTTGATCTTTTTGGTCTGGATAAGGGTTAGGGTCTCAAACAGTTCATCCAGGGTCCCAAAGCCGCCGGGAAAGGCAATCAGGGCCTGGGCGCGCATGAGAAAATGCATCTTGCGAATGGAAAAGTAGTGGAACTGGAAGCAGAGTTCCGGAGTAATATAGGGGTTCGGTGCCTGTTCGTGGGGCAGGACGATATTCAATCCCATGGTTTTTGCCCCGACGTCCCGGGCGCCGCGATTTGCCGCCTCCATGATGCCCGGCCCACCACCGGTGATGACCACCAGGTTGCGGCCGGAGTGTCGATGGTAGATCTTCGACAGCAGACCCCCAAGTTTACGTGCCTCTTGGTAATAATGGCTCTTCGCCAGAACCCGCCGGGCGATGGCAACCTTGCGCATGTTGTCGGCGTTGCCTGGATTGGCTGCGGCCGCCTGCTCGGCCCGGGCAACATTCTCCGCGGCGACCGGCTTTTCGGGAATCCTGCTGCCGCCGAAGACTACTACCGTTGCGTCGATGCCATGCTCCTGCTGGAGCATTTCCGGCTTCAATAATTCCAGTTGCAGACGAACCGGACGCAGTTCTTCCCTGGTGAGAAAATCAATATCGGTATACGACAAACGATAGCTGGAGGATAGCGTTTGCGGGGTATCCACACCGCGCAAGGCCGCGACTGCATCTTCTTTCGATGAGCGAGAACTGCGCAGGGACGATCTTGGGGCCATTCCACTTCTCCTTTTGCATACGGTTGAGCATAAAACGATAATGCCGGGGAGTGCCTTCCGGCACTCCCCGGCATTATCGTCGAACTTTGCGGGAATCGGTACGGAAAAATATATGCCGGCATTATGCCATTTCTAAATCAAGATGGAAACGAGACAGCAAGCGAGCAGCGACGAGACAGTACAAAGAAGTACGGCGAGGAGCCGCACAGCGCCGCCGCCGAAGTTAACGCTTGATTTTGAAACGGCATTATGCCATGGCTTTTGCCGCCGCCTCAACACCCTTGCTGTAATCGGTGGGTACCGTAGTTACCCTGGCGGCAAGCTCGCGATCGAGCATGAGCAGGGCGTGCGGATCATCGCCGATGAGTTTTAATTCAAGAATAATGTCGTTGTCGTTTTCTTCTTCCTCCACCTGCTCGGTAATATACCACTCAAGAAAAATCTTTGTTGCATGATCTTTCTTGCTGATAGCTAATTCCATGAGTTCATTAAGAGAACTGGTAATATACTGCTCATGAGTAAGGGTTTGGGTGAACATATCCAGTTGCGAAGAAAATTCTGCGGGCGGGGCCTTAATGGCATCAAGCCTAACCTCTTCACCCTGCCGCTGAACATATTCGTACAACTTCATGGCGTGGAACATCTCTTCGTGGTATTGCACCATAAACCAGTTGGCAAAACCTTTCAGCCCGACCTTGTTGGAAGCGGCGGACATGGACATATAAAGATAGGCGGAATACATCTCTTTGTTAATCTGTTCGGTCAAAGCCTGGGCCATTTTCTTGTGCAGCATGGAAGTCTCCTCGGTATTTTGTAAAAATACTTTTACCCCGCATGAGGGTAGTATAAAGAAGCCCTTTTATTGGGGAAGTTGGGTAATCACCTCTGACTGCCGATAACATTATGGCCGGAAGAGGCGAAGTCAAGCGTACAAATTAAAGCTTTCGGCAACTACACCAATTTTTCAATGGCCCTCGTCATTGTTTCCTTTGGCCGAGTTTCTCAAGATCGTTCAGATATTCCTCGAACCGATCCAGATAAAAGGACAGGGCCTTGGAGAAATTTCGCCCGACCAAACCGTCGACAAAGACCTGACTGATCTCCCGGTAGCGCTTCAGTACCAGTTGTGAGCGATAGAAAATCAACCACTCCTCTTTGGTCATCTCTTCGACAATGATCTCCAGCGCCCGCTCGGCCCGTGGCTGATACATCCAGAAATACATAAGATCGAGAGCATTGACGATGATCCTCTTTTCCTGATCGCGGGCCTCATAATTGAGAGTCTCCATGATCATCTTCGGCGACTGCAGCATCTCCAGGACATCCTCTTCCGGAAACAGCAGTTCCATGCGGGAAAAGACCGAGAAGAGCTGGGAAATCTTCGCCTGGTAGGCGACAAGCCGGGCGCGGATATTGGTCTGCCGATCGGCCAGCCCTTCGATGACTGCGGCAACGCAGTCGGAGGCAAACTTGGAGATTACCGCCGCCCATTTCTGCAAGCCACCCGCCACATCCGGAACACCGGATACCTGCAGCGTAAGACCGATGATCGAGTTGAGCAAAACCGCCAAGGGAATGGCCAGAATAGAGCGGAAAAAATTGCCGGCAGCGGCGGCGCGCGGCAGCCCCCGGAAGATATTATGGCTGCTGATATAGATGCCGTTGGCCAGCCCCATGACCGCGTAGAGGAGAATGGGATTGGTGCTGGTAGTAATGCCGAAGGTCCGATCGAGAAGCAGGGTCTTAACGAGATAATCGAGGAGCGGCACGGAAAAGCCGGTATACAGCAGGGAGTCGGAGATGCGGCTCCAGCTGACCAGCGAGTTCCACGGCAACAGAGGGGAACGGCGCAGACCGCCGCCACCAAGCACCGATTGAATGATATTACGAAAACCGGTAATGCCGAACCAGATAAAGGCCCCGAGGTAGGCCAGCAACCACCAGTCCTTAGTGAGACTGAAAGTCAGGAAGGCCGGGATAAACCCAAACAGCACCTTTAGGGTGTTCTTTAAATTGGTGTTCAGGTAGGTCCACGGTTCTTCGATTTTTTCTTCGACCGTTGTCGGTATGAAGCGTTTGTCGCCGTCACCATTCCTGCTGATACCGCCCAGGGTGGCGACGTTTCCCGGTTTGCCCGGATGCACCAACAAACCGTCGAGACTCCAGTCGAAAAATGGTTTATCGACCCTCGCTTTTACCAACCGATGTTTTTCCCAAAAACCCCTTTTTCCCTGTCCTTCGGAAGATGCATGACGGCGGCTGTGGGTATGTTTGGTGAGGTAGGCACTGACCGGCAGAAGCAGCCTCTTGCCCCTCCCGATCTCCTCTCTTATGGCTTTTTGCGCCCTGGCCGGCAGGGTGTCGAGGACCACCAATCCCATACCGTACTGATTATCGGATTGCCCGGTCGAGCCGGAACCGATGCGCGAGCCGAGGATGCGTTTCTTGTAATACCCGTGAAATGTCTCAAGATTATAGAGAATATCCAGGAGATGTTCCTTCCTGTCGAGCATCTGCCCATAATCACCCTCCAGCCTTGCCTTTCCTGGTTTATCGGCGGGCAGCAGGTCTATATATTTTTTCAGCTGAATCCGCTGTTCCTCAAAATCCCAGATGATGGCGCGGATTGCCCGTTTAAGGGTGATGACGTTATCCTCGTTGAGAGCCTGTTGCAGATCGCTTACCAGGCAATAATGCTGTTCGGGACTTTTCAGATCTACCGCATCGCCGGCGAATTCAGTCACGCCATGGCAAGCGGTCACACCATGCGCTGCGGTCTTGAGGTTATAGGTCTCAATATGGCTGATCATCCCCTCACAGATGTACAGCAACTCCAGGGTGTCATGGATGGTGAGATTGCTGAGGTTGAGGGTGAATCGGGAACTGGAATGGAGGGAAAGCAGCTTGGCCAACAGGGCCTTGGGATCAAGACGCAGCAACTCGGGGAGATCGACACCGTCGGCAGGATTGGCAGGATCATGAACCTCCGGATTGCGGAATGGTAACAGGAACTGCTCAATAAGAGTTTCGAGAGTATAGCTGGTAAAGCGCTCAAGACGCCTTTGCAGCTCGGCTTGCCTTTCCTCGGTGGCCCCCGCCTGTTCTTTCAGCAGGGTTGGCACTTCCTTTTCTATTTGGGCTGCGAGGTCGTTGTGAATAAATCTCGCCAGGTGCAGCAGCGAGGGTTGCCCGGCACCGACAAATCGGAGAAATTCTCCCCGTTCCAGCGGCTCAAGGGTCAAGTCGAGGTCACGGCCGAGATCGAGGCGATGGCGATGGTTATACACCTCCAAGACATCAAAAACATATCTCTGCTGGTACAACGACACCTGATGCCCGGCTTCAAGGAGCCCTTTGACCGACTCCTCTTCGAGGAACTTCAGAAATGATCTATTGGCGATAAAACCATGCGGTTCCCAGGTGAAACGAACATACTTGCCGCGGAAACGGGCCGACATCTCAATGCCGACCTGGACCTGAATATCAAGAATCCTGCTGGCCTCTATCAGCTCCTCAACCACCTCGGCATTGACAAAATTGTAATAAACCACGGTGAGGTGGCGGATGCCCTTAATCCAGGCATCCATAAGGAGGTGGGTGGGAGATTTCCGCCCTTTGGTGTTGGCATCGTGGACATGATCATCGAAGGTAAACTGATTGGATTCCTCAGGCATCTCCAGGAGATGATATTTGGCCAGCTGCCTGCGCACTATCCGGGGATTACCTGTTGAAACCATGCGGAAATCATGCGCCAATTTCAGCTGGCGCATTTCGTTATTGCTGCTGCGCAGCAGCACCTTCATGATCTGCAGCAAGGCCCTGGCGGTATTTACCTGATGAAAGGTGGCGGAAGAGAGAAAGACTTCGTCGCGAAGCGAGCGCAGGGACTTGATCCGATCGTCTGCCTTACCTTCGTCAAAGGAACCGAGCAGATTGGCGATGGCATAGGCGATTCGCAAGCCCCTGGGCGCAGCCATCTCCTTGATACCGTTCGGGTGCATATGTTCGACCAGCAGGGAGCGCAGGTTCTTGGAGAGATTCTTGCCGCCCATAACATCGTTGACGATGCGGAGCAGCTCGTAGTCGTTTTTATCAAAGAAAAGGGCGGCTGGTTTTTTGTGCATGGGCATAGTGGTGAAATACTCCAACAGCGAAATATGAAAACAACGAAAGGATTTGCTCCCTTATACCGTTTTTCTTGTGGTACAGTCAACAAGGAGGCTGTACATCTTCTTAGAGATGCCGGTGCACCTTGCAAAGCAGCTACTTCAGACCCCCATCTGCCCCGATCTGAATAATTTTCCCAGCCCTTCACAACCGGTTTACACACAATGAAACAAGAAACCCAAATAATCGCCGGTAACTGGCCGGAAAGAGATACAACCCAGGCAAAAACCATCAATCCGCCCTGTTACAAAGGCTCGACCGTGCTCTTCGACTGTTACGCCGACATGCTCAAGTCGCGGCGCAACGACTATGCGGGCATCAGCTACGGCACCGACCGGCTGCCCACCCAGCGGCAGTTCGAGGAGGCGATGCGGCAACTGGAAGGCGGCGCCGTCACCAGGGTGTTCCAATCTGGCATTGCCGCCATCCAGACCGCCCTCATGGCCTTTACCTCAAGCGGCGACCATATTCTGGTCGTCGACAACGCCTACGGCCCCGGCCAGCGCTTCTGCCGCCAGGTTCTCGAAAAAAAGTACCATGTCCACTATACCCTGGTGCCGCCCAATGTCGGCGCCGATATCGAGGGCTATATCCAGCCGAACACCAGGCTCATCCTCCTGGAGTCGCCCGGCTCGATCACCTTCGAACTCCAGGACATTCCGGCGATCACCGCCATCGCCCGCCAGAAAGATATCGTCACCCTGCTCGACGCCACCTGGGCCACGCCGCTGTATCTGAAACCCTTTGAGCTGGGGGTCGATGCCACCATCCACTCGGTGACCAAATACATCTCCGGCTACTCCGACGTGCTGGCCGGATCGGTGACCGTCGGTGAAAAATACGCCCAGCGGTTCGAAGAATTCTACAAACTCCTGGAGATTTATACCCCGGCCGAGGAATGCTATCTTGCCCTGCGCGGGCTGCACTCGCTTGCCGTAAGGCTCAAGCAGCACGAAAAATCGGCCCTGACCCTGGCCGAATGGCTGCAAACCATACCATTGGTTGATGAGGTGCTGCACCCAGCCCTGCCCTGCCATCCCGAACATCATATTTGGAAAAGGGATTTTTCCGGTTCGTCCGGCCTCTTTGCCTTCACCTTCAAAAAAGATTATTCAGATGCTGAACTTGCCACCTTCATCGACTCCCTGGCCCTTTTCCGGCTCGGCTACAGCTGGGGAGGCTTTCAGAGTTTGTTGACCGCCGCCAAGACCGTGCGCTCCACCCCGTCGAGGTATAGGGACCAAACCATCATCCGCCTGAATATCGGCCTTGAGGACTGCGAAGATCTGCGCGCGGACCTTGAAAAAGGGTTCGCCATGCTTACATAAGAGTGGACATGTCGAACAATTTCACTCAAGACCATCGGAGGACAGCATGAGTACCCAACTCCAACAACACATAATGCCCCTGCAACCCGCAGCGACCCCTTACCAGATGCCCACGGAAGTACCCGACAGTCCCTGCTGAGGCGCGAAACCGCCGCCACGGTCCAGTGGCAACGAACGGGCAGGCTATGCCATTCTTCCCTTTGTCGAGGGTTTTGGCGACACCCCGGTCGGCCCGGTGCCACGGGTGGCCGCCACTCTGACACTGCGCGACGACCTCGGCACGATCGGCGCCAGGAGTGGATTTACCCGCAACAACTATAAAATTACCCCGGGCCTGTATTGCCTTGGGCAGGCCGATAAAGATTCACCGGTACTGGTTACCGCCAACTATAAATTGAGCTTCGACGCCCTGCGACGGGAACTGGCGGGACAAAATGTCTGGATTCTGGTTATTGATACCCGCGGCATCAATGTTTGGTGTGCAGCCGGCAAGGGCACATTTTCCGCCGAAGAGATCGCCTATCAGGTGCAAAGAGCGCAACTCGACCGGATTGTCAGCCACCGCGAACTGCTCTTGCCGCAACTCTCGGCAAGCGGTGTCACAGCCCATGAACTGAAAAAACTGTGCGGTTTCAGGGGTCGTTTCGGACCGATTTTAGCCGCCGATCTCCCGGAATTCCTGCGCACCGGCGAAACCAGCGAAAAGATGCGCACGGTGACTTTTACCCTGCGCGAGCGGGCAGTCTTGGTGCCGTTTGAGCTCTGTATTATTTGGAAACAGCTGACCATTGCCGCCGTGGTCTTTTTCATCCTGTCGGGAATTTCACCTGCTTTCTTTTCCCCGGGCCTTGCCCTCAGCCGTGGCACCGAGCTGCTTGTCGCAACGCTTGCGGCGGTACTCGCCGGGGCGGTGGCCACACCGCTTCTTCTACCGTGGTTGCCGTTTCGCCAATTCTGGTTGAAGGGCGCGATTATGGGCGGGCTTGCTGCCCTGCTGCTGGTTGTCGGCCTACCGCCGACCAGCGGCCTAGAGATGCTGGCCCTCTTCCTGTGGATCAGCGGCTGTTCCGCCTTCCTGGCGATGAATTTTACCGGCTCGACGCCGTTTACCTCGCTTTCCGGTGTAGCCAAGGAGATGCGCCACGGTCTGGCGTTTCAGATAAGCTCAACCGTTCTCGCCCTACTCTTTTGGGTTGCCGGACCGTTTGTTTAATTCCATTTCTAAATCAAGCGTTAACTTCAGCGGCTGCGCTGTGCGGCTCCTCGCTGTACTTCTTTGTACTGTCTCGTCGCTGCTCGCTTGCCTTTTCGTTCCCATCTTGATTTAGAAATGGAATAAGCAACTCACCCTGTTTATCGAGATAAGGAGAATTTTCGTGAAAGGTTTCAGATATCTTGATGATACCGCCATCCTGCAGTTGACTCTTGAAAAATGCATCGGCTGCGGCAACTGCCAGCTGGTCTGTCCACACCGCATCTTCCGGATGCAGGACGACAAGGCCGAAATCGTCGACCGCAACGCCTGTATGGAATGCGGTGCCTGTGTGAAAAACTGCCCGACCGCGGCCATCTACGTTAATCCCGATGACGGCTGCGGTTGTGCCGCTTATATCATCAACAGCTGGGTTGCGAAAATTCGCGGCAAGGCCCCATCCGGCTGCGGCTGCTAACTCCGCGCAACCCCACACAATTTCTAATCAGTAACCACCGACCATTTCTATTTAATGGTTCCGAGAAGGCCTCTCACTGCGGCAGGGAGATCTCCCGGCAACAGGACAATCTTGGAGTTTGGAGATGAGGCAACCCCTCGCAGGGCTTCAATATATTTTTCCCCCAGCAGATAGACAATCGGCAGATCGTTATCCCGGATGGCATTCGTCACCTTCTCAATGGCTGACTGGCTGGCTTCCGCCAAAACAATTTTCGCGGCGGCATCCCTTCTTGAGGCTTCAAGCCGACCTTCGGCTTGAAGGATCGCAGCTGTCTTGTCACCCTCAGCCGTGGTAACTGTGGCCCGACGTTTTCGTTCCGCTGCAGCTTGTTCCTCCATTGCGGTCTGCATGGTCTTCGACGGATTAATATCCTGGATTTCGACGGTCTTCATGGCAATACCCCAATCGGCGATGTCATCTGATATCGCCTCTTTGAGTTTTGTCCGAATTACATTTCGATTGGAAAGGGCTTCATCCAGATCCATCTCCCCGACAATCGACCGAAGAGAGGTTTGCACCAGGGTTTTTATCGCTACCTCATAATCGTCCACCCCGTAAACCGCCTTCTCCGGGAAGAGTATGTTGATGTAGGCAACAGCATTGGTTATGATAACTGCATTGTCCTTGGTTATGACCTCCTGGCTGGGAATATCCAGGACTATATCTTTTGTTGTAACCTTATGGGCCACGGTGTCCATATAAGGGATGATGAGATTGAGGCCTGGCCCCAGGGTTGCATGGTATTTCCCAAGACGTTGCACAACAAATTTATAACCTTGTGGTACTATCCGTACGCCGAGACTGATGGTAAAAGCTACCAGGACCAGAAAAATAACGGTTATAATAAGGCCTTCACTCATACTTCACCTCCCTGTTTTTTTTCGACAATAAGGGTATTGCCGGACACATTGACAACCGTCACCCGGTCGCCCAGCGCCACCGTTTGATTACAAATAAACTGCCATTCTTCGGCTCCCAATAGTGGCGTGGTGAACTTGATCGCACCACGGACGTTTTCATGGGGAATCCGTATAACCAGTCCCGATTCCCCAAGGGCCGCTTCCAGGGAAATACCGGCCTTGGTCTTATCCGTCATCCTTGGTTTAAAGACGAAAAACCATAAAACGGTGAAACAAATTGATGCAATGGCCCAGGAAAAAATCTGCACACTTATGGCTATATTGGGGACCAACCAGACAAGACCGGCGACGATAATCGCTCCCAGGCCAAACCAAATGATAGTGAAACTTGGCAATGCCAGTTCAACCATAATGAGAACCATGCCGAAGGCAAGCCAGTGCCAGGGTTGTACCGTAAACATATTCATCACTTTTCGGGGAAGATTCGAGAAATCTTGACATCCATCCAACTGTTCAAATTATATCAGAACCACGCGCCAAACTACAATGAATACCATGGCAATGCCCACGTTTTCT
>Ga0105047_10003518_pt1 | contig 27569 bp, 20 predicted proteins | sample MAT04_FD_78384 | JGI IMG/M metagenome (GOLD analysis project Ga0105047, IMG submission 78384) | Freshwater microbial communities from Lake Fryxell liftoff mats and glacier meltwater in Antarctica - MAT-04 (megahit assembly) | ecosystem: Environmental > Aquatic > Freshwater > Ice > Liftoff... | reverse complement strand
ATGAGCGCGTTGCTTGGAAATTGGATACAGCTTCAGCAAGGAGACAGTTTACTCGAAGGCGAGGCCGAATCACTCAACGCAGAAGGCAATCTCATCCTACGCCAGGCTGATGGCACCCGCCGGACGGTCATTGCTGGCGAGGTGACTTCGCAACTGTCGGGCATTTAGAAGGCTCGTTTATTGAAACGGAAGGAGGGGATTGCACCAGTCCAACTCTGGAAAACGTGAAAAATCCGCGTCGTTTGTGCAAAGACAGGCGCGGTTTTCAATGGCGTAAGAAGCCAGCACGGCATCGGAAATGAGAGTGCCCGAGCCCATAACCAGGGTGACCAAGTCCATGACTTTATTGAAATGATCGGCCGGAGGGGTGAGCGTGCGAATGTTGGGGAGTTCCATCCAGGCTTCCACCACCCGAAGCGCTTGTTCCACTGTCACCACCGCAGCTCCCAGTCGTGGATTGGTGGCTATGCGTATGAAGCCCAGACTGACTTCGTAGGGCATGCCGATCAATTCGTCGCCATTCATCACTTTTTCCCACCATCTTGCGGCTGCCTCGTGCTGAGGCGCATAAGGATTATAGGCGTAGAGCAGAAGATTAAGATCGGGGAGAATCATGCGCCCAGTTCACGGTGGGTCGTTTCATCATCCAGTTCATCCACAAGATGGTTGAAGCTGATACCTGAGAATTCCGTTGGAAATGGTGCGCTAAAAAGCGGAACGACTTGAATAGGCTGCATGGGCTTTATTTTAGCCATAAGTGAGCGTCGGATTGACTCATTGAGCACCTGCTTGAAGGAAAGACCAGTGCGTTGAATCTCAGCACGTAAAAGTGACTCCGTGTCAGGGTCAATCGTCACCGTGGTTCTCATATAGGCATCATCGCATCACTTTAAATGCTGTCAAGACAGCATGATATAGCATTTCATTTGGCTCGAGTGTTCGGACGCTGCATCAGGAAGGCGATCAGATACACCCTGTTTCGCTTCAAACTTTGACCCTTGCTGTTTGAGCGCTTTTTCTGGGATTATAAAAGCATCCTGCCAATAGGCGTATTTGCGCACGTTGTAAGGGGATAGATTCATATTAAAATTCAACACGACACTACCCCACTTATCCATGCTCCCACTCTCCATCCGTACTATTTTTCTGCTCATCTACCTCTCTTCGCTAGCCTCTGCTGCCAATGCGCCAACGAATCTTGCCATCAGCGCCGCCTCTTCCAGCGAAGTGAAACTCTCGTGGAAGGACAACTCCAGTGACGAGGAGTCTTTCAAAATCGAACGGAGGATCAGTGGCGGAAAATTTGAGTCCGCTGCCACCCTTCCCGCCAACACAACGAGCTTTCAGGATAAAGGGCTCACTGCTGGAAAAACCTATATATATCAGGTCTCCGCCGTCTCTAAAGCTGGTAATTCGGCAGTCATAGAGACGCGAATTTCACTCATTCCGCCACCCGAACCGCGCGGAATGCTCGCCTCTTCTCCGTCGGGCAGGGAGATCATCATTCAATGGACTGACCGCTCCGAAAACGAAGACGGTTTTGTGATCGAACGGAAAACGAACCAGCCCAAAGCGAAGTTTGCGGAGATCGCGCGCGGTGTGAAAGCCAACACTTACAAAGACACCACCGTGGCTGCCGGAACCATCTATACCTACCGCGCAAGCGCCTATAATGCCATTGGTAAATCCACCTTTGCGGAAGCTACACTCAAAGCCGGTGGGGCTCCGCCTCCTCCAGTGAACACCAAAATCCCAGCGTGGAATGTCCCCGCGAAGATCGTGTATTCGAAGGCATTCCCCGGCTTCATGGACATCGAGATTTATCAGGAGAAGGGGCGCTATTACGTCCGGGATAAAATCAAGAAGGCCGATTATAAAGATCCGCGTCCGCGACGCTTCTACTACGTGGATATGGAAAATATCGGCCCTTCATTGGAGAAGGGTTATCCGTTGCCGGAGCGCGGCGGCATTTACCAAATCCAGTGCAAGCGATGGAAGGACGGAAAGGATGTGTGGGATTTACAAGATGGTCAGGTGGCCACGCAATGGGTGATCAAACCCGGTCCGCTCGGTGTCGCAGGCGAGCTGTTCATTCCGCCCGCTTTCGCGATTGATACGGACGACTGGCGCGACCAGCAGCACAAAGTCATCCCAAAGTTTGAACCGATCCTAGGAAAAGCGTCGCCTTCCTACCGCTACAATGACGATCAAACTTGGGACGATATTCTTAGTCGTGGAGCAAGTCACACCGCAGGGTCATCCGGGCCTGAGGGAGACAAAGCAACGCTCTACACGATGGTCGAACCGGTTGATGCGATGGGCCAGCAAGGCTTCATGGCGCTGAGTAAGGAAGAAATCACAGAAATCGCGTCCAAGGCACCTCCTCTCGCATTTTATGTCACCGATTGGGAGAAACAGGTCGGCTGGCATGGCACGGACACTTACTGGAGCACAGATCTCCTCGACGAAAAGATTCTCCAGAACTACTATTTCCTGTTCGATGAAATGAACCGGATGAACCCCGTGCGGAAGAATGGTGACTACTACCGTCCGATCAAATGGAATAACTCGTTTTTCGATCAGGGAGAAGCTCGTCCGCTCAGTCCGCAATTCATGGAGCAGACCGTGGATCCGGAGAAAAACACCGCCGCGGCATTTCGTTCCTTTACATACTTCGATGGCACCCAGCGTTCCATGCGTGAGGTGTGCAGGGTTTTCACGATTGATTGGTATCTTAAGAGCAACATCTTCCCCGACCGTCGCAGCTCAGCTATTTATCAGATCTATTGCGGCCTCTTCGATACGATCAACGCCAAGCTCATCACTCCGGCGGACTCCACGATTTTGGCTTTCGCCTGGTTCGGCACGGACAACGACATCCGGTATCGCCAGTATATTAAAATGGAGGGTGGCTGGCTGGGTTATTCCAACCGCATCCTACCGTCTCCGTGGTGGGTCATGACGGCGACTTACATCGGTCATTTGTTTGGGGACGGATTCCACTGGTGGCATGACGGCGCGCCGGAGGGCACCAACAACAAGCGGCGTCCTGAGCCTACGGACATCGGCTTTTACGGAGCGGGCCCTTACACTTGGGAGCCGGATGCGGGCGGTCCGGACAAGCCCCCGTTCATCTTCGGCGGCACCACCGAGCACGGCGCGCTTTATCCGCGTGAACCCCGCTACAACCTTCCTTACAGCAAGCTCGCGGAGTATCGCCTAAAGCAATACGAGAACTTCCTCACCATGTCGCGCAGCGTCGTGGAATATAGTATGGACGCCGGAAAATCGTGGGTGACTCCGGTGGGTAACGAGCGCCGTGATCTCCTGGAAAAGACGGAGAAAAAACAACCCATCTGTTTTAAATGGGAAGACGGTGGAGATCTCGTGATGGTCTTCCTAGCGTGGCCTTTTGCCGATTCCCCGGAATGGAATGTGAAACTGAAGATCGCTCCAGGACAGGAGCGCGACGTGAAAATGCATCGTCAGTGGCCCATGCTGCGCGTCTTCAGCAAGAGCAATCCAAACTACGGGTTGTGAGTGGCTAGTCGTAGGTCTACTCAAAGGCTCCGCCGTTTCAAAATATTGGAACTCGCGAATTGATAAATATGGCGGGCTCCTGGGAGCGCCGACGTCCTCGTCGGCAAGAAGCCCCGCAAACCGCCAAAAGTATGAATCATCGTAAAACTAAACCGAAGGAAGGTGAAGCTGCCGACGCGATAATCGAAGCTGCCGACGAGGACGTCGGCGCTCCCAGCGAATGGTATTCTCGCGGCTACCTGCCGCATCGAGATCCGAGCGGCTTGTTGCAAGCAGTGACGTTTCGGCTGGCGGACAGCCTGCCGAAGGAAAGGCTAACCCAACTGGAAGATGCACTGCGCTTGCTTCCTGATACACACCGTGAAGTGGAGCACCGCAAAAAGATCAAAACATGGCTAGACTCCGGCATGGGTTGCCGTGCGTTGCGACACCCTGAACTGGCCAAGCAGGTGCAAGACGCTTTGCTGCATTTCCATAATGAGCGATACACGCTCATCGCTTGGTGCATCATGCCGAATCATATGCACGTGCTGCTGGAAACCGTGGCGCCGATTGCCAGATCGTGCAGGGATGGAAGTCCTTCACCGCGCGCTGGTCCTTGGCGCATAATGAGAAATTACGCCTGAACATCCCAGATACCAAACACCTGTGGCAAAGAGAATACTGGGATCGCTACATCCAGGACGGCAAATACAAAGATCGAACGCACCCAGATTACCTTGCCTACTAATCATCCAGCTCGCTGGAGGTGTCCGACGCGGATCGATCTTCTTGTTGGATTTCAGTCAGGTTGAAGAGGCGTTCCACCCAGCGAAACGGAAATGGATAGCGAATGAGCGCGCCGCTCTCGGCTTTGATCAGTCCGAAAATCGAATAGCCTATGGACCCGAGCAGAATGGGCAGCCGGATGAGGGTGGCGATGTGACTGGAGATCAAACCGATTTTCAGCAACGCCCAAAGGATGATGTTTACGACGATAAAAAGCCCGACGCACGAGATCATATGATTCAACGCGGCTCTACCGTGAAGATCGACCGCCTGACTCAGCTTGCGCTTCCATGGCCAGATAATGGGGGCCGCAACATGACACAACAGGACGTAGATATCTCCGCCTTGCGATGTCGGTTGAGGCGGCGTTTCCTCGCCTTGGTATTCTTCCGCGCTTTCCACTTCAGTATTATTAAGGTTATCAGTTTCCATATTTCATTCGTATGCGACGGCCGGTCTCAGGCTGTCAGTTTGTTGTAAAAAACCTGTCAAAGGTTTGTAAGGAGCAGCCTGCCGATCTAGCATCTAACCTGCATTCCAGCACATTGGTTTCTTGTCTCCACCATTAAGAAATCGCCGATGCTCCAGCGGAGGGGCTTCGTCTCGCGCGGTTATTTCCATTCAGGATTTAACGAGGGGGTACCTTGGAAAGGGAGAAGCGGCCTGTGAAAACCGTGAGGTTCGTGGAGTGCGGTGTGCAGCACCGCTTTGGAAGGTAGGTCATTTTCAAGAGAAACCGCCGAAGTTACATTTGGGCTGCTGGAAGCAGGGTGTCCATTGTACCGTGGCTGGCCCGAATCCCACAATAAGCCAAAGCGGTGCTTCGCTGCGCTCCTCACCGCACTCAAAAACCTTCGGCGTTTCCATGCTGTCAAAACGCATGCATTGCGTGTGCGCTTGTTGTCTATCCTACCGTCCAAGCAGTATGCTTATTGATCCGTCCGAAATGGTGTCGCGGGCAGACCTGAGCTGTTGGTGAAATTGCCATAAGGATTGAGCGCCCAGTTGTAGCGGACGGCGGTGGGTTTTTGGACGGCGTCGGACCACACCACCAATTGATTGCCTTCGACGCGGGCTTCAGCACTTACAAAAAGTTTGTCTACTCCGGCGATCGCAAAGCCTTTTAATGCTCCGCCGCCATTTGCAGTCAGACCTTTTCCGACGTGATCAAACTCCAGATGAAGCCGGGATCCTTTGGCGGTCATGCTGCGATAAACCGGGCCCGAGTAGACAATGTCACTTACATAGACATTGCCGAGTGCCGCAAGCGCGGAACGGCGTCCCACTTCCTTTTTGATCGGTGGATGAATGTCTGTTGGGTGTCCGATATCGATCGTGACCACCAGTGCGGCGTTGGGCAGCTTGCTGGCGACTGTCCTGAACACAGCCATACATCGCCAAAGAGGATATTCTTCACAGTTGCACCGGAAGGCCCGGAGACGCTCATTTCGAAAGGTCCGCCCGCTGCCGTAGGTGGAAGCACCGCCTGCCAGCGTCCGTTTACATCCGCGACAGCAGCAGCCTTCGATTTGCCGATAGAAACGGTGACCGACACTCCCGGCTTGCACCAGCCCCAGACCGGCCAGGCGATGTCGCGCTGAAGCACGGCGCCATCGGAAAAGAGCGGGTGCAGAAACGGGAGCTCCTCTACGTGGGAGGAGGTCAGCGGTCCGTAGAGACAGGCGAGGAGGACGACAAATGGCCGGAGTGTTTTCATGCGATAAGCGCACGTTGTTAACTGCGCGCCCTGTTTAATCCACGGCTAAAATCCAGTGCATTGCATTCCACATACTGGAATAGCTTCAGAAGTGGGCTCTTATAGCGATTGGCAAAAATAACTTCTGGCTACGAGGGGTACAAACGGAGCGCGGCTGTGTTGAAAACCAGCCGCAGCAATCGGAGTATGATTACGCATCTACCAAACTCTCTAAAGTCTTCTCTACCGCCCAGATGACTGCGATTGATACTATGGACACGTCGCGCTCCGGCTTTATCCAAAAACTTTTTGTGGCAATTGCTCTAACACGAAAAGAGAAAAGCTTTAGCTTAAGTCAGGATTAACCGCGCCTCTGTCGTTTCCTTGTGAAGGCGACTGCACCGCACCCTGCTAGGGCAAGTAGAGCGCTGGATGGCTCGGGAATGGGAATGATTTCCCAACCGATGTCATCCAGACCGGCGTAATCCATGTTTGTGAAGAACTTTTTGTCGCCCACGGTAAGATCGGGATCCATCGCAACCTCCTGCAAACCACCGAGCGGGAGCATGCTCATGGTGTCTTCTGCCCAGTGACCGAGATCGCCATGAAGCGGTACATTATTGCCACCGTTGAGGGTAAATGACGATGGACCGGTGAATTCACCGAAGCCATTGATCAAACTCTCCCATGAGATCGCCGTGCCCATCCCGAGAACGTGGGCGATCTCATGCAGTGCCACGGAAAAAAAATCATTCACCCCGTTTGCGGGATCGGTCAGCGGGTTAAAATGCCAGGTCGCCGAGGAATCGAACTCAATGGAACCACCCCACGGTGCAAAATCAGTCTGTGTCATCAGATCAAACCCAAAGCCGTCTGTAATTCCCGGTTCACCACGGCTGAGAATGTTATCAAAAAACGCGTCGTTACCGGAGCCGGAAAATCCACCTGGCCCACCCTGTCCCAAAGCCGAACCCGAGAGATTGTGGCCCCCTGCGTAAAAGCGGATGGTATTGGCCGCGATGGTGGGGTTTGAGATTGATTGAAAGCCACCCGTTCCGGGATTCGTAAACTCGATATCCCAACTGTTTCCACCACCCGGCGTGATTGCGGTAAAAGTATCGCCCAACCGGGAACTGATTGAATTGCCTGCCGCCTCGAAGACTGCCCGGCGGCTTGAATTTGCGCCTGAGAAGAAACCGCCATCGAATGAATAGTCGTATTCAAAAACGATATTGGCTTGGGCTACAGGCTTTACCACCAGGAGGGCGGGAAGCAGAAGCCAGATCAATGATCTTTTAAGCAAACCATGAAAAGTCGAAGTCTTCACCCTCTTTATATTTCCAGAAATACGGTGAAATTGAAGAGGTTTCTTTCAAATTATGGTGATTGAGCGAAGAGCTACGGCTAAAATCCAGTGCGTTGCATTCCGCACGCGGGGGTGACATCAAAGGCGGGTTGTCATGAGTTTTATCAGTGCATTTATCTACCTCTGTGCGGCCGTCATCGCGGTGCCGATTGTGAAGCGACTCGGCTTTGGCTCCGTGCTGGGCTATCTCGTCGCAGGGATGATCATTGGCCCGAGTTGCCTCGGGTTTGTAGGGACAGATGGGCAGGACGTGATGCACACCGCCGAGTTTGGAGTGGTGATGATGCTCTTCCTCATCGGACTGGAATTGCGCCCATCCATGCTGTGGAAAATGCGCGGCTCGATTTTGGGGATGGGTGGCTTGCAGGTTGCCGGAACCACCGGGGCCGGGCTGCTGATCGGCCTGTTGGTGGGGATGCCATGGCAGATCGCGCTGGCGGCTGGGTTGATCTTTGCGATGTCTTCCACGGCAATCGCGCTTCAGTCACTCAACGAAAAGGGGCTGATCAAGACGCCGGGCGGTCAGGCATCCTTTTCAGTCCTGTTGTTTCAAGACATTGCGGTCATTCCCATGCTCGCGCTGCTACCGCTACTCGCGACACTTCCCGAGCAAGCTGGCAGCGGTGCCTCCGGGCACGCACAGGGAATGGGCAGCCTGCCGGGCTGGCAGCAAGGCGGGTTGATTATTGGTGCGGTGTTGATCGTCATTATTTGCGGACGTTATCTGCTGCGCCCGATTTTCCGGTATATCGCGGCGACGCGGCTGCGCGAGATGTTCACGGCGACGGCGTTGTTGCTGGTGATGAGCATCTCGTTGCTGATGCAACAAGTCGGGCTCTCCCCTGCGCTCGGCGCATTTCTAGGCGGGGTGGTGCTTGCGGACAGCGAATACCGGCATCAGCTCGAAGCCGACGTGGAGCCATTCAAAGGATTGCTGCTCGGTTTGTTTTTCATCTCTGTGGGAGTGACGATTGACTTCGCGTTGATGTCGCAGAAGGCGGGGCTTATTGCGCTGCTGCTCGTTGCCTTGGTGGTGGTGAAATTCGCCGTTTTGTTTGTCGTGGGGCGCTTCTTTAAGCTCAAGGCCTGCAACGCACTACTTTTTGCATTCGCTTTGGCGCAGGGTGGGGAATTCGCCTTTGTGCTCATTTCTTTCGCGCAGCAACACTCCGTTTTCACATCTGAGACATCCAAGCTGATGATGGCCACGGTTGCCGCCAGTATGGCGCTTGCCCCGCTGCTGTTAATGCTCAATGAAAAGCTCGTGCAGCCCTGCTTTAGCGGCGGATTGGTGGAGCGCGAGCCAGATGAAATCGATGTGCACGACAACCCCGTCATTCTCGCCGGATTTGGGCGTTTCGGTCACATCGTCGGGCGTCTGCTGAGTGTAAACGGTTTTACGTGCACGGTGTTGGATCACGATCCGGAACAGGTAGAAATGTTGCGCCGCTTCGGGCTGAAATGCTTTTACGGAGACGCCACCCGTATTGACCTTCTTCATAGCGCCGGCGCTGCGCAGGCGAAGCTTTTCATCCTGGCGCTTCGCGAGGAGGAGAAATCACTCCATATCGTAAAAACCGTGCAAGAACATTTTCCAAACCTCAGGATCCTGGCGCGCGCAAACGGGCGTCAGCATGCGTATGATCTCTTGCGCGCCGGGGTGAATGATGTGTATCGCGAAACACTGGGGAGTGCGCTGGATATGGGGGAAGAAGCCTTGCGGGCGCTTGGGCTGCACGCAAAACGGGCGCACCGGGCGGCTCAGATTTTCAAAAAGCACGACGAGGAGTCGGTCCGGGAGTTTGCACGGTTTAGCGGCAGTGATGAGGAATACGCATCCCTTGCCCGGCTCCATATCCGCAACTTGGAGCAGGTGTTTCAAAGCGACAGCGAGTATGCGAGGGACGAGGTGGAGGATGCCTGGGAGGCAGCGGACGAGCCGGAGGGAAAGAAAGAAGGAAAGGAAGAAGGAAAGCGGAAAAAGGATCAAGAGGACTGATCAAACGACCTTTGTCCTTCGTCCTCTTCCTTCTAATCGACACCGCCAATTTAGCGAATTTAGCGACTTGCACCGAAAGGCGTGCATGTCCATCGTCCCCAGCTCTCTAGCTTACCTATCTTTTTCTTATAATGTCTGCGAAACCTGCGTCCACCGCGCCCGCCTCCACAGCCAAACATTACATCTTGGACACGAATGTCCTGATTCACGACCCCCAGTCGCCGTTTCAGTTTCAGGAAAATGTCGTTTGGATTCCAATAACGGTATTTGAAGAACTAGACCGTTTTAAAGGCGAGAGCACCACACGGGGAGCTCATGCACGCGATGTGCATCGTCAATTATCCGAGCGCTTTCATACGCCGCTGGAGATGGAAAAGGGCGTGCGTCTTGAAAATGGCGGCTGGCTTCGCGTTTGCGTAAGCCCGGTCGCGCGTTTCGATGGCGAGGGCTGGCATCTCGTCTCGGAATCCAAGCGCTTCCAGACGTTACGCGATCTGTTCCCTGATATGTCTTCCGCCGATAACCGCATCCTCGCTGCTGCCGTCGCTGTTGCGGATGCAGAGGAAGGCCCAGTTATATTGGTCACCAAGGACATCAATCTCATGCTCAAAGCCCGTGCGCTCGGGCTTGACGCACAGGATTACCGCACTGACCGTGTGGAGGATGGAGACATCCGTCGCACGATCCGACGGACCGAGGAGGAATACGAGTCGCTGGACATTCCCGCTCACACTTTGCAGGCGTTTGCGAGCCAGGAGAGCATGGTGATCGAAAGCGCGGCCAAACTCCCAAACAACCATTATCTGCTGCTGCGTAATCAGGAGGAGCCGACCCATGCGATTCCCGCCGTGCACGTTGCCGATGGTGAGCTTCGCAAGCTGCACCGGGATCATATCGTCATCCGTGGCGGCAAGACGCTTACGGCGTTAAATCTCGGCCAGCGCTTCCTGCTCGACGCGCTTTATGATCCGAACATCACCCTCATCACCGTGTATGGAAAGGCCGGCACCGGAAAGACGCTCTTAACGGTCGGCGCATCGCTGGAGCAGGTACAAACGGGCGATTACCAGAAAATCCTCATCACCCGCGTGATCATGCCGACAGGAAAAGACATCGGCTTTTTGCCAGGACGTATCGAAGAGAAAATGGCCCCTTGGGTGCAGCCTGCATTCGACGCCCTGGAAGTATTGCTCACCCGCTCACGCAAACCCGAGCATTTTGATCACAAGAAACAAAGTCAGCGGAAATCACAACAGCGTCCGGGACAACAGCCTCCGCCGCAGCAGCCCACACCTTCGTTTCAAAGCAACCAAGGTCAGGCCAAACCGATGCGCCCATGGGAACCGCTGATGCAAAGCGGCGTGCTGGAAGTAGAAGCGATCACCCACATTCGCGGTCGCAGTATTCCTAATTCGATTTTCATCGTGGATGAATCACAGCAGCTCACGCCGCACGAGGCCAAAACGCTGATTACCCGTATGGGAAAAGGGAGTAAAATCATCCTGATCGGCGATCTGGGGCAGATTGATAACCCTTACGTGGACGCGCACACCAACGGTCTCGTTTACGCCCGCAACCGTCTGCAAAGCCAGCCTTGGATGGCGCACATCAATCTCTTTAAGGGAGAGCGCAGTGAGATGGCCGAGGTAGCTGCCAACCTCATGTAGTCGCCATGCGACAGGAGAAAAAGAAGATCGAAATCAATCCTGAGCAATCTGGACTAGCCAGTCTGGGTGCTGCTTTTGCCGACCTAAACCTGTCCCTGCCAGAAGCTGCTACTCCTGAAACGCCATTGGCGCCCAAGTTAGCGGTCAAACCTGCCGAGCCTGAAAAGAAGTCTAAACGTGGGCGCGTCGTGCTTCGTAAAGAAACCGCACATCGCGGCGGAAAAACGGTGATTATTGTGCACGACTTTCCCCCTGGAATTTCAACTCTCGATATTGAGAATATCGGGCGTAATTTGAAAAATTCACTAGGTTGCGGAGGCACTGTGAGGGAGCGCGAGATCGAAATTCAAGGGAATCACCCCTCAAAAATCCGTGAATTCCTCGAAAAAGAAGGTTTTCGTGTAGTCGGAGTCCAAGATGTCGCACAGTAATTTTATTATCGCAACTGGCAGGCATATGCGTTGCTTTTCTTACCTCGCTTAGGTTTCTATAAAAGGTAACCCGGGTGTTTTTATTATGGCAAACGCATCATCCAAAATAGCTACCTTTCCAGGTGCAGACTCCAATGGCGATATTCGTGGACTGGCTGAACAGCTTCAGGATGCAGTGCGCGAAGCAAGAATCCGTCAGCAAGTTGCAGAAGAGGAAAAGGACAGACTTCTCGGTAAAATCGCGCAAATGGAAAGCCAGCTCGAGCAGGCGCGCGGCAGTGGAAGTGAATATATGTCAGATCCGGCTGACAGCGAACTCAAGGCCAAGATCGAAGCTACTGAAAAGCAAAAGGCCGACGCGCTCCGGCAAAGAGATCTTTCCGTGCGGCTGACCCAAGATCTCCAGAAGCAAATCAAGGAATTGGAGGCCTCCAATCACGATCTCGATCACCAACTCGCATCCATCCGACAGGCGCGTGACAACGCAGCGGCCCAAGTTTCTGAACTCAGAGAGAAAATCGTGGAGAAGGATGATGAGATGGCAAATATCGTTTATGATCGCGATATCGCTTTAAAATCAGCGGAGAAGTCGGTGAAGGAAATAGACGACCTGAGAAAGCAACTTCAAGCGGGGGGTGGGTTGAATGAAAGCGATGCGAAGAAAATCGAGGAACTGACGGCGGAATTGGAAGCCCAACGGGGAGTAAACGCCAAGCTGACGGAAGAAGCGGGACATGCAGCAAAAGCTCAAGAGGCGCTTAATGAGAAGGAAGCCGAAATGGAGGCGCTCCGAAATGAACTCGCTGAAGCGCAATCCAAAGCTCCCGACACCGAAGCACTGGAAAAAATTCAGCAGGATTTTGATAAAGCGAAAATGGCGCAAGAGGCGGCGCAGGAGCTCTTGATGAAGCAACTCTCGGAAGCTCAAGCCAGGGGTGAGGGCAGCGAGCTAATGCAGCAGGAGTTTGAGGCGGCGAAAAATGTGCTGATGGGTGAAATCGAAGCGCTCCGAAAGGAAATCGAGGAAGCGAGAAGCGCCGGTAATCCAGCAATCGAAGGCGAACTCGAGATTTTGAAAAACCAGTTACTGGAATCCCGCAACGATATTCAGGCAGTCATGCTCGAGCGCGACGCCCTGCGTGCCCGTTCAGAGGAAGGCAATATGGATATGGATGCACAGTTGAGCGATCAGCTTGCAGAGATCACCAATTTAAAACGCGAGCTGGAAGCCGCAGCGCCAAAGTTGTCGGAATATCACGAAGTTAAAATGCTCTCCGAACAGCAGCGCCTCGATGTCATCGAGATCGGTGCAAAGCTCGACAACGCCCAGCGGGAAATCCGCCAGCTAAGTGCCAACCTCGCCGAAATTCGGCTCGCCGCAAAAATGGCTGGTGTGTCAGTCGGCGGCACCAAGAAGTAAAAGGTGAGCTGGGGTAATCTTGAGAAGTGGAAATGGGCAACCGAACTATAAACGCGGTAGGTTGAGCCCAGCAGGCGGCACCTACGGATACTTAAAACGCAACCCACCCCGTTGGGCCGTTGGGGCTCAACGCAGAGCATGAGAACTTGTGGGTAGTGCTGATTACAGCGACGCCGCTACACCGATGCTTTGTTCTCAATCACGAATTGGTATAGGATCAAGAACAAGACAGCCGAACGCATCGAGACAGACGCGGGCACTGAGTCAGAGAGAAAGATTTCATCCCGGCGAAATGCACCGCTGAGTATTTAATTAAACAGTCTCCAAACCCACAAATTTTCCAGGATTCATAATGCCCTTGGGATCGAGCGCAGCTTTAAGCGCCACGTGAACGTCTCGCCCGGTTTGTGAGACAGCCTGTTTCCACCATGGCTTCTTCGCGAGACCGATTCCGTGCTCGCCGGTAATCACCCCGCCATTTGACAGCACCCACGCGAAAAGCTCATCCAGCCCTTTGTCCACCGTGGTCTTCACCTTGCGGTCTGTGTGATAATTTGCAGCCATGATGTTGACATGAATATTGCCATCGCCCGCGTGACCAAAACTTGCGACGTCGAAGCCGTACTTTTTTGCGAGGCGCTCTCCAAATTCCGCGAGCTCGATCAGCTTGCCGCGCGGCACGACAATGTCCTCGTTCAGCTTGGTAAGTCCGGTGGCCTTGAGTGACTGCGAATAGGCGCGACGCAGTCCCCACAAGCTCTCACATTGCTCTTCTCCGAATGCCTTAATCACACTAATCGCCTTCAGCTTTTTGAGCAAAGCAGCCACCGCATTACTTTCGCTTTTCACGGAAGCGATCTGTCCATCCAGCTCCACCAATACGAGCGACTTTGCGCCGGGCGCGATTTCCCGTCCGAGATATTCCCGGGCGCTTTTCAAAGTAAACGGATCCGCGATCTCCAGAGCGCTCGGTAGAAACCCAGCCTTAAAAATGCGCTGCACCGCTTCGGCTGCAGCGCGGAAGGTGCGGAAGCTAGCCGCCAGGGTCGCACGCGCCGGAGGCAGCGGAAGTAGTCGCAAAGTAGCCTCTGTCACGACACCGAGCAGCCCTTCACTGCCGGTGAAAAGCCCCACGAGATCGAAGCCAGTTTTGTTTTTGTGGGTGCGACCGCCGCAACGCAGGACGCGTCCTCCTGCAAGCACGACCTCTAGTCCCAAGATATAGTGGCGTGTCACCCCGTATTTCAAACAACGTGGCCCTCCCGCATTAGTCGCGATATTACCGCCGATGCTGCATTCTTTCAACGATGCAGGATCGGGCGGATAAAACATCCCGCGTTTGCGCACCTCGTTCTGTAAATGACCAGTGATCACCCCCGGCTCCACCACGGCAACACCGTCTGCAACATGAATCTCTTTGATGCGCTTCATGTTCGCGACCGAAAGCGCGATGCCTCCGCATGAAGGCACGCACCCGCCGACATATCCGACGCCCGCTCCGCGTGGCGTAACTGGAATGCCGTGCTTCTGTGCAAAGGCGAGTGTCTTCACCACGTGCTCGGTGGTTTTTGCAAGAACCACGACATCCGGATCATGACTCGCAAACCATTTATCCGTCGCATGCACCCTCAACACATCGGGCTGCGTTTTTACCACGTCTGTTCCAAGCAGCTTTTTGAGTTTAGTGACGTATGACGACATGCCTGTTAGTCCCCGCCGAATAGTTTTTTCACCGAGCCCTTCAGCTTATTTAAACCGGCAGGTTTTTCCTCAGACTTTGGCTTGGAAGACGGATTCGTTCGCTTCGCTGTGTTTCGGTTCGTGGATAGAAAGGGCTTGGTAGGAGGCGGGATGGTTGTGACCTCAACGGGAGCGGAAGAACCCGGCGCTGCCAGATCCGACAAATCGGGCGCGACCGCAAAACCTGTGTGAACCACAAGCGTGCCATCCAGCGCATTCACGATCACGGTACCGGTCTGATCCCCCCGCGTATCAATGCAGGTGACCTGCCATACAGGCGCTGCGGGAGACTCATTATTCACCAGCTTGTAATCAAAAACGCCCGGCTTGATGTTATTCGCGACGAGAAAGCGCTCGCACACTTTTAATGCGTAATCGGAGTCCGCGATTACGCCTTTGGTTCCAATAACATCCGCCGGCTTCAAGCTGTTGGCGAGCTGCGAAATAGTGCGATCAGAAACGAGCCGTCCTCTTTCCACAGTATATTCGCGCAGACCGACAGGCGCGGCAGCATCATACACAAGGAAATACCAACGATCAGGAACCGGATCGCCATCATAAGCCTCGATGCGCGCAAGATCCGCAAAGGCGGTTTTCGGCAGCAACTGTAGCGCCGCCATCGCAGAGAGTTCCTGGGCGGAAACGCGACCAGCCAAGCATATCAGAAAAGCCAATAAGGTTAAAAAACGGGCGTGCACGGTACGCATCCTAGGCGCCCCACCCATAATTTCCATAATGAAGATGGGCAACTTTTCGCTGCTGTATTGCACTGTCGAATCTGCAAAATGAGAGCGCTCGAAACCGACCCAAACCGACCCACACGCGCAGTTGAAAAAAGCGTTGCTATGCCCATTTTGAGACAGATACTCCGCGCGCAATGAACCCGCTGCAAAAGCAATTTTTCCAGGAATGCAGTGTGTTGAAAGCATGGGATTTTGTTCTGTGTAGCGCTCTGGCACCTACGAGGGTTTGCGCAACCGGGCTCGCTTCCAAATCTCTGATATGAAAAGTGACCTTACGGGAAAGATATTAGCGTGGTGTAAGCGCTGGCGATACATCGGTATTTTATTCATTGGATTGATCATCCCTCAGTTGATCATCTATGCCCCGTCATTTTTTGACGGCAAAGTGCTGCTCCCGCTCGATTTCCTGGCCAGGGCTTATGATGTGAGAGGCGTGGAGGTGAATGACCCGGTGATATCGGACCCTGTAACCACCTTTGAGCCGTGGAGGCGTTATTTCACCGACGAAGTTTCCGACGGACGCTGGCCATTGTGGACGCCCGATAATTACGGGGGCGCTCCCTTTAGTTTCCCGGGTTTCTCCCCGTTTCATCTGGTCTATTTGTTCTGGCCGTCTCCCCATTGTCTGGTGTGGGTTCAATTGTTGAAGACATTGTTCGCGGGACTTGGCGCCTATCTGTTTTTACGGCGTGCCATACAGGTGAAATTTTGGCCTGCGGCAATTGCATCGTGGTGTCTGCCTTTGACAGGCTTCTACACAGTCTGGCAGTCGTTTTACGCGACTCACACCGCTGCGTTTCTTCCGTGGATTCTTTTGGCCACCCATGCAGCAATCAATGCACCCCGGGCAAAACGAGGAATCATTGGACTAGCTTGCGTGACGGGATTCACCCTGGTGTGTGGGCAGATTGATATCGCGCTCCAGGCCATGTTGATTTCAGGCATTTATGCTTTATGGTTGATAGCTGGGACGAAGGCGAAGGGCTCAAGAATGATGTTTTATTCCGCAATGCGCTGCACGGCCGGATGGCTCGTTGGCTTCATGCTTGCGGCCCCTTTTCTTTTGCCATTGTTTGAATACATTCCGAGCGGGGTGCGAATGATGGAACGCGCAACCGGAGTTGAAGCCCGTCCGCCGGTTGGGCTGTCCGCATTGCCACAATTATTAATCCCCGATTTCTATGGTACCACGCGTGCCGGTTGGATGTTTTTAGGAAAAGTGAACGTCCCGGAAAGTGCGGCGGCGGGTTTTACTGGAATGATTCTCACTCTTTTCCTAGTGCCGCTTGCCTGGTGCAACAAGGCCCGTTGGCGCGAAAGTTTTTTCTGGCTCGGGCTGGTGTTTTTTGCAGCGAGCTGGACGTTGAACATTCCTGGTTTTGTTACGTTTCTGCGCCTGCCCGTGCTCAACATGATGTCGCACAATCGCTTTGTCTTCGCCAGCAGCTTTGCCTTGCTGGTGCTTGCAGCCATGGGACTTGAGGCGCTGCTAAAAATGCGCGCCCCAACATCCTCGCAGGAAGCCCCAGTCCCCACACCGTCATGGCCAAAATCTGTGCGTCATTGGTGGTTCATATGCCCGCTCATTTTGATCAGTCTGCTTATTTGGTGCGCATGGCGCTGGCAGACACCTCCTCCGGAGCTTTTTAAAGTAACGAACGCGAATGCGCTTGATCGCATTCTCGGCAACTTTCGCAGCGTTTACATGAGCGGGGTGGTGGTCTGCATATTCGGACTGATGTGTTGGCTTTACGTTTTCAAACAAATCCGGGCGCGATGGTGGAACATCCCTTTGTTGCTGCTGGTGATGGCATTTGAATATCTCCGTTTTGCCATACCATTCAATGCGCAGACTGATCCGGCGCTTTACTATCCAGCTCGCCCCATGTTTTCATTTTTGCAAAAGCAGCAAGGGCGCGTGATTGGAGTGCAGGACTGGCCTCCAAATATCCTTTCCATGTATGGATTACGAGATATCCGCGGTTATGACGGCGTTGATCCGGCGCGCATGATCGAAGTGATGCGCGTCGGGCAGGATTCAGATTATAAAATGACGCAAAAATCAGCGCGAACCATGTACTATGTTCCCATGTTCGATTTTGTCGGACCGGCACAGGTTCGACTGCATCCAGGGTTAAATATGTTAAATCTTCGCTGGTTGATCTTTCGTGGTGCCATTCCTCCCAGAGTTGATCCAATCTTCCGGAACGGCACGTGTTGGGTGGTGGAAAATGTAGCTGCACTCCCGCGGGCGTTTGTTCCACGATCTATCAAACCTGCTGCCGGCGAACAAACGACGCTTTCGTTGATCGCTGCAAAAGATTTTGATGCGGCTGCGATTTCCTACGTGGATGGAACCACTGATGTGAGCGAAGCCGTGGGAAAGGCCGCTGTCGTATCCGAAGTTTCCGATGAGGTCACATTGCGTGCCACCATGGAAACGCCCGGCGTGGTTGTGCTGGCCGATCAATGGTATCCGGGCTGGCGCGCGTGGGTGGACGGCAAAGAGGTGAGTATTCATCGCATCAACCACGTCCTGCGGGGAGTCTCTGTTCCTGCTGGCACCAGCACGATTATCTACCGTTATCAGCCTGCCAGTTTCACTCTGGGCTTGTGGCTGATGGCTGGAGCGGGCGCGTTGCTATTAATTCTAAGCCTGAATGTTCGCCTTTCTTTAATGCGTGGCGTCGGCGTGAACCATTTAAGGTAAATTTCTGACATTACTGTTTGGGAGGAAAGATAGATTTAGTTATTCTGATTCACCTATGAATCCCCGCACTCTCATCGCACTACTCCTTGGCCTCCTGTCTCTCGCCACGCTCACTTCGTGCAAGGATATGACCAACGCCAAAGGCATGGCCAATACCGCCATTGTGGACTTTCACAAAAAATTCAACGAACAGAAGTATTCCGAAATTTACGCTGCGGCACATGCAGACTTTAAGGGTGCCTCAAAAGAGGAGGACTTTCTAAAATTACTTGAAGCCGTTCAGCGCAAGCTTGGCAAACAAGTGAAGTCCACCGAGGCAAGATGGGGTGTGAATTCCGTCAATATGAAGACTACCGCCACGATCACCCGGGACACGGATTTTGAACAGGGCAGGGGTGTGGAATCTTTCACGTATGTCGTCTCCGGAGAAGCCTGCACGCTTTTAAGCTATAGTATCAACTCGCAGGACATGATGACAAAGTAAGGCGGGGCGCAACCGCTCCGGTTACTTTCGATTCCGATGTTTCTGAACGGGCTGTAGCTGCAACATCCAGTCGCGTAACAAATCCACACCCTTGCTGTCAGGCACGAGAGTTCCTAGCGGCGGCATATGCCCCGTGGAACGATGCAGGATTCGCATAAACATCACCGAACGCTCGGGATGTCCGGCTGCCACCACACACGCATCGGGCAGTCCGAAGGTGTTGTGCATCGGCGGCTCGTCCACCAGCTTCATCTCATGCAGCTTGGTGGTGAACTCCAAATTAAACCCGGAATTTCCACCGCCATTCTCGATGTGGCAGTGTGAACAGTTCGCCTGCAAATAGGAGCGCGCCCGGTCGTCGATGCCGGCCTTTTCGTCGTAAGGATTCACCATGCGCGGATAGTCTTCGGGTTTTCCGACCAGCGCTGACACCGGTTTGATCTCACCCTGCATCGGCCTGGGTTCGAGCAAGGTGAGGAGGTCATTGATTTCCTTCTCCGTCTTGTTTTTTGCACGCATCGCCCAACCCATTGATTCAAGAGTCTGACGCCCCCATTCCTCGGTCAGGATGCCCAGGTGATTGAGCGTGCGAAGTTGATTATCCGTGACGCCGCTGCTGTAAGAAAAATCACGATTCATCTGCTGCACATTGAGCCCGAGCACATAATTGGCAGCGCGGGTGTGGCAGGTCATACATTCGGAACGGCTGGGGTAATGCCAGGTCTGCTTGCGCACCGTTTCCGGTTCCTGATCGCGCTTTGGCACTTTGATCTCAAACTCCCGATCCGCTCCTGTCGATTCCACCAGTGTCGCCTCCGTCTGCTCTTCGTTCCACAAATAGGAATACCCCTGCCAGTCCGCTCCCTGCTTGGTAAGAAGACGTGTTTCGATCCACCGACGCGACGCCGGATTCCCCTCCTCCATCTCCAAGGCGAGGGATTGTACAATCACCGCTCCGTCTGAAAAATTCCAGCCGCGCCATGTAGTGAATCCGATCTTGGAATCACCCGGTAGCGCGAGAAAGCGTTCCATGTGTGCGCCATCATGCCAGACTGGCGCGGTGACATCGTAAGGAATGATACCCGGTTGCATGATGTGACCCTTCACCGACTCAAAAAGCCCGATCTCGCTCAGCTTTTTGGGGAAGTTGGCGGGAGCCGAATCCTTCGGTGTCGGCTCGAGGTAATAGAATCCCCCTTTTTCCGCTGTGTTGAAATCCGTGACCAGAAGCTCGCCGCGCGAATCCGTCCCGAAGCCGGTGATTTGATACGGCGTATCCGTGAGTTCTTCATTAAACGTGACTTTTTTTCCGTCATGTCGCGCGCCCCAAATCCGCCCTGTCACGTAGTCACCATAGATATAAGTGCCGTGCAGCTCAGGCAGCTTTTCGCCGCGATAAACCAACCCACCGGTGAGCGAGCGAAAGTCCAGATGCGAATGCTCCAGTAGCGGCGGCAGAATGGGAGTGGGCCCCGCTTTTCGCCCTTGCAGAAACGGATAGCTCCCTTCCTGCACGCTCCAGCCGTAGTTCGCGCCCTTCTCTAAAATATAAACCTGCTCCCACAAATCCTGCCCGTTTTGTCCCACCCACATCTGACCGCTCTCACGATCGAAACTCATCCGCCACGGGTTACGCATTCCATATGTCCACGTCTCCGGACGCGCCCCCGGTGTGTTCACAAATGGATTATCTTTCGGCACTCCGTAAGCCTTTCCTCGATCGGGATGATCGACATCAAGCCTCAACACCTTCGCCTGTAGCACACCGAGATTTTGTCCCACGATATTCCGGTCTGAGTCCGTCGTTCCATCTCCCGAAGTAAGATAAAGCATACCGTCTGCACCAAACGCCATCGCCGCGCCGTCGTGCCCGTCGGACAGCCAGTCAATGATCGGCTTCGCACTTTTCGAATCGAGTTTATATGGGGCTGCAGTCTGCATCGTGTAACGCGTCACCCGCACCTTACGCTTGCTGGATTCCACCGACATCGGTCCCTTGGCACTGATGAATATCTGTCCGTTCTTTGCGAAATCGGGGTGAAACGCGATGTCCCAAAACATCCAGTCCGCCTCCAGTAGCGTCTCGAATTTGTCCACATCAGCATTGTCTTCAAAACGCACCACGGAGGTGTAGGCGTAGTTGCGAACATGACTAATCGCCAGCAGCAGATTACTCCCCGGCTGATGATACACATTCATCGGGTAAGGAATCTTCAGTTTCGGAAACGCTTTCACAGCGCAGTAAGGCGGCGGCGGCTCGGGCGTTCCGGTCACTTTTGAGGTCGTGAAGGGAACACGTTTTTCAAGACCGTAAGGCGGCATTTCAGGAGTGCGTGGCTGACCGACAAATCGCAGTGTGGCGTATCGCTCGTGGGCATGCAGGTTAGCCGGATCCGGAAATATCACGTTTGAGGAAAGACCCATTTTATCGAAACCAGACGCCTGATCAAACCGGACAAACGCAAAGCTCCAGGCGTCATTTAAATCCGGGCGTCCTCCTGTCGGCAGAAAACTCAGCCAGGGAATTTTGCCTTCTACCGACCAGCCCATGTCCTTGCCTTTCGCATTCAGCGATCCTTTCAAAATCACTTTGACCTGCGCGCTATAAGCATCGCTACCCTTTGGGAGATCAGGCATTTTTTCATCAGGCTGCGGGTAAAAGGTTCTCAGTTGTCCGCCACGCACATTGGCCTGAAACGCATAGAAGCCGGTTTTACCGGTCTTCGGTTTCAGGAAAATCCCGAACGCATCCACATTGCCATCCGCACCATCTTTCCGCGTGCCTTTTGCCGTAAGGTCATCGTCTTCAATCTCCGCATAAAAATAGAGATACTCCCGATCCCACATCAGCTTCGCCGATGTAGGTGACTTTGGAATATCCGAACCCTCATTCCATCCTGCTTCGACAAAACCCTCAACCAGCTGCGCACCTTTCCATACATCCTCCTCCGCTTTGCCATCAATCGTGATGTCACCGTCCGCCCAGCGACACTCCATAGGAGCCGCCTGCTCAGCCTTCAAAGTTGGAAGATCCGCAGCCACTCCAAGCAACAACCCAAGCAGACCAATCGCGTATTGCATGCTCTTTCTCGATTTGTTGGGATGAAAACTCATGAGGTGCAAGCCTGCTCAGTAACCTTTTTCCTCAGGATTGCACAAGGGGAAGGATTGCGGATTGGAGTCGCTTGCGCTGCTGTCTCCTCAGTAATTACGCGATGATGTCCTGGATGACATTCCCGTGTACGTCGGTAAGGCGGAAGTCGCGTCCGGCGTGACGATAGGTGAAGCGCTCGTGGTCAAATCCCATCAGGCGCAAAATCGTCGCGTGAAGATCGTGGATATGCACCGGATTTTCCACCGCCTGGAATCCAAACTCATCCGTTGCGCCATAGACATGACCGCCTTTCACTCCGCCACCAGCCATCCATAGACTGAACCCATAATGATTATGATCGCGTCCGCTAGAGTTCGGCAGTTCCGCAGTGGGTGTGCGGCCAAATTCGCCGCTGCAAATCACCAGCGTATCCTCCAACAATCCGGTCCGTTTTAAATCTTCCAGCAGCGCCGCAATGCCCTGATCACACTCACCCGCCAGCCTGCGATGTTCGACTTCGATTTTGTCGTGATTATCCCAAGGCTGTCCGTCGCCATGCCACAGCTGCACAAAGCGCACGCCGCGCTCCACTAGACGTCGCGCCATGAGAAGCTGACGTGCCTGCAAGCCCGGACCATACATATCGCGCACGTGTTGCGGTTCGAGACTGGTGTCAAACGCCTCTGCCGATTCCATCTGCATCCGGTAGGCGAGCTCGAACGATTGCACGCGTGCTTCAAGCTGGGCGTCCTTCTGGCGTTTGGCGAGATGCTCGGCGTTGAGCTTTTGCAAAAGATCCAACTGGGCGCGTTGATCCTTCATCGAAAGCCGGTCGCTACGAATGTTTTCAATGAGTTCCTCCACGGTCTCTTTCCGGGTATCTACATGCGCGCCTTGAAAAACGCCCGGCAAAAATCCGCCCTGCCAGTTTTGCGATTCCTGAATGGGAAAGCCCGGACACAACGCCACGAAACCGGGCAGATTTTGGTTCAGACTTCCGAGACCATAATTGATCCACGAACCGACGGAAGGGCGCGGGAGCCGGGCGTCTCCGCAATTCATCAGAAGCAACGACGGCTCGTGATTCGGCACATCGGCTTTCATCGAGCGAATGATGCACATGTCGTCCACGTGCTGGGCGGTTTTGGCAAAAAGCTCGGAGACCTCAATCCCGCTCTTTCCATATTTCTGAAATTTAAACGGCGATTTGAAAGCCGAGCTCGTCTTGCGTTCGGTGGGTAGATGAATCGGGATTTCTTTCTCGTGCCATTTATCCAGCGCTGGCTTGGGATCGAACGTGTCCACATGCGACAACCCGCCATTAAGGAAGATATGGATGACCTGCTTTGCCTTCGGCGCGAAGTGTAGCGGCGGATGCGGCGCCAGCGGGTTGATCGTATCTACCGCCTGAGCTCCGGTCGGCCCGAAGATTCCCGTCTCCCCAAAAAGCCCACTCATTGCCACCATGCCCATGCCCATCCCGCAACGCCGCAAAAAATCGCGGCGTCCAAGGAAGTGATGTTCAGGATCTGGTGGATGAAAACTCATGGGATGATTCTAGTGAGGAAACGCTCCACGGTCTAACCTCAATATCCCGTTAAAATTAGCGGCTTACTGCAATGCGAGGAGCACGGGATTGAATCCTGTGCGGCCAGCGACAATCCGTGCCGCTGAATTAGTCGGCGAAGCCAACACGACGGGGCACAGTCCGTCCCGGCTGTGGGGCCATCGGGCGTCCCGCCTGATGATTCAAGAATTCAACAAAGCCGAGAGACATGCGAACAAGAGGATATTGTCACTGGGTACTCAAACCCCAGTTTCGCCAGGCGGGACGCCCGGCGGCCCCACAGCCGGGACGTACTGTGCCCCGCTCGCGCACCCTTGTTTCGCTTTATCCTCCCCTGTCTTGCTCTTTTTCTCACCACTCCCAACACACCCGGCGAAACTCAGGTCGGCAGAATGCCAACCCTCCCAATCAGTGAACTCTCTTCATTGCGCGGATTTTTCAGTCTCCGCAGCAATCTCAAAGGATCGAGAGAAAGTGCCGACGCGTTTACAGTGAATCACGTAAACCTTGGTGTCTTGAATCCATTCCGGTGGGATCGGCGTTTGCATTCTAAGGACTTCATAATTCTCAAAAGATACCCGGTAATTTTCGATGCTGATATTCTCAAGTATATTGTTGCTCCCACGGCGCGAAATTGCCTGAAGTGTCGGTGAAATCAGGGACTTTATCTCAGGAATTTCCACAAGAAATAGGTAATCATTTGCACAAACCGTCCTATCTGTTATCGCAAGCGGCGTGTAGTTCGTGGCAAGTGTCTTGAGCGTTGCTGTGCCGCTCGTCTTATCCACTCCGGCGACTTCCAGTCTTACTCCGTCTCTTGCAAATGCGCTTCCGACTTTCAAAGGCAACTCCGCCACGACTACCGGCTCGAAGACATCGTATTCGTTCTGAATATGAATTTTTACGCCTTCTAAATTTGGAAGCGTCTTTGAAGGTTTATAATTGAAAACTCCGTAGCTTGATTTCGCGTACAACGAAACTCCTTCCGTGGAAACATTGAGCGAAGCAGCGATGCTTCCAATGGAAGCCTGCGGAGTGATGGCATTCCCGGGAAGAAAGTATTCGGATGGGACAACCTCACCATTGGGAAGGTGACCTACCGAGCGACTGCTCCTTCTGGTGACGAAATATTGATTCGGCACGTTCTCTATCGTTTCCGCAACAAGCAGGCCGGGATACTGGGTGCCTTTATACGTGTTATAGTTTTCGATAATGCGTTCAGGTTGAACTTGTATCTTCACTTGCTTGATGACTTCCGCCACATCGGAGGAAGGCACCACTGGTGGCTTTTGAGCAGGAACGAAATTGATCGGCCAATATTGATAGGTAATTACAGCAAGCGCATAGCCGCCGCACAGAATCAGCCCATGTTTCATCCATCCGCTACGAATGTAACGTGCAGCGACCAACACATAAGCGGTCACTCCACAGCACAGTAAAAACAGAAAGCTTCTGGTGAGAAAAAGGCATGGATCTTTGGGAACTGTAACGGGGATTAGATTCACAAAATAAAGATGGGAGGCGAGAGGCAGCCAAAGAAGGAATGCCGTTCCCATAGTGCAGAAGATAAACATCGGAATCGTGGTGGTGTAAGCAGCCACCAGTGCGAATATTCCAGCCGCCCCGATCAATAACATGATGCCTTTGATCGCGCTCCAGGCGTATGCCGCAGCAGGTGCATCAATATTTGCCCTCGCCAGTAGGATAAGGCCGCCCAGTAGAATCGGTGCAATCCCCGCGCCCAAAAACAAGATCAGCTTACTGCCGAGCAGCGTGGATTTTGCCACGGGACGCGTCGCCAGAAAATGATCCACGCCGCGCGCGGGATCGAGCTGGATGAGCAATGCTTGGATCAGCGCCAGCAATACGTAAGCCGCCACCATCATGCCGAACACTAGGGTCGCCGTCCCCTTGTCGGCGCTCAATGGAGTCACCACCACAGCCGCGACCGACAGCCACAAAAGAATCAATGGTCCCCGGAAAGCACTGAAATCTTTACGAATGAGATGGAGCAGGAGGGTGGTGTTCATGGGGTGTTGTGATTGGAAGTGGTGAAAGAGAGGCTGCGGGCGAAGGAATATAATTCCGGCGAAGCCGAAAGGGGAGCGCGTGCGACCCGCATGCAGTTTTTGGCGACCCCGCCGAAAACATCCAAACCATAAGGCGTAGCCTCCATCTTTTTAGGCGTGATTTCCAAAGACGTGATGCTTCGCATTGGGCTTTCGCAGTCTTTGGCGAGTCGCCAAAGACTGCCCGCGGGTCGCAGGCGCTCCCCTTGCGTCGGCTTCACCGGGTTTTTCTCAGCACTTCCAATCACACCCTTCATGGCGTGTTGTCTCCGGTTGATGTTTCGCTCGTTTCTACGGGAAAGCCTGAGTTCAGCATCGGGATATCTCGTAGTTCAAACGGGAATTGGTGCGTCGCTACGTCTTGCGCCTCAAAAAGGTAAATCCTGGATTCCCCAATCGGAGCATCTTTTATTTGAAGCCCTTTTTCATCTCTGAAGTAGAAACTTGCCTGATACCTCCCATGGCGAAAGCAGGCGGGGTAGATCAGGGTATGGCCAGCATCCCAGCCACCCGCAGTGAAATGATGTTCTAGCAGATTTTTTGAGCGATCTGCGTGATAGCCTGTGACAGGGGGATGCCAGCTGTAAGAAGAGGATTCTACATCGAAAGTCGGCGCGTCCCCCTCCTTGTTCACATCCGCAATTCGAACTCGGACGCCCCGGTGGACATATTCCGCTCCTTTGACGAGCGGCAGCTTAGCTCGCATCACTGCCTCACGAACGTACACATCCAAATAGCCGGTTACGACCGAATCTTGGAAATCGCTGGCCGGACGTTGTGATTTAAAATCTGGCTGCCGGGCATCAAAAACCTCGGGAGTCATCCACTTGTTTCCAAATCCGACATTGTAATCCCCATTTAGAACATTCTGCCAGCGGACAAGCTTGATCTCCAGGCGATTGGCAACGGTGTCTATCGGCAACCAGTCCCAGCGCTTTTCGCTGCTAAAATTATTAGGGGAATCAAAAACTTTCCCATCAGCAAGCCGGGCTGAAGAGGACCACCCTTTTTGCTCAAAATAATAGGAAGGCGGTAAACCATGGATATCAAATTGCACTCTGAGAGAGGTAATGAATGGCTCCCAACTCCACCCCTTATATTTGCGAGGGTGGTATTCCACGGTGGCGTTCTTCAGCGCTTCCTCGGCCTTTGCTCGCTGCTCCGCACTTGCCTCCATGGACGGCAGCAGACTCCAAGATGTGCTGCGCACACAGAGCACCGTGATTCCAAGTCCAGCAATAGGCGCAAGTATCTTCCAGCCACACCGCCATTGTAGGTAACGGCTGATCGCCATGACGTAACCCGTGCAGCCCAACAGGGCATAAAACAGATACATCCGCGTAAGATTCACGTCCGCTTTTCCGGCATTGAAGAAAAATTCGTTCACTGCTTTCTGTAAATTGACGAAGAAGCTTTCTGGCTCAGAAGCGAATATCAGCACCAGGCAGGTCAGCAAAATGAGTCCGTAGATAGTGCATTTTATGAAATGCAGGATGCTCCGCGTATAAACAGCTACGGATGCCAGAATCCCGGTGACCGCGATGAATACGAGCAGCGCCTGCGACCAAAGCCACGCGTAATCCCGGAGCGTCAATCCCATGTCCGCCCGTAGCGTCTGGATAAATCCGACCAATAGAATCGGGAGCAATCCGACGAGCACCAACAAGAGCCATTTACCCGTAAGGAGTGTCGCGACGGAAACCGGACGCGTTTTTAGGAAACGCGAGGTGCTCTTTGGCGGATCGAGCTGCAAGGAAAGGATTTCCACCAGCGCCAGCAAGACAACCGTTCCAATCAGCAAATAGCGCGAAGCCATCGCCCCCTTCGCCGTGAACGGTACGCATGCCATACAAACCATCGCCAGCCACATCAGCACCAACGGCACACGCAGCGCACGGATGTCTTTCCGGATGAGATGGAGGAGCAGTGTGGGTTTCATGGCGTGTTAAGCGCGGGCTTGGTAGGAGCGGGCGAGAGCGAGGAAGATTTCCTTAAACGGCATGGAGCGCGTCTGGACGTTTGCGGCGCCGAATTGTGCATGGAGTTTCGCCTCCACTTCCGGCGTGAATACTGTGTGGACGAATGCGAACCGCTGTTCGTCTTGTTCAAGACCGACGACGCCATTTTCGAGGAAAGACGAGGGTTTCGGAGCGGCGATTTCTACCCGACGGAACCGCTGCTGGAGCTGATCCAGCGATTCAGAAACTTGCAGGCGTCCGGTATCAATGATCGCGACCTGATCCGCCAGCCGCTCGACTTCGGAGATTTCGTTCGT